>Ga0209979_1001570_pt1 | contig 24557 bp, 23 predicted proteins | sample AnhtaG_FD_183114 | JGI IMG/M metagenome (GOLD analysis project Ga0209979, IMG submission 183114) | Deep subsurface microbial communities from Anholt, Denmark to uncover new lineages of life (NeLLi) - Anholt_01485 metaG (SPAdes) (version 2) | ecosystem: Environmental > Aquatic > Marine > Oceanic...
TGGAATTCTTGAGCCACCCTTACGGCATCCTGCCCAATCATAGCATCTACCGTGAGTAATACTTCTGAAGGCTGTACCAGGGATTTGATATCAGCCAATTCCTGCATCATGGCCTCGTCAATATGCAGGCGCCCTTGAGTATCTACTATAACCCAGGTCAATCCCCTTTCCCTGGCTTGGTTTAGAGCACGCTGGCAAATTGTTGTTGATGCTACGTTAGCATCCTCACTATATACCGGGATATCGTGTTGCTCACCCAGTAATTTGAGTTGTTCAATAGCAGCAGGTCGGCGAGTATCAGCAGCTACCATTAAAGGGCGCTGCCCTAAATGTTTGAGCTGAACAGCTAGCTTCACCGCTGTGGTGGTCTTACCGGAGCCCTGTAATCCTACGAGCAAAGCGACCGCTGGTGAGTCAGTAACCGAAGCTAAACGGCCAGGCTCTCCACCTAAGATAGCAATTAATTCTTCATTTACAATTTTGATAATCTGCTGGGCTGGTGTTAGGCTGCGCAATACTTCGGAGCCAAGAGCACGCTCTCGTACCTTGGGCAAGAATTCCTTGACTACCTTAAAATTTACATCTGCTTCCAGAAGCGCCAGCCGTACCTGGCGTAAAGCATCGTCAATGTCCCCTTCACTAAGCTTGCCTTTCCTGCCAAGCTTATCAAATACAGCGGTCAACTTTTGGGTTAAGACTTCAAGCATATTGGTTCCAAAGTATTTTATTCTTAGCCGAATCCCATAGTCAACTCGTTTTGCCATGTCCAGAATTTTCATCTCAAACTAAGAATCCTATTGCACTTAACCCAGAATCAGCATACTATATAGGTTTAATGGAACAACTTTGGGCACCATGGCGAATAGAATATATACAAAGGGCCACAGAAAGCGGCTGTATCTTATGCCAAAAACCCAAGGAAAATAACGACGAGGCAAATTTTATCCTTTATCGTGGTCAACACAATTTCATAATTCTGAACGCCTTCCCCTATAATCCAGGACATTTAATGGTCGCCCCTTATCGGCATATAGCAAATTTACAGGATTTAAGGGACACAGAAGCAAAGGAACACTTTGACATTATCAAGAAAGGCCTAGAGCTTCTAAAAGAGGTAATGGAGCCAGCTGGCTTCAATATCGGCTTAAATATGGGCAAAGTTGCCGGAGCCGGAATAGCGGATCACCTCCATACTCATATAGTCCCCAGGTGGCAAGGTGACACTAACTTTATGCCGGTGTTGTCTGATACCAAAGTCTTATCGGAAGCCTTGACTGCCACATACCGAAGGCTAAGAGCAAAGTTATAAAAATAGTTGCCAAATTTTATTGAGACAGTATAGCGCCTCTCCTTATAGCCAAGACAATTCCTTTAACTTAGAGACTTCGTTAAAATGACGCCAAAGCAAGATAGCTGCGCAAGCAGTAATTCAAAAATATAAAGGGATTTGTCGTGTATTTCATTATTCTCCTGGGGATTGTCAGCCTATTTGGAGATGTAACCTACGAAGGAGCTAGGAGCGTTACCGGCCCTTACCTGGCTACACTGGGAGTAAGCCCTGGTGTCGTCGGTTTGGTAGCTGGCATCGGTGAATTTACTGGCTATGCTCTGCGTCTTGCCTCCTGGTTATCTTGTCGATCGCACTCAGGCATATTGGCTTTTGACCTTTATCGGTTATGGACTGCTCATTTCCATTCCATTGCTGGCATTTGCTGGTTATTGGCAGCTTGCTGCCGTGCTTATCATTTTGGAACGAATGGGGAAAGCAATAAGAAGTCCAGCAAGAGATACGATGCTTTCTTATGCTACAAAAGAGGTGGGGAGGGGCTGGGGGTTTGCTGTTCACGAAGCATTGGACCAGGTTGGCGCTATCATCAGTCCTATCGTCTTTTCCCTTGTTCTTCTTTCCCACGCCGGCTATCGTGAAGGTTTTACCCTGTTATGGATACCTGCTTTGCTAACCCTGGCTGTTCTGGCTATAGCCAGGAAGAAAGTCCCTTCACCACAGAGACTTGAAGCTCCTGAAGAAACAGGCAGGCAAAACATTCAAGGCAAACTCCCCAGAGTTTTCTGGCTCTACACTGTATTTACTTTATTTTCCGTGGCCGGATTTGCCAATTTCCAGTTAATTTCCTACCATCTCAAAGTCCAATCCATTGTCCCGGATGCTCACATTCCCCTAATTTACGCCATTGCTATGGGTGTGGATGCCCTAGCAGCTCTTGTTGTCGGCAAAACATAAGATAGAATTGGGCTTATATCGCTATTGGCAATCCCTTTGTTAACCTTGCCTATTCCCTTCCTTGCCTTTTCTTACAGCTACAGCCTGGTGCTAATTGGCATAGTATTATGGGGTGTGGTCATGGGGATTCAGGAAACGATTATGCGCGCCGCCATCGCTGACCTAACACCTATAGAGCGAAGAGGATTTGCCTACGGAATCTTCAATACGGCATATGGGGCATCCTGGTTATTGGGAGCTCCCCTGATGGGGCTACTCTATGAGCTTTCTATCAACTACTTAATCCTGTTTGCCGTCGTCATGGAGCTAATCTCAATTCCGCTATTCTTCTTGGTCAGAAGAGCAGCTTAGCCTTTTGCTGGAGTGAAAACTGAAGGGAATCTCCGGAGTCTGAACAGGATTTAAGAAGCGGGGTTTTTGACAGCTTAACTTCAGGTGGCTTGAGGATAGGAGCCAAGTATCTTAATGAAAGCAGCCTCTTGCTGTAGCTCTCTTATAGCTTCTTGGTAAACTTCGCCATCTAAGTGCCCCTCGAAATCAGCATAAAAAACATATTCCCAGGGCTTAGTTCGGCTCGGTCTGGACTCCAGTTTTGTTAGATTTATATTCCTCGTGGCGAAGATACCTAAAATTCTATATAGGGAGCCAGGCTTATGTTCAGCAGCAAACACGAGAGAGGTCTTATTTCTCTGCGCGGGTTTAGCTTTCTGCTTCGAGATAGCCACGAATTTAGTGTAGTTGTTGACATTCGTCTCAATTTCCGGTGCCAGAATCTCCAGCCCATAAATATCGGCAGCTCTCTTGCTAGCTATGGCAGCACAGTTCTTCAACCTTTTCTCTTTTATCATTTTGGCACTGCCCGCGGTATTATAGCTAGACATAATTTCGACATTCAGTTTACTTAAAAATCCCGCACATTGAGCTAAAGCTTGGGGATGGGAGTAAATCGTTGCTATATCCGCCAACTTTTCTCCCGGCAAAGCCATCAGGCAATGGCTTACTTTGAGAATAACTTCAGCAAATATATTGAGAGGATACGCCAATAATAAATCGTAGGTCTCGTTGATACTGCCGGCTTGAGAGTTCTCCACGGGAACTACTCCAAATTCAACCTTGTCCTGCGACACAAGTTCAAAAACCTCTTTCAGCCGGACACACGGCAAAAAATCAATGTCTCCACCAAAAAGCTTTGCCGCCGCATCCTCGCTGAAAGCGCCTCTTTCTCCTTGAAAAGCAACCTTGACCATAAACCTATTGCAAAGTATAGCCTAAACCTTCTTTGAACTTCCACTGTAGCTTGATTAGCCTTTCCAAAAGCGAGGAGAAAATATCATAATAACGGTAAACAATTCTAACCGCCCCAACCACATGCAGATAATCAAGATGAACTTGGCTGCGCCAGGAAGCAAGGCATAATTCAAACCGGGACCCACTCCACCTAAACCAGGCCCCACATTCCCCAAAGTAGCAGCTACTGCTGAAATTGATGTCTCTAAATTAAGCCCCAGGAAACAAAGCACTACTGAAGCTACAATAGCAACAAGAATATAGAGAAAGAGGAAAGAGATTATATCTCGGCTTATTCCCTCTGAGAGGGATTTTTGGTTAATTTTCACCGGAATCACAGCTTTCGGGGAGATAGCCCTCCTCATCATTACCCCCGTATGTTTTATCAGGGTTAAAACCCGTACCACTTTTATTGCCCCACCAGTAGAGCCACCACAGGCTCCGATGAACATCAAAGCCAGAAGCACTATTCTGGCACCAGAGTGCCAGGAGCCGAAATCAGCAGTGACAAAGCCTGTGGTAGTCATGATTGAGATTGCCTGAAACATTCCCTCTCTATATGAGCTAAAGCCTTGCGAAAGTATTAATAGAAAGATGGCGACCGCCAGAATAATCAAGTAAAGCCTGAACTCCTCGCCTTTAATTGCTTTCCAGTTTCCCCGTAAAACCTGATAGTGAAGTATGAAGCTCATGCCTGCCAGAAACATAAAGAACATAATAATATACTCAGCTAAGGGGTTAGCATAAGCTCCAATACTTGCCGTGGTGGGGGTAAATCCGCCAGTAGGTATAGTTGAGAAAGAGATGCAAATTGAGTCAAAGAGTGGGAGCCTGGCTAGAAAATAAAGGAGCGCTATCTGAGCGGCAGTAAAACCCACGTAAATTGTCCAGAGAAGCCTTGCGGTAGTTCTGAATCTGGGGCGCAGCCTTTCGGGTAATGGTCCGGGAAACTCCCGGTCAAAGAGCTGAGAGCCTCCTACCCCCAGTCTGGGCAGGATAGAAATAAAGAGAAGAACCACCCCCATCCCACCCAACCATTGAGTAAGGCTACGCCATAAAAGAGCGCTCTTGGGTAATTCTTCTACCACGTTTAGTATGGTAGCCCCGGTGGTAGTGAAGCCTGACATGGTCTCGAAAAAGGCATCGAGAAAACCCAATCCCAGAAATACGTAAGGGAGTGTACCAAGGAGGGGAATGAGAAGCCAGGTGAAAGCCACTATGGTAAAACCATCGGCACGCTCTATTTCCTTGGTGGTCCTAAAACCAAATTCGAGAAGTAGCCCGATAGTTAAAGTGATTAATAGCGAATATAAGAAAATCCGCCAGTCCTCGCCATAGTAAAGAGCGGTTACCAGGGGAACGCTATAGGCTAAGGCGAAGTATTTTAGGAATGAGCCAATGATGTGTAGGGTTAATCTTACCCTTTGGTGAACCATCTATTCATTAATTCGGTCCCCTTTTTGGTAGATTCCCGATTCACAATGAGAGTCAGCCAATCTTTAGGCTGTATCTCCTTATCCGCACCCAGATATTTTCCCCCTCTTTGTACCACGAGGACCTTTACACCGTTTGGGATTACTAGCCCGTAAACACTTTGCCCGACACATTTCATGCCCTCTTCAATCTCTATTTCGAAGATCTCTGCCCCTTCGAAAGAGATAAAATCTTTCACATAAGGCTGTGAAATCAGGCGATGGATGTGCTTGGCTGCTACTATGTCCGGGTTAACCTGTAAATTAATCCCAGCCTGCTTGAAGGTTTCCGCATGCTCTGCTTCATCTACAAGAGAAATCACCGTTTTTACTCCAATTTCCTTGGCTACCATGCAAAGCATTAAATTCTCCGAGTCATCGCCAGCTGCGGCCACAAAGGCATGGGCATTCTTGACTCTCGCCTCTTCGAGGGTGGACTTCTGGCCAGCATCTCCTGTGATTACCATCACGTCAGAACCCTCTGCTATTGCAGCGCATTTCACAGGGTCCCGGTCTATAACCAGTACTTCATTCCCTTCTTTAACAAGGAGCTCCGCCAAATTCTTCCCTATATCACTTAAGCCTGCTATTACGATATACATTGCTTTTCTTCAATAGTGAGTTAACTTTGCCATCCTTTCGATGAATCAGCGAACTAATGCTGAAAAAGGGAGTTGCGGATCAGGGAGTAAATAAACTTGAAGGTTGACTTAGAATACCAGACACTCTCCATTCATATTACTTCGCTATTCCATCGCTTTTAAGCATCGAGCGATTTTACCCCCCCCTAACATGATTGTCAAGTGCTGAGTTTAGAGAGCGTTTAGCAAGGTCCAGTTGGCATTCTGAGCGGAGCGAAGAATCTCAGAGATTCTTAATCATCCAAATTCATTTGGATTCCTTAGAGTGACAATACTAAATACTCTCGAGTTTACATTGCGGCAATTTCTTTTTTTAACTCCTTTAGCCAGGTCAGTGATTTAAGTTCTCGCTGCAAAATATATCTTATATACTCGCACAGTACTCGCTCTAACTCTGAGGATAATTCCGGTTTTACTCTGACCCGCCTTGCAGTGGCATAATCACAGCTTTGCCATAAACGAAGAACCTTCAAAGCCCCGACCGAAAGGGGAAGAGAGGGTTTTAATGGAATTGCTTCTATTTGCTCGTTGCGGTGATTTTCTTCAGAATTACAATGAGGACATAAGAGCCCACCCTTGCTGGGGCTGAAAAAATTGACTACCGGCTTGAGAGGCGAATCACAGTTAACACATTGGTGCAACTGGGGACGGTAACCAAGATAGTGAAGAAGATTTAGCTCGAAATAACGCAATACAGTCTCATTGCTGTCCGGCTCACTCAACTGACTTAAGATATCAAGCAATAAATCAAATAAAGGACGATTCTCACCGCCCTCAACAGTAAAGGAATCAATAAGCTCTAAGATGTAAAGGCCACAAGCCATGCGCCATAAATCACTTTTCAAAGCCAGGAAACCGTTTATCGTTTGACTTTGGGTAACAATATCGAGATTACGCCCTTTAGCTAGCAACATCAAGCTATGCGTCAATGGTTCTACATTGCCACCCAATTTGCTCTTGGGACGACAGGCTCCCTTAGCTACTGCCCTTAACTTGCCAAATTCCGGGGTATAAATAGTGACAATCTTGTCGAATTCGCCCAGCTTAGTTTGTTTTAGGACGATGCCTTGTGTTTGATAATTCCGAGATGTACCCACCTTAAGTCCCGAACTCTAAACACTAAATCCTAAACAAATCCAAATATCTAACCCTAAAATTCAAAGCCTCTATCTTGAGGCGTTTGGATTTGGGCAAGTATAATAAGGCTTCTCTCCATTGCTGTTACCTTTCCTTTTGGTATTATACCCTTGCCAGCCCGGCAACCGTAATCAAGCCCAGCTACCCGGGTCTTCACCTAGAACTTTTTGGACTGCTTCTCGGTGTGGTTCAATACTAAATTAATGGCGTTGGCGGCGGCAGCAAAGGAGTAGTACACAGGCAAGCCGGACGAAATACAACCATGAATAGCAGTCAGAATGGCCTCAGCCTCTTCGGGCAGAATACTTGGTTCAAGCACCATTGCCACTGGCTTGGGAAAATGCCCCTGCTTTATGGAAAACCTACTCATTAACAAGTCTAGGTGGTTTTCTGAAATCAGAGACGCTGTGAATTGACCTGTCCTGACAAACGTAACTAGGAAGTCAGCCCCTTCCCACCTTGATAATATACCGAAGGTTTTGATTACGCCCTCAGTGTTCATCATGGCCTGCGAATAATCCACAGGATTTCGCAAGATATTGCCTGCGATGGGAGTAAACTCCCGTATCTGAGCAACGATCTCCGGGGGGATTGGAGGGACTCTTAGCCCTCTGTTTTCAAACTCGTCGGCGATTAGGACGCTGGCTCCACCTCCAGCACCGAATAACAATGCATTCCTGCCTCTGGGAAGTGGCAAGAACAGAAGTGTGACCAATACATCGATCATTTCTTCGATGCTACCGACACTAATGATTCCCAACTGCTTGCAGAGGGCATCCCAAGTGGTCCGGCTTCCAGCGAGTGACGCAGTATGGCCGGCGGCTGCTCGAGCGCCTCCCTCGGTAGCCCCACCCTTGAGCAATATCACTGTCTTTTCCTTCGTTGCTTCTTCCAGAGCCCTGCGGAATCGTTTCCCATCCTTGATTCCCTCGATGTAAAGGGCTATTATTTTGGTATCTACATCATTAGCAAGATATTCGAGCAAATCGGTCTCATTGATGTCACATGCATTGCCGTAGCTTATGACCTTGCTGAAGCGAACGCCTCGCAACGCTGCTTGCCTGACCAAATAGATGGAATTGCCACCGCTTTGACTAATGACTCCCACCGGGCCGCTTTCTTTGGGGAAAGCCGGACTGAAGGATAGGCGTGATTGGGGGCAGTAAATGCCCATACAGTTAGGGCCGATAATCCTGATCCCCTTCCTGCGGGCGACTTCCGCCAGTTCAGATTCTAGCTTTATTCTCTGTTCCTCACCGGTCTCACTAAAGCCCGCTGTACAGAAGTGAATTGCTCGTACACCTTTTTCGGCACATTCTTCCACAAGCTTGGGAGCAATCTGGGCGTTAACCAGGCCGATTACGTAGTCGATGTTGCCGGGGACATCTTTGAGACTGGTGTAAACCTTATGACCTTTGATCTCCCCTCCCTTGGGATTAACGAGATAGAGGGGGCGGTCGAATTCAATTTCGATAAGGCCTTCCAGGAAAGTGCGCGTCCAGTGCCAAGTCTCGGCAGTTGTGATGCCAACAAGGGCGATCGAATTAGGGTGGAAGAGGAATTCCAGGTCATGCTGATGCGTATTCTTCATACTCCTTATTCAGTAATACTTCGTTAGCTCAGGTGGATGGTGAGACAAGTTCACGGTAAAGAGGCCGCATGACTATAATGCATGCGGCCGATAACTCTTAATATCAACCTTTTTGAGATTGCCATGCTACTTGATGCTATGTGAGCAAAGATGCAAGGCTGCCTCTGACGGAAGTATAGCAAAGAGTTCAGGGATTGTAAATGCTACTTTGAGGTTGAAGATTTCCTCTGAGCGAGCTACTCGGCAGCTTTTACAAAAAGTGTATTTGATAGGCTAATAAAAATATGGTAAATTGTATTTAGATTTTGGAAAAACCAAAGCCTTGCATAATGCTTCTGCTACAACTTAAGCGTAACCCAGTCTAAAAATTTCTCGGTTCATATCGTAATTAAGGGGCTTGTATTGAAAGCAGAGAAACTAGGAAAATTCGAGTATATTTTCAACCCAAGAACGGTAGCTGTAATAGGAGCTTCCGACAGCGATGGCTTCTCGCAGGCTTTAATGGGCACAAAACTCAGAGACAATCTGTTCTTGGTTAATCCCAAGTATAAAGAACTCCACGGTAAAAGATGCTACGCCAGCATCTTAGATATAGAAGACGGGATTGACTATGTTGTCATAGCAGTGCCAGCATTACTCGTCCCGAGAGTATTGGTCGAATGTATAGAAAAAGGCGTAAAAGCGGTCCATATATTTACAGCCGGTTTCAGTGAAACTGGAGCAGAAGATAGGAAAGTTTTAGAGGACGAAGTGCAGAAGATAGCCAGAGGTAAAGTTAGCTTAATTGGGCCTAACTGCATGGGAATATGTTGCCCTAAGTCTGGCTTAGCTTTTGTCCCAGGGGTCTTAACCGAGGAGGGTCCGGTTGGGGTGATTTCACAGAGCGGCACCTTCGCCGAGCAATTCTTGTCCATCGGGGAGCTAAGAAATGTAAAGTTCAGTAAGGTTATTAGCTACGGGAATGCCATAGACCTCGACTGTCCCGACTTCTTGGAGTACCTGGCGCATGACTCCGAAACTGAGGTTATAGCTTTATATATGGAGGGGACAAAAAACGGTAAGCGTCTCAGAGCAGTGATGACCGAAGCTGCAAAACTAAAGCCGGTACTGGCACTCAAAGGAGGAGTAACCGAGCACGGCCGCCGGGCAGCATCTTCTCACACAGGCTCATTAGCCGGTTCGCCGGAAATCTGGAGTTCACTTTTCAGACAAGCCGGGGTAATCCAAGTGAAGGACTTCGACGAACTACTGGATACCACTTTGGCATTGTCTTGTGTGCCACTCCCTTCGGGGAAAGGAACCGCTATTATTACCAACTCCGGTGGTTTTAGCGTGCTTGAAACTGATTTATGTGTAAAAGCAGGACTGGAAGTCCCTCAATTCACGAAGGAAACGATAGCTGAGTTACGCAAAATGGTTCCACTAGCGGGAACAAGCATAAATAATCCCCTGGATGCTTGGCCAATATTTTATAACATGTCCGGAACAACAGGAACACTTGCAGATGCTATCAAGACCTTGTCTCATGATAAGAATATTCATTCAATAGTGTTGCACTTTGATGAAGTGCGTTACCTGCGGCACGTATTGGGAGAAGCAACTGAAAACTTCCTGAAGGAACTTGTTAAGATTATGGTTCAGGGGTGTAGGTATGCTCGAGATGAAATGGGCAAGACCATAATGATTTGCGTTTCACTCGATGCCTATTCGGAAGATGAAGTGGATAGAAGGTATCACTTGCTGGCTAAAAAGGCTTTTGAAGGCGAGCAATTCCCTGTATATCCCGCGCTCGGTGCCTCAATCAAGGCTTTATCCAATTTGTACAGGTACAAGGCCCAGTATCGCAACTCCTAGACTCTGTCACCACCGCCAATCGCCAATTTTGTCGGATAGAGTATCCGAACCTCAAATTTCATGGGTCGCCAGACAAATGTCAAACGCGGACTAGCAAAACCCAGTTCCCCAAAGATGAGGGCTAATAAGCTACTTATTGTAAGATGTGATTTCAGACCAGACCAATTTTCTGGGCCACTATCTCCCTGTGGAAGTCAGTGCCGCCAAAAGCAATATCTGCGGCCTTGCTTCTACGGTAATAAAGGGGTATGTCGTGGTCGGCACTGGTAGCGATTGCCCCGTGTACTCTCACTGCCCACTTGCTAACATCCTTGTAGACCTCGTTGACATATGCCTTTGCCATGGAGGCTTCTTTAGCGCAGGGAAGACCCTCCGACTCCATCCAGGCTGCCTCATAAACCAAATAACGGCTGGTTTCCATTGCGGTCCACATGTCAGCCATTATATGTTGAAGTGCCTGGAAAGCGCCTATGGGCCTTTCATATTGAACCCTTTCTTTGGAATACGCCACGGTCATTTCTACACAAGTTTCGATAGCGCCTATGGATTCGGCACACTTAGCGATGGCGCCTTTGCGCAACATCATTTCCACAATGGGCCATCCCTCATCTATCTTACCAAGCATATTTTTCTTGGGCACAGTGACATCCTTAAAACGCACCTCGCATAGCTTATCTGCGGCGGTGGTAGGTATTACCTCACAACTTATTCCAGGAGTCGTGGAGTCGACAATAAAGAGGGTGATTCCCTTCTCGGGCGAAGTTCCGTCTTTTGTCCTTGTGGCACAGAGGATGTGGTTGGCAACATGGGCCATTTCCACGAAGAGCTTTGTACCGTTTATTATGAAGTCATCTCCCTTTGGTGTTGCCTTAACGGCGATTCCAGAAGCATCGAAGACACCGTCACCTTCGAGGAGAGCCGTGGTAAGAATTAGTTCACCTTGAGCTATCTTGGGAAGTAATTCCTTCTTTTGCTCTTCAGTTCCCGCCTCGAGTATAGAGAAAGTGCTAGCTATAGTAGCCATTAATGGTCCAGGAAGAATATTTCTGCCTATCTCCTCCAGGAGGATAACAAGGTCCTGGAAGGTATAACCCATACCGCCATATTCTTCAGGTATGATTAGGCCCATCCAACCTAACTCAGCCATCTTCTTCCAGACTTCTGGAGAGTATCCTTCCTCACTTTGTTCGAGTTTTCTTACCAGAGTCTTGGGACATTCTGTGGTAAGAAAATCTCGTGCCATTTTCTTCAATATTTCTTGTGTTTCAGTAAGTCTAAGATCCATGATTCCTCCTTATCGAAGCTTGGTTTATCTTATCCTGGGTAAGCCGAGGCCGTACCAGGCGATGATATTCCTTTGTATCTCATTTGTTCCCATGGATACGGTGGTTATGAAATGGTCGTGGAACATCCTCTCCCATAACCCATCTAAAGGAGCCCATCGAGAAGTCTTGACCTGGCCATAGGGGCCCAAAATGTCCGTAGCCAGAAAAGCAAAACGCTCGCCCAGTTCACTGAAGAAAATTTTACCTGCTGAGGCATCCATCAGGGACATTTCGTTTCTGTTTTGTAAATCAGCGACACGGTATGCCAGGGTGCGGGCTGCCTCTAATTCGCAGGCTAGCTCAGCCAGCCGATTACGGATAAGCGGGTTCTTGGCCAGTAGCTGCCCGTGTCGTTTGGTCTCGTTGCAAAATGTCACCAGTTGTTCTAGCCCGCTGATCATGCTCATGATTTCGCTTATGCCGGATCTCTCGAAACCAGCCAGAAGATTTACAACAGCCCAGCCTTCGTGTTCTTGGCCGACAATATTTTTGGCTGGCACATGAACATCGTCAAAATAGACCTCGCAATAAGGAGCATGGCCATCCAGGTATGGAATTGGCCTCACCGTGATCCCTGGCTTCTTCATATCGTGTAGAATGAAGGTCATGTTGTGATGTTTTCGAGCAGTCGGGTCTGTCTTGAATACGCCAAAGCCCCAATCAGCTTTGTGAGCGCCGGTGTTCCAGGTTTTCTGCCCATTTATAATGTACTCGTCGCCCTTTTTTATTGCTGTTGTGCTCAGAGAGGCTAGGTCTGAGCCGGCATTGGGTTCGCTCCATAACTCACACCACATAACCTCTCCCCGGGCAATAGGTGGCAGGAATTCTCTCTTTATTTCTTCACTTGCAGCCTGTAACAAGGTTGGGGCAAGCATTTGCACTCCAAAAATATCTACTCCGGGAATGCCATAGTATCCTCTGGCTTCAGCAAAGAGGACACGGTCCATCATGTCTCCTTTGCCATCATATTCTGGTGGCCAGCCAAGGGCAAGCCATCCCTTTTTGGCAAATTCTTTGGCGCAATATAGGTTGTACTCCCAACACTCGTCATCTTCATAGATGGTCTCAAATCCCACAAAGCTTGGCGGTTTCCTTTTCTCGAGTTCTTTACATGTGTCATAGAACTCTTGTTTGCGAACTTTTTGTTCGTCTGTAAGCGAAAGGTCCATATATACCTCCTTTGAGCTTGAAAATATTATGACAATGCCGCTCGATTTTGCGCCTTATTTTAAATTGTATTGAAAGAATTGTCAAAAAGTTTGTTGTGGTATGAACCCCGGAGCAAAAATTTAAAAGGAAAGAGGTTCTACCACTAGGGCCAAGGGCCAAAAAATGGCATCACAACCCTGCTGTGACTTATAAAGATTACATTTGCTGAGGGCAGAAACTGCTCTCAGGGATTAAAAATCCCTTTCGCAAGGAATTACCAGCCTACCCGAAAAGCGTGACCAATGCCGTGCGCATAATTTGGAATTAACAAACCCGGGGAATTGGCTGTTATCAATCCTAATTACACTATTTCCAGCCTGACTCTGGTATCCTCTTTAGCTGCTTTTACTCGAAGTAGCGTTCGTAGCGCTTGAGCCACGCGACCCTGCCTGCCGATAACCCTTCCCTTGTCATCATCAGCGACCTCTAATTTAAATAGCAAGCCTTCATCACTATTTTCTTCGGTGATCTTTACCGCATCAGGTTCTGCCACAATGGCTTTAATAATGTATTCCAGCAGGTCTTTCATTTCGCCTCCTTAGCAGTTAGTTTTTGGCCTGAGGTCGGCTTAACTTTATCCATAATGCCTAGTTTGCCGAGCAAGCTGCGCACCGTATCTGTAGGCTGAGCTCCATAGCTAAGCCACTTTAAAGCCTTTTCTCCATCAATGCTGACAGTTGGGGGGTCAGTCAAAGGATTGTAATGGCCGATAATATCAATAAATTTACCATCACGGGGAGAGCGACTATCGGCTACTACCACTCGGTAGAATGGTCTGTTTCTCCTCCCCATACGGCGTAATCTGATTTTAACCATTTTTAATAAGGTGATTATCTCTTAAGTGCCAATGTTTGTCAATGGCTTGTGGCCTAGAGGGCATACTTTAATAATCTGGCGGCACAGAAATAAGAAAATTGTATGGTGGTTGGGCAGTTTAGGCCACGATTTTGGGAGAAAATACATATACGGTTGTTGTTTTGAACTTCCTCCGTAGCAAGGCTAGTTGTGGTTTATATATCCTAATCCTTCTTTCCTCGCATGTGACCGGCATATTAAGCGCTTTTGATATGACTTTCTCCTCTATTTTCCCTTCGCATATTATGGCTGTTTCAGCTTGATTTGCCCCTAGCTCTATAAGCATGGGCAATGGCAATGCTTTTTGCTCATCAGTATCTATCATGCTTGCCAGATACTCAAGTTCACTCTTTTTAAAGAGGTGGGTGCTGCCATCGTTACATACCACATGGGGATATTTCTCGTTTAATAAATAAAAGAGTTTATTTTCCTTGCTCTGCCGTTTCTGACTCTGTGGTAACCCAGTATTCACTAACCTGAGTTCGCCTCTTAAGCAATCCTGAAGCATCTTTTCATAGGGAGATTGTTTTGCTTCATCTTGTAATGGCTCAGGCATTTGTTTATTCTCGAGCAACCAGGACTTTCACACGTTTCAGCCGTGCTTTCTCCTCTCTATCTCTTTCCTCAAACTTCATATTTAAGTACTTTATCGTCACCTGTAGTCCTGGGATTACTATATATTCTAGGGCATTGGTTATCCTTTTTGTCCTATTTATTTCCATTGCCAGTAATTCAAAATTCCTCTGAAGCTCAGCTAATTCTACAATAGCTCTAAGAGATTCTTCAGATAGCTGTGCGGCACGATCCAACCACGAGGAGGTATCAACCAGATTATACCCTTTCATTGGCTTTACATTGCCCATGAGCTCAAAAGACGGAATTCGCACACCTGCAACGTTTCTTGAGCCAGCGGTGACTTTTAAATCAACCTCAGTGGCTATTAGTTCCTTTTCCAGCGCTATGTACCCATGATACCCAGCGGCAACTGATAGTGCCTTGTAAAGTCGGGATAATTCATCAAGTAGTTTTCTTTTAGCTTCCACTGTATCTCTTGCTGTCTGTAGGAACTCCATGGTTAGTATGGAAAGCCTGTCCTTTACTATCTTTTGTACTCTTTGAGACAAGTAAAGCCTGCGTTTTAGTTTTACCAGCTCGATTTTTGTAGGTCTAACTTTAATTAATTCCGGCATTTCCCCGGCACCTGCTTCTACTTCCGATACTTGGGAAGGTATTTTTTGATGAACTCCTCTTTAATTAGTTTCAAGTCTTCTTCAGGCAGTGTTGAAAATAGCCCCCAAGCTATATCCAGAGTGTCTTCTACCGTTCTTTTCTCCCACTCACCTTGAGATATGAATTTCCTCTCGAAATCATCTGCGCTGGTCAAATATATTTTATCCCTTTCACCCAATGCCTCAGCACCTATAATGGTGGATATCTCCCTGAGATAACATCCTTCAGCATAAGCAGCGTAGGATTGCATGAAAACATTGTTGTGGTCCTCTCTGGTCTTACCCGGCCCAATACCCTCTTTCATCATTCGGGAAAGGGATAAGAATACATCTATTGGTGGGTATATCCCTTTCCTTTCTAGATTTCGGGAAAGGACAATCTGCCCCTCAGTTATATAGCCGGTAAGATCGGGTATGGGATGTGTTATATCATCGTCAGGCATGGTCAAAATGGGCATTATAGTTACCGAGCCTTCTTTACCCAAAATCCTGCCTGCCCTTTCATACATCATGGCCAGGTCGGTGTACATATACCCGGGATATCCCCTTCTTGATGGTATCTCTTCACGCATGGAAGAAAGTTCGCGGAGAGCTTCGCAATAATTGGTCATGTCGGTGAGTATGACCAGCACATGCATATTCTGTTTCCATGCCAGATATTCGGCTGCGGTTAAAGCTAGCTTTGGTGTTGATATTCGCTCGATAACAGGGTCTGACGCGGTATTGATGAAGGCCACAGTTCTCTCCAGTGCACCTGTCCTCTCGAGATTTCTCATGAAAAAGGAGGCATCATCGTAACTGATACCAATAGCGGCAAATACTAAAGCGAATCTTTCCTCCGTGCCCTTTACGGTTGCCTGTCTGATTATTTGAGCTACAATTCGGTTATGAGGCAGGCCTGAGCCGCTAAATATGGGCAATTTCTGCCCTCTAACTAATGCGTTTAAGCCATCTATCGCCGAGATTCCCGTTTCAATAAACTCTGCTGGAGGCTGGCGGAGTGCGGGGTTTATGGGCTCACCGTTAATATCCAGGTAATCTTCGGGGATCACCTGTGGACCTCCATCTATTGGTTCTCCCATCCCATTAAAGATCCTCCCTGAAATGTCAATAGATACTGGCAACTTTAAAGTTTCGCCTTTACACCTTATCTTGCTTCCGATGAGGTCCACTTCGCTGACGCCACCAAATACCTCGATTATAGCTGCTTTCTCACTGATGTCTATTGCTTGACCACCTTTCACCTCACCATTCCCAAGTTGAACATCAACCATCTCATTAAATTTTATACCAGGTATGCTTTCAGCTACGAGCAAAGACCCCTTAGCCTTACTAATTGCTCTTCCTTCTTTAACGTAAAGTGAGGAGAAATCCATAAAAGCCCTCCTTTTCTCAGGGAACGCGTTTGCCAGTTACCAAGCTTTGGTCCATCTCCGACCACAATTCCTTGACTCTCTGTTCAAAGGCCTCATTGGGTATATCCTTCATCCTGGATATTCTGTATACCATTGGTGATGAACGGATGCTCTCAATGCCTGCCCCCGAATTTAACATCTCCTGAGCTAGTTCATAGAACTTCATTATAGTTTTAAGCATGAGGCCGGCTTTTGCTGGCATACAGTAGGTATCGACTTCGTGATAGGCGCTTTGCTGGAGAAAGTCCTCGCGTATCATCCTGGCGATAAGAAGCAATAATTTGTCTCCTTCAGGTAAAGCTTCGGGACCGACGAGTCTCACAATTTCCTCCAGCTCAGCCTCCTGCTGCAATACTCTCAAGGCACTAGCTCTGGTATCCTCCCATCCCGGATCGTACTCATTCCACCAATCTTTAACTGCGTCTACATAAAGGCTATAGCTAGTAAGCCAGTTTATGGCAGGGAAATGTCTCTTGTTTGCCAGCGAAACATCCAAGGCATACAAGGCATCTATTATTCTAAGTGTGTTTTGGGTTACCGGTTCGCTGAAGTCAGCTCCTGGGGGACTTACAGCACCGGCTACTGTTACTGAGCCCTTTCTTTCAGGATTGCCTAAGCATCCAACCATTCCTGCTCTTTCATAAAAAGAAGAAAGCCGAGAGCCCATGTACGAAGGGAAGCCTTCCTCCCCTGGCATCTCCTCCAGTCTTCCACTCATCTCCCTCATGGCTTCAGCCCATCTCGAAGTCGAATCAGCAACCAGCAAAATATCGTAACCCATGTCCCGGAAGTACTCGGCCATAGTAATGCCAACAAAAATACTTGCTTCCCTAGCTACAACGGGCATGTTAGAGGTGTTAGCTATAAAGATCTCTTTCTCTTGTAACAATCTTCCTGTGTTGGGGTCCTTGAGTTCTCTAAAGCTAGTGAGCACGTCAGACATCTCGTTACCCCTTTCGCCGCAGCCAACGTAGATGTTCAGATGTGTCTGAGCCCATCTGGCCAGCTGCTGCAGGGCAACGGTTTTTCCAGTGCCGAAGCCCCCGGGTATCGAAGCTTTGCCACCAAGAGCTAGAGGGAACATGTAATCCAAAATTCGCATGCCAGTAGTGAGCAAGCCCGAAGGATCGAACCGCTGCTTATAGGGTCTGGGCTTTCTTACTGGCCACTCTTGCATCAGCGTGAGTTCTTTTACTTCACCATCATGCTCTATCCAGGCTACAGGCTCTTCGACAGTGTAGTCGCCTTGGCGTATCTCCTTTATCATGCCTTTGATTCCCACCGGCACCATTATCCTGTGTTCTATTAGATTGGTCTCGGGAACTACGCCTATTATATCCCCTTGGCTAACAGCATCCCCGACCTTGACTTTAGGTGTGAACTGCCATTTTTTGTTGCGGGGAAGAGCTGAGGCTTTGGCACCCCGTTTTATAAACGGGCCAATATTCTCACCCATGGTAAGTAAAGATTTTTGTAGCCCATCGTAAATAGAGCCCACAAGCCCGGGGCCCAGCTCTGCACTTAAGATTCTTCCCGTTCCTCTCACCACCTCGCCAACTTTCAATCCCAGAGTATCCTCATGTGCTTGAATTATCGCCTTGTTCCCTTCCAGTCCTACTATCTCCCCGACAAGCCCTTCTTCTCCTATCTCGACAACTTCATAAACCTGGGAACCTTTCATGGCATCGGCGATAACTAGGGGACCTGAAACTCTCCATATTTTGCCCATGTCTTTATCCTCCTACTCTTGCCATAATCTCAAATTTCCACTTCAAACCCTATAGATTCTCTGATAAGCGCCCTGTAATATTCCCTGATATCCGGGTGCTTTGTGCCAAACTTCGATGGAACTTGGACGATTACAGGAGTGGTTCCTTTCCCTTTCTTAACCTGGGTCACCAGATCCTCAACGTATTCTGCATAGTCTTCCAATATAATTACTATGCCAACATCAGGCTCAGCTAGCAACTCGGTTAGAGCTTTCCTTACATTGTCACGGACATCATGATCGCCCTTTATCGTGTAATGCTTGCTGATTCCGGCCAATCTCAGTGCGTTGACCAGCTCTTCGTCTCCTATGACAGCTATATCTAGTTGTTTGATAGGCATCGTGTCACAGCACCAAATAATTCTTTATTTCCTGAACGGGAACACCATCGACTATTGTTTTTAGAACTAGCCGCAAGTTGCGTATTTCAACCTCTTTGAGGATTAAATACCAGGCCATCACCAGTGGGGATAGCACTCGTGGTGACAACATTTCCTTGAGCATCCTGAACTTATGCTTATCGATAATTTCATCTACAGCCGTGATGCTTTTGGTTTTATCATAATTAGTGGATACTTCATTTGCTATATCCTGATATTGGGTATCCTCCAGCCTGGCAGGCATGTCGGTCATTTTAAGGGGTAGTAATTCTTTAATGGCTTTGTCTGTAATCCTATAGCCGCCGGCAATAACAAATTCAGCAGCATCGGGTCCTATGCCTTCAATTATAGCTCTCGAGGCAATTTGCAGGTTTGTTAGGTCTATCACTAAGCCGAAGGCTTGGGTAAGTACAGAGCCATCTTTTATTCTTCTTGCCATGTTTAATATGCCTTTATAATACTCACCGTCTAATTTAGCCTCAACAAGGAGCTTCGACTTTGCGCTTTTATCTATTTTGTATTGTTCCAGGGCAGGTACATAATCTCCCAGTTTGCACTGGATGAGTAGCTGGATGATGTCATCTACATTCTCGGCGTTAAAAAGTTCATCTAGCAATGCATTCTTATGGATAATCCCGACCGGTATCATGCTGGCTTTTTTCCCACCCGAAATGCCTTGTAAAGCAGCTTTAATATTCGAGACGTCATACTTCACCACATATGCTCTGGATACCTCCGGTATCTCTTTGGGCAGGAACTTAAATGATTCTACATATCGGATGCGCTGCGCGAGATAACCCCACAAGCATTCATCTAGATAATCAAAAGTCTTAACAGGCAATTCCTCCAGATAGCTTCCTATATCGGTCTCTCTGATGGTTGCCAGCGCATCCTGGAGGTTGGGTGCTGTCATCATTTTATCTATATGTTCAGAGTTGACAGTTTTAGGTTCCTCGCCCTTCAAATAAGCAGATATAAATGCGTATCTCGGATTAAGCACGATGTTCTCTTACGGAGCTTCAAAGAGTTCCTTACTTATCTTGGGCAGCAACTTTGGTAGCAACATCTCGAGTCTGGTTTCGTAAGTGTTATCTATCCTGAGCTTTCCATCAACATCCTCGGCTATGACCCCTCCCAAGCAATTGGATTCCCTGACCTCCAATATCTTGCCGGATAATTCTTTATCCGCTTCAAGAAACTTTTTTACATTGCTTACATCTTTTGGAGAAACGTAAATTCTGGCTTTGTCCACGCCGAGCCCCTCCATAGCTTCCCTGATCAAGTTTAGAAAATAGCTTTCATCGCTTGAAATTCGGGACAATTCCTTCCGCGCCTCGTCAATTATTTTGGCGATTGTGTCAGCTTTCGCACTCGATAGCTGCTGTCGCGCTTTGATAGAGGCCTGAGCCAAAATTCTCGCAACCTCCTCCTCTGCCTCTCTTAGCATTCTGCCCCTCTCTTCCTCGAACCTCACTTCTCTCTGCCTTTTGGCTTTCTCTATCTCTTCTTGCGCTTTCTCTTCAGCCTCTCTTATTATGTTCTGGGCGTCCAGCTTCACTTTGCCGACAACGGCTTCACTTATTTTTTCCATTTTAGATGCTCTTAAAAAAGTCTTAACATGGCCAATGCCATTATGGCGAATACCAATCCCAGCACGCCTATTAGCTCGACGAACACGGCTAACATCATGGCGTTAGTCAATATCCGCCCCTTTGTCTTGGGCAAAAGTGAGATACCCGAAGCGCACACAGAGCCCTGGTATGCTCCCGAGAACGCTTCAGCAGCGCCAGTTATGACACCGATGCCCAATACCGCGAAGCCCATACCACCACCATCAGCCATGGTAGCGAGTGAGGGAATTACCGTTGTTAGAATAAGTATCAGCGTTATGAGGCCATAAAAGGTCTGGGTCATCGGTAGCGACGCCAGGAGGATGACATTCCTGAGTTGTCCTGGTTCCTCGGACAGCGTAGCTGCCCCGGCCGAGCCAGCGATGCCGATGCCTATTGAAGACCCTGCCAGGCCACCGGCTAATGCTATCGCACCTCCGATGACTGCCAGGGATTCGGGGCTGATTAACATCTTACACCTCCGTTAATTAAATATTTTTTAACTGCGTTCACACTTTGACAGATACAGGTCGAGCCCTAAACCGAAACGGGCTGTATGCCCTGCCGCCTCCTTCATAGAACTTGAACAAGAACTCCACAAAACATAGCCTGAGGGAGTGTACAAAACATGTTATGCCGCTAAGAGCCAAGTTAAGCACATGTCCAACAAGCAAAACTAATATAAATATTAAGGTGCCAACGATAGCTAGGACTATTCCAGCAGGCATCATGTCGGATAATAGCCCTGCCATCAGGTTAAAGCAGTATGCCAGGTAATATGTGGCCAGCCCCACACCTGCCAGCCTGGCATATGACATAACATCGCCCAGTAGCCCGGTCACATCAAATAGCCAGAAAATACCGCCCAGGAAAGCACCCTTCTCCATCAAGGATGAGACGACGATTAATACTACGCCCAGAATCGCAACATATAACAGGATAGGATATATTTGTTCAGGTAACAGCGGAATATCTATGCCAAGTATGTAATGCATAATCAAGGGTATGGCGCCGATCTGAAGTATAAATAGCCCGGCTTTGTTGGGCACTACCGCTTTCTGTCCCTCCTTTATCCCTCTGATAAGTGCGAGCACATGGGCTATGTTTACGTGAACCAGACCTATTATTAATGATAATGCTATGAAGAACACGGGGTCTAACAATCGTTCTTGAACTGTTGGGGCGAGTGCTAACTCAATTCCAAAGAACTTGGGGAAGAAGTCACCTAAGTAGCTTCCCGTAAGCACACCAATAACCAAACCAACACCACCACTTGTGTAAATTATCCTTTGGAATAGCTTAAAACCTTCGGATTCGGGGTTATCAGCGAGAAGTCGCAGGCCACGGTATGCAAATAGCATGAGGAGGGCAGCGTACACTACGTCCCCCAGCATGATGCCAAAAAAAATGGCAAAGGAGTATGCTATTACCGGAGTGGGGTCCCATTCCTTATACTTTGGGGTACCAAACAAGTTCACAATGACTTCGAATGGCTTAACCGCGGTTGCATTCCTCATCTTGGTGGGCGGCTCCTCTGCTTGCTCTGGCTTCCTTGTGTCAATGAACACATAGCCTATGTTCTCCCTGAGCTCAGAAATTGCAGCCTCGACATTACTCTCTGGAATCCACCCTTCGATTAATGTGACGTATTTTGCCTCACTGGCTTTGGCTAAAACTGCTAACCTTTCTGTTTCGGCTGATAATGCCTCCCTGAAAAGGACGAGCTTTTCTAAATTTTCCCTGGTTTTACTTTCAATCTCGGTATGAAGCCTTGCCAGTTCTTCTTCAAGACTGTGAATATTACCGTCGGCTACTTCAAGAAATTCTCTTAGTGTCAAATTTTTTTCTGGTATGTGCAGAATCTTGGCCCCATCATCCTTGACTGTGGACTCTATAGTTTCCTGATTTTCCACTTTGGCAATGGCATACAAGACAGTCTCGTGTTCTACTGTACCCGAAAGGCTCTCAAGTATATAGTCTCTAAGTTTAGGGTATGAAGTTTCAAATAACTCGTTTGGAAACGCAAAGACCCGAGAAAAAAGATAACTTCCAGAAAAATTTAAATCTTGTAATCTAATATCGGCCTGCCGCTCCAGAGAGCCAAGATACTTGGTTAGTTCGGTTAGCTCCTTAATATCCTTGTTGAGTTTGGTAGCTCTTTGATGCACGTTGCTGAGCTTGGTACATAGTAACCTTACTTCGCTGTCAACTTCGTCAAACGGCCTGGTATATATAACTTCCACATCCTCTTTCAGCGATACTCTTTCTCCTTTTGGAATGTAAGCTAATATGTCGTTAATGCTGGTTAATAATTCACCGATTTCCCTTCGTTCCCCTTCAATGGCTTCTTTGTCTACGGGCTTTAGCTCTTCGCTTTCCTCGACGTGAAGCACACCAATGGTATGCAGGGTCTTGAGGGTCTTGGTGGAGTAATCCTTGGTAGTCACTACCCTGACTTTAGCCATAGGGTCAGATGTATTGACGATTAGAGGTATCATGTTAACTTCTGCCCGTGACAATATTCACCACGAGCTCCGTAATCTCCTTTACTTTTTTATCAGCATTGATGCCGATTTCAGCAGCTTTCTTCTCAGAGTCCTTAATTTTTTCATCGGCCTCTGCCCTAGCCTTACTCACAATCTTGTCACACTCGGTTTTTATCTCATCGAGGGGCAACTGAGAAGAAACTATTTTCTTAGCCTCTTCCCTGGCTTCGAGGAGAGTTTTGCTGGCTCTGGTCCTTGCCTCTTCGAGTATCTTTTCGGCTTCGACCTCGAGGGCTTCTACGCTATTGGTGATTTCTTTGGCCATAACACGTCTTCTTGATAGTTCCCTGGGCTACTACTAGACAACATTTGCACATCAGCTGTTTCTGTAATCGGGTGGATAATCATTTCAGCAACTGATGATGGATTACGTCCGTGATTATAACAAGGAGGTTCATTTTTGGCAAATTGGTACTCTTGGTAAGAATCCACGCTCCTTACATATCAGTAACTTCAAAGTTTGTTATTAAAGTGGAATGCTTTATAATTCAAGATATGAGAGTGCATGCATTACACGGGTGGGAGGTGAGCGTTGCCCGAGCAAGGGAAATACAATTGGGCCTGGCGAAAAGGGTGGTCACTGAAAACGAAGTTATTAACCCACGCCTTGTTGCCGGTATTGACATATCTTCTCCTGATGCTCAGGGCGTAGCAAGAGGAGCAGTGGTGGTTCTCCGTTATCCTGAGTTGAGCATAGTCGAGGTAGAGGTAGCTCAAGGTAAGATTACATTGCCCTATATTCCTGGCCTATTGTCTTTTCGAGAAAGTCCCTTGATTCTGGCTGCTTGTGAAAAACTATGTAATATTCCCGATCTTATTCTGATTGATGGTCAAGGGATTGCTCATCCCAGGAGGGTTGGGCTTGCCTCACATGTGGGACTTTTCCTTGATTTGCCTACTATAGGCTGTGCAAAATCTATCCTTTGTGGTCAGCATCGGCCTGTGGGAGAAGAAGCTGGCTCCCATGCTGAACTGCTTGATAAGGGGGAGCTTATTGGAGCAGCGTTGAGGACTAAATCTGGAGTGAGGCCGATATATGTTTCCGTGGGCCATAAAATTGACCTAGCATCGGCTTTACAATGGGTGATAAACTGCTGCCGTGGTTATAGACTTCCTGAACCTACCCGCTTGGCTCACCTTGCTGCCGGAGGAATGTTGACCTCCGAACCAAGCTGCCAAGGGAAGTTATTCGGTTAAGGAGTATTTCAGATGCAAGAAGAGAAGGAAAATCTAGAAGCCTTGCTTCGCCAAATCTCAGACATCATGGTGCATCTTTGACATTCCTGGCAAGGAAAAGGAAATTGCCAGGATAGAGGCAGAGTCAGCCCAACCTGATTTTTGGCGTGACCCGGCTAGAGCTCAAGTTATCATGCGGGAGCTCAGGGGCAAGAAAAACCTAGTCAATGTTTGGCGCGAGCTGGAGAAGAAGGCTGCCGATCTTCAGGAAATGATTGTTCTGGCTATCGGGGAGGAAGATTACTCTCTCAAGGAAGAGATACAACTGGAGCTAAAAAAGCTGAGCTCTCGCTTTGAACAATTGGAGAGCCAGCAGCTTTTTACTGGCGATTACGATAGTCGAAATGTCATGCTCGCCCTTCATGCTGGTGCCGGTGGCACAGAGTCTCAGGATTGGGCAAACATGTTGCTCAGGATGTACTTGAGGTGGGCAGAGCGGCATGATTATGAGGCTGAAGTCTTAGATGTCTCCCCTGGAGAAGAAGCTGGTATCAAAAGCGCTATCGTGGAGATTAAGGGGGATTATGTCCATGGCTATCTCAAAGGTGAGCACGGGGTACACAGGTTAGTACGGCTTTCCCCCTTTAATGCTGACCATGCCCGCCACACATCTTTTGTCCTGGTGGAAGTCCTCCCTGAAGCTGAAGAGACGGTGGATGTCAAAATAAACCCGGAAGACTTGAGGATAGATACTTTCAGGTCCAGTGGTCCTGGTGGACAACATATGCAGAAGACAAGCAGCGCTGTCAGGATAACTCAC
>Ga0209979_1001571_pt1 | contig 24553 bp, 21 predicted proteins | sample AnhtaG_FD_183114 | JGI IMG/M metagenome (GOLD analysis project Ga0209979, IMG submission 183114) | Deep subsurface microbial communities from Anholt, Denmark to uncover new lineages of life (NeLLi) - Anholt_01485 metaG (SPAdes) (version 2) | ecosystem: Environmental > Aquatic > Marine > Oceanic...
TTTTTGCAACATCTTCACTACATTTAAATCTTTTAAGAGAACCGTTTGATTTTGAAATGAGTCTTTTTCCCAACTCAAATGCTGCTTTCAATCTTGAAGCCTTGGAACTACCTATACCGGGGAGTTCTATCAATTCATTTATATGTGCTTCGTCTATGCCAGAGATCCCATTAAATTTTTTAAGTAAGTTCCTTCCAAGATCAACTGCATTCTCTTTACTTTTTCTATTTCCAGAATTAATTAAAATAGCAATAAGCTGAGCGTCTGATAGATTATCTTCACCATATTTAAAGAGTCTCTCTCTAGGTCTCTCATCTTCTGGCCAATCTTTTATTGATTTCATATCTTATATACTTAATTAAAATAATAAAATGATATTTTTCTATATTAGAATGATATTTATATTAATAATATAAAATTGCATATATATACAAATGTGTAATTATTATACATCATTTAAACTAATTTGTCCATAGTTTTTATATATAAATGTACTACCAATTTAGAAATGTCCGGGGGTTTTTATATATAATATGCACTATCTAAACTTGGTATTTAAGATTAAATCCTCCAATCATAATTTCTAATATATATTTAATTCCCTATTATTTTGTGTATAAGATGAGATACATCGGTGGCACTATGTTTAAAGCTCAAAAAAGTCAATGTAAAAAAATAATCTTATATTTATATCGTATAATATATAAGTCTGTATTTTTTAATAATATTTTTATAAAGATAAATATTATTAAATCATAAATCCTGCTACAGTTTAATAAGATAAAAGATTTATAATTTTATGTATTATTAATCATGTTTAATTGTACTTAAATTACTTAGACCATTTTAACAGACGAGGAGAAAAAAAATTGCAAGCAATATTACAAAAAGCAAGTTTAGTATTTGGTGAAAAAACAATAAGAATTTTATTAATAATTATAGGAGCTATTTTATTATCCTTTGTAATGAGATTTATTATTAATCAATTCACAAAATCAAAGATTTACCAGGAATTATTTAAAAAGACCAGACCAAAAAGAAGACTATTGACATTAACATCAATTATAAAAAATACTATAACAGCTTTAATATTATTAATTGCTGTTTTTTTAATTTTTGATACTATTTTAGAACCTAAAAGTCTTACAACAATATTGGCAAGTGCTGGAATAATTGGAGTAATTCTTGGTCTTGGAGCTCAAACTTTAATTAAAGATATAATTAATGGAATTTTTATAATATTTGAAAATCCATATGGCATTGGTGATTCTATAAAAATTGGGGATGTTACAGGAAAAGTTGAAAATGTTACCTTAAGAGTTACAACAATCAGGGATATTGAAGGTAGTCTTCACTTTATCCCAAATGGTGAAGTTAAAACAGTTAGCAATCGTAGCAGGCAATGGTCTCGTATGATACTTGATGTTGGAGTACCTTATAATGAAGATCTTAAGAAAGCTTTTGACCTCTTAAATGAAATAAGCAAAGAAATCTCTGAAGACAAAAATTATAAAAGTTACATAATTACACCTATTAGAGTGTTAGGGATTACAGAATTTGGAGAATCATCTGCAATTATAAGAGTCTGGGGAAAAGTAAAACCTGGAAAGAATTTCCCAATTAGTAGAGAGTTTAGAAAAAGACTTATTGAAAAGGCAGGTCAATTAGATTTAAAAATACCTTATCCCAAAAAAGCCATAATTTTAAAACAAGAATGATATATGATTTGATATTTATTATTTAAAATATTCTTTTGGAACTACTACTACTCCACCTTCACTAACAGTGAATTTCTTTTTATCATCCTCTAATTTGTAGCCTATACTTGTATCAGGAGGTATTTTGTTATTTTTATCTATTATTGCTTTTTTAATCTTACACCCTTCTCCCACATCAACTCCTTCATAAATAATGGAATGTGAAATATCAGAATAATCATTTACTATAACATCATTAGATATTATAGAATTAAAAACTTTGCCACCTTTAATCAAACACCCATCAGCAAGTAGAGATGAAATTGCTAATCCTTTATCTTTACCTTCAATTCCAATTGTCTTAGTTGGAGGGCATTGAGTTTGCAATGTAAATATAGGCCACTCTTTTTCATAGAGATTTATTTTGGGATTAATTCCAACTAAATCCATATTAGCTTCAAAGTATGTATCAATTGTACCTACATCTCTCCAATATTTTGGTTTACCGGTTTCTCTATCTTGAAAGATAAAAGCATAAACATTTGCATTTTTTATCATACCTGGAATTATATCTTTTCCAAAATCGTGAGTTGAATCTATCCTTTTAGCATCTTCTATTAATTTCTTCTTTAAAAAATCAGTATTAAAGACATATACTCCCATAGATATAAGAATGGACTCAGGTTTTCCCGGAATTGGTTCAGGCTCTTTTGGCTTTTCTTCAAATCCCATAACCTTTTTATCCTCATCAATTTGTATTACTCCAAACTGCGATGCCTTATCCCTCTCCATTTCTAAAGTTGCTATTGTTAGATCAGCTCTCTTTATCTTATGAAATATAATCATATCCTGATAATCCATTTTATAAATATGATCTCCTGAAAGGATAATTACTCTTTCAGGTTCTTCTTTATCTATAAAATATATACTTTGATATATAGCATCTGCAGTGCCAAGGTACCACTCCTCCCTACCTATCTTTTGAGCAGGAATTACATTTATATATTCACCAAGTTCACTTTTGAAGAAATTCCAACCCAATTTTATATGCATATATAGTGAAAAAGATTTATACTGTGTTAGTACATTTATTTTTCTCAAATTTGAATTTAAACAATTACTGAGTGTGAAATCAATAATTCTGTACTTACCACCAAAAGGGACTGATGGTTTTGCTCTATCTTTGGTAAGAGGGTAAAGCCTTTCTCCCTTACCACCTGCCATTATAAACGCTAAAGTTTTTCTCACTGAAAATCACCTCAAATTAACTTTTTAAAAATTTGATAATTTGTTCTCTAGGTTTGGTGTTAATTATATTTTTAGGTTCTAACCAACCCCTTCTTGCTACTGATACCCCTAAAGCCATATAATCCAATTGATTAGTTATATGACTATCAGTATTTATAGATATCATTACCCCATATTCTTTTGCTTTCCTACAATTTATATCATTTAAGTCTAATCTTTCGGGGAAAGCATTAATTTCTAATGCAATTTTATTTATTTTAGCAACTTTTAATATTTCATCAAGATCAACCTCATATGCATCTCTTACTCCTAACAATCTTCCGGTAGGATGCGCTAGTATATTTACATGTGGATTCTGGATAGCTTTTATTATCCTTTTAGTCATCTCATATCTTGACCTTCTAAATCGAGTATGTATCGCTGCTACTACTATATCTAATTTTTTCATTAACTCATCTGGATAATCCAAAGAGCCATCTGCTTTTATATCAACTTCACTTCCTGCTAAAATATCAAAATCTTTATATTTACTATTTAATTCTTTTATCTTTTCTATTTGCTCTAATAATTTATCTTCAGATAGACCACCAGCAACTTTTAAACTTTGGGAATGGTCACATATAGCAAGATATTTATATCCCATTTCTTGTGAAGTTTTTAGCATTTCCTCAATACTATTTCCCCCGTCACTCCAAGTTGTGTGTACATGTAGATCACCTTTTATTTGAGAGAGTTTAACTAAAGTGGGCAATCTGTTTTCCTTTGCAGCTTCTATTTCTCCCATATCCTCACGAAGTTCAGACGCTATAAATGGCAGGTTAAGAATTTGATAAATTTCTTCCTCATTTTCACCAGCGATTTTCATACCAGTTTTTTCATCAAATACTCCATATTCATTTATTTTGAGATTATTTTTCATGGCTATTTCCCTGATTCGAATATTATGTGCTTTAGAACCCGTAAAATAAGCTAATGCTGATCCATAACTTTCAGGCTCAACAACTCTTAAATCTACATGTATACCATCATAAGTTATTATTGAGCTTTTGGTATCACCACAAACTAAAACCCTCTCAACAAGTTGTAAGTTTATAAAAGTATCCATTACTTTCTTAGAATTAGAGGAAGTAGTTAAAATATCTATATCACCAATAGTTTCTTTTCTTCGTCTAAGACTTCCTGCTGTGCTTATTCTTTTAACTTCAGGAAGTTTACTTAATTGATCTACAATTTCATTTGCAATTGGTAAAGCTATACCCAAATTCATCCTCTCTAGCCCCTTCTTCAGCATTTCAATTCCTTTTAGAATATTTTGCTCAGTTTTTTCTTTTATTCCTGGTAATCCAGCTAAATGATGTTCTTTAGCCATCTTTTCTAATTGCTCTATATCCCTAATATTTAATTCATCATAGAACTTCTTAGCCAATTTAGGTCCAATACCGGGTACAGAAAGTAACTTTACCAAACTTGGTGGAATCTCACTCTTTAATTCTTCATAAAATTGAAGACGACCAGTATCCAAAATCTCATATATTTTCTCCTTCATTCCTTCTCCAATGCCAGGAATCTGGTCTAATCTACCCTCATCAGCAAATTTTTCAAGCTCATTTGTTAAGGTCCTGATATTTCGAGCAGCTTTTCTATATGCCCGTATTCTAAAAGGGTTTTCTCCTTTTATCTCCAGCATATCTGCTAAATCTTCAAAAATCTTTGCAATTTTAATGCTTATCATATTATTTTTATAAAAGTTTTATGTAGGGCAACCCTTTAGGGTTGCATTATAATTGCAAGCAAGGCTAAAGCCTTGCCCTACATTTTAAAAATAAGTATATCTGAAGTATTTAAAATCCTTTAACGAATTTTTCAACATTGTTTAATGAAGTTTTCAACATTTTTTAATTAGAATTAAAATCTTTTTTTATTTTAAAAAGTTATCAACTAATAAAGAAACGCTTAAATCATCTTTTTCATATATCTGATGATAGATAACATAGTCTCTTAAAACCTTTTTAACATATTCTCTTGTCTGCTCATATGGAATATTTTCAATAAAGAAATCTGCCTCTTTTTTATCATACTTATTAACCCATTTTCCAACTGCTCCCTGTCCAGCATTATAACCTGCTGTAGCTAACATCTCTACTCCATCGAAATAATCAAGTAGAAATCTTAAATACCACGACCCCATTCTAATATTAGTTTCTGTATCCCACATTTTTTCAACATCAAAATTTCGAGAATTGATTTTTTCAGCAATCCATTCACCAGTTGGAGGAATTATCTGCATTAAACCTCGAGCGTTAGATACTGAGAGAGCAAGAGGATTAAAATGACTTTCTTCTCTCATTATAGAGTAAATTAAAAATGGATTAACATTTTCAGTATCTGCCCACTTCTCAACAGTACCATAGTATCCCTTTGGATAAAAAGATTTCCAGATATCCTTTGCCTTTCCCCTTGGTGTATTACTTAAAAACTCATTCAAATAATTAACTGCAACTCTTATTGCTCTGAAATAATCACCCGTTTTAAAAAATAACTTACCAACCTCAACCATTAATTCTTTATCCTTATTCTCCTTATTTTTCACTATTTCCAATTCATTTATAGCATCATAATTAAAACCTAACATAAAAAGTTCTTTAGCTTTTTTATAATGTTCAGATTTAATTTCTCCTGATGATATTATTTCTATTTTATTATAATCAGAATTCTCTTCAAAATTTTCAATATAGTTTGGATCAATTTCTTCTAATTTTGCAATTGCCATTATCTTATAAAAATCATAAGAATTATTATCTAAAAGATCTTTGTAAGTTTGTATTGCTGAATCATTCTCACCTAATTTCTCCAGGACTTTAGATTTCCAGTATAATGATTTTGAGTAAAGAGATGAGTTGCGCCCAGTTTTTACTAATCTGTCAAATTTTTTTAACGCTTCAGAAAATTGCCCTTCTTTGTAAAAAATCCATCCAGTATTCCATAATGTCCTCTGTGCAAATACTGAGTATGGATATTCTGTGATAATTCTTTCATAAATATTCATTGCTTCTTCAGTCTGATTTTTGTTTTCCCGTATTTTTGCAATATTTTCTAAACTTTCAGGCGCAAGATCACTATATGGATATTTTTCAACTAGTAATGAATAGTACTCTATGGCATATTGAGTATTTCCTAAATATGTATTACTTTTAGCTAACCAAAACAATACATTTTTTTTCAAAGCAGATGAAATATCACTATTAAGTAATTCAGATAAAATAAAGGCAGCTTCTTCATATTTCCTTAGTCTATAATTACAGATAGCAATATCCAATTTCACCTTTGATACAAATTCAGCTTCCTGTTCAAGATTAGCTCTTTCTTTCAACTTTAAAAGGTCTGATAAAGCAGAATCAAAAAGATATGCTTTCATTAATTTCTTGGCTCTTTGATGTAATGATGTTAAGTTAGCAGGTTTTATTTCAATATCATGAGTTTCAGATATTTGTATAAATCTTGCCTTAGCTTTACTTGCTTGTTCTGATATTGGCCAGTCCAACCAGATTTGATAGTAATTTTTTACTGCATCTTCCAATTTTTCTTGTTCCTCTAAACAACTTGAAAGTTGAAACATAACCTCAGGAATTAACTCAGAATCAGAATAATTCTTTAAAAAATCTCTCAGGGCCTCCTCTACTTTGTAAAGCTCACCTAATTTATAAAAGCAGTTCACCTTTTCAAGTTCAACTTTTTCATTCCAATATCCCTCAGAGTATTTATCCCTATATTGTTCATAATATTTAATTGCTAATGAATAATCACCCATTTTCTGATTACTTTGAGCAAGATAGTATAATGCATAATCAGCTAATATATAAGAGCTATCAACAATTCGTGAAAAACAACTATCAGCTCTTAAATAGTTCCCTGAATTAAAATAATTTTGACCTGAAAGATAAAGTTTTTTATATATCAAATTCTTATCAACATCAATAGGAGAAATAGACCTATCAATGGGATTGGATTTTAGATAATTTTGTTGAAATGGTTTACTTATCATATTATCTGCATAAGCCTTATTTAAAAAAAGTATATTTTTAAAGAAAATACTATTGTTTTTTGAAAAACTATTAGTGCTGTTTAGAAAAATATTGTTGTCAGATATAAAATATGGAAAAAATGAAGAATTTAAAAGGAAAATACAGATAAATGAAATAAGTAAAAATCTGATTGACTTTGATATTTTTTTATAAAAATTTCTAATAAGCAATAACATCATGTGAAACTCTATTAAATTAATTAATTAGATTTTTGGTATAGCTAAATCTTCAGAACCTATTTCTGAGAGCTTTAATCGTGGTTGATTTTCATCTATCATTTCCTTCATTATCTGAGCATATTTAACCTTTTCACGAACTATATTCGCTAAAAGATCCTCTGATACCCATGGTTTATATAAACTACCAATTGATGCACCTGGTTCTATCTTGAAATAACATGGAGAAGCAATCCTTGCTAACTCTGGTGTCTCCCACATTCTATTAAAGCCTCCCATAGAATCAAAAAGAAGCACATGAATATCCATTGGAATATCTACTGCTTTTCTTATTGAAGCAAGCATGGGAAGTGTTAAGTCACCAACTGGATTAAATGTATCTGCTCCTAAATTTTCCAAAACCTTTGCTCCCGCTGCATTAGCATGACCAGCAAATATAGAGACTTTAAATACAACATCAGAAGGAATATCTCCATTTTCTCTCATTTTATTAAGAAGATATAGAACCCCTTCATCCCAGACCAAAAAACCTCTAAATCCTATGTCAATACATCTCATAATGTCAGAAACAAGTAAATTTAGGTTATCTGAACCTCTTACTCGTAAACCTGAAAGTGCTCCTTCTGGTGTAGCTATCTGCTTTCCTAAATCCCAGAATCCTCGTGGTCCTGGAGTAATAATAACTTCCATTCTGGCATCAGAAGCCATTTTAGCAAAATCTCTAAGTTCTTTTTTATCCAACAGAGTTGAGCCCATTACTGTGGAAATAAGACGATGAACAGGTATTTTTCTTTTATTAACCTCATCAATTAATGCCTTTAGAGTAGATGGTCTTTCAACACCAGATATTTCCATTCTATAATGTGCCCCATCAGGAAAGACTTTATTAGAATCGGGAATCTCATATACATCTCTTCCAGGAATACCTGTTTTTTCTATTACCTTTTTAACTTTTTCCATCAATCCTCCTTTAATTATTTTTTCATTTGTTTTTATAAAAATAAATCTAGTATTAAATCTTCTTTTTTTTTATAGCTATATTCAAAAGTAATATGTGAAAATTGTTTAAATCACCCTCCCACTACCCCCTCCCATCAAGGGAGGGGGGTTCATTTAGAAATTATTTTTCTCTCTTGCTCAATAATTCAAAAAATATCTTCTTTTCCTCTTCTGATATAGTAAAAGATTGTTTAGTTGTTGGGAAATTAACTTCTTTTACATCTTTTATATAGTTTTTAAAAGCATTTTCTATTTCTCCTGATAGATTTGCATACTTTTTAACATGTTTTGGTGTAAAAGCTTCAAATAAACCAACAAGGTCATGAAATATCAATAATTGACCATCACAATCTGGTCCACTTCCTATACTCACAGTAGGAATAGTTAATCTCTCAGATATAACCTTACTTATTGCTGAGGGAACTAATTCTAAAAGTATAAAGAATGATCCTGCATTTTCCAATGCAATTGCATCATCTAAAAGGTCTACTGCTGCCTGAGCAGTTTTACCTTGAACTTTAAATCCTCCTAACGTTGCCATACTTTGTGGGGTAAGACCTATATGTCCCATAACAGGAATTCCAACTTCTACCAAAGCTTCTACTGTCTTTGCCATATGTTTACCGCCTTCTAATTTAATTGCATCAGTACCTGCTTCACTCATGAATCTTCCAGCATTTCTCATTGCATCCTCAATTGAAACCTGATATGTCATATATGGCATATCGCCAACAACTAAAGGTTTTTTACATCCTCTTGTCACTGCTTTTGAAAATATTATCATCTCATTCATTGTAACTGGAAGAGTACTCTCATATCCAAGCATTGTCATACCCAAACTATCACCTATCAAAACAACGTCCATACCAGCTCTATCAGCTAAAACAGCTGTATGATAATCATAAGCTGTTACCATAGCAATTTTTTCTCCCTTTTTTTTCATATCAAGAAGATCATTTATAGTAACCTTTTTTTCTGCCATTAAAACCTCCAATATTTTAAAACCATTATTTTAAGTAATTATATTACAAACTTAATTCTTTAATAAAAATAAACATTCCAAAATTTAAATTTTATAAATAATAAGTTTTCCTCTATTAAAATAATATAAAATAAAATAAATAAATTTTATTATAAGGATGATAAAGATTTGGATACAAAATTAACACATAACTATTATCTTCAGAAAAAGTCAATAATCATAAAAAACTTCGATAAGAATATCAATCTCTTTAGGAAAGTTTTATCAACACAGTTAGATGATAGGCTCACTAATAAAATTGAAAAAGAAGTTCGACAGGAATATGAATCCTTATTACCTAATATACCATTTATTGGAGGTGATAAGAACAGATTGACCAAGAATCTTATTGATACAACAATTGCACTTGCTTTTAGCAAAGTGATGAAAAGATATAATTATCCAACAGAAGAGATAGCTGTTTTTTTATTTGAGATTATGAAAGAAACGTTTAACTCAATCCCAAAAGTAAAGAAATTTTTGATACGTTCTTTAATGTTTATTCTTCTTACATTTCCTTTTAATATACTTCATAGAAAGATTATAAAGAGATTTGCAAAAAAATCACAAATGGGTATATATTCTGACAATTTTATGCTTTATTTTATTGAGGGTGATGGGAAAGAATTTGATTTTGGAATTGATTATACTGCATGCCCAATATCTAAATTTTGGCGTGAACAGGGTGTTGAAGAAATATCACCTTATATTTGTCTTTATGATTATTACTCTAGCAAAATGACAGGTACAGGACTTGTTAGAACAATGACACTTGCAGAAGGCTTTGAAAAATGTGATTTTCGATTCAAAAGAGGTAGAAAGCCACAAAATAAACAAAGAACACAAATCATCACCAGAGAAACCTTCAATAAACAATTTTCTTAATTTTAATCAAATTAGTAACATTAACAGATATTTCTCTATGCTTTTATATTCTTTGTTTTTTTAGATATAATTTATATGACAATTTTTAAGTAATATATTGATACTTTAAAATATTTTTTAAAGAGAGAAGAAAGTATATAAAAATAATATAAATTATAAAAAATCCTATATTGAGGTGAATTTTAGTGAAAGAAGCTATGCTATATGAAAAAATTGGTGATAAAAAGGTTCAATGTAATTTATGTGCGCATAGATGCAAAATAAATGAAGGAAAAAAAGGAATATGTCTTGTCAGGGAAAATAAAGATGGAACTTTATATACATTAGTATATGGCAGAACAATTTCCCAACATGTTGATCCAATAGAAAAGAAGCCATTATTTCATTTCTACCCAGGAACTACTGCTTATTCTATATCTACTGTAGGATGCAATTTCAAATGCCAATTTTGTCAAAATTGGGAAATTTCACAGATGGTAAGAGACGAACATCTAATAATGGGTAATGAGGCTTCACCAAAGTCAATAGTTGAAAATGCAAAAAAATACGGGAGTAAAAGCATTGCATATACTTATACAGAACCCACTATATTTTTCGAATATGCCTATGATACAGCTAAATTGGCTCATGAAGTTGATATTAAAAATGTATTTGTAACAAATGGTTATATGACAGAAGAAGCAATAAAAAAATTTGAGCCTTATCTTGATGCTGCTAATGTGGATATAAAATCATTTAGTGATGATTTCTACAGAAAGTTATGTGGTGCTAAATTACAACCAGTTTTAGATGCATTAAAACTGATGAAAAAATTAGGAATTTGGGTTGAAGTAACTACACTTATCATACCTACACTTAATGATTCACCTGATGAGTTAAGAAAAATAGCAAAATTTATAGTTAATGAATTAGGTGACAATACTCCTTGGCATATAAGCAGATTTTATCCTTCATATAATTTAAAAGACAAACCACCAACACCTATTGATACCATTCACAAGGCGAGAGAGATTGGTTTAAATGAAGGTCTTAAATATGTATATGAGGGAAATGTTCCAGGTAGCACAGGTGAAAATACATATTGTCCCAATTGTAAAAATTTAGTAATTCAAAGATTGGGATACCAGATTATAAAAAAAGATATAAAAGATGGAATATGCCAGTACTGTAGTTACGAAATCGATGGAGTAGGATTGTGAAGAGAACAAAAAAGATTGCATACAGTTTTTGCTCATTTGCTTCTCAATTTGTTTCTAATACATTTGGAACTTATGTAAATTATTTTTATATAGATTTAATGAAACTGAGCCCACAACTCTTCCGTAATGGATGGATTTTATATAGTATATGGAATGCAATTAATGACCCACTATTTGGACATTTTTCTGATAAAACAAGAACTAAGTGGGGTAGAAGAATTCCTTATATTGCATTCAGCATAATTCCATTAGCAATCTGCTTTGCTCTTATCTGGTCCCCTCCTTTTAGAGTAGGGCGCGGTCAAACAACTCAACTTTTCATTTATTATTTAATTTTCGTTTTTCTCTTCGACACATTTTATACTCTAATATTTCTAAACACATCAGCACTTTTTCCAGAAATGTTTACTAATTTAAAAGAAAGAACTGAGGTTGCTGGATACAGGAATTTCCTACTATTTATTGGATTAATAACAGGATCAGCCCTCTCCCCTCTTATTTATACAAGAATTGGTTGGAGTGGTATGGGAATTCTATATGGAACAATTTTTATCATTATTATGAGTATATCTTTATGGGGAAGTAAAGAGAAAAAAGAATTCAGTGTAGAAAAAGCACTTCCTTTCACTCAAGCATTAAAATGCTCCCTTAAAAATCGTTCTTTTATAACCTATGTTTTAGCCAGTTTTTTAGTTCAACTTAGTTTTACAATGCTCATAGCTTGCTTACCCTTCTACACAAAATATGTCTTAAAAGGTACAGATCAGGACAATACAAAAATGTTATTACCTATATTCTTAGTTGCTTTTGCCACAATACTTATATGGAAAAAAATAACTGATAAATTTGGAGCTAAAAAAACATTCAGGATAGCAATAATAATTTTTTCTATAGCAATTATTCCTCTATTTTTTATAAACAATATAAAAATTGGAATGATTGTTTCTGCATTTCTTGGTATAGGTTTAGCTGGTTTAAATTTTCTTTTTGATGTCTTACTTTCAGACGTTATTGATGAGGATGAACTTAAAACCGGTGTTAGAAGAGAAGGGATATATTTTGGAATGCAAGGATTTATAGTAAGAATATCACTTTCAATTCAAGCAATAATGATTTCATCTGTTCTCACTTCAACTGGATATAATGCAGAACTTAAAGTGCAACCCTCATCAGTAGAATTAGGAATTCGTTCTTTAATATCTATCATTCCTATTATTTCTCTGGCTTTGGCCTTCATCTCAATATCATTCTATCCACTATACGGAAAGAATCTTACAGAAATTAAAGCCAGTTTAGAGAAGCTTCATAAAATAAAAATGGAAAAACTTGAGTAGTTATAGTCTAAAAATCTTAATTTCAAATAACAAAATATAAGGATCTTCATTTCCAATAATAATTTAAAACAAGTTTAATACTGTGTCATTGCGAGGAGCAGGATTCTCGTTTATCATTGCAAATGTAGTTCTGTCTGTCATTACAAGGAGCATTAGCGACGAAACCAATCTCATTGAAGTATGAAAAGGTCTCTGGAGGAACAATGCTCATTTAAATCACAATTTAAACAATCAGGTTTTTTAGATTTACAAACATTACGACCATGAAGTATTAAAGCATTTGAAAAAAATATCCACTCATCCTTTGGAATAATCTTCATTAAGTCAAGTTCAATTTTTTCTACTTTTTCTTCTGAAGTAAGTCCTAAACGTCTTGAAACTCTATTTACATGTGTATCAACAGCAATTGATGGTATATTGAAATAGTTCCCCAAGACAACGCTTGCAGTCTTTCTACCCACCCCAGGAAGAGAAACTAAATCTTCCATATTATCAGGTACCTTTCCTTCGAAATCTTCTATTAATTTTTTGCAACACGCAATAATGTTTTTTGCTTTATTTCTAAAAAATCCTGTCGTTCTTATATCTTCTTCTAAATCTATTGGATTTACATAAGCATATTCATAAGGTGAAGGATATTTTTTAACAAGATTTTTCATTACCTTATTTACCTGCTTATCTGTACATTGAGCAGAAAGTATTGTAGCAATTAAAAGCTCAAATGCATTACTACATTTTAAAGCTGTCTTAGCTTCAGGATAATTTTTATACAATATTCTTAAAATTTCAATTACTCTTTTTTTATCCTCTTTTGACTTCATACTAATAGAATTTCACTTACTTTTTTAATGACTTTTTATAGAATTAATAAGTCTGAGTATTGTAAAAAACATTCTCAAACATAAATAAAGTTTCATATATACATATTTTATCAATAAATTGGTTTTAGAATATACAATATATGTTAATTATATATACGTATATCAGCAATAATATAGCAAAGACTCAAAAACTATGTCAAACATAAAAAATATTTATTAGACATTAATTATGGTAAAGTATTAATAATCTTTTAATTAAAAAATTATATAGAAAATGAGAACATTATTAATTTTAGAAAATATAAGATAGGAAACTAAGAATGGATGAAAGAGAAACAAAAAGAGCAATCTGGACGTTTAGTTTAGCTTCATTCTTGAATGATATGGGTTCAGATATGATATATCCAATCTGGCCATTGTTTGTAACAAATGTTTTAAAAGCAAATATGTCAGCTTTAGGGTTTATTGATGGTTTAGGTGAAGCTATTGTTTCATTATCACAAGTTATATCTGGTTATATCTCTGACAGGATAGGGCGAAGAAAGATTTTTATCTGGCCAGGTTATTTAGCTGCTTCCCTTTCAAGAATAGGCTATGCTATATCATCAATATGGCAGCATCTTATACCATTTAAAATTTTAGATAGAGCAGGCAAGATAAGAGGAGCACCGCGAGATGCTGAGATTGCTGACCTTTCTACGGACGAAAATCGTGGGAAAAACTTTGGCTTTCTAAGAACAATGGATAATTTAGGAGCAGTATGTGGAATTTTGCTATGCCTTCTTCTTTTTAATAAACTTGGATATAGAAACCTTTTCCTAATTGCTGCCATACCTTCTTTTGTTGGAGCAATTCTCATCTTAATGCTTACAAAAGAAAGACGAGCAGGAATAACAAAGGTATTCAAATCATTAACTCTAAAAGATTTTAATAAGAATCTTATATTGTTTCTTATTTTAAGTGCAATCTTTGCACTTGGTGCTTTTAGCTATTCATTTTTATTAATATTTGCAAAAGAACTTGGATTTCAAGTCAGATTTATTCCAGTACTTTATTTAGTATTTTCGGTTGTAGCAACCTTAACTGCTCTTCCCTTTGGCAAGTTATCAGACAAATTAGGAAGAAAACCAATACTTGTTCTCTCCTACATTTTCTGGATTTTATTATGTATTTGTTTTGCTTTTATTAAAAGCTATTGGGTAATATTTGTAGTCTTTGTTTTATATGGTCTACATAAAGGGTCTTTAGAACCAGTACAAAGAACCTTGGTTTCTGAACTTTCACCTGAGAAATACCGAGCTAGTATCTTAGGAACTTACCAGATGGTAATTGGACTTTCTGCTTTACCAGCATCTTTTATCGCTGGAATATTGTGGGATAAAATTAGTATGTCTACTCCATTTATCTTCTCATTTATTTTAACTGTTTTAGCTATAATAATGCTATTTTTCGTAAAAGAAAAAAATAAATAGAATTTTTATATTTTGTGTTTGAAGATTTACTTAGCACTTTTGAATATATTAAAAAGATTCTGTTTAAGATTATCTATTACTAGATTAAAAGATGGTAACTCTAGAACTAAAGGACCTAACCATTGCTCCCAAGTTTTTGCAAGATAATCCAATAAAGTTTTATTAAAAAAATCCTCTGGTCCTCTAAAATCAATATTCCGAATTTTACATTTCTGTAAAAAGAGATTTGGTAAAATTTCTATTCTCAATTGACCTGGATAATGATTAAATATCATCCAGATATCATAGTAATCTCTTGCTCGTGAACGACTCCAACCACGTTTCTCCAATTTTTGAAGATGTTGTAATAAAGCTCGCAGTTTTTCAGCCACAATCTCTTCAAGTGTATATACAAAAATATTCTTATAAACATCTTCTCCGTAACCATGAATTATTTGCCTTATTTCTGGTTTTATCATTACTATCTCATCCATAGTAATCTCTATCATTGCCTTGATAAAAAATTGGCGATGCCAAGGAAGTTTACCTTTCACAGTAAAAGCCTCCTGACCAGTGGTGTGAGGTCTCTTTTCTGTATATCTCTCAGACTTTAATTGTAGAGGTGAGAATTCCTGAGCCAATTCAGTTGCTAACTTACAAGAATTCATAATCTCTTTCTCAAGTTCACCTTCTTTTGGAATATCTTCTTTGGCAGTAAAATCAAGATCTTCCGAAAATCTGTACTCACCAAAGTAACACTTCTTTAGAGCTGTTCCACCTTTAAAAATAAGCTTGTTTTGTAATTCATTGTTTGCTCCAATTCCGATTAAAACCCATGAAAGAATATAATCACGCTCAATTATTTCCCATGATAATCCTGTATCCTCCCTTACTTTCTCTAACCTTTTCCTTATTGGTTTCATCTAATCACCTCTATAAGAAGATTTTCCTGAATCATCCATCTCTTATTACAATGTCCCCTTCTTGGACCTGTAGAATCAAGAACACGATATCCCTTAATAGGGATATTCTCAAGCTTTTGCAATATCGAATTTTCCACTCCCAACTTTTCAAGTATCCAACCTAATCTCTTGGCAACTGCAGCACTAAATCTTGTCGAATATTCAATCATCTTATTTAAATCTAACTTAGAAAATTGTAATTCAAATGCAGAGTAAACTTCTGCCCAGCCACCAAAATACCTAGGTGAAACAAGCCCATCTATTAATGTCCTTTCAGGATCTGTTATTGTAACCTTAACTTCTCCAACCCAATAATCCCTAATACCAAAGAATCTTTCAGGCTTTATTCTTATGAATTGATAAAGAATACCTTCTATTTCTTTATTGTAGTTTCTTTGAGTCTTTCTTAATTTCTTAGACGACCTTAAAATATTTATTGGCTGTGTAGTTGTAACATATACTATTCTTGGTATTTGTTCAGTCATACCATGAAAATGCATAGCAGACCAATGACTAATTGCAGCTGGATTAACTAAAGCCATGGCAATCTCAAATTCATGGATAGGAGTCATGCCCAGAAAAGAAGTAGAAATCTTATAAAGACCTCTCTTAATACGAGTAATCCAACCATCATTTGAGAGATGATATAAAGATTCAACTACATAACTATCTGCTACTCCACAATAAGATGCAACTTCTAATGCATCACTTACAGTAAATATTCGCTTACCATCCTCATACAACTTTCTTAACATGTCCACACCTACTCTTGTATGCTTTTGATTATTTCTTGAATTCATTGGAAGACCTCCAATTATCTAAATAAAATATATAATATTTATAATTTATTAGATATCATACTGCAAAAATTGGAGAGTGTCAAATTATTTTTATAAAAAATCTAATAATTTAATCTTATAATAAAAATTACCAGACATTTTTAAAAATATTATAATTTGTCTGATAACTTAAATCGATATTATAAAATAATTCTATTTACAATTTCCAAATTTATAAAGATAAATAATATATAGTTTCAAAATTATTTTGTACAAAACTTAAAAGGATGAAATTTTTTAAAAGAAAATTTATAATAAATTAATGAAATTTAAACTAATTTTAATAAAATTGTTACTCTTGCATTTTATAGGTTGAAAATACTTATATTTATTTAGAGATTTTGATATAAATGGCGAGAATAAGGGTTAATAATATAACTAAATATTTTGGTGAACAAAAGATACTTACTAATGTATCCTTAGATATTAAAGATGGTGAAATCTTTGGAATTGTGGGTCCTTCTGGATGTGGAAAAACAACACTTTTAAGAATAATTGCAGGATTAGATATGAATTTCTCAGGACAGGTATTCTATGACAATAATAATGTTACAAAGTTACCACCTTCCGACAGAAATATTTCAATGGTCTTTCAAAATTATGCATTATATCCTCATATAGATGTAGAGAGAAATATTGCTTTTCCATTAGATATTAAAAAATATGCAAAAAATAAAGTTAATAAAGAAGTAAAACAAACTACAGAAATACTTGATGCAGATATAGAAAAATATCTAAGTTTTTTACCAAAACAACTATCAGAGGGTCATAAACAGACAACTGCTGTAGGAAGAAGTATTATAAAAAGAAAAATAAATGTGCTTCTAATGGATGAACCATTATCAAATTTAGATGCTAAAGTTAGAAGTCAGTCAAGACATAAGATTAAAAAGTTAATACAATCTCTTTCAAATACTGTTATTTATGTTACAGCTAATGGTTTAGAAGCAATGGCGCTTTGTAATAGAATTGCAGTTTTACTTAATAAAGAAATTGTTCAAATGGGCTCTCCTGAAAAATTATATTCAGATCCAGCAAATCTTTTCATCTTTCAGCTTTTTAGTAAATTTCCAATTAATCAAATAAATGGAACGATTGAAGAATCAAAATTTAGTAAAAATAAACAAGTAATAAAAATTCCTTATAAAGTTACATATCCAATTGAAGTAATAATGAGCATTAGAGAAGAAGATATTTCTTTATTATATAAGAATGAAACTAATTTAAATGAAAAAGTTTTAATAGAAGGTAAATTAATAGAGAAAAGAATTATACCTCCATATCTTAATCTTAAAGTTGAAACAAACTTTGGAGAAATTAAAATAACCACAATGGATAAAAAAGCAGAGGATTTTAAATTGGGAGATAGTATAAAGCTCTATACTATTATGGATAAAATCTTCTTTTTTGACAGAGCAAATGAGAAAAGAATCGGAATTTAATATTAGTCATCTTATCTTTCAATAATAAATTTTTTAGATTATATGTTTATATTCAATTTTTATAGAGCTTTTATACTTTTAAATAGTACTTAATTAAAAATTACTATATATATCATTTACTTTTTATCTTATAATATACAAATGTTGAATCTCATTTACATTTTAATATCAAGTAATTTCCTTCTTACTAGACATTTTCAATTATATAAAGCTTTAACAATTGTAATATAAAGATTTAAGGGGAGACTTAATAAAATTAAAGTCTCCCCTTCTTATACTTCTATACTACCTCAAGAATTTGGACACAAAGGGAGATGTCTCACCTCTTCGCAGAAAATGACCAGATGGACCTTCACCTAAGAATTCTGAAAACCAGGATTCATGCTCGATTTCTTCATTAAGAATCGATAGAGACAAATCATAGGTTCGATGATCCTTACCTGCAGTCAGGTTACAGATGTGAGTATATCCTCGTACCGCACATCTCTCAGCTTCAACCAACACCTTTAACATTGCCTGAATGTCAGTTGGGTCTTTTGGTAGCATAGCTGGTGGACAGGCTGAAATGTCATGAAAATCCTTCATATTCTCTGGTAATTTACCACCAAGTTCATAGATTCTGGGCACTAGTGCTTCGAAATGATTTCTATCTTCAATACGTGCAGTTTCTGCAATCTCCTTAATTCCCTCTCCTTCTAAACCAATCAAATTGACACGAAGTATTGTGTAGTAGTAATAGGTTGTAAGCTCAGCCGCAGCGTTTTTGACCAGAAGTTTAATCAATTTATCAACATCAACACCTGCCTTTTCCACCATTTCTCGTGTTACTTTAGCCATATTATCACCTCCTTTAATTTAAAATGTTAATCTTTTAACCATTATCTATAAAATTAAACCTCTAACATTAAATTATTTTCAGATTTATTACTAAATAGTAATAAATCCTAAATATTAATAAAAAAATATATTCATTTGACTTGTACTCTACATTTATTACAAACACCTTCTAAGTTTATCCTTTTTGTTGTAACAATAAATTTGGCTTTAAACTCAGCAGGAATCTCAATATCATCATACTCTTTATTATAAAAATCTATTATTCTATTGCATCTAACACATCGGAAATGGTGATGTGGTTCCAATTTTGAGTCATATCTTTTTGAGTTCCCTGAACCCTCCACAACTCTGATTATACCAATTCTATTGAAAGTTAGAAGAGTGCGATTTACTGTATCCAATGATATGTTAGAAAAATATTTTTTTACCTTCTCATATAAATTAGAAGCTGATGGATGCTCAAAGGAATAAATTAATTCTTTGTAAATTGCTAAGCGCTGAGGTGTAATTTTTAAACCCTCTCTATAACATATATCTTTAAAAATACTTAGCTTTTTTTCTAACTCTTTTTTTCCTAATTTCATAATAACAAATACTATATAGTATTTACTCCTATTTGTCAAATTATTTTTAAAAAAATTATTATATAGATTTTAAATATAAATTACCGAATTTATTAAGACTATAAAAACTAAATATAAAAATTATTATAAAAATGAGTCATTCATAACAGGTTTAAGTGGAAAAAAAGTTCTAAAATATTTGAGTTTATACATAAGAAAGCTATAAACTATGTAAATTATATATAACACTTTATTTATTAAAATACAAAATTACTTCATGAATGTAATTTAGGAATGCAATAATATTTCAAATTGTTACTCCAAATAGATAGGTAGTAGAATCCGATAGTAGATGTTTAACCAAATGCTACATCAAGTACCATCATTACTGCGAAACCTATCATTGCACCCATAGTAGCCAAATCTGTATTACCACCATATTGAGACTCCGGAACTATATTCTCTACGACGACAAATATCATAGCACCTGCAGCAAATCCTAAAGCATATGGTAGAATGGGTTTAGCAAGAATAACAGCTCCCGCTCCAATAACACCAGCAATAGGTTCAACTATTGCAGATAATTGGCCATACCAAAAACTTCTTAAGCGAGACATTCCCTCACGTCTAAGAGGCATAGAAACTGCAAGTCCCTCAGGAAAATTTTGAATTCCTATACCAATAGCCAATGTAATAGCTCCTGCCAAAGTAGCTTGTGGAAAACCTGCAGCAATAGCTCCAAAAGCAACTCCAACTGCAAGTCCCTCAGGAAAGTTGTGTAAAGTTATAGCAAGAATAAGTAATACAATTCGGTTCCATGTTGTTTTTACACCCTCAGCTTTCCCTATTGGAAAATAAAGGTGAAGATGTGGAAGAATCTTGTCCACACCTCTTAAAAAAATACCTCCGAGAAGGAAACCAAGTAAAGCTGGAAACCAATCAGGAAGATTTTTCCCTTTTGACATCTCAATGGATGGAGCAAGTAATGACCAGAAACTTGCTGCAATCATAACTCCACCAGCAAAACCCAGCATTAAATCCAAAATCTTCCTGTTTATATCTTTAACCATAAATACAGCTGATGCACCAAGAGCAGTCAAAAACCATGTAAAACAAGTTGCTATAAGAGCCTGTATTATAGGGTTAGAATTTTTAAAAAAATCTACCATGTTTAAAATCTCCTTAAATATATATTTATAAAAAACGTTGTTATATATTCTATAATATATTTTTATCATAAGAAATAAAAATCTAAATAATATCTTAATTATTTCTTCACAATTTCTAAACATTTTTTTGCTATTCTAAAGTTGGTTAATTTGATTAACATTTCTTAATAAAAATGAAGAAAAAAGGAGGCATTTATGTCTACAAAACGAAAAATTCTTATAGGATTACTTATTTTATTTGCTATTGTTATTATGGTTGGTGGTGGATACGCTCTTTATTATGCTGGATATCGAGTAGGATCTTTAAGTGTAGCTAATTTTGGAGAACGTATTCATGGTATCTTTCCCTTCCATCGTGGTTTCCCTGCTTCAAGAATGCTAAAAAGACCTTATGGTCATTTTGGAAGAGGTAATATGCATGGACTTGTTGGTTTCTTTCCTTTCAAGATTATACTGGGAATTGTAGCTATTATAGGAATTACTACTCTTATTTTTGCTGCTGTTATTTATCATAAAAAGATGTTGAAATTGTTTCATATGAAATTGGGAGAACATCCTGTAGATAAAACACCACAATCAACAAACTTAAAAAACAATAAGTAATAATTAAGCTGATAATAATATAACATTAAATAATTAGGTAAAAGAGGTGGGAACATATCAAAATATTTGTTAGTTTCCACCTCTTTTTGCATATTGATAGCAAAATAAAATATTCACAAAAGTACTGCAAATTTGTATTGTTTTACTTGAAAGAAGAAGTGAAATAATAAATATTTTAAAGTGGAAGTGAAATTTTAAAAGTAGTGCCTTTACCAAGTGTACTTTTAACTGATATTGTTCCACCGTGTGCTTCTACAATTGATTTTGCAATTGCAAGTCCCAAGCCTGTTTCACCTTCTTTTTGTTTACGAGATTTATCACCTCTGTAGAAGCGCTCAAAAATGTGTGGCAAATCCTTTGGATCAATACCAGCTCCATTATCGTGGATTTTTAGGTGAATTGTATTATTTTTTCCTTTAACTGATACAGGATAATATTTAGCTGATAATATTATCTGTCCTCCCTTTTGTGTATAACGCAATGCATTATTTACCAAATTTCCTAATACCTGTGTCATCCTATCTGGATCTATTTCTATCTTTGGCAAATCCTCTGATGCTTTTACTTCTAAAATAATATCTTGCTTTTTGGTTTGTGTCATATATGCTGATGCAGTTCGTTTTAACAACTTATATGGTGAAACATATCTACGATTCAATGACAATTCTCCAGCATCAGCGAGAGATAATGTTCGCAAATCATCAATTAAGTAGCCAAGATGTTGAGCCTCTCTATGTATAACATCATATACTTCTGATTTGCCTTCTAACTTGCCATCACTCAATGCTTCAGTATAACCTAAAATTACACTCAATGGTGTTCGCAAATCATGGGCAATGTTAGTTGTCATCTGGTGACGCAATTTGTTTGATTGTTCCAAATCAGAACTCATTTTATTAAATGAGGAAGCCAATTCCCCTAACTCATCCTTTGTTCGAACTGGTACCTGGTGCCCTAATTCTCCTTTTGCAATGATTTTTGTTGCAGCAGTAAGTTCACGAACTGGACGAGAAATGTTACGTGCTAACAAAACACCTAATAATAATGCAGTTAATGCAGCAATCAATGCACTAAAAACAATTACTCCATTTATGCGCTTTAAGAAATTCATCTCTGGTAATTCCAGCATTGGACCACTAATATTTTCAAGCGAATCAAACAATAACCATCCAACTGTTTTTCCTTCTATATCAACTGGTACTCCGTTGTTAACAACATTTTTTGATACTTTCTCTCCCTCCTCATAATACTTACCACCATATACAACTACTCTATTTGCATCAATAAGTGTTACTGGTACCCAAATGCGTCCCCAATGTCTCCAATGTCCTGTTTTATCACGTACTAAAATTACACTTATACCTTCCCAACTGTTACTTCCCTTATAGTATTCAGTTAATGTACTAATTAGATCAATTTTATAACGGTTTAAAACAAATTTACCAAATTCAGGTCGCATCCGTTGACCAATAAATAAAGCAACAATCATAACTACAGTTAGACTAATAATGAGAAAGGCTAGTATAAGTTTAATTGATAAAGAACGCATCTTAATCACCTAATTCCCTTAGTTATTTGAGTAGTAAAACGATAACCAACTCCATAAACAGTCTCTATATAACTTGGATCGCTGGGGTTTGGCTCAATTTTAGCACGCAAATTCCGTATATGAACATCAATGTTACGTTCATATCCTTCAAAAGCGCTACCCTGTAAATTGTTAAGCAAATCAAGACGTGAAAAAACCTGACCTGGTTTTGACATTAAGGTAGCTAACAAGTCAAATTCAGAAGGTGTTAAGTCAACATGCTTCTCTCCTATTGTTACAATATGACTTTTATGATTCAGTGTTATATCTGCTGTACGTAATATTTCTTGTTTAAATGGTTTTTTACCTGTACGACGCAATACAGCACGAATTCTTGCTGTAAGTTCACGCATACTAAATGGTTTTGTAATATAATCATCTGCACCCATTTCAAGTCCTAAAATTTTATCACTTTCTTCCAATTTAGCAGTTAAGATGATAATAGGAATATCTGATTCCTTACTATAAACTCGAATAAATTCATATCCGCTCATTTCTGGCATCATTAGATCTAAAATTACAAGATCTGGTTTTTCATTGCGTGCTATAAATAGAGCTTCCTGTCCACTTGTAGCTGTTACTATGCGGAAGCCCTCTTTTGTTAAATAATCTTCTAACAATGTTCGTAATTCTTCTTTATCATCCACTACCAAAATTGTATTAATCATTGAAGCCTCTATTTTTCATTACTTAGATACAGTAATAAATTAAATTTATAATATAGTATCTTTATTTACACTGTCAACGACTGAATTAAGCCTTAAGAAAACGGATCATTTTATATCTTTTTACCTTTTATTGCTTAAAGGAAACTTGTAAATTATAAATGTAAGATACTTACTAATTTTTATAATTAATAGTTCATGGATTTAGTTATTTAGGGAATATACCACCAAGAAACATCGTACTAATTGAAGAAGTTGTTATCACAACAATGATATTTAATATATAAACTACTAAAACTATTAATATGGATTTCCAGACTTTCATTTTGCAGACAATAGCAATACCTATAATTAAAAGAATTAGACTCCAGAGGATAAATATATCCACTCTTGAGAGAATCATATAAAGAAGATTTGACTTATAAGCAAAAACATCTCCAGATGCTACCAAACCACTTAAACCAGTGTGCATTATCATTTTTCCTGTAAATAAAGTATAAAATAGATTTGCAAGTGTAGAAATTAATATAGGAACTGAGGATATTACAACTACTGTAAGAATCTTACTGTATTCTGTTTTGTTCCTAAATATATAAACAAGTCCCCAATATACAAGTGCTATAAAAAGCCAGCTTATAATTTGTACTAAAGGAGATGTTAATATTAAGATAAATTGCATTACATTTCCAGAAGAACCAATATTAGAAAATTGCCCTAATTGACGTAATAGCTGTCCCCCTGGAGCTTTTGCTTTTCCTAGAGAAGCTGCTCTTTTTTTTACAACTTGTGAATCCTGTGTATCATCAGAAAATTTTATTGCTCTGGGTGTAGCTGTAAAAGAGTAAATTACTATAGTTAGCAAGATGAGCAGTGCAGTAAACCAGTATATTTTAAATCCCCATTTTTTCTTTATTATTCTAAATGCTTTAAAAGGATTAAGAATTGAAAATATAAAAACTTTTAGCGCTTCCA
>Ga0209979_1001572_pt1 | contig 24538 bp, 29 predicted proteins | sample AnhtaG_FD_183114 | JGI IMG/M metagenome (GOLD analysis project Ga0209979, IMG submission 183114) | Deep subsurface microbial communities from Anholt, Denmark to uncover new lineages of life (NeLLi) - Anholt_01485 metaG (SPAdes) (version 2) | ecosystem: Environmental > Aquatic > Marine > Oceanic...
TTTGTCCAGATCGTAGAAGCCGGTGGGGAGGCCGATAGTCTCCCCCCGATGCTGGTAGAGGTATTCGATCCGGTCGTAATATCGATCCAGCACCTGCTGGATGGGAGCCAGATCCCGCTCCACCCGCCTTTGGGCCACGCTGAAGATGATCTGCTCCGCCCGGTCGATGATCTGATCCACCTCATCGGCTTCCTCGTAGGCGATACCTGCTATCTCCCCTGCCGCCCCGATGAGACGCCGGAGCACCGCCGCCCGCTCCACGATCCGCCCGTAGTCCTCCACATAGACCGGGGTGGGCACCGCATTGATGAGGGAGGTGAGGTAACTGGCCCCTCCTACCTCATCTAATTGCCCTCGCCGCTCCAGCTCATCGCAGAGGGTGATCAGATCCGCTGGCTGACGTCGCTCGTGGAGACCCGCTATCGCTTTATAGATGAGGCTGTGGGATTGGCGGTAGAAATCTTCGGGGCGCAAAAAGGCGGAGACCTTAAGCACCGCGTCACGGTCGAGAAGGAGGCTGCCTAATACCGACTGTTCGGCCTCGATGTTCTGGGGGGGTAGCCTTACTGTGGCCATGCCTACCCCCCGCCAAGATCATCCAGATCAAGGCTATCTACGAAATCGCGAAAGGGGGCTAGCTTCTCCTCTTCCTCGGCGGTGAGGCTTTCCCTCTCCTGGCTGGGCACGATACCCGCCCTCTCCATCACCGATTCGGCCACATAGATGGGTGCTTTGGCCCGGACAGCGAGGGCGATGGCATCGCTGGGGCGGGAGTCGATCTCTATCTGCTGGCCATTGAACTCGATGACGATTTGGGCATAGAAAGTATCATCCCTCAAATCGTTGACCAAAATGTGGGAGACGGAAGCCTCTACCCCATCGACGAGGGACTTGAGCAGGTCATGAGTTAAGGGGCGTGACATCTCTATAGATTGCATGCCTATGGTGATAGCGTCGGCTTCAAAGGGACCGATCCAGATGGGGAGGTACCGCTCCGTGTTCTCGTCTTTGAGGACTACAACACGGTGGTTGGAGATGAGGCTAACCTTTATGCTGTCCACCGTCACCCTGATCATCTCGTCCCTCCCGCCCCTTAGGGCCTCGCCCAGGTTATTCTTTTTCGATTATACCACAAGAGGAGAGAGCATACAAATAAAGCAGCCTCCTAAAGGGGGAAGGGGAGCAAATTTTAAGGTCTCTTTACAGATGACAAGAGGAAGAAAAGATGGTATAATCCACTATACCTTAACTTCCACAGGAGAGGCGATGCAAGTCGACTTAGAACATATCTTGATCGTGAGCGGCTTCATTTTGGGGTTCTACTTTTTGGCCTTTCTTCTAAGCCTGGTCATCTGGGCCTTCCGTGATATCCGCTCTCGATCGCGGGATATATTCGTCCAACTTCTGGCCACCCTTCTAGTCCTGGTCTTCAACCTCCCGGGGCTTCTGCTCTACTTCATCCTCCGCCCTCAAGAGACCCTAGCCGAGGCTTATCAACGGTCGCTGGAGGAGGAAGCCCTGCTCCAAGATATTGAAGAGCGAGACTCCTGCCCAGCCTGCAAACGTCCCATCGAGCCCGACTACCTCTTCTGTCCCCACTGCCACACCCAACTGAAAAAGGCCTGCCCCAATTGCGGCCGCCTCCTTCATCTCGCCTGGGAGCTCTGTCCCTATTGTGGAATTAGAGAGCCAGCGCTGGCCTCAGAAGAGAGGCAACCCTCTCCAGAATAGCCTTAGCCTGCCCTAGGTGACCAGCCCACCCTTATGAGACTCAGGGGGCGATAAGCACCCCTCCGGCCATCGCTTTCAAAGAGAGCGAGGGTCTGTTTGCGTGCCCCGATCCCTTCCAGGATACCGGAGTGGTCATCATGACCAGAAGGGCCAAAGCCTGGAGAGGCAACTTAGGTCTCTCTTTGGCCTCTTACCGGGTTATGAGCCAGGCGAGACCTCCCACTAGGGCAGTGATAGCCAAGCCGTAGCCGATGGTCTTCCTCAAAACGAGCCCCTCTCGTCCCTCCAGCCCGGCGGTGCTGCAACCGACGATGATCTTGGCCGGGGCCAGCATGCTCCCCAACGAGCCCCCCGTGGTCTGAGCCCCCAGGATGACGAGGATAGCCACTCCGACCAGTTCAGCGGTGCTCTTCTGCAGGGGAGCGAAGACCACGTTAGAGTTAGTGTTGCTCCCCGTCATGAAGGCTCCCAGGAGCCCTATGAAAGGGGAGAGAAAAGGGAAGGCCTGGCCCACTAGGCGACTTAGGCCCTGGGCCAAGGTGATAGTCATACCGGTATGGTCCATGATCATGGCCATCCCCACCATAGAGACTATCCCTATACTGGAAGGGATGGCGGAACGTGCGGTCTGAGAAAGGATGGCAAAGCCGGCTCCCTTTCTGTAGAGGCCTGCCCGCCGATATATGAAATAGGCCAAGATGGAAGCGTAGGCCAAAAGGGCCCCTGCATGGCCGAAGAGACTGATCTTCCTCCCCAGTCCGGCCTCGGTCGCCCAACCGAGAGCAGTTTCGACTTGGGGGAAGTGAACAGTGATCACTACACTATTGAGGAGGCGATGTAACGGCGGCCAAAGTTCGGCGGCGGTCACGATGACGATGAGGAGGAGATAGGCCGAGACCGCCACCCCCAGCCCCATCTTAGAGGCCTTCAAAGGGGCTGGCCCCCGCCCTCGATAGGGAGCGAGGCGGGTCACCCCAAGAGCGGCTACTAATCCAGCCATCCCCGCTACGAAGCCGGCCAGGTTCCAGAGACCCCGGGTCGCCAGCAAGTACTGCACTGAGGCCATGACCGACCCGATGACCAAAAGGGCGGGCAAAGAATGGCGAAGAGCCCGCCCCCCCTGGCAAGCGTGCACAGATGAGAGGCCACAACCGAAACAGGCTACCCCCAGGAAGAAAGCCGACCAAGGGGCTAACTCCAGGCCAGAGAGGCCGGTAGTGGCGATGAGGGCGTTGAAAGAGGAGGCGATGTCACCGAAGGTGACGGACCAAGAGTGGCCGATAGCCGGAGCCACTACCGCTACCACCGGCTCAAAGCCCAACCCCATGAGAAGGGGCGCTACTACCGCTATGGGCACTCCGAAGCCGGCTACCCCTTGAAGGAAGGCGCTGAAGACCCAGCCCAGGATCAAAAGTTGTAGGGTCTTGTCCCCCGTGAGGCGAGAGATCCCCTCGCTGATCACGTCGATGGCCCCCGCTTCGTTCACCACGTTGTAGAGAAGAAGAGCCATCCAAATGATATAGAGCACGAAGAGGCTAAGAAGCACCCCCCTTAATTGGGAATAGGCTAACAGTTCTGGAGTGGCTCCGAAGAAAAGAAAGCCTACGATGAAAGCGGTGAGCCAGCCCGCAGGGCCAGCCCTGGCAGCCCCCCACCTCAACCCTACCATGAGGAAGAGGACCACGCCGATAGGCGAGGAGGCCAGGAGCCCAGCGGTCAGGTTGAGAGGCAGGTTTTCCATCCTTAGCCTTCCCCTAGGATCGCAGATGGCATTCTGACGCGCTCAGTCTACTACATCCCAAAAGAATTGCCAACGCCGATCCCAAACGGCTATGGGAGGACTCCTCTTATCGTTGCGCCTCCATACAAGCGATGTTGACAGGATGCCACAGGAACCAGAAGCTGGCAATTCTATAAGGATGTACTCATATGATATACTTGCCTCCGCAACGGTTCCTAGCCTCTCATTTTCAAGGGCCTGGGAAGCGCGCAAAAGTGAGAAGGAGCGGCACAGATATAACCTATCCAAGGTATCTATATTGAAGACGCAGATCATGGAATCCTCAGTTCTAATTCTTACCTCTGATGTCGGCGGTGGTCACCGCAGCGTGGCTCTGGCCTTGGCGGAGGCTCTGGAGCCTTTTCATTTTGAGGTTTCCATCGTTGATCTCATAGCCCAAGGTCTACCCTCGCCTCTTAACCGCATCGGTCGGCTCTATGGCCCTCTGGTGAACCGTGCACCCCTCATCTGGCACGCCCTCTACCATCTCACCGAAGGTCAATGGCGCACTCGGTTTCTCCTTAGATGCCTTAAACCGCTTTTCTTCAAGAGACTGATTAGCCTTCTCCGGACTACAAACCCAGACGTGGTCGTCTCCACCCATCCTTTGGCAAACCATCTCACTGTTTGGGCTTTGCAGCGGACGAGGCGAGTCCCAATGGTTACTATGGTGACCGATCTGGTGAGGGTTCATCCCCTTTGGGCCTGCTCTGAGGTCGATCTTTGCCTTGTGCCCACCGAGGAGGCGCGCAGGGAAGCCCTGAACTGGGGTATTCCAGGAGAGAAGGTAAAGATCGTGGGATTGCCTGTGGGTCTAGCCTTCACTAAGAGAGTTGCCGACCGGGATGCCCTGAGGGCTGAGTTGGGGTTGGATCTTTTCACCGTCCTCATCTCCGGCGGCGGAGAGGGAATAGGTGACCTTCTAGCGTTGGTCAAAGCGGTGGCTAAAGCCGGGCTGGAGGTGCAACTCATAGTGGTAGCCGGTCGAAACCGAAAGTTAAGAGACCGGCTGGAAGAGAGGGCCTGGGAGATCCCTATACACGTCACCGGCTTCACGGAGAAGATGCCTACGCTGATGCAGGCCGCCGATTGTATTATCACCAAGGCCGGCCCGAGCACCATATCTGAGGCCCTCGTCTCTGGTCTCCCTCTGATCATAACCAGTGCCATTCCAGGTCAGGAGGAAGCGAACGTGGATTACGTGGTCCGAGGTAGCGCTGGAATCTACTCCCCCAGGCCGGAGAAGGCCGTAGCGGCCTTGAAGGAATTCATAGCCTTCCCCGGAACCTTGGAGCAGATGAGAACGGCAGCCTGGCAACTGGCATATCCGCAAGCGGCCGAGAAGGCTGCCCGGCTGATTGCGAGCCTGTCACGCTAGGACGAGGCTTCTTGGTTCACGGTGCTCCTCATCGTTGAGCCCTGAAGGCTTGCACAGCGTTGCAGTCTGCCTGCGACGTCTTTTGTCCGAGATAAACCCTTCGCTAATCGCTCAGGACAGGCTCGGACGCTACAAAGACCCTAATTTGAACGCCCCCAGGCCCGGGTAGGTCGCTGCGTCGCCCAACTCCTCTTCGATGCGCAGGAGCCGGTTGTACTTGGCTACCCGCTCGCTTCGGCAGGGGGCTCCCGTCTTTATCTGTCCTGTGTTGAGGGCCACTGCCAGGTCGGCGATGGTGGTATCCTCGGTCTCCCCGCTCCGGTGGGAGATGACCTGGGTCCAGCCCGCTTTCCTGGCCATCTCCACGGCCGCTATAGCCTCAGAAAGAGTCCCTATCTGGTTCACCTTGATGAGGATGGAGTTGGCCGCCTTTTCCTCGATGGCGCGCTTTAGGCGTTGAACGTTGGTTACCAGTAGGTCATCGCCCACGATCTGGATCTCTTCGCCTAGTCTCTGGGTAAGGAGCCTCCAACCTTCCCAATCGTCCTCCGCCAAGCCATCTTCGATGGAGATTATAGGGTAGGTCTTGGTCCAATGGGCATAGAAATCGACCATCTGGGCGCTGGTCAACTTCCGCCCTTCCTTCCTCAGATGGTATGTCCCCTCTTCATAGAACTCGGTGCCTGCGGGGTCGAGAGCGATATAGATATCCTCTCCGGCCTCATAACCCGCCCTCTCTATGGCGGCCAGGATCACCTCGATCGCCTCTTGGTTGGAGCCCAATGATGGGGCAAAGCCACCTTCATCACCTACGTTGGTGTTGTAGCTTTTCTCCTTCAACACCGCCTTCAGGCTATGATACACCTCCGCTCCCCAGCGCAGGGCTTCGCTAAAGGTGGGCGCTCCAGCGGGCACAATCATGAATTCTTGGAGGTCGGTAGAGTCGGCGGCGTGTTTTCCCCCGTTGAGGATGTTCATCAGGGGGAGGGGCAAGGTATTGGCCCCCACGCCTCCCAGGTAGCGATAGAGGGGCAGGTCTAGGGCGTTGGCCGCCGCCTTGGCCACAGCCAAAGATACACCCAGGGTGGCGTTGGCCCCCAGATTCGACTTATTGGGCGTGCCGTCCAGCCCCACGAGAAAAGCGTCCATGCCCGCCTGGTCAAGGGCATCCCAGCCTATGAGGTCCTCGGCGATCTTCTCGTTCACGTTCTCTACCGCCTTGAGCACCCCTTTGCCTCCGTACCGCTTCTCGTCGCCATCGCGGAGTTCCAGGGCCTCATGGCGACCGGTGGAGGCGCCGGAGGGGACCGCCGCTCGCCCCACAGCCCCGCTAATCAAGAGGACCTCCACCTCCACGGTGGGGTTCCCCCGGGAGTCAAGGATCTCCCGCGCGTATATGTCTTCGATCATGGTCATGGTTTATTCTCCTTGATCACACTGGCTACACATAGGGATTGAATCACGAATGTCGCGAAAGAAACGAATAACTCGAAAAGAGATCACCCACTCTTTAACTTCTGGGGAATTCACCAGCCTCCTGAATTCGGCTCTCTTGCCACCAAAGTTGACCAGAAGACCCAAACGGTAACCTGATGCCTTGAGATAAGAAAGGGTTTGTATGTAATCCTCGGGATCGAACTCCCGCTTGGCTTTGATCTCCACCAGGCCATCCTCGACCACGAAGTCAACTCGGCGCGTGTCTATCTGCTTTCCTTTATAGTAGACGGGTATCTTCTCCTCCCGCACGAAATCTAACGACCTGTCTTGTAGCTCCAAGGCTAGAGCGCGTTGATAAGTTACCTCCTGGAAGCCCGGCCCCAAGTTTCTGTGCACCTCGATGCAGGCTCCGATTATCTCGCCTGTAACGTCGTCGAAATCGTACCCTTTTGTAGAACGACCGGCCTGCACCATCTGAACTACCTTTTTGCGAAATTCGCCCCTTCGCTCCTTCGCGATCCTATCTCGGCTTCAATCCCAGTGCCTTGTACAACCCTTCGAAGTCGAATTGCTTCTCTAATAGTTTCTCGAAGCGCTCGATTTTCTTCTTCTGGTGGAAACGGGTCTTCCCGAAGTAGCGCTCGATGATCTCCACCGCGGTTAGCGTGTCCTGGCCCACCAAAATCATAGGCACCCCTAACTCCTCCGCCCGCGCCAGGATGACAGCGTTGGGATGCAGGTTGCCGGTGAGGATTAGACATTTGGTAGGGGTCTCTAAAGCCGCCAGTTGGATATCCGGTCGGTCGCCGCCGGTGATGACCGCCTTGTTGGGCTTCCGGCGGAAGTAGGAGAGGGCGCTGTCCACGCTCATAGCCCCGATCATCAGATGCTCCACCAAATCATCCGCCTTCTCGGGAGAGTTGAGTATCCGTCCCCCTAGAACCTCCGCCAACTCTCCCACACTCATGGAGAGGAGAATCCGCTCTTCCGGCAAGACAGCATAGACCTTTATCCCCCGGCCTTCGAGGAACGGCCTGACCGTCCTCCGCACGTATTCGAGCCTCCGCTTAGGGACGGTGTTGAGGACAGCCCCCAACATCGATTCGCCAAAGACCTCCTGGCGGAGGAGCAGACTATTCAGGGATAGATCGTCCTCATATCTGATGATAACCAACTCCCAGGCCCCCAGAAGTTCCGCTACCTTTTGAGACGGGAGACCAACCAAGGCTCCGTCGTTCAGGGAGGCCCCGCCACCCAAAAGCATCACGTCCTTATCTTTAGACGCCTGCTCGTAGGCTTTCTTTATGCGTTGTTTTACGTCTATCCTCTCCCCCTTGAGGATCGATTCCAGGGTGAGGGGGTCGAGGCAGACCGGGGCCAGGATCTCTGAACCTTCCTCTAATTGAAAGAGTTCCTTGATGGACTCCACATCTTCATCTATGGCGCGCCCCTTTATCCGCTTGGCTGTGCTGCTTATGGGCTTCATATAGCCCACGCGGAACCCATCGCGGCGGAACCTCATACCCAACCCTACGCATAGCGAGCTCTTGCCGGAGAAGGCCTCCGCCGAAGTTACATATACCGCCACCGCCTTTTCAGCCATTTCTCCTCCTTCGCCACTGAGGCACCGATAAAGCCTCCTCAATCATTGGAGAGCCATCCTCAGATCGACGGCCACCGCTCCCTTTCCCTCCTCGCAGACTATGAGGGGGTTTATATCCAGTTCTACGATCTCTGGAAAATCGGTCACCAGTTGGGAGACCCGCAACATGCAATCTACGATCGCTTCTAGGTCCGCTGGGCTCTCCCCTCGCACGCCCCGCAGCAGGCTATAGCCACGGATCTCGGAGAGCATCTCCCTGGTCTCCCAGCGGGCCACCGGAGCGATGCGGAAGGTCACATCTCTGAGGGCCTCCACGTAGATCCCACCCAAACCGAAAGCCAAGAGGGGCCCGAATTGTGGGTCGCGGCTCATCCCCACCAGCACCTCATAGCAACCCTCAACCATCTCCTGAATCAGCACCCCCCATATCTCAGCCTCAGGCATGAACCGCAAGGCTCGATAGTTCAAAAGGTCGAAACTATCTCTAACCTCATCGGGACCCCTTATATTGAGCCTCACCCCTCCGATGTCCGTCTTATGCAAGATATCGGGAGAGGCTATCTTCATGGCCACCGGATAGCCGATGCTTTCAGCCGCCTCGACCGCTTCCCTTGGATTCCGGGCCAATACCGATCGGGGCAAAGGGATACCATAAGCCTCCATCACCCGGCGCGCCTCAGCGTCCCCCACCGTAAGCCTTCCCTCAGAACGGACTCGCTCGAAGACCTCTTGCACCCATGGGGAGTGGACCTCGAACCGCTCGATCTCCCGAGGAGGGTAGTCCAGAAATCTGCGGCGCTGATACATGGCTAGCATGGCTCTTACCGCGCGCTCGGGAAAGGGGTAGTTGGGGACACTATGGTCTCTCAGAACCTCTATCCCTGCTTGAGATATCTTTCCACCCATGAAGGAAGCGAATACCGGCTTTTCATACCTCTTTGCTATCTGAACTATAGCCTGAGCGATATCCTCCACATGTATCACTACCTGGGTGGTGAAACTAGCGATGACCCCGTCCACATTCTCATCGTTGAGGACTGTCTCCAGGGCATATCCGTACCTTTCGGCGTCGGCGTCCCCTAGACAGTCGACGGGGTTGTAGATGTTAGCCTCAGGGGGCAGACGCTCCCTCAGCCGCTCTATCGTCTCCCGGGAGAGGGAGGCCATCTTCAGCCCCACTCGCTCCACCTCATCTGAAGCCATTATCCCCGCCCCCCCACCGTTAGTGACGATGGCGATCCGGTTACCTTGGAGGAGAGGTTGTTGGGAGAAGGCGAAGGCGTAGTCGAAGAGGTCCTCCATGGAGTTGGCCCGCACGATCCCCGACTGCCTCAAGGCCGCATCATAGGCCTTTTCCGAGCCGGCTAGGCTACCCGTGTGGGAGGAGACAGCCCTGGCACCGGCTTCGGTGGTCCCAGCCTTGATGACTACAACAGGCATCTTGAGGGTGACGCGACGGGCTACCTCCATGAACCTCCTCCCATCATCGACCCCTTCCAGATAAGCGGCGATCACCTTGGAGTAGGGGTCTTCCCCCCAAGCCTCTAGTATATCCACCTCGTCGACATCTGCTTTGTTCCCCAGGCTCACCACCCGGGAGAAGCCCACCTCCTGGGCGACCGCCCAATCGAGGATGGCGATGAGAAGGGCCCCCGACTGGGACATGATGGCGATATTGCCTCGCTTGGGCATGCTGGGCGAGAAGGTGGCGTTGAGGGAGCAGAGGGTATCGATGAGGCCCAGACAGTTGGGGCCGATGATACGCATACCGTAGCGGCTGGCTATCCCTGCCAACCTCTTCTCCTCCTTCAGCCCCTGGCCACCCACCTCCCGGAAGCCAGCGGTGATGATCACTACCCCTCGCACCCCCTTCCGGCCACACTCCTCCAAGACCCGAGCCACTATGGGGGCCGGAACCACGACCACCGCCATGTCGATCTCTCCAGGGACATCGAGGACGCTGGGGAAGGCTCTAAGACCCAGGATCTCATCGGCCTTGGGGTTGATGGGGTAGACCTTGCCTTTGTAGCCGTATCGGAGGAGGTTCTTCAAGACGCCATGGCCTAACTTCTCCTCATCGCGAGAAGCACCGATGACGGCCACGGATTGGGGAGAAAAGAAGAACTCGAACATGATGCCTTTAACCCAGAGCGCTTGCTTATATTACCCCAAAAGGAAGTACAAGGCAATTCTATGGAGGGGGGCTTGACAAGAGGAGGAAAAGGAGATATAATGGTTATGCGATTATTCTAATAGGCTAATTAGGATAGGAAGCACAATGGAGAGGGACGCCTACCGCTTACTAGCCAGAACCATAAAAGCCTTGGCCCACCCTACCCGCCTTGCCATTCTTTCCTCACTTCGGGAGGGAGAGGTTTGTGTCTGCGACCTGGAGCCGGCCCTCAATCTCCGCCAAGCGAATATCTCCCAGCACCTTGCCGTCCTGCGGAGGGCCAATCTGGTGATCAGTCGCCGGGAAGGGCTGAGGATCTTCTACCGGGTGAGCGATGAGAGGGTCTTTGAGGCGTTGGATCTACTATCCTCTATCGCGCGCGAGCAACTGGTTGAGGCCACTGAGGCTTTAGCATCGCTCATGCCGTCGAATTTGCAAGCAGGTGTTTGAATGGGAAAACGGGCTTCGTCTTGCAACTGTACAAGAGACCCTTTCGGCGATATCCCGGCGGAGTTCCGTCCGCCGTCGCGCAAGAAGAGTTCTCTTCGAAGGGTGATCTGTCCTTCTTGTGGCCAGGAGTACTGGACTAATCGAGAGACGGAAGAGACAGAGCTGTGTTTTGCCTGCGAAAAGGGCCTAGTTGGAGGTGTGGCTGAATAGCCTCTCGAAGCGGTCTGCTAGCAGTGGCGGCGACACGTCAAAACTCAAACACGGGTCAGGGTTTATGGGGTTCCTAATTGACGAGAAAGGAGATCCATGATGGAGACGGAATACTTGGAAACTCGGGTAGACAAGTTTGTCTTTAGGGTGAAAAAGGGGTGTTACTACACTGAGGAAGGCTTATGGGTACAGGTCGAGAACGATCTGGGCAGAGTTGGGGTGAGCGATTTCCTACAGCAGAGGAGTGGCGATGTGGCCTTCGTGAACCTCCCGGCGTTGGGCGCGACCTTGAAGCAGGGGCAGGAGATGGGGAGCATCGAGACGATCAAGGCTGATGTGACTATCAGTTCTCCTATCTCTGGGGTTGTTCAAGAGACGAACAGAGAACTGGAGGTAAAGCCAGAGTTGATCAATGAAGACCCCTACGGCGAGGGTTGGCTCGTTCTCATAGAGATGGGTGACTTCGCAAGCGACCGGAAGAACCTCTTGACCTCAGAGGAATACTTGGCGGTGATGAAATCTCAAGCCGAGGAGGAGGCGAAGAAGCGGTGAGCCAAAAAGAGGATGACAAGGTACTCATCATCCCTTGCAGTGGAATTGGGAAGGCGTTCGGCTCGGTGGGGCGGGAGGCTATGTATATGGTGGTGGAGGAACTGCGACCAGGGGAGACGGAGACCGTCTGTCTCTCGCTCCTCACACTGGGAGACGAGGAGGCGAAGGATCGTGTTCAGCGCCATCCGGTAATCACCATTGATGGATGTCCCAAGGGTTGCGCAGAGGTGAACGTGGAAAGCGTGGGTGGTCGTAGCGCGGCCAACTTCAGGGTGGTAGATACTTACCGGGAGCACCCTGAACTGAAAGTGAGGTCAGTGCTGCACCTGGGAGAGGCTGGGCGAAAGCTAGCCCACATCCTGGCTAGAAAGGTAGCCTCGCAAGTCGATGCCGTCAAGATGAAGGGGGAGATGATAGATGGTTGATCTACCGAAGAAGAAGGTAGGGATCATCGCCTGCGCCGGCGAGGAGATCCCAGAAGGGACTATCTCTCGCGTGGCGGCCCGCATGGTTCTGGAGGAACTGACACCTGAAGACACCGTCACCCTCTGTCTCCCTCTCTTCCTGGCTGGGGACGAGCGGGAGAGAGCCTTCGCGCGGTTTTATCCTACCATCGCCATTGATGGCTGCGAGAAACTCTGCGCCAAGAGGGCGACGGAGATGTACAGTGGCCCTGTTTCTACTTATATCGTGGTGGATAAGTTGATAGAGATGCAAGGCCTGTCCCCAGGCCAGAGCAAGCACGAACTGGATGAAGCGGGCCAGCGAGCGGCGGAGGTTGTGGCCCAGGAGATCGTAAACCAAGTGGAGCGCATACTGGGAGGGAAGAGGGCCGTTGCAGCCGTGCCGGGGGTAGCAGTGACTGCGCCAGCCGGTGCGGGGACGACCTGTGTTTGCGCCTCAGGTATCCCCGTGACCCAGGTCAAGATTGGCGACGTGTCTGTGGGTATGGTGGCTCTGGAGCCCATATTCGAGCAGCTCTACCAGGAAGGTCGGCGGGACGGGCCTGGGCTCGATGAGGATCTAATGAAGACCGTCAAGCTCTACAACCATATCCCTGCCAATGCGGAAGAGTTGTACAAGGCCACGCTTTTGGAAGAGTACGAGAAGTTCTGCCGCCGCAGGGGGAGATAGATGGCCACCTACACTTACGAGACGACGGTGACTTGGAAGGGGGAGCGCTGGGGCCATCTCAAATGCGGCAACGGGCCGGAGATGGACTTTTCGGCTCCTCCGGACTTGCATGGCCATGCTGGGGTTATGACTCCAGAGGATGCGTTTGTAGCGGCGGCCAATATGTGCGTGATGATGATGTTCCTTTGGGCGGCGGAGAGGTTCAAGATCGAGCTAATCTCCTATGAGTGTAAGGCTGAGGGGGAGAAGAAGATAGAGTTGGACCGGACGGAGATCTTCACCAAGGTTACCCTATGGCCCAAGATAAGGGTGAGAAACACCGAGGAGAAACGCGTGAGACGGGCTCTTCAATCGGCGACCAAATATAGTCTGGTGGCAAACTCTATCAAGGGCGAGGTGATCGTGGAGCCGGAAATCACGATTGTCTGATTCTTGTATCTGAATTTGTGCAAAGATTCACAAGGAGGGATGATGTTGCATATTAAGATTCTGGGGCCAGGTTGTCTCAACTGCTATCGCGTGGAGCAAATTGCCGTGGACGCCCTAGAGATGTTGGATGTCGAAGCGACGTTGGAGCACATCACTGACTACGACGAGATGCGTAAATACCTTATCATGGCTACCCCTGGCCTGGTGATCAACGAGGAGTTGGTCTGTGCGGGGCGCATACCTTCCATAAAGGAGGTCATCCCCTGGGTCAAGGAGGCTCTGGCCAGGGAGGAAAAGGATAAATCAAGTGAGTAACGTAGCAACCGCATCTGTCCAAGAACAGGCCGGTCTCAGCCTGGTCGGCAAGCTCTTGCCCGTGTGGATCATCCTGGCCATGGCGGCTGGTTTGCTTCTGGGCAAGTTCTTGCCACAGGTAGGCAAAGCCTTGCAGCCGGGTATTCCTCTCGGCCTTTTTGTTATGATTTATCCAGCGATGACCAAGTTGGAGCTTGGACAGGTCCGCAGCGCCGTCCGCGACTGGAAGGCAGCGTCCATCGTGATCTTTTTCAACTATGCCTTCAACCCCTTCCTGCTCTATCTTTTTGGCTGGATCTTTCTGCGCAACCATCCCGATCTGTGGACTGGCCTTGTTCTGCTGGGCGTGGCGCCCTGCATCGCCATGGTGCTGGTTTGGACCGACTTGGCACGGGGCAATGGTCCTCTGGGTATCGTCTTGATGGCCTGGAACTCGCTGATCCAGATCGTGACCACCCCCTTCTTCATCTGGTTGATCCTGGGTGCGCGAGTCTCTGTCGACCTTGGACTGGTGGCGCAGAGCGTGTTGTTGTATCTGGGGCTGCCCTTGTTGACCGGAGCTCTTTCCCGGCGGTGGATGTTGCATATGAAAGGGCAAGCCTGGTTTGAGAACAAGGCGCTCCCGGTGTTGGATGATGTGCAGCTCATTGCCCTGATGTTGACGCTGGTCGTCATGTTTGCGCTCCAAGGCGATGTGATCCTGCAACGCCCTGAGTTGATCTGGCAGATGGCAACGCCGCTCGTGCTCTTTTTCGTTGTGCTCTTTTTCGGCGTCCTCCTCGTCAGTCGCAAGGTGGGCTTTTGCTACGCCGACTCGGCGACAACCTCTTTCCACTGCACAGGTCGCAACTTTGAGCTGGCCATCGCAATTGCGCTGACCGCCTTTGCGTCGCGTCCGATGGTTGGCGTTTCGACGGTGATCGGCCCTCTGATCGAAGTGCCGTTGATGCTAACGATCGTCTACCTGGCAAAGAAGCTCGAGTGGAAGCTCTTCGGCACCAACACCGCCGGCGCCTGCCAGTCGCAGGCCAACCGGGATCGGGCCTAGCAGTTCAACTCGTCCCATCACCGCTGCCGTGGGGGTGACCATGTGGGACATCGCCAAGAGCGTGCTTATCCTCCTGCGCATCCTCCTGGCCCAGGTGGGGGCCATCGCCTCCTACAAGGTATCACCACAACCGGTGAAGATTCTCTTCGCCCTACTACGTGTCTATGTGGGCCTGAAACCGGTAGACATCTTGACCATGTTAGGGCTGCCCCTGTGATAAAATCAAGGTCTCGAGGAGATCATGTCAACGAGTAACAAGGTTCCAGGGAATGCGCTGTTCGTTTGTTTCGGTTGCCTGTCCAACGTGGGCACGCTGACCGGGCTAGCCGGCCTGGAGGTGGTCAAGCAGGTCACACCGGGCAAGGCCACCATCTTCTGCCTGGGTGCGCTGGCTACCGAGGCGCAGATGGTGCTGGACAAAACCCGTGCCGCCTAACGGATTATCACCGTGGACGGCTGCCCGTTAAACTGCGCCCGCAAGATCGTGGAGCGGGCCGGATTCATTCCGGACAGGATCATCAACCTGGTGCAAGATTGTGGTCTCAAGAAGGGCCCGCCGTTGGAATATAGCGATGAGGAGCTACAAGTGGCGGTTGAGCCGATCCTGGGCGCAGTGCAAAACGGCGATTAGGCGAAGGAAGGGCATACTCTGGGGCTTCATCTTGATATTCGACCGGCATTGGGGGATAGTGGAAGAGCGCACTAGGTTGATCAAGGAGTATAGTTTGGAGGTTACCTCGCCCCCCTGCGACCCTGGCGCGGAGCGATGGAACGCCATCGCCCACCTGTCCGGGGATATAGGGGAGGTTTTGCCTTACCTCAATGCCGCCGCGCTGAAAGGCTGCATATACGATCACCAGTCCAGGATTCTTACCTGGCAAAGAGGTGGAAGGCGCGTAATCATCCGGCCCCAGGACATAGCGGTCACAAACTTAGAGGATAGAGAGGATGCCTGGCGTGTGGTGGAAAGCCTGGTCAAGACCATCAATCAAACTTGGGATAGGCGTGCAGATATCGAGCCTGACTACCGGAAGAGGGAACGACTCAAGCCCATGGATATCTATAAACTCTTGCCAGGCACTAATTGTAAGGCCTGTGGTGAGCCCTCTTGCTTCGCCTTCGCCTGGAAGGTGACGGTAGGAGAAGTCAAGATAGAGAATTGCCAACCCCTCTTCGCCGATGAGTATCGGAATGAGCGAGAGGAGTTACAGGCCCTCTTGGAAGCCGCCTCCCTCCCATAGGAATTGCTCGCCGAGCCAGAAGTAGAGCGAGGCCGGCTCTACTGAAGGAGGGGCCTAGCAATCACTGAGATGGCTAGTTTCCAGGGGATGCCGTTATTTTGGTCAACTCCTGCCAGCCGGCTCTTATGCTTTCCACCAGCCTGCTCTCCACCGCCCTCTTGGCCTGCCCCATGGCGCTGACCACAGCCGGCGCTTTGGAACGGCCATGGCCGATCACCACCACGCCTTTCACCCCCAAAAGGGGCATGCCTCCGATCCTGGAATAGTGGTATCTCTTCCGTATCTCTGCTAACGCAGGACGGAGGGCGGAATCGAGGGCCTGCGAGGGCAATATCGAGGCCAGTTCTTCCTCCACCACGGTCAGTAGCCTGCTGGTGAGCCCCTCCGTCAGTTTCACGACCACGTTCCCCACCAGCCCATCGATCACCACCACGTTGGCCCGCCCCAGGGGGATATCCATCCCCTCTATGTTCCCGATGAAGTTTAGGCCGCTCTTAGCCAGGAGAGGGAAAGCCTCTATGATCGCCCTGCCACCTTTGCCCTCTTCCGCTCCGTTGCTGAGGAGCGCTACGGTGGGGTTTTTCATCCCCATCATCCTCTCCGCATAGAGGCTACCCATGAGGGCGAACTGCAAGAGATGGTCCGGCTTGCAATCGACGTTGGCCCCACCATCTAAGATGAAGGTCTGTTCCTGGATCCCCAGATAGGGGGTCCCTATGGTGGCGCGGCGGATCCCTTCGATGGGGCCTAAGACCCAGAGAGCGGCGATCGTAGCCGCCCCGGTGTGCCCCATAGTCACCACCGCATCGGCGGCTCCCTCCCCAACCAAGCGAGTGGCCACCACGATGGAGGCCCCCTTCTTGCGCCGCACCGCCTGGGCCGGGTGCTCCTCCATGCCGATGACCTGGGGAGCCTCGACCAGGGAGAAAACGATGCCTCTCGTCTCCACCTCCGCAAGTTCCGCCTCGATGGCCTGGGGTTGCCCCACCAGGATCAACTCGACATCATGTTCCCGCGCTCCTACGAGGGCCCCTTTTACGATCTCATGGGGGGCGTAGTCGCCCCCCATGGCATCCACCGCTATCTTCAACTTCACTCTCCGCAGGCTATCAATCCCAGGAGGCCCGGCCCGAAGTGAACCGCCGAGGCAGGGCCGAAAGCCGTGATGATCTCGCCATCGTAGTCGACCTCACCCATCGTGAACCTCCTCTGATAATTCTTTCCCTGACCACCACCTCTCTTAGTTCTTAGAACACCTGCTATCGTGCAGGGTTGCGCTCTAAACCCCCTCTTCGTACCTATCTTACACCTTCTGTGTTATACTGAAGAAAGGTCTTCTAAGGTTGCCATATCCAAAATTTCAGGACTACAGCGCTTCTCTGACCCGCAAGAGGGAGGAGAGATTTGCCTAGATATGCGCACATCGTGGGCTGGGGAAAGTACGTCCCAGATAAAACCCTCACCAACAAGGATCTGGCGGAGGTAGTGGATACCTCCGATGAGTGGATCCTGGCTCGCACGGGGATATCGGAGCGGCGGATCGCCGGGCCCAAAGAATCGACCTTCACTATGGCTTTGAGGGCCGCGCAGGAGGCCCTCGAGGTAGCTAACATAGACCCCCGAGAGCTAGATCTCATCATCGTCTCTACCGCCACTCCCGACTACCCCTTCCCCGCTACAGCCTGTTTGGTGCAAGACGCCCTAGGGGCTACACATGCCGGGGCCTTTGACCTAGAGGCGGGCTGTGCTGGCTTCGTCTACGCCCTGAGTATAGCCAGCCAGATGATCGCCACCGGAGCATATGAACATGTCCTGGTCATCGGCGCCGAAACTCTCTCGCGCGTCGTGGATTGGACGGACCGCGGTACCTGTGTGCTCTTTGGAGACGGAGCAGGGGCCTTTCTCCTCCAGGCCAGCGATGCCCCGGGAGGGGTGCTCTCCTTCGTCTTGGGAGCCGATGGATCCGGGGGTCAACTCCTTATCATCCCCGCTGGAGGGAGTCGTCAGCCGGCGACCCTGGATACGGTGACCCGTAGGCTTCACTTCGTGCAGATGAGGGGCCGAGAGGTCTTTCGTTTCGCCTCCCGCATCATGAGCAAAGCCGCCCGAGAAGCGATCCGCGCGGCCAAACTGACCACCGATGATATCGCCCTCTTCATTCCCCACCAAGCAAATCTACGGATCATCCTCTCCGCGGCCAAGGAACTGCGGCTTCCTATGGAACGGCTCTTCGTTAACGTGGAGAAGTACGGTAACACCTCTGCTGCTTCGATCCCCATCGCCTTCTGCGAGGCTATCGAACAGGAGCAGTTGAAGCCTGGGGATCATCTGGTTCTGGTGGGCTTTGGCGCTGGACTAACCTGGGCGGCAGCGGTGGTAAAGTGGCAAGTTCCCCTACCTGCACCCCCACCCCCTCGCAGAGGACGTTTCTGGCGTCGGTTGCGCTACCGGTGGGCTAGGCTTAGGTCTCTCTTGCGGCGTCTGAGACGAAGAGTTGCCTCTTGGTGGAGTAGGATCAGGAGAGAGTGGCCCTCTTAGTGGTAAAACCTCCCACTATCGGTATGGCTCTCCCGCATTCAGGACATCTCCCTTTTCGGATTCGGTAGGCAGCCACCCATAGACCGTACCGCTGAATAAGGAGTTCTCCACAGTGAGGACAATAGGTATTCTCGTACCGATGACCCCGCACATTCCCCAGATAGACGAAGTTGAGCCCCTTTTCCTTGCCTATCTCCCAGCCCCGCTCCAGGGTGGCGAGGGGAGTAGGGGGCTGGTGGAACCTGCAAGCCGGGAAATAGCCGCTCAGATGCCAGGGGGTCTCTTCCCCCAACTGGTCACGAATGCGGGCCGCGATGGCTCGTAGCCCCTCTTCATCGTCGCTCACCCCCGGTATCACTAGGGTGGTGACCTCCAGATGTACCCCCTTCTCCTTGGCTAGGCGACAGTTCCTCCAAACCACCTCCAGATCGGCTTTGCAGTACCTCCTCACTACCTCCCTTGAGCCTTTGAGGTCCACGTTCATGCCATCGAGCCCTGCCTCTATCAAGAGGTTAAGGGCCTCTTTGGTCATATAGCCGTTGGTGACATAGATGTTGTAGAGGCCCCTCTCCTTCGCCAGCGGAAAGAGGTCTAGCGACCACTCGAAAGAGAGGGTGGGCTCGTTAAAACTGACGGAGGTCCCCTGGCAACCTCGACTTATGGCCTGATCCACGAACTCCAGCGGCGACATGTATCTTGAGCCCTGGGGTTCGGCCTTGCTTATATCCCAGTTCTGGCACCAGGGACAGGCAAAGTTGCAACTCCAACTGCCACAGGTTAAGGCCACACTGCCGGGGTAAAAGTGAAAAAGGGGTTTCTTCTCGATGGGGTTGCAGGATAGGGAGGAGACATCGCCGTAGATGAGGGCATAGATCACGCCCCCCTCGTTTCGCCTCGTCTTGCACCAGCCCAGTTGGCCGTCGCGCGGGGCGCATCTCCGCTCACAGACGAGACACCTCGTGCGCTCGTTCAACCTCTCTTGGAGCAACCCTTTCCTGAGAAAGGGGCTATCGTTCACGGGAAAAAAGCCTCCTTACGGAAGCGGCTGTTCATGCTGGGATGGCCTCGTAACGGCCAAGTCATCGGTCACCTCGGCCACCCCCTCACATTCCTTCTCCCATTCTGCCACCGGGTGTTGAGCCCTGCGGAAGCGTAATGTTGGCTAACGTTTTCGGGTCTTGCAAAGTGCGAAGCATTTGGGCGAACGATTTGGCAACCCTTTAGCTTTCGCTGGCTCTCTTGCGCCCCAGTCGGAAGGGGAAGAGGAGCCATAAGATGAAAGTGGTGAGGCCGAAGACCACAATCAGGATCAATAACGTCTGCACGCCGTTTTGCTGTAAGGCTTGTACATCGGAGGCGTTGGGATTGAGCAGGAAGTGGTAGAAGCAGAAGAAAACGATGGAGAAGACCCTTTGTTTCATGGGAATCCTCCCCGCTTTGGATCGCTCTTAGGACGCGGGCGTAGGTGGGCTAACGGTGCTATCCGCATCAGTTCGTATATTATGACTGCGGCAGATGGACAGCCTTGGGCAACAGCCTCTCTTATCACCACCATAACCACGTTGCTTTCTCTTCCCTCTCGTCCTGACGCAGAAGATAGTCTCTTCTCTTTGATACCGCCACCTAACAACGCCCATTGCCATGACACTGCAAAGTGGACACCTATGGTTGCTCTGGGGACGAAAGGTAAACCTTAGTGGTGGCTATGGTCAACCCCACATAGAGCCAGAAGAGGGAGACCGAATGGGGGAAATCCAAGTTGAAGAAGTAGTGGTCGAAGATCCCTCCCACCAAGGCCCCTACTATGGCCCCCAGAAGCCCCAAGAGGATGGCTTCCCCTTCGGGGTCGCCGACCAGGGCTCTTCGGGCCCGCCAACCATGGATGAAGTAGAGTACCATGATGAGGAGGAAGGATCCCAGCCCCACCAAGCCCATATTTTCGGCCATGAGGAGGTAGACGCTGGAGACTCCTATATAGAGGTCGATGCTGGGAGCACCGCTGAAGCCCACCCCGAACCAGGGGTAACGGGAGATGAGGGTAAGGGCGTCCTTGTATTCGCCCAAGCGCATCTGGGTAGCCAGATCCTGCCCTCTAGTCCCGGCGAGGAAATGCTGGATGTAGGTCTGGGTTTGAGGCAGGATGAGGATGAGAAGGCCTACGAGCACCAAGGCCATAAGTAGACGCCGGTAACGGAGAGCGCCCAGGAAGAGCGAAGCCGCCACCAGCCCTGTAAAGGCACCTCGGGAAAAGGTGAGGAGCAGACAGGAGAGCATCACCGCCAACATGGGAGCCACCCACACCTTCTTCAAGATAGGCCGCTCTGTGAATAGTTGGGGAGCGGTGAGAGAGGTGACCAGGATGAGAAGACCTCCCAGCACATTGGGGTCGATGGAGGTGGAGATGGCTCGCATGGGGAGGAGAGGGTTGTCCTCGATGAAACGGAGCACCCCCCAGCCCGAGGGGTAATGGATGATTCTAAGAGCGGAGAGAAGCCGCACGGTCAACTCCCGAGGGAGGAGGTATAAGAGGACACCGATAGAAGCGGAGGCGAAACCAGCCAGCATGAGAGCCAAGACCGTCCATTTCAGCCCACGCTTTCCGGTGGCGCTGTTCACCACCACGAAATAAAGGGCGATAGCCAAAATCACCTCCACGAAGTTGCGGAGAACATCTTTAGTTATGCTCGCATGAGCTGTCCCGGCCACGAAGGAGAAGAAAGCCAAGATGATGAAGACGAGGATGGGACCATCGAGAGGGGAAGTCAGGAACTCCTCCTGAGTGCGGGTGAGGACCCTAGCCAGCCAGACGCCGAAGAGCGCCAGGAGGGCCACATCGAGAAAGGTGGGGTAGAAGCCCAGACTGATGGGGATGGCTCCGAAGGGGAGGAGAGTAACCACCCCGATGAGGAAGAGGAGCCCCATTTGCACGCTCCTCAGTAATAAAAGCCCCCCCACGAGGCCCACCACCAAGGCTACGGTCATGAAGGGGTGGAGGAATACTAGGGAGAGGCCACTCAGGGTACCTAAAAGAAGAGAAATGACTATGAGGCCCAACCAATAAGGCCATCCCCCCTCCCTTACCCTTTGACGCAAAAAATCAACCGCTGCACTCATCCGCTGCACTCATCTTAACTGCGGAATATAAGGTAAACTCCCAGACAGACGAAAGTCGTTCCCATCACCCTAAGGAGGGAGAAGGTCTCTCCCAGAAAGAACCAGGAGGTGAGGACCACAAAGAGGTACCCTAGGCTGAGCATAGGATAGGCCCAACTCAGATCCACCCGGGAGAGCACCGCCAACCAGACGAGGGATCCGGAGAAGATGAAGGCGAACCCGGCCAGAATTCTGGGGTTAGAGAAGGCTCGCAGGAGGCCAGATATGAACCCCTGGGGGGTTAAAGAGAGCACCCCCACCTGATTCATCCCCGCTTTGAGAAGAAACTCCCCGGTGACGGAAAGGGAGATGGCGAAGAGGAGGAGAAGAAGTGCTTTCCACGGACCTTCACTCATGGGTAAACTCCTTGATAGACTCGGCTACCATCTCCACCTCCTGCTCGGTGATCTCTGGATATAAGGGCAAGGAGAGGACTTGACGACAATGCTCCTCCGCTTGGGGGAAACTTCCAGGGCCATAACCCAAACCGCTGTAAGCCTCCATGAGATGTATAGGAAGCGGATAATGTATCAGGGTGGTTATCCCTTTCCGATCGAGGAATCGCTGCAGTTCATCCCTCTGCTGGCTTCTAACCACATAAAGATGGTAGATATGCTCACCGTAGGAAGATTCCTGGGGCCTGACCACCTCGGAATCGGTCAGGAGTTCATTGTAGAGGCCGGCCCACCTCCTGCGGGCCTCGTTCCACTCGCCCAGGTGTTCCAGTTTCACCCTCAAGATGGCGGCCTGGAGTTCGTCTAGCCGGGAGTTGAGACCCCTGATAGAACTGATGTATCTCTTCTCCCACCCGTATTGTCTCAAGAGCCTCACCCTCTCGGCTATCCTGGCATCATCCGTGACTACCATCCCTCCATCCCCATAGGCTGCTAAGTTCTTGGTGGGGTAGAAACTGAAGCAGCCCACATCCCCTTGGGGCAGCCGTCTCCCTTTGTAGGTCGTGCCGTGGGCCTGGGCCGCATCCTCTACCACCACCAAGCCTTGCTCCTCCGCTAAGGAGAAAAGGGGGCCGAGATCCGCAGACTGGCCGTAGAGATGGACAGGCAAGAGAACCTTGGTACGAGGGGTGATCTTCTCCTCTACCTGGGGGATATCCATATTGTAACTCGTCGGATCGATGTCTACAAAGACAGGGGTAGCGCCCGCCAACTCGATGGCCGCCACGGTGGCCACCGCGGTGTTGGGCACGGTGATCACCTCATCGCCCGGCTCCACCCCACAGGCTAAGAGCGCCAGATGGAGCGCCTCCGTCCCTGAGCCGACCCCTACCCCATAGGCCGCCCCGCAGTAGGCGGCGAACTCCTCCTCGAAGGCCGAGACCTCCTCCCCCAATATGAACCAGCCCCGGTTCAAGACCCGGGCCATGGCCTGGTCGATCTCTTCCCTGATTGAGAGATACTGCCTTCTCAGGTCGCAGAAAGGGACGCTTATTCCCAATAGTGCTCCTTGTGCCGACGATAGAACTCTACCGTCCTCTTCAGACCCTCTCGCAGGGGAACCTTGGGCTCCCAACCCAAGACCGCCTTTATCTTGCTGTAGTCGCCGTAGTAGTCGCCGATATCGATCCTTTTTTTATCCGGGGGGAAGGGCACGAGTCTATAGGAGGCTTGGGGACAGAGTTCAACCAGAAGTTTGGCTACTTCCAAGAGGCCAACCGGCTCTCCGCCCAGGTTGAATACTTGACCGTTGGCCTCCTCGCTGGCCGCGGCCAAAAGGAAAGCGTGGACTACGTCATCGACGTAATCGAGATCGCGCTTTTGAGTGCCATCCCCGTAGATGGAGATCTCCTCTCCATCGACGGCTAGACGGATAAACCAACCGATGAACCCTTGGCGGTTATGTTTCACCAGTTGGCGAGGCCCATAGGTATTGGTGAGCCTCAAGGAGGTGGCCCGGACGCCATAGACGTTATTGTAGAGGATGTGGTACCACTCCCCGGCCATCTTATTGATCCCGTTAACATCGGTGGGGTGCAGGAGGTGTTGTTCATCCACGGGGAGATAATCTGGGACCCCGTAAACCTGGCGGGTGCCAGCGAAAACTATCTTCGCCTCAGGGTTATGGTGGCGACAGGCCTCAAGAAGCGATAGTTGGCTGCGACAGTTTATCTCCAGATCGGTGTACGGGTCCTTCATACTGTCGATATGACTCACCTGGCCCGCCAGGTTGAAGATATAGTCCTGGTCCTTCACCAGGTAGTCCATGCTGTTCCTATCCCGTACATCGGCGATGTTGATCTGTACCCGATCTTTAATCGCCCCCACATTGAATAGGTTGCCTCCGTAGTTGGGGATGAGGGAATCGACTATCAGTATATCGGCGCCTAGGGAGAGGAGTTTATGAGCCAGGTTGCTACCTATGAAACCCAGCCCGCCAGTGATTATCACCCTCTTGCCCACGAAACTCTCCTCTAAGTTCACCACCTACTCCCGCCCGATGAGTTGAGGCCAACGCAGCCGCCACCAGAGTTTGAAAAGATCGGAGAGGGCCCGGAAGATACGACGGGGGCTAAAGAATTGCGACCCCCCATAGGCCCGAGGGTAGTGACGAACGGGCACCTCAACGATCTTAAACCCCGCATCCTGGATCTTCTTCATCATCTCCACGCAGATCACCCCGCTATCGGACTCTAGATGGACTTTATCGAAGACTGAACCTCGTATTAAGCGAAAATCACAATCCACGTCCCGAAGACGCAAACCGAAGGCCAGTTTGGCCAACCAGTGGTACATGCGACCGATGATAGTACGATAGAGGGGATCGGAGCGGCTCACTTTGTAGCCGTTCACCACATCGACTCCCTCTCCCATCGCCTCCCATAGAGTTTTGAAGTCTCGCACATCGTATTGGGCGTCGCCATCGGTATAGAATATCAACTCTTTGGTGGCGCTGGCGAACCCCGTCCTGAGAGCCCCGCCGTACCCCTTGTTCCCATCGTGGTGGATGACCCACACCGGTTCATACTTCCGTTCCAACTCGTCCAGAATCTCCTTGGTATAGTCGGTGCTCCCATCGTTAACCACGATGACCTCATAGTCGGACGTGAGGGGCTCCAAGACGAGGATAGCCGAGAGCACCATGCTGCCTATGGTTCCCCCATCGTTGTAGGCGGGAAAGAAGACGGAGATCCCTGGCTTGGCCCTGGACGACTCCTCCGACATGGCTCCTCCTAAAATAGTTCAGCCCGATATTAACACAACCTCCTTCCTCTAGCAAGGCTACGTATTCACTCACGTAAAATGTTACCGAAGTGGTATAGTTCACTCAAATGATAATGTTACCGGAGGAACTATGCCCAATGACGACGAGATGACCATTGATGAACGACGAAAGTATCTGCGCAAGATG
>Ga0209979_1001573_pt1 | contig 24524 bp, 29 predicted proteins | sample AnhtaG_FD_183114 | JGI IMG/M metagenome (GOLD analysis project Ga0209979, IMG submission 183114) | Deep subsurface microbial communities from Anholt, Denmark to uncover new lineages of life (NeLLi) - Anholt_01485 metaG (SPAdes) (version 2) | ecosystem: Environmental > Aquatic > Marine > Oceanic...
TATGATTTATGACCAAAAATTGGTGGATGTTTACCATAAAAATCATTTGACTAATCATGGCGTATTCGATGAAAATAGATATTTCCAAGCTGGAACTGAGTGCCCTATTTTCATCATTTATGGCATTGGCATAGGCATAACTATCTGTGAAGATATGTGGTATGAAACCGAACCAGCAACAGTACAGGCTCTTGCCGGGGCTAAACTTTTGGTCAATATAAGCGCCTCGCCATATCATGCTGGTAAAGAAGACTTTAGAGAGAGGATGCTGGCTACCAGAGCAATTGATAATGCAGCCATTGTTGCTTATAACAATTTAGTTGGTGGACAAGATGAGTTGGTATTTGATGGCAATAGCCTTATTATCAACGAGAAAGGAGAAGTCATCGCTCGGGGGAAACAGTTTGGAGAAGAGCTAATAGTCACAGATTTGAATTTGGAATCAGTATTTCGCTCGCAGCGGCACGAGCCTCGGCGGAGGAAGGAACCCCCCTTAGTTAAAACAGAGCTGGGACAAGCTACCAAGATAGAGGTGTCAAGTGAATGTCCGATGGTTGCCAAACCATCTTTGCCACCAAGGCAAATTGAACCACTAGACAAACTTGCCGAGATATATCAAGCACTTGTTCTTGGCACCGGAGATTATGTGCGCAAGAATGGTTTCAAGAAGGTAGTTATTGGCCTGTCTGGTGGACTTGATTCAAGTCTAGTAGCTGCCATAACAGTAGATGCCCTGGGGGCTGATAATGTTGTCGGTGTTTCCATGCCCTCGCGCTACTCATCGCCAGGTAGCAAATCAGACGCTGAATTACTGGCAAAGAACCTGGGAATAGAGCTTAAAATAATCCCTATTGAGAAAGCCTTTAGTTCATATCTGGAAATGTTAGCCGAGCCCTTCAAAAATACCCAACCCGATGTGACTGAGGAAAACATACAAGCAAGGATCAGGGGAAACATTCTCTTTGCTTTATCCAATAAGTTTGGCTGGCTGGTGCTCAGTTGCAGCAATAAAAGTGAGACCGCTGCAGGCTATACTACCCTTTACGGGGATATGGCGGGAGGATTTAGTCCACTCAAGGATGTGCTTAAAACGATGGTTTTTGAATTGGCTAATTATAAGAATCGCCAGGCAAGAAAAGAGGTGATACCATCCAGTGTTTTAAGCAAAGCGCCATCGGCTGAGCTAGGACCGGACCAAAAAGATACAGATATTCTACCACCATATGAGTTATTAGATCCTATTTTAAAAGCATATGTAGAAGAAGACTTACCAATTGACCAAATCATTGCCATGGGTTTTGACCCTGAAATAGTTGCGAGAACAGTGCGGTTAGTGGACAGGAACGAATACAAGCGCCGCCAGGCTGCCCCTGGCATAAAGATAACCCCCAGGGACTTTGGTAGAGATAGAAGATTGCCTATTACCAATCGGTTCAGCGATTAAACAGTTTATAAGGAGGCAGTTTAAAAATGTAGTTGCCCAATTTATTGGGCGATCGTGCCTGATAAATCAGGCAATTTTGGCCCTCCATTCATTAAGGCCTGATAAATCAGGCAACTACAAAAATTTGGGGGTGAAACACCTCTGAGATGGCTGAAATTGAACGGGGAAGCAAAATTAAACAGTTTATAAGTTAAGGGAGGTGAAATGCGAAAGATAGGTGGTATCTTGCTGGGAGTTGGCTTGGGAATTTTAGCGGGCTGGGGATTCTATCAGCTATTCGGCCGGGCTTTCCCGTCTTGGCCTTTACCGGTCAAGATTGCCGTCGCTGCTATAGCTATAGGGCTTATTATTCTCCTGGTATCGCTAGGTCGGGAGAGATACCGGACATCAAAGGAGGAAAAGGAGAAATTCAAGGAGGTAGAAAAATGATTGTGGTTACTACAGAACAGATAGAGGGTAAAAGAATAACAGAAACTCTGGGTCTGGTTAGAGGCAGCACTATCAGAGCCAGACATGTAGGGCGTGATATCATGGCCAGCTTACGAAACGTTGTCGGTGGTGAAATTAAAGATTACACTGTAATGTTAGCGCAAGCTCGTGAAGAGGCACTAGAGAGAATGATTGAGCAAGCCGAGAAGATGGGAGCCAACGCCATTGTAGGCACCAGGTTCGTAACTTCAATGGTAATGTCCGGGGCTGCTGAAATGGTAGCTTATGGCACAGCGGTAAAAGTAACCTGAGAGTTACTGCTAGCAGTTTTAGTCTAGCCTTTTAGCCTGGTATTGCTTGTTATGTTGATTTGTATGGTTTGACCGCATTTAGGGCAGGTGACTTCCATAGTGAGAGGTCTTTCCATCACCCTTTCCACAAGAGATGTAATTACTGAGTCCATGTTATCCAGTCTTCCATCCAGCATATCGAGGCGTCTGCTTACTTGCTCTATGGCCAGCTCAAGGTTAACTTCAGCAATCGGGTCACTTTTGTCCCTTAAAGCCAATTTATAAACTCCTCTCAACTACGCCCAGAGACTCCAGCTCAGCCTTATCTTTTTGTATTAGCTTATCTATTTCACTAGAGACGGTGTGCTCCAAATACTTTCGAAAAGCTTCCCTTGCTGCCGGTGATGACCGCACTGCCTCCTTAGCTTTTTGCCATTCATCACTGATCACCTCGCTAATTTGCTCAGGACTTATAGGCTCTTTCCCCTGCCATATGCTCTCAATTCTATTCAAGGCTCTGGTTGTTATAGCTCTCTTCAAGCGATCAAAAGAAAATACCTCCTCCCAACTATATGCTTGTTCTGCTTTTCTCTCCACCATGATTTATTACCTCCAATCAGCTTTGTTTGATATTACTATCATAGGTTTAACCACATGACCTGTCAAGATATACTTGGCTAATATGTATTGATTTATAATCATAAGTAGTATACATTATTTAGATGAAGGAGGTATTTTAACATGCCAGAAGTAGTAATTGGCCAGGTGACCGATTTTTTTGCCAAGCCGGTGGTAGCTGGTGTGGAGCTAAGCGGTACATTAAAGATAGGTGACAAAATCCACATCAAGGGCGCCACTACAGATATGGAACTTGCTGTAGAATCCATGCAAATCGATCGCGTTGACATCACCGAGGGCAAGCTTGGCGACCTTGTCGGCATAAAGGTTCCTGAAAGGATAAGGCGGGGAGACATAGTTTATAAGGTCACGGAATAGATTGCTTCGTTTCACTCGCAATGACACGGAGCAAATTTGCCATTTCAATAGCGCTCACCGCGGCAAGAAAGCCTTTGTTGCCTTCTTTAGCTCCAGCTCTCTGAACAGCTTGTTCCAGAGTATCAGCAGTAATAATGCCCTGTATTATTGGCAATCCTGTGTCCAGGCTTATTCTACCGATTCCTCTGTGTACCTCGGAAGCTATATATCCGAAATGCGGTGTGCCACCGCGAATCACGGCACCGAGGCATATAACAGCGTTATATTTACCACTTTGCGCTAGCCTCTTAGCTATCAGTGGAATTTCAAAACAGCCTGGTGTCCAGGCAATGTCAATATCCTTCTCATCAACGCCATGGCGTAACAAAGCATCTCTTACTCCTTCGAGCAACCTATTGGTTATCAACTCGTTAAATCGGGAAACAACTACAGCAAATTTAAGACCCTCCCCTACTAACATTCCTTCGTAGTGCTTAGCCATTAGTTAACCTCCTCTACACCTAAAAGGTGTCCTAGCTTTTTTTGTTTGGTTTCTAGATAGTGAATATTATAAGGGTTGGGTGAAGCTATTAGTGGCACAGTCTCCACTATCTTAAGTCCATAGCTCTCCAGTCCAACTACCTTTTTAGGGTTGTTGGTAAGTAATCGAATGTTATGTAAACCTAAGTCAGCCAAAATCTGAGCCCCAACTCCATAATCTCTCAAATCAGGTGGAAAGCCTAAAGCTACATTAGCTTCCACAGTATCCATTCCTTGGTCTTGAAGAGCGTAGGCGCGGAGCTTATTATGGAGTCCGATTCCCCTTCCCTCTTGTCTCATGTAAAGGAAAATCCCTCTACCTTCTTCAGCTATATTTTGCATTGCTAGCCTAACTTGATCACTGCAATCACATCTCAAACTGCCAAAGACGTCTCCGGTGAGGCATTCACTATGGACACGCACCAATACTGGCTCATCTCCTGATATGTCGCCTTTAACCAAGACAACATGTTCAGCGGCATCAACATTGCTTCTGTAAGCCAGGGCTATAAATTCGCCGAACCTGGTAGGCAGCTTAGCCTCAGCTACTTTTTGTACTAACTTTTCATGACGAAGGCGGTAGGCAATTAAACCTGCAATGGTTATAATCCTCAAATCATACTTAGAGGCTATAATCTCAAGTTCAGGTAAATGTGCCATAGTACCATCTTTATTCATAATCTCACATATGACGCCAGCGGGGTAAAGTCCGGCCAACCTAGCTAAATCAACAATAGCTTCAGTATGACCGGCTCGCACTAGCACTCCTCCATCCCTGGCTCGAATGGGAAATACATGTCCCGGGCGGACTAAATCATCTGGCTTACTATTAGGATCGAGCACTGTTTTTATGGTGTGGGCTCGATCAAAGGCAGAAATCCCAGTAGTTACTTTGTTCTTTGCCTCAATAGATACTGTAAAGGCGGTAGAATGCCTCGAGGTATTATCCTGAACCATTAGCGGTATTCCCAATTCATCAAGTCTCTGCTTGGTGATAGGAAAGCAAATTAAGCCTCGAGCCTCCTTGGCCATAAAATTTATAGCCTCGGGAGTAACCTTCTCCGCTGCTATCGCCAGGTCACCTTCGTTTTCGCGGGTCTCATCATCAATGATGATGACAAAATTGCCTACTCTTATATCTTCAAGCGCCTCTGGTATAGTAGCTAACATTATTTGAGTTCCTTCACTTCGCTCAGGACAAGCTTTTTATCACAAACCCATATTCCTCTAAAAAGTCGGTAGTTAAACCTCGACCGCTTTGTTCCTTCAGCCGTTCTACATATTTAGCTATGATATCCGCCTCTAAATTAACCTTATCGCCAGGTCTCTTATTACCTAAAGTGGTATGTTCCATAGTATAAGCTACTAGAGATATGGCAAAGGAAAAGTCATCAAGGCCTGCAATGGTGAGGCTAACGCCATCGACAGCGACAAAGCCTTTATCAGCGATATAAGGCATTAGTTTGGCTGGGGGTGAAATCCTCATAATACGCGCCGCTTCCTCGGGAGTTATCGAAATTACTTCCCCTATGTCATCAACATGACCCAATACTAAATGACCACCAAGCCGTCCACCTACTACAAGTGCTCTTTCCAAATTTACCTGGTCGCCATAATGAAGTTCGCCAAGATTAGTGCGACGCAATGTCTCTGGCATGACATCAACGTTGAAGGCATTACTGCCTAAAGAGGTGACTGTCAGGCAGACTCCATTAACAGCTATGCTGTCGCTTATTCTCATCCCTTCAAGCACCCTTTTGGCTCCAATGACTAAACAGTGTGGATTCGCTTCCTTGACTATGCCAATTTCCTCAACTATCCCGGTAAACATACTGCTGCTCTATAAAAATTTACGATTTTTGTCATGGTCCCCTTTTCACACACCCGCTGACTAGTATGTTATCGCCGAAGTTCTTAATATTAACCCGCTCAAGGCATAAAGCTTCAACCACACTATCAACTCCATCCCCTCCTACTGCAGTCTTAGCCTCATTACCACCAATGATAATCGGCGAAATGAAAGCTAGTACTTTATCCACTAGCCTATGGTCAAACAGAGAGCCCAGGAGCTTGCCTCCTCCTTCTACTAAAACAGTGACTATGCCTCGTCTTCCCAGCACTTTGAATAATTCTTCCAAATCTACTAGTCCTCCCACCCCTGGTAATTCCAGCACCACCACTCCAATTTGGGCCAGTCTTCTTTTCTTTTCCCTATCAAAAGGTTTAACTGTGGCAAGTAAAGTCTTTCCTGGTTGCTTAAAAAGCTGAGCATCCAATGGTGTTCTTCCGTTGCTATCAACAATTAGACGCAGCGGTTGCTTTTTTGTCTCACCACCTTTGCCACAACAACCTCTAGCGGTAAGCCTGGGGTTATCAATGATGACAGTGTTCACCCCCACCATTATAGCGTCGGCAATATGACGCAAAGTATGTATATGATTCCTTGCCGCCTCATTACTTATCCACTTAGAGTGACCGGTTTTAGTAGCGATCTTGCCATCAAGACTCATAGCAAACTTAGCGATAACAAATGGCAAGCCTGTAGTAATAAACTTAATGTAAGCCTCATTTATTTCGTAAGCTTCCTCTTGGTACATGCCGACGTAAGTTTTAATGCCGGCTTCTTCTAGCTCTCTAACGCCGCGCCCTGAAACCAGCGGATTAGGGTCCAGCAATGCTATTTGGACTTCAGAAATGCCAGCATTGATTATGGCTTGAGTGCAGGGTGGAGTGCGTCCATAATGACAGCAAGGCTCCAAAGTAACATACATAATGGCCCCTTTCGCCTTATCACCGGCTTGCCGAAGTGCTATTACTTCGGCATGGTCTGAGCCAGCGGGCTGTGTATATCCCCGACCCACAACGACCCCTTCTTTGACAACCACAGCTCCCACTGCCGGATTGGGGCTGGTATGTCCCAGAGCTAATCTAGCTAAAGATAGAGCGCGCTCTATGTATTCTGCAGATAACATTAGCTATCTAGCGCTCCTTGGTAAAATCCTTATAATATCTAGTGGCGGTGGGGCCACTTTGCCCCTGATATTTACTTCCTAAACTAGGTGAACCATAAACCCTTTCTACCGAGGAAGTCAAGCGAAGGAAAGAAATTTGTCCAATCGGCATCTTATAATAAAGGGTTACTGGCAACTTGGCTACATTGGATAACTCCAGTGTAAGATGTCCCTGCCAGCCGGGATCAACATAGCCAGCAGTAGAATGGATTAAAAGCCCTATCCTGCCCAGGGAACTCTTGCCCTCAAGCCGAGCCACGATATCGTCAGGTAAGGTAATCGATTCCAGTGTGCTAGCTAAAACGAATTCCCCAGCATTTAGCAGAAATGGCTTAGTTTCATCGATCTCCACTGGCTCAGATAAGTCATCTATATTCTGCTTGACATCAATATAAAAAGGATGGCGCCAGGTCTTAAACACAAGAAGCTTATTATCTAAATGAATGTCAACGCTCGCTGGTTGAATACAGGTAAGGTCGAGAGGCTCAATAACTATCCTGCCCTTAGCAATCTCTTCTTTGATTGTACGATCGCTAAGCACCATGTCTTTGGCATTGTAGCATTTAGCCTCGACAAAGTGCAAAAACGGGCTTTGTGGATTGTCTAGCGCCCTCGTTCTTGCCATTCTGAGCCTACTATGTCATTGAAAGTCCCTCGCTCCCTATCATTCTGAGCAATGTCATTCTGAACGGAGTGGAGAACCCAGGCGAAGATTCTCTTGACCTCTTCCTGCCCGCGGTACTGTTTATCATAATGCCAAGAATAAATGAAACTGGTAAAATCAACCATGCCATGACCATTAGCATTACTGTTTATGGTGGTGCAGGGGTAATAGGCGGAAACAAAATTTTCGTCGAGGCGGACAATACCACAATATCTTTTGATTTCGGTATTAATTATGCTCTTTGGTCTCAATACTTTGAGGAATATCTCAAACCTCGTGCTAGTAGAGGTCTAGCAGACCTATTTGAAATCGGACTTCTTCCCCCTTTGAGGGGTATCTATCGAAGCGAGCTCGAACCATCCTGTGACGATATCTGGTCAAGGCTGCACTCTGAGATAAGGGATGTTCACCTGGACGCTGTCCTCCTCTCCCATGCCCATCTAGACCATAGTGGTCATATATCTTTTCTAAACCCTGACATCCCTATTGTGTGCAGCGCTACCACAGCTTTTCTTGCCAAAGCAATCCAGGACTCAAGCCGAGGAGATTTTGAGAAGGAAGTGTGCTATGCCATGCCTCGTGAGGATCAAGAGCGCCTACTTGTTCCTTGTGATTGGCGAAGATATGCCTCACTTCAAAGGCAATTCTGTTTCCCCGATGCCGCGTTGTTATCCTCACAAGCACAGACTTTTTGGCGCAAGCCAATTGGAGCCAGAAAATTGAATTGTAAACAGCCAAAAGTTGTTACCCAAGTTGGTAATCTCGAAGTGAGGTGCTTCCCCGTTGACCACTCCATTTATGGGGCAACAGCTTTTGCCGTTAAGACAAGCCAGGGATGGGTGATTTATACGGGAGACTTACGTTTGCATGGCAAGATGGGTTACAAGACTAAGGAATTCGCTAATGAGGCAGCAAAACTTCAGCCTATTGTGCTCCTGTGCGAAGGAACTAACATTGGCGAAGAAGGCAATGCAGTGACTGAGGAGGAGGTCCTTCAAAATGCCTTTCAAAAGATTGAGGAAACTGAGGGTAAGTTAGTGATTGCCGACTTTGGCCCCAGAAATCTGGAGAGGCTGTTGACATTCAGGGAGATTGCCGCCAGCCATGGACGAAAACTCGCCATTCTGCCCAAAGACGCCTATCTCTTACAGTCCTTACATCTTGTAATGCCTGAAATGCCGGATCCTATTGCGGATAACACCTTGGTCGTATATGAGGAGGTTAAAAATGTTCTTAACTGGGAGAAGGACTTACTCAAGCGCTACGGAGATAAAGGTAAAACAGTTCAACCCGAGGATATCAGGCGTGACGAAGGAGCTTATATTCTCTGTCTCAGCTTCTGGGATATCAATGAGCTGATTGATATCAGGACAAGCAAAGGCGGATTATATATTTATTCCTCCAGCGAGGCTTTCAACGAAGAACAGCGTATTGACATGAGAAGGTTAAGACAATGGATTGACCATTTCGGACTTTTGCCTGCCGGAGTCCCTGATGCCCAAACAGGCAAAGTAGCTGAAGCTGAGAGAGGTCTTCATAGCTCCGGACATGCTTCGGCTCCCGAGTTGCTGGAAATTATTGAGACAATCAACCCCAGGATAGTCATTCCGATACATACTGAAGCCCCCGAGCTTTTTGCCGATAAGCTTGGTGCTCAGAGGCAAGTTGTTATACCCAAAATAGGCGTGCCGATTAAGGTGTAAACTTAAACCAGATTGTTTAACTATCACTCTTGAACTTGTTTTAAACTGTCCCCTGATTTTATTTCTGTCACCCTGAGCGCTAGCGAAGGGTCTCTAGCAAATTTCCTCTCCCATCAAGGGAGAGGATTAAGGTGAGGGTGTCTCCCACCTGCTAACTTAACGCTCCAATTCTCTTCTTAGCGAGTCCAGCTTACCTTTCGTGCTCAAAGCCTTATCTCGCCGGTCATCAATTTTAATTACGGTTATCACCCTGACCACTCCCTCAGCAAAAACCTCTTCATGCATCTTCTTTGCTACCGCCAAAATCTTATCCAGATCACCCTCTATAATCGTCCCCATAGCGGTTATTTCGTATTTTATATCTTTCTCTTGCTGCAAGACTTTAACTGCCTGAGCTACATATTTGCTGAGTGAAGGTGTTTCTGTCCCTAAGGGTATAATGCTTATCTCTGCCACTGCCATTCTTTTCCTCCGGCTCGGAAAGTCTACCAGAGATATTGGATTTAATGAAATACGCTCAAGGTTCTGGATAGCCCCACTGCCAGTGCTATCAGAATAAGAAGAATAGCTATTCCTATAGTTATGAGTTTATTGGACTTTGTTGTGGCCTTCCCCTTTTTCCTTCCGCTCATCTAGCTTCCTATCAAACTATCTCCGGAATAGTTAAAATATTACCAAGTATTCACTCCGGTGTCATTCTGGGGGGCCTTCGCTTACTGTCATTCAGAGCCGAAGCTCCGAGTGAAGCGAGGAGGCAGCGAAGAATCTGATACACTCAGGGTAAACTCCGCGACCGAAGAATCTCGGAGACCCCTCGCTCAGCGTGACATAGGGAGCGAATAGTTATAAATACTATACTCCTTCCGTCCCAAAGCTTGCCGCGAATGGATCCCCAGTCTATCCAAGCCAGAATGCCTTGAGGGGTTGATTAAACTCAAGTCCGAAGGGCAGCTGATGTTGCTGGGCAAGCTATTCGACTCCGAGGAAGATCAGGAAACATTTTGCTCATCTTTAAAGAATGCTTTATCACAGACATCAACAAGCAGCTTGCTATGGTAATTAAGCTATTAGAAAGTATTCCAATGCAAAACTGATTCTAGTTTTCTCTTTGGAACATGAAGCACACCACTTTTGTCTTTCCAATACTTCACGGAACCATCAAACGGCTCTGTAACCGGGTTTTCATCGGGATAGCCCAGGGCTAAAACCAGTAAAATTTCATAATTATCAGGAATATTCAATATTTCCCTCAATTTATCCCTATCGACACTGGCAACAGGACAGGAACCTATGCCCTTTTCCAGGGCTACCAGTATGATATTCTCCATCGCTCCTCCAACGTCATATACCGACGATGGCACTCCGATATCCCGGTTTTTAAGTATGGTGATATACGCTTTTGGTCTTTTGCCCTCAGGTGGGGTACCTTCTGGGCTGATGTATGCTGCCCACTTTAATGTGTAGAATACCTGAGGTAGCATTTGATCATCATCCACAATCACATATTCCAAGGGCTGGAGGTTAGCTGCTGAAGGTGCTAATCTGGCTGCGTCAACGCAGTTCTCCAGGATTTTGCGGGGGATGGGTATCTCCTTAAAGCGCCTGATTGAGCGCCGCTTGATAATCACCTCATAGACATTCATATCGCTCCTTTTTTCAGGCATTGTAACACTCGAAGCTAGGGCTCCTCAACCTAAATTAAAATGCAGCATCCTCTCTATCTTGGCAAAAGTTAGCCTTGTAGCAATTCCATATTTCGTCCTAGTTTTAGCTTAAATAGGCTAGTTGCTTTGAGTGCAGGTTAATGATATTTCCAGGATTGCACAATAATGAAACCAAGTATGGAATTTTGAGTCCCAAAGGGAGTCCGAGACGCTCAGTCAAATTTGGCATGTATGCTATCGACCTTACCTTGCAATTCAATCGTGAGGCGGATTGCCTTGGCTGCCTTCATATAATGGTTGATTTCATCCATGGATAATTTTTGCTTTTTCCTTCTATCCTTCAGGTACTTCTCCATTGATGGTCAGCAAGCAGTTTACTGAGATTGTGCTCATATTTCTATTCCTTTAGCTTTTACTTCATCGCCAATAAAAGTTCCCTTATCCTTTGATGAAAACTCCTCCTCTGTATATCCCAAGGGTTCAATTGGTTCCATTATTCTTGTCTTAGCCATAGCTAAACCCATGATTTCTAATCGTTCCAGGATATTCATCTCTTCGAAGTCATCTGATATAACCACAATATCTATATCACTATGTTTCTCAGCCTTCCTTGTAACCTGAGAGCCATAAAGAATTACTTTATTGACTTTAATGCCTTGCTGCAATAAAGCCTGTTTGAACTTGCTTACGGTATCAATAATTGCTTTATCCATTGAAACACCTTTTTTGTTTCCTTCAAATACCTTTGCGCTACCTTTTGATCATATGCTCTTTGGAGTTCTTCGAAATCCTCAGGATATCTGGTCACGATACTTACATCGCTCAGCTTGCTAATAAATTCGAATGTCTCCTCGTTTGGTTCGAGGTCACTTAATTTTATAAGGTATCTCAAATTGTGGGTTCTGGGTGGCATTTTGTCAGTGATTTCTTGAACTTTTGCTTTCAATATCTTCTCAATTGCTAGCTGACACATAAAAATAGTATAAATATATCTACCAGTATTGAACATATGCTCAGCTGTCTCTATGTCATAACAGGCGGAATCTAACCAGTTCTTAACTTCCTTTTTCATATCTGTATTTTACAAATAATGCAATGGCGATGCCATCTCAGCTCTTTCAGTAGAGCTTACATCATTCTGGGAAGAAAGTGTAAGTGGTTGGTTTATTCCACGACTTCCGGTGGCGCGACTAGCTAGTCAAATTTGGCATGTATGCTATCGACCTTGTCTTGCAGTTCGATTGTCAGGCGGATTGCCTTAGCGTTTGGAATATTAAGATCAGAATGCCTCTTTAATCGGTTATCTATAATATCATGTGTGGGCATTGGTCACTCCTGTAGCAGGTTTGGGTAGCTAGTGCGGAGCCATTTTACCACAGAAGCCCGGAGATTCCCTGCCAGAATTACCATCTCTTTAACCTCCTGGTCAGATACCACCCCTGCCCGCTCATAGTCGCTGATGTTCCGTTTCTTTCGGAAACCATCAAATTGGGTAATCAGCCTGGCATCAGCCCTGATGGTATAGGCAAGCGACTGGATCACCCGATAGTGGCGGGCATCCCGTGCAGCACGGTAGCCAGCTGCGGCCAGGGCTGCAGTCGCCATCAGGAGAGCAGCGTTATAGGCGATATTTAACTTCCAGTCCGGGCTCAACCCGGCTGTCTGGCAGTTATCTAGGTCGCGATCCGCTACGCTCAGCAGGTCTGCAATCTCCTGGGGGCTAGTCTGGTGTTCGATCAGCCAGCCGTTTTTCAACCAGTCGTGCAAGCTTATGTTCATCTCCAATTAGATATATTTTACTTCCACTCAAGACTGCCTTGAGGAAATGATGTCCTTTGGCGATTTTACTTTTAAACTCGGACGGGGGATACACTGTGGGATTGATTTCCCGCCCCAGCGTCTCCTGGGCAAGGCCGAGTCTTTCAACGACTTCGGCGAATGTCACTTCGCCCACTACTAAGATGTCCACGTCACTGGATTGGTATTCCAAGCCACGGGCTACGGAACCATAGATTAGGGCAATCGAGATGTTGTCTACCAGTGGAGCCAGGGCAGACCGTAATATATCTCCAACCCCGGCCGTCTTGACCACGAAGCTTCTCAGCTCAGTAAAGATAGGGCATTCCGGATTAGCCTGATAATAAACCTGCTTGCCTCTCACAGTCCGCCGGATAATTCCTGCAGCGGAAAGCTGTTTCAGTTCCCTTTGTATGGCACCATGACCTGTGCCGGAGAAGCGGGCGATCTGACGCAGGTAAAAGGACTCGTCGGCATGGCTGTAAAGCAGGGACAGAATCGCCCGGCGGGTCTTGCCAAACAGAGCTGCAGACAGATTATAGTTTCCAGTCATTGTACTCATTATGGGGGCAATTGTACCCTTTTTAGTTACAGTAGTCAAGACTCTCTCTTGGCTGCCTCACTCTCTTTGCCTTTGGCTCCTAGCCAAAATTAAAGCCCTTCCTCTGGTCCTACCTTTAAGGGAAATGGAGCTTTAAGCTCCGAAAAGAGTTCCAAGACTGGCTAGTCAATTTTGGCATACACACTGTCAATCTTTCCTTGCAGTTCAATCGTTAACCGAATTGCCTTGGCTACCTTCATATAATGATTAACCTCATCTAGAGATAGCTTTCGCCCTTTCCTATCCTTCCACCATCTTGAATCTAACGAATTTTTACAAGAGGCATAATCTATCTCAAATTCTTATCTGAGGAATAATAGCGACAGATGGTGGATAAAGGACATAGTGTGCATTTCGGGTTTCTAGGAAGGCAAATTAAAGCTGCAAAGTCAAGGAGGGCCAGGTTGGCCTTCCGAGGGTCTTTTCCTGATGCGTATACCTTGGCCATTTCCACAACGAGTTTATCCCTCCGTCCTTCTTTTGATGTTTTGATTCCAAAATATCTCTTAAATAATCTTACAATACTACTATCAACTATCCACTCTTTTTTGCCATAGGCTACGGATAGTACTGCTCCTGCCACATATTCTCCGACTCCAGGCAGGGTGGTCAACTCCTCTCTTGTTTCGGGGATTCTGCATTGGTATTTTGCCTGCACTTCCCGTGCCACCAGACCGAACGCTGGAGTACGCCATTTCAACCCCAAGGGATACAAAATTTGCTCCAACTCTTCATCCTTGGCTTTTGCCATGGCCTCGACGCTAGGATATTCTGTAAAAAGTCGGTCATAGACTCCTTTTACTTGATCTGCCTTCGTTCGTCTGAGCATCATCTCGGCAATGAGAACTTTAAAGGGATCACGGGTTTCCCTCCATGGATAGTCTCGCTTATTTTTATTGAACCAGCGAATAACCTTGCTCCGAAATAAACGGATATCCTCAGCAGAAGGTAATCCTTCCAATGGTGGTTCACTCGTCATAGATTGATTTTAATTCTTGGAGGATACTTCTGGCAATGGTTCTTGCCATTAAAGGTGGAACAGCATTACCAACCTGCCTGAACTGCTCAGTCCGGGGGCCTTCAAATTTGAAATTGTCTGGGAAAGATTGACAACGGGCGGCTTCTCTAACAGTGAAAGACCTACACTGGCTGATATCTGGATGTATGTAGTAATGTCCGTCCTTACATATATGAGCAGTAATGGTTGAAGATGGCTGAGACCACCACTGAACTTTAAACCTGTCGAGGAATTTATCCAGATGATTGTGGGCTGGAGTTAAATCTGGCCTTTCCTTCATGAGATCGGTTAAAGTAGCAGCTTTGTTTCCATTTAAGCGATGTTCAATAAAAAATCTATACCTTTCCAGATCGCTTTTCATATGTGTTCTTGCCCTGTGATTGAGAATCCCCGTTGAGTTTCTCCTCATTTTCCTTTGATATGGTGTTATAGCTTCTCTGTAATATTCCCCGAACCATTCATCACTACCCTTTCCTGGTATGAGGATTGGTAAATCACCGATTGCATCACTTACAGTATAGCCAGCATACTCAGGTGCCTTTGATTTCAAAATTCTTTTGAAGATGTTCTCTACATCAGGATTTTTTGATAATAGACATTTCTTGTAACCAATAAAGACAACCCGCCTTCGTTTTTGTGGAACCCCATACTTGGCGCTGTCCAGTAAATATTGCCGAGGATTCTGTGAATATTCATCAAAACTTGGCGCAATTTGGTAGGAGGGATATATGTTTCTGAAATCAGCGAGCATCCTTGAAAACATTTCTTCTCCTTTTGCTTTAGCTGTAATCAGACCTGGAACATTTTCGAAGACGAAAAAGTCAGGTTGGAGGTTTTCGAGAATCTTAAGGTAGTATTCGTAAAGAAAATGTCTACCATCAAGCATCATTCTATTGGGGTCTCGTGACCTACCGACAAGAGAATATGGTTGACAGGGTGGACCACCAATAAGAACATGAAATTTCTGGGCATTGTAATATTCCATTGCCCGCTCTATTTTCTCAAGGACTTCATTAACACTTTCTCTTCCAAATTCAGACTGGATAACTGTATGATAAATTGATTCTTTGATTTCAGGAAATCTGTCGAGTATGTGGTCATGGCCGATTCCTTCCCTCAGAAATTTCTCATAGAGATGCCTCTTCCCAATCTCTCTAAGATAATAATACAAGTGACGTGTTTTCAGCGTCTCGCAGGCCCATTTATCCATCTCTACTTGAGCGATAACATCGAATCCTGATTGTCTAAATCCTTCGCTCAATCCACCACATCCAGCAAACAGGTCGATTGCAAAGTATCTTTTATTATCTTTCTTCATTTCTCTCCAAATTTAGGAACACTTTATCAAGAATTTCGAAAAGCTCCTCATCCGAGAACACCGTTGTATCTTTTTTCTCAAATCCTTTGTGTATGGCTTTGGTAAGAGGTCGCAGCCAGTTCTGTCTGGATTTAACTCTACCCCGTCCTGCTTTCTGACCAAGCCACTCAATTATCCTTCGATCGTTTTTCGTTTCACTCCTGTCAAAAAATTCACTCCATGAAGTCCAATCCCCTGCCATCTCAACAAATTCCCACGGAAATCTTGAAAGCATATAGCAATAGGAAAAATGACTTGTTTCTGGATCCCTTTCGGCGCGTTTAGTTATGGGGCCAGGAGCGAGAAGTCCCGCATGGTCATAAAGTGCCCTCCAAACAAATTCCCTATCTTCTGCAGCAACTATGGAGGTATCCATTACAAATTCAAGTCGCTTGCCAAGCTCATACCAAAGGCTTAGAACATTCCCCCTTTTCCTCTTCAGGTTCAGGAGCCCACTTCCTTTCATTTCCTTTTCAATCTCCTCCAACCTTCTTGAAAGAAATTTGTCAAGTTTTTCCGCTTGTTCCCTCAATTCCCCCGTCAGCAATCTTTTTGTCTTAAAGACTTTCACCTTTTCAGGTTTTCCATCAATTGTTCTAGTTTCCCTTATTATCACAGCCATCAGCCAAACTCTCCCATCCTGAATTTGTGAACGAATTCCCCTATGTTACGAAGGGTCTTGCGCAATATAGCATCGGGGTTATCCTTATCTTCCGAATCGAATAGTACCGAACTTTCCTGAAGCAAGTCATATCTGCACATTTCATGTCCCATCAACCATACAAGGTAAGCTGCGAGGTCATCCTCTTGATCCTGTACAGCTTCTTGTGCCGGGTGATTCAGATTATACTGCAATACCAATCCTCTCCGCTCTCCAGTAAGACACTCCTCCATAATCATTTTTGCCCTCTCTGGAAATTCCAAAGGTTCGCATCTCTCAAAAAGTCCACTTTCTGAAGGATCTTCCTCCAAGTAAAAACTTCGATTTTCAATATCAAGTTCTGTCCCTTTATCCTCATCTCTAAGTGATATTATCTTCGCTACAATGGTATATCCCCCTTTGTCTGGAAAACCTGCTGGTTGGAATATTTCTTGGTATGGACCGATGTAATCTGAACTATGCTTGGGTGCAATAATGACATCCTGCTCGGCGTAGGTTTTGATCAACCTGCCAGACCTACCGGAGAGTCTCATGAACAACTTGAATCTTACAATTGCCGCAATGTCAGAGTCGTTAACAATCCTAGCTTTTATATTTGATATACTTTCACCATAGTTAACACGCAGGTCTCCCAGCCTGGGGAAATTCATATCGTCAACCTCAATATAGATTTTCCTCGGAATTCTGAGCCCGCCGTGACCACCTCCACCCCCTCCGCCTGGACCCACACCTATTCCTATCTCTTTTGCAAACTTGTTGATAGCAACTAAAGCTCGCCTTTCCGCGTTCCGCTGCTGTTGTCTTCGAAGCTGTCTTGCGTCGATGCTATAACCAAGTTTCTCTTGCGCAAATCTTGTCATCTCATCTTCCACAAATCTTTTTATTGCTCCTGGAAGAGAACGTCGAAAATCATAAGAATAGTGCTCTATCCCTTCATCCTCCAGCAATGCTTCCTCTGTATCAGAATCAAAAGTTATATAGCCATAAAGTCCTTCTGCAATTTCCCGCCCGAGATACATTGGCTCTATTGAGCATATTTTCATTCCACCTCTTTGAACAGCAACTCCCCTAATATCTTCAGGAACCGATCTGCCGCTGTTATAAACCATATGGAGTTTCTTGATTCGAAATTCCCCGACCCCGGTCGGGATTCTCTGAATTTTTTTAATCCAGACCTTAGACCGTTTTGAGTCATCTTCCGGCAAGGGAAACTCTTTTGGGATGGTTACTGTTTGCTCTTGCCCGAATGCCCTCAACTTTATGTTAGCATTATATTTCAGGATTATTTCCCACCAAGTTTCACCTATGCAGCGTAAAAAGTTGCCATTTTTGATATCTTCAATCAATTCATCCACGGGATCAACAATGACAACCCTAGTTCCCACAGAAGAAAGAGGGGGTATCAAGCCACCGGTTATTTCGCTCAACATCCTCTTACCATCCTGTCCATCAACGGCATGAAGAGGAGATTCAGTTCTTGTTACGGTTCTGAACCCGAATCTGTAAATACCATCGTCTCGGAGGGTATCATACAGAATTGTGTATTCTTTTGATGCGCCAACGAAAATAAATTTACCTCTACCCCGTGAACCGAGAGTCCTCTCTTCACGCGGTTGAGTAAAAGCTACCCCCTCGAAACGACCCCATCGCTCCTCACGGGGCAAATCCATTTCATATTCTTCGGGGGTTAAAACTCTACCTGTAAGTCCTGTCGTCCCCTCGTCCGTCATGACAAGAAATTTTCTATCTCTTACTTCGATCAGCTCAAATGTGAAGCTCCATCCCTTTCCCTTGTTGTTATTTTTGGCGCTCCATGCATTTTGAATGGCATCTTTCTGTACAGCATGAGGTATCGTTGTATGTGCCCGATATCCATCGACAATCGCCCTTACATCCTCTGGCCAGTTACGAACAGTCCTTCTTACTTCAACGCCGGCGAGGTAACTATCTATTAATCTTTCTGACATAAAATACCCCCTTAAAGTTTAAATTCCCCCCTTTATAAGCGGAATTCTGATTTACTCGAGTTCTGAAATCTTACTTTCACGACTTTCAGCTCTTTTTCTATTGCACGGAAAATTTTCCTGACATCCTCTTGAGAGTAATCATAAAGCTGAGGGTTGGCACAATGTCCTAGGACGCGAATTCGCTCCAGCACTGCATTTGTTCTTTTAGTTGCCAGACGTTGGAAGGCTTCCTTTTTGGATTCTGAAGGTTTTGCCATTACTGTTACCTCCTGCCATGCTTAGGTCAGTTCCAATCCTGTTCGTAACCTATTATAATTCTATTTAGTAATTTTGTCAAGTTTTACTCTAAACTATCGCAAATAGATTTTTTTAGAAGTTATGATATTGAAGCATGTAGATTCGTGTAGAGATGTCTATTCACAGGTCGCCAGATGTGGACTCAGGATGAAGATGGCATGCTTATCAACCTTAAGCGCTAATGGAGCAACAACTTATACGTCTGGTAGCATTTGAGGATAGCGTCGTCTAACTGGCCTGAATGGGATGGATTGTTATTTTATTCCTGTGCCACTACATAGTTCCACAGTGTACCTATGTTCTCAATTTTCACTTCGACAACATCACCGGGCTTCATTGGGCCGATGCCTGAAGGAGTTCCTGTGGCGATAACATCGCCAGGCAGCAGCGTCATTACATTGGAGATGAAGCTTACCAGTGTATCAACGGGAAAGATAAGGTCGCTTGTCCAGGTAGACTGGCGAAGCTCACCGTTGAGGTAGGTTTCAAGTTTCAAATCATCAGGTGAGATAGCGGTTTCTATGTATGGGCCTATGGGAGCAAAGGTGTCATAGCTTTTGGCTCGGGTCCACTGGTCATCATCCTGCTGCGCTTGATATTTTGGGGTCTATTATGTCTGATCATAGACTTTCATAAATTCGTTTCTGGATACCCCAGCTTGAGTGCATATTGTCCTTAGCGTTGAACCTTTTATCCTCGGATGGTTAGGCATTGTTAGGTGTGTTTTACCCCCGTTTCAGTAATGAAAGCCTCAAGAACGGGGGGCTCTGGTTCAATTACTTCTTTACCGAAGGTCTCAATATGGAATTGAATAGCTGATTTCACATCAGACACAGCTTCTTCATAAGTATCCCCTTGCCCTACCACGATGCCTTTCAAGCCTAGGGGATATGCTACATACCCATCGGGGGTTTTTTCCACTACAATTTTAAACTGATGTACCATAATTTACCTCCTGAATTTACGTCCTTGGCACTTTTAAGGAAGCAAGCTCAATCATGCTCTTGTATTGCCAATTATAGCACTACTAGTGCAAATTTTGTGGCGAAGGGTAAAGCTATATTTTTATCTTGGATGAGCAGCTTTTATTGGTATGTCAAATTCATTGCGTATAATAACCTGCGGCATTCTCTAACTCTTTCTTCAGTTCCTCAGCGGGATAATTGGAAATAGAGATTTTATATTTTCCCAGGATTTTCATGAAGGTTCTTTTAGAATACCCAACGAAAGCTTGTCCCAAGACGATTTTCCCCTCCTTTCATATCCAATCCTTTGGAATCAAGCTCATTTCCGTTTGTTTAAATTTTTCTTCTATTGCCCACTATATTAATAGTTCCTCTATTTCCCGTTTGATGCTTTGGTTAAGTTTTTCAGGCAAGGGGGTATTTGTCTCAGCCAAAAGTTTGTAGAAGGCAGTCCTTGGGATGAGCCACTTTTTGAATAAGGGATGGTATAGCAAAGGTTCGAGGTGAAGTCGATCTTAAGAAGTAAGATGGCTCTTTTAGCAAGTCAGATGCAAAGCCGCTATAACTTGCTCTTTCGCTTGAGATTTCTCGTTGTAGATTTTACATGCTTTATCAGTTGGCTCCGCTATTAGTTCTATATTATTGGACTTCAAGAATTCCTTTACCTCTTGTTTAACTTCAACGTAACCAAAAGCTCCGGTCCCAACTATTAAAACCTTCGGCACAGCTTCAATAATTCCTTTTATATCTTCCATATTCAGCTCATGTCCTTCTTTACGCCACCAACTACTATTAACCTTGTTGGGAAAGATAATAACATCACTCGTATATTTCTTACCGTTTATCACTACCTCTCCAAAGGAATAAAAATCAATACGCATAGTTTCCTCCCTTGGGTAAACTTTAAGCTTATCATACCAGCCTGATTACCTATTTTTGAAGCACAAACTAATTGAGTAATGCTCTATAATATGTTGTTAGTGTATGTCATCAGATTTAGCCAAGCGGATTGAAGCCCTAGCTCGATGGATGTTTGAGGCAAAGCATCTGGTTGTCTTCACCGGAGCTGGCATAAGCACGGAATCAGGTTTGCCTGATTTTCGCGGGCCCGATGGCATCTGGACACGCCAGGCAAAAGGACTACCTCCAAAGGCAAGACCATTTGGCTCTGTAGAGCCTAATGCGGGGCACATGGCTATTGTGGAGCTACAGAAACTGGGCAAGTTGAGTTTTCTTATCTCACAGAATGTGGATAACCTCCACTTGAGGTCTGGGATCCACCCTGATTTGCTGGCAGAGTTACATGGCAATGTCACCAAATTGCGGTGCACTCGCTGTGAAGCTGAAATAGATAAATCTGTTGGGCTGAAAAGATGCTCTTGCGGAGGCAGGCTGGTTTCCAGTGTGGTTAACTTTGGCCAGCCCTTGCCACGAAAAGCATTGGCAGACTCCTATTGGCATTCGGAAAACTGTGACCTTTTCATAGTTGCTGGCTCAAGCCTTGTGGTCACTCCGGCCGCTGACATACCCAAAGTAGCTCTGGAATCCGGAGCCAGACTGGTGATTATCAATCAGGGTGAAACCCCATTCGACAGGGTTGCTCATCTGAGATTCTGGGAAGGGATAGGAGAAGTCTTACCTCCAGCAGTGGCTCAGTTAAAGGAACTCATGAGAGTATCTTGATTGGGCTGTTTTCCAGATGAGAGGTTATCTTACCCAAAAGCTTATCCACTCCCCAGCCTTTGGTGGCGGAGATAAGGGCTATGTTTTTATTCGGCAGCACAATTTGTTCCTTAAGACAAGGAACAGCAGTCAGGATTTCTAGCTCCCCTTCACTGCTCAGGGCTAAGTCTAATTTGTTGAACACTGTGATTCTAGGCTTGTCTTTAAGGTTTAGCTCGTCAAGGATTTCCTCTACTGTGCAGCACTGATTAGCGGCGTTTTTATGCGTTATGTCAACCATATGCAGGAGTAAGTTGGCTTCACCAAGCTCCTCCAGCGTGGCTCGAAAGGCGGCAATGATTGATGACGGCAGTTTTTGAATAAAGCCTACAGTGTCAGTCATCAAGAATTGCTGACCGTTGGGTAAGTTCAAACAGCGAGTCACTGGGTCGAGGGTAGAAAAAAGCTTGTCTTCTACAACTACACCAGCCTGGCTTAAGGCGTTAAATAAGGTGCTTTTGCCAGCATTAGTATAGCCAACGAGGGCTACGATTGGCACTCCTCTCTTCTTGCGTTGCTTTCTATAAAGAGCTCTATGCCGTCTTACCTCTTCTATTTCGTGTTGAAGGCGATTGATGCGCTTATGAATAAGGCGGCGGTCAGTTTCTAATTGTGATTCGCCAGGGCCTCTGGTGCCGATACCTCCACCAAGTCGCTCTAAATGGCTCCACTGACCCACAAGCCGTGGCAGAAGGTATTGGTGCTGAGCTAACTCAACTTGAAGCTGCCCCTCATGAGTTCGAGCTTGTTTGGCAAATATGTCCAAAATGAGGGCTGTGCGGTCAATAACCTTAACCTGCAATAATTCTTCCAGGTTTCTTTGCTGCCGCGGCGATAGCTCATCATCAAAAATCACTGTGTTGTATTGAGTTTGCTCTTTGAGGCTAATTAGCTCGGCAATCTTTCCCTTGCCGATATAATAAGTAGGTGAAGGCGCTTTTAGTTTCTGGGTAAACATACCTGCCACATTGGCGCCGGCTGTCCTGGCTAGATAAGATAATTCCTGTAGAGAATCAACAGCTGACCAACCATGGTTAGAGGCCTTGCTCTCTACTCCTACCAGGAATGCTTGCTCCTCAGTTTGGGTAGCGAAAAGCTCCTGCTTTATTTGTTCCCTCCTGTGCTTATCACCCTCATCCTTCAATAAACTCAGGACAAGTTCTTAATCCTCTAATGTAATGAAGTTCCTTTTCCTTACAAGAGAGGAAATTTGCCTTGTAGCTAACATCTTCGGGCATGCCAAGCTAATAGGCGGTTTACTCCTTCCTCTAAACGGTCATCAGCCAGAGTTAGGGAGAATCTAATGTAACCTTCTCCCTCCTTTCCATAGCCAATGCCAGGGGTGACAGCTATGCCAGCTTCATCAAGCAACTTTTTAGTGAAATCTATCGAAGTATAGCCCTGAGGAACCTTAGCCCAAATGTAGAAAGTGGCTTTGGGTATCCTGGCTTTTAAGCCTATTTTGGCCAGGACTTTTATCAGTTTATCGCGGCGCCGCTGCAAAATGGCATTATGCTCAGCAATACAATCCTGAGAGCCATGCAGAGCTTCGATAGCAGCCTGCTGAATTGCTTGAGGAATGCCCGAATCCAGGTTGGATTTAACTCGCAATAAGGCATCTATCATCTCAGCATTGCCCACCATCATACCTATTCGCCACCCTGTCATGTGATAAGTTTTGGACAGGGAGTGAAATTCTACGCCAACTTCCTTAGCTCCTGATGCTTGCATAAAGCTTGGTGGCTTGTAGCCCTCAAAGGCGACTTCGGTGTAAGGAGCATCGTGGCAAATGGCTAAATTATTGTGCTGCCGAGCAAAATGAACTGCCTTTTCGAAGAAATCAATGTCGGCTGTGGCCCCAGTGGGATTGTGGGGATAGTTTAACCACATGAGCTTTGCTTTGCCGGCTATCGGCTCAGGGATGGTTTTGAAATCAGGCAAGAAGTCATTCTCCTCTTTCAAGGGCATAAAATACGGCTCGCCACCAGCCAGTATAGTGCTCATGGAATATACAGGATATCCAGGGTCAGGTACCAGGGCTATGTCGCCAGATTCGATAAAACACAACGCTATATGCCCAATCCCTTCCTTAGAGCCAATGAGCGGCAGCACCTCTTTATCTGGATTTAGAATAACTCCGAATCGCCTCCGGTACCATTCGGCAATAGCCTGTCGGAGTGCGGGCAAACCGCTAGTCTCGGGATACCGATGATTAGCCGGGTCGTGTGCTGCCTGGCACATACATTCAATAATGTGAGACGGTGTGGGCAAATCAGGGTCACCAATAGCGAAGCTGATGATGTCCTCTCCCCTGGCTCGAAGTTCAGCGATTTTCTGATTTATGTCGACAAAAAGATAAGGGGGTAACTTATTAAGTCGTTTGGCTAATTGCATTGGCTATTCTCCTTTAGTTAGATATTCCCCGGTGAAAACTTCTTCCACCGGGCCGGTGAGCAATACCTCCCCTACCCTATCCCACGATATAGTCAAGGTTCCACCTGGAAGTATTATGTCAACTATATCGCCCACGTAATTATGTAGCTGGGCAGCTACAGCTATGGCACAAGCACCGCTACCACAAGCAAGAGTCTCTCCCACACCTCGCTCCCATACTCTAGCTTCTATCTCCCCCCTAGTCAAAACCCTAGCTATCTCAAAGTTTGTCCTTTGTGGAAACAGGGGATGTCTTTCCACCTTAGGTCCTATTTCGTCCAAGGGAAAACTAGCTACTGGCTCAGATACAAAGCTCACCGCATGGGGATTGCCCATAGATAAGAGGGATACTGATAGCTGATAGCTGTTAGCTGTCAGTTGATAGGTGATTACTGGAGACTGCTTCGCTTCGCTCGCAACGGCATCTGTGGTGAGGGTGACGGGAATTTGTTCTGGTTGGAACTGGGGCGTGCCCATGCTTACCTCGACTCGGCTCACTTTATTTCCCAACATGTACGCTTTAGCCTGTCTCATGCCCGATAAAGTTTCTATCCTTAAATTTGTTGTACTAACTATGCCCTTTTCAATAGCATACTTAGCCAGACACCTTAATCCGTTGCCACAGGTCTCAGCCTCGGAACCATCTGGATTAAAGATGCGCATCTTTAAATCGCAATAGCTAGAATTCTGCACTAATATCAAGCCATCGGCCCCTACGCCAAAATGACGGTCACACATAGTTAGAGCCAACTGACAGGGAGCGAAAGGTTCAAGGTCAGGATGACAAAATGGGGCTCTGGCATCTACCAGAATAAAATCGTTTCCTGTAGCCTGGAATTTGGAGAATTTCATGCTATAAAGCCTCTTATTAGATTCTTCGCTTCGCTCAGAATGACAGGGAGCGAAGGGCTCAGAATGATAGACGACGGGCTGACATCAAACCAGCAAATTCTTTCGTCGTCCAGATGAAACCAAGCATATTGATG
>Ga0209979_1001574_pt1 | contig 24521 bp, 33 predicted proteins | sample AnhtaG_FD_183114 | JGI IMG/M metagenome (GOLD analysis project Ga0209979, IMG submission 183114) | Deep subsurface microbial communities from Anholt, Denmark to uncover new lineages of life (NeLLi) - Anholt_01485 metaG (SPAdes) (version 2) | ecosystem: Environmental > Aquatic > Marine > Oceanic...
ACGGCGAAGGATTGCTAATCCTTTGATCTTACGATCACGGGAGTTCAAATCTCCCTCCCCGCGTTTCCATGTCCAAGTTTTCTACCAATATTTAAATACGAAAACATTGATATAATGTCAAAGGGGGTTTACTGTTGTATAATAAGAAGAAAAAATCTTTTGTTGTAGTATTAATTTGTATGTTGTTGACTTCTGTCTTCCTTCACTAAAGTACTGGATATTGAAGCAATAGATCTTGTGTCTCTTTATGAAGACCTCTTCTTTCAAATACTCCAGCAAAAAAGTTGAGATGAATTGCATTCAATTTATGTAATTTTTTTAAAATAATAAATAGATAGAAAAGTAGAAATACAACATATTAAATTTAAATATTGTCCCAAGTTGATTTATATCGAGGGGGAGCAATGTTCAATATAGGAAATAACAGGTATGCGCTAGTAAAGAAAACAAAAAAACTCTCAATTTTATTGATACTGGTTATGCTGTTTTCCAGTGTTTTTAACATTGTAACTATTGCAGATGAAGATCTAAAACCAGACTTAGATATCTTATCGATAGATTTTGACCATACGGTTTATGAGGGAGATATTGTTGAGGTTAAGGTCTTAATTAAAAATGTTGGTACAAAGAATATTTCAGTTGGAACCAGAATAGAGGCAGAATTAAGAATTGATGATATACTAGTTAATACCAGCTTTTCTAATGATGGATTAGATATTGATAAAACTTGCTATATAAATATTAGTTGGACAGCTGAACATGGTGATGAAACAGAACGTAGTTTAGAAGTTGAAGTCAACGTTGAAGGAATGTCTGAATTAAGTTATATTAATAATTTCATATCATCATCTATATTTGTATTTGAAGGACAAGTTGATCTTGAATTTGAAGATGTTGGAATTCTTATTGATGGAACACCACGTATGAATGAACCAATCAAAATCTATGCAAATGCTAAAAATTCCGGAAGAAACACTACAGAAAATATCAATGTAACTTTAAAAATTGATGGAAATTATTATGATGATCATACAATCAATGGATTACTAAGAAATGAAGTATATACTGTATCTTTTGTTTGGATTCCAGATGATTTTGGAACTGCAATAATTAATATTACAATAGATCCAAACGATGAAATTGATGAACAAGACGAATCAAATAACTATTTAGAAAAGGAAAATGTCCAGGTTGAACCTCCAAGACTTGAATGGTGGAATACTAGTTGGCATTACAGAAAATTGTTCAAGATGACAGAAGAAGGAAATGTATCTATAACCTTTAATTCAACTGAAATTTTAAATGAGCTACAGATATCAGGTAATACATTTGAAAATGATACGGTAACTGTTGTGAAATATTTTCTTAATGGAACATTTGATCGAAAAGTAAGTAACTATTCTTTTAATGAAAGTGGAAAAAGGCTAATTTGGGAAGTCACTGAAGATTCATATTATTGCGTATATTTTGATGTCACAGAAAACATCAGAGGAAATAGAAGTAATGGGACTGAAATCCCAGATATGAACGAATCTGAAATTCAACCTGATTTTATTGGAAATGCTGAAGGGTGGTGGTTTAAACCTATTGAAGGGGAAGAATTTAGATCTTATTATATTCCAAGTTCCCGGGCAGATCAACTAAGTATATCTATGGAGTCTATGGCAGAAGTAAAGAATGCGACAGCAACATTATCGTATTTGGATGAAGAAACAGAATATATATTAAATCTAACAACTGATGATAATTTAACTTGGTTTGAATATTATAATTTCTCTTTTTCAGAAATTGGAAACTGGAGTATAGAAGTTGAAGGTTATGATGATGCAGGATATCTATCAGAACCATTCAAATATGAATTTTTTGTCGGCTCGCCTGATCTAGTTGTTGATAGTATCTCTATCGTATCTGATCTTCCTGCAGGTTCGCTATACTATGTGGAAATTGACTATACAATAAAGGCAAATATACTTGTGTATAATGCTTCTGTTGACAATGTTGATATTACTATGAAAATTAATGATGAATATTTTAATTCGAAAATAGAAAATGTATCAAAAAATCAAAACAATATGGTTAATTTTTTATGGCATCCTGAAGAAAAAGGTACCTATAATATAAAGGTTATAGTAGACCCTAATAATGATATTGATGAATCATTGTCAAATGAGAGTAATAACGAGTTATCACAGATTATAACAATTGAAGGGATACCTGATCTTGGAATTATTAATATAACTGTTTCATCTGAAGCAGTTGACGAAGAGTTTCCTGCTGAAATTTTTGTAAATATAAGAAATATCGGAGAAGGAAATGCTACAAACTATCAGGTAAATCTATATCTTGAACAACATGATGAAAATGAAATGAATTATGATGAATTAAAAGCCCAAACTACTATAAATATTAATATTTCTGAAACTAAAAACATCAGTATAATATGGGATTCTGCAGAATATGGTGAACCTGAATATAATGGTGAGTGGATTGTTGGAGTGATAATTGTTTGGGATGATGGTCATCCTGATTCAAATACATCAAATAATTGGGATTTCAATCGTACATCAAGATTAAAGGTAAATAGAGGAGAATTCACCAAGCCAGAGATAACAATCATTGAACCCACTGGCGAATATGAAAGAGATACACCTGTTGAAATAATTGCTAGAGTTACTGATGAATCCGGTATAGGTAATGTGACAATTGAGATCACCAATCCAGAAAATACAACCTATAATACAACAATGACAAAGCAAGCAAACAACAAATATAGCTATACATTCGAAGATACACAAATTCTTGGAATATATAATTTTTCAATAACAGCCGTAGATAAATCAAAATATAAAAGAGAGCGTACTGTGAACGGTACTTTTGAAATAATTGAAGATAAAACTCCTCCAGACATAGACTTTTTAGGCGTGTTACCTTCTGTTCAATTAAGAAATAAGGAGGTGACAATTAGCTGTATTGCGTTGGATCCATCAGGGGTGGAATCAGTTCAAGTCACTATAATATATCCAAATGATGATGAAGAGGTAGAAGAAATGACAAACTCTCCTGATGATGATAAATATTATTATACTCAAAGTTACGAGATGTTGGGAAAATATATCTTCTATATTACTACTGAAGATATCTTAGGAAATGAAAAAGAATACGAAGACGAGAAAGTGGAATTTTGGATAACAACAAATCTTGAGGATACGGATAGCGACGGTATGCCTGACTGGTGGGAGGAAAAATATGGTTTTGACCCATATGATCCAGCAGATGCAGCAGAAGATGAGGACAATGATGGGTATACTAATGTTGAAGAGTATGAAGATGATATGGATCCTCTTGAACCTCTATCTTTACTACAAAGAATAGTAAAAGAAACAAAGGAAAACTGGATATATGTCGTAGTCTCAGGTATCTTATTTATTGTAGTAATAGCGTTATCAATATATGGGGTACGGAGGCGGCGGAAAACATGACATTGACTCAGAGTAAACTACTTTTTATTGTAGTCATACTCTTATCGATCGTAGTACTGTTTTCCTCTTTATTTGATATTATATACGAAAGACAATGGCTTCAAATAATTCTCACGCTGTATGCAATTTTAATAATATTTATTATTGTACTGTTATTTTTGAAACCAACGAAAAAAATAGTAGAGTCTGGAGATATTGTTGAAGAATTTGAAAAAACCCTGGAAGGTAGACTGTATCATTTTAAATGTCCTAACTGTAATGGAATTTTTGCTATTAAAAAATCAAAACGCAACAACAAAAAACCATTTACACTCACCTGTCCTGATTGTGGAACTGTTGGAAAGATATCCTCCTCTCCTCCAGTGGTAGTTGAGGAGATTCCTGAACAGAAATCTGAAAACATTAAATTCAAATGTAAAAATTGTGGAGAGCGGGTATCTGTTTGGGCGGAAGGAACCGATTTATTTCAGAATATACAAATATATTCCTGCCCGTATTGTGGTGAAAAACAACCCATGAAAAACATCTAGCATCTATGCCTGATCTTTACTGCTTCGCTACGGTTTGATTCCTTCATTTCTTTTCCGTTCATCTGAGCTACGCCAACCCCACATACTGTCCCCTTTTTTACGACAACTACTTCATCACCGATTCTAATCTTTTCATCTGCATCTTTTACTCCCGGTGCAAAGACAGATCCTATAAGTGTGAAATCATCATATATTTCTACCCAGTATTTGTGAGATGCAGCTATTTTTTTTGCTCCCTCTAACGTGAGAGAAATCATTCCTCGCTCTCTAGTTACCATGCCTAGTTGTTTGCTATTATGCATTATTTTTTGATAAGGATATTTCCCTCTTATTTTACAGTTTTTTAGAAGTTTTTCAGCAGATTTTTTGCCGAACTGATATGATGCAAGAGCTTTCATATTCTCATATATTCTTTTTGACGGGTCTACTTGTTCATATCGACTTGTTTCTTTTGCAAGAACATTGGATAGCTCGTCTAGCGATTCTTTTGAGGTGGGTGTATCTATACAAGTAATTATTGGGTTTTTTAGAAGATCAATAATAAAATCTTGAATGGCCTGAGGGACATGAACAATTGTTTTGTCGTAGTCGCTGGTTTCTAAATACCGCTGGAGAAGGGTTTGTATCATCTTTTTTTCATCTTCATCCCAACTTCCCGTAACCGCTATGTCATATCGAGATGCAGGATATGTTAACTCTAGCTCCCTTGGTACAATTCCCAATGGTGAGGTGATTATTACTTCGTGAACGATATATGGATTTTTTAAACTGAATAATCTCTCTCTGAACAGTTTATGGGTCTTTGAATAAGAATATGGTTTTTTTGCAGAGCATGGGATGATAAGCAGTATTTTTGCACAACTTGGTTTTTCATATCTTGTTAAAACACGCTCTTGAAATCGTCTTATTTCAGGTCTTTCTAAAGAATGTTTTGTTGTAGAGATCAGTTGATTTTTACGCGTTATCGGTATTCTTTCCTCTAAGAAATCATAATGATTTTGATCCAATATTTTCAACATCGCTGCAAGTGTTGGACTAGCTACTACTCTGGTTTCAACCAACTCACGTAAATTACCAAAAAAAATTGCGTTTCTTACTTGTTTTATTTCATTAAATAAGGCACAATAGTTATGTTGTAGTATCTCTGAAGAACTCATCTCTGTAGGTTTTTCTTTTATCTTACTGCAGGATGGACAACTACATGGTACTTCATGTAAATCGTTCTTATTGTAATAGCCATTTGAAAAAAGTAAAGTATCATTTCTTGCAGCCATTATCGCTGAGGTTGAATCGAAAAAATCAACTCCCAAATACGAAAGTAATGCAAAACTAGATGGATCACCGATGCTGGGAAGATATATCGTTTTTTGATAGCCTATTTTATCTCTTAATTCTGTAATAAATTCAACAAATTTTGATTGTTGAAAGAACAGTTGAATTGCATTTGCAACGATAAACAGCGTTGCGTAATTTTCTTTTAAAATATCATCTACGACTTCTTTTTTTGCAGGGATTATACAACAAGCTGCATTCTTGTTTTTGTTGTATTCTACTGAACGTAAGTGCAATTCTTTTGGCAAATCCTTAGGATAAATCAAATAATTACTAACTGATAATTCTCCCCTGACTTTATCAGTTACCGATGAAAATGCTCCATTACCGATACTAAGTGTTGTTTTTTCTGTTTTCAGATTATCATTTGTTATCAGAATATCAGCAAAATTAGGTGCTTTAAACCTCGGTGTATCTACAAACGCAATATTTGGAGTAGTAATTTTTTTATTTTTGATTAATAGCTCTCCAACTCTTGCAGGGCCGTCTCTGTAATTTATGCTAAACTTCATTGTTTATAGATATGTAGTGCCCTTTAAGAACGTTTAGATGTCTAATGTCTGAAATATCGTTGTCCTGAAAAAACCATTGATATATCCTGCTCGTTTGCAGCTTCTATTATTTCTTTATCTCTAATTGATCCACCTGGTTGAATGATTGCTTGTACCCCTGCTTTTGCAGCAACATCCACTGCATCGCGGAATGGGAAAAACGCATCACTTGCCATTATTGATCCTTTGATGTTTTCTTTTCCTTTATGTGTTGCAATCCATGTGGCATCAACCCGGGATGTTTGGCCTCCACCAATAGCTACCGTACGAGTACCTTTTACAAAAAGAACTGAGTTGGATTTTACGTGCTTTACGCATTTTACTGCAAATTCCATAGAGTCAAGATCTTCTTGTGAGGGTTTTTTTTCTGTAATGATTTTCCAGTTCTTTTTTTCAGACAGCCAGACGTCTCTTTCTTGAGCTAGAAATCCTCCGACAACACTCCGGTAGTCTACGCCTTTTCTTTTGATTTTTTCATCCAGTCCTTTCAACTCAAGAAGTCGTAGATTTTTCTTTTTCCCAAATACTAATAATGCTTCTTCACTAAATATTGGCGCAATTATCACTTCTAAAAAATAGTTATAAATCTCTTCAGCAACCTCTTTTGGTACTTCTCTATTAAATGCGACAATGCCTCCAAATGGAGAATAGGTGTCTGTTGCATAGGCATCCTTCCAAGCCTGCAATAAATTATTTGAACTTGCAACCCCACAAGGAGTGGCATGTTTTACAATCACACAAGTTGAATCAAAAAATTCTTTTATGCATTCTATAGCGCAATCTGAATCTAGGATGTTATTAAACGATAATTCTTTTCCTTGAAGTTGTTTTGCATTTGATATACAAGGTTCAGAAGCTATGGGAAGTACTTTATAGAAGGCGCCTTTTTGATGAGGGTTTTCACCGTATCTCATATCTTGAATTTTCCTCATAGTAACTGTATAATTTTTAGGTAGTACATCCTCACTCCATCTGCCTCTCAGATACTGTGATATTATTGCATCATATTGAGCTGTGTGAGAATATGCTTCAATTGCAAGTTTTTTTCGAAGTTCTAAGCCTATATCTTCATTTAATTTAAGAATCTCAATGATTTCAGAATACTTCCTGGGATTTGTTAATACTATCACGTCTTTGTAGTTCTTTGCAGCAGCTCTAATTAGTGTTGGTCCACCTATGTCAATGTTTTCTATGACTTCCTCGATGCTAACGTTTGGTTTTTGGATGGTCTCTTCAAAAGGATAGAGATTACAGACGACAAAATCTATTGTATGTATGTTATGTTTTTTGAGCGCATCTGTATGAAGAGTTTCGTCTCTTCTTGCAAGTATCCCTGCGTGAACAACGGGGTGAAGGGTTTTTACCCTTCCATCAAGCATTTCAGGAAATCCTGTTATTTCTGATACTTCTTTGATTTCAACTCCTGAATCTCGTAAAACAGTGGCTGTTCCTCCTGTTGATATAATACTGACGCCAAGTTTGGATAACTCTTTTGCAAAATCAACGATTCCTTCTTTGTTAAAAACGCTAATCAGAGCATATTTGTTTTCCATTACTCTTACCTAGGATGCATAGGAGGGTAGCTCATAAACGTTTGGGTTTATTTTTTAGATTTTTCTTTTTCGATTGCTTCGAGTAGACTTATCTCTCCTTTTAAAACTTGTAACGCAGTTTTTTCTGAAATTGTGTATCTTCCTTCGGTGAGATGTCTACTATGTTTTTGTACATTTTTTATTGCTCCTCGGGTAGGTTTCAACGGCAGTGTTGTTTGCACCCTTCCTCCTGGTAATAATGCGATGACTGCTGCTGCTTCTTCATCTCGTTTTGAACGTCCCATCTGATGGGAGGGAGTTGTGCTTGTTTCATCAACGATTTCAATGGGAACATTCAAGGGAATAAGTGAATTGATTATTCGATTTCGTGTAAGAATTGATCCATGTCCTATTCGAATATATGTTTCTTTGGATGGATATAATTTCAAAAAACGCCGTATCGTATGAACAACTTCCTCAGGAGATTCCACTTGGATTTTTTGCAGCAACATATCGTTGCCAACGACGGCAATCCCTGGGCGTTCTCCAGGATCAATACCGATAAAAACCCACTTGTATAGTTTCTTTCCAGTTAATTTTTTCAAAGCCATATCTACTGCATGATCAACGGTATCGAAGGTATCGACAGAAACAATTTTTTGAGCTTTTATTTCCCAACTCTCTGTTTTGGACGTTAACACCACTCCAATTCTTTTTGGAATGTTTTTTGGCTGAGAAAGCAAAACATAGGCTAATTTACGTTTTTTTAATGTTTTTAAAATATCATGATAAAGAGAAAAATCCTTGGTATAGACTCCTAATGTTTTCATCTGGATTAACTATCAGATATGAGTGATATATACGTTTGCATCGTATTCTTGATGGCTTTTTTGAATGTACTGTTTCATCCTAAAAAAGGGGGGCAATCGGGAATATGAGAATCATCATAACTATTGCAATAATAAATAATGCGGCCCAAACTAACCCATTCCATCGTATTACTTTCATGCCATCAAATGATCCAAATGGAAGCAGGTTAAATGTTCCCAGTAATGCGTTGATTAGGCAGATAAATCCTAAGATCTTCCCAATAAACGATGTTTCGAAGAAAACAAACCGATACAGTGGGTATGTTATTGCTGCAATTACTATATTTGCGAGTGGTCCTGCGGCAGCTATTTTTCCCATTTCGAAGTTTCTTGTTTCACCACGAAACATTACTGCTCCAGGTGCTGCAAATACAAATCCTGTGAAAACTGCAAAAAATAATGACAGAAGAAGCCATCTTGGATACATTCTGAATTCTGACCAGAGGCCATATTTTTGCGCCATGAATTTATGGGAGATTTCATGAACAAAAAATGCAGTTAAAATGCCTAAAAAAGAAATGGGGAGTGCCAACGGCAGCGCTTGTATATTATTAAAACCAGAACGGAGACTACTTCCGGTAAATGCAAAGGAAAAAGCAATGGTTAAAACACCCATTGCAAGTAGAAGATGAGTTATTTCTGTTTGACTAAATTTCCCTGGGGATCCTGCATCAAGTGTTCCTTTTGGAAAGTACATGTATTCGCTCGGTGAGAGTTCATGAAATGATGTGTAGATTCTTCTTCTCTCCTGCATGCAACCCTCAATTGATATTATGGCTTATGAATGTTTTGAGAATCAACTCCAATTTCAGCCAAATCCAAGACTAAAAAGATAGGGCAACGCAACAAATGTACCTATCATACTACCTAGATTTGCCAGTGCTACTACCATAAGAAGCCGTATGACTTTGTTGTTGAAGAAATCCTTTGTGCTATCCATCTTACTGAGAGTCTGAAAATCTTTTACAACAGGTTTTCTCAACTTAAATTCCACATAACCGGCAACCCAACCGGCGGCAATTGCTGGATTTAAAGACGTGAGCGGGGCAGCAACAAAAGCGGTGAGAATGGAAAGAGGATGTCCTCGTGCAATCAATGTTCCAAGTGCTGAGAGACTTCCGTTAATTAAAAACCACATGAGAAGCGCATCTGCGGCTCTTCCCCATCCTCCAGTTATGAAGAGATATACTATTAATGCGACAAAAGCAACAGGTACTGCATAGCCAACGGTTTTTAAGATGCTAAAACGTTTTTTAGGAACGTATTCAAGCTTTTTTAAATCAACATCAAATTTCTTTGTTTCTAGATGTTTTTTGATTCCTTTAAGGTGACCTGCACCGACAACTGCGACAACCTTTCCTTTTTTGCTTTCATCAAGAATTTTTTTTGCTATGTATTCATCTCGTTCATGAATAAGAACTGTAGAGGCACTTGGCGCTATCTCTCCAAATTCTTCCATCATGGAAGAAATAACGTCTTGATTCATGAGTTCTTTAAGGTCAAGCTTTTCTAATTCTTCTTCGTCATATCCTAAGATTGCTTTGAGAAACTCCCAGGTTAATCGAAATTTCTCTCGAATCCCCATTTTTTTCCAGGCTCGCTTTAAAGTGATGGAAATATCCCTGTCGATGAGTGCTACGTTGAGGTTGTGTTCCTTTGCTTCGTTTAGTGCTGCAATCATTTCAGATCCAGGCTCGACTCCATATTCTTTCCCGAGTCTTCTCTGAATGGATGATAAAAACGTTTGTGCAAGCATGAGATATGCATTATTTGATTTCAAAAGAGAGGTGATCGGCGTGTTTTCCCATTGATCTTTTTTTGTTAACGCTTCATGTCGTCGTTTGCAGAGTTCAACTGCTACAATATCGGGTTTATATTTTTTGATGACTTTCTTTACTTCTTCAACGCTGTCTTTTGAGATATGTGCAGTGCCAACAAGTATAATATTGTCATTTATTTTAACTTCCAAAGTATCTCCTTTTAGCGCTTATATGTGTAAATACTTTAAAAAAACTATTTAAATCTCTGCCTCAAAATCTTCAACAGTGGCTGTAAACTCACCATCTGATTTGATTTTCCCTTGTTCTGTCAGTATTGCTTTTGTAAGCAGCCAGTAGATAAGCGCGAGCGCTCGTCTTCCTTTGTTGTTTGTGGGGATGACAAAATCGACGTATCGTGTCTCATTGTTGGTGTCACAGAGGGCAACAACAGGAATTCCGATGTTTTTTGCTTCTTTTAACGCCTGTATATCAGCGAGCGGGTCAGTAAGTAGTATTGTTTCAGGTTCAATGAAATCTTTGGAATTTGGATTTGTAAGCGTACCTGGTCTGAAACGCCCCTCGAGAATCTGCATCCCTGTAAATTCACCGAGTTTTTGTACAGGTTTTTGCCCGTACTGTCGGACGGAAACAACTAATACTTTGGAGGGGTCGTATTGTACTAAAAACTTTGCAGCATGTTTAATTCTTACATCGGTCTTCTTTACATCAATTATGTATAATCCATCGTTTCGTATTTTGTATATAAACTCTTTGATATCTGCTGTTTTTTGTCTCGTACCGATATGGACACCTGATGTCATGTAGGTTTCTTCAGAAACCATCATTTTATTTTCGCTTTCTGTTTTCCCTTTTCCTTCAGCCATAGAATCGTCCTATGCAATTTTGTTATTCTTTTCTTTTTACCGTAATTGGAATTGCATCTTCTTCAAACTCTAACATAGATATTCCAACAGGATCAATCACGTCTTTTGGTATTTTAGCAAGTGTTGACGGCGCACCCATCGATATTTGTAGTGCTCGTGCACCGATGATCCGTGCTTTTTCAAACCGAGTATAGTTCAATATATTCCTCCATATATATAGGTGGTAGAACCACCAAATATCCGAAACATTTAAAAATATTGCCCTTGAATATATCTTTCTCTATATGTATCATGGCAATTTTTTAAAAATTAGAATATTTATTTTACTTCATCAGGTCCTTCTGCAAAATCTGCAGAGCGGTTAGAAAATTCATCAAGAGCAAGTTGCATGTCAAAGATAATGTCTCGTAGTAGTCTGTCTATGCGTTCGTTTTTAAACTCTTTTACTCCATCAATATCTGAATATATTTTCCCGAGAAATTCGTCCACATCTTTATGTATCTCAATATTGTACAAAACTTCCTCCATATCTCATACCCTCATTTTCATACATAAAACACATTATATATAATAACTTTTTGGTATATACTTCGGTAACATCTCTAAGTAGGTGCACGACCTTAGGTAGATTCAGAGTGCCAACACCTATGGATTGCCTGAAAGCTACCTACGGTCTTGCACAATCTACCTAGATAGAGTTGTTACCTATACTTCTTCTATAGCATCCTCCTAATTAGTTTGTTTATCTCATTTCCTCGATACCCTAACGCACCACCGTTCTTAAATGATCTTTTAATGCCTTCATATCCCTTCTTCGGGGGGCTTAATCGAAACAATGGCTTCACATCAGGAATCTCTTTGTATTTGAATTTATTATCAAGTATTGCTTGTGAAAGTTTTTCAATAGTATCATATGATGTTGCAGATTTCACATACTCTCCGGTGATTTGTTTGTCGCCAACAAGTATTCCTCTAGATTCTATGAGTTTTGGAAGTGTTTCTTTGTCTAGCTCCCCCCAAGTAGTATAGTCTTTAACCATTTGTAACATGCCTTTATATACCTTATTTTCTTCAAGCAATGCGCAATGATTGACTTTTGTTAATCGAAGAAGCTCTAATGTACGTTTAATATCAGGATTTACATTAACTATTCCTCTAACTCGTATAACTGCAAATACCATATCATTATGCCTCCTTGGTTTCATCTGGCTTTGTTTTCTCAGGCGGGGGACCAATGCTTCCTAAGACGATACTAATATTTTTAATCTCACTCTCAGTAATTCGTGCTTCAGCATTCTGTTTTAATGCATTAAAAACAGCTTTTGCATAATTCACAACAGTTTTAGTTTTCCCTCTTGTAAATGCCCAACAGTCATGTACTCCAGCAAGATTTAATATCTTTTTTGCCACATCACCTGTAGCAAGACCAATGCCATGTGGCGCAGGTTTAAACGTTACCTCAACTGATCCGCTTTTGCCGTTGACTGCAAAAGGGACGGTATGGGGTTTTCTACAGCCACATTCCCAAGAACCACATCCTCTTCGTATCCCTATTATATTTAATTTCGCATCATCAATAGCTTTCTTAATGCTTGATCCTACTTCTTTACCTTTTGCTTGACCAAGGCCTACAAAACCATCTTTATTGCCAACAACAACAGTTATAACAAATTTTATCCTCCGGCCAGAGTCAGTCATACGTTGAACCATCTTAACATCGATGACTTCATCTTCGATCTCAGGTAGCAAGATATCGATAATTTCAGGTTCTCTTAGGGGAAACCCAGACGTTAATGCATCAGCCATCGTGGATATCTCCCCTGCTTTGACCATTCGTCCAAGCCTGGTTTCCGGCTCCCATTGAATAGCTGCTGTTTCTTTAGATATACGGGGTGGTCTCTTAGCACTTCGTCTGCTACGGCCCTTTGGTGCCATTATTCGCCTCCTATAATCTTATCTTTTATTTCACTCGCTAAAGGCGCGATTTCTTTATTAAGATGCTTTCCTAAGATCCTCTCTTCAGTCGGTATCATTTTTTCATCATATGGACATTCTATTCCTGCATCGACAACTCCTTTCAGCATCGCAAAAAGTTTATTGCCACTTGTTGGCCTAAATCGGCCTATATCAAGTATTCCTTCTTCTATTCCTTTATCTTTTGCTTTCTTTCCAGCAAGCAGACCCGTGAGATAGGCTGCGGGTGTCGTAGAAATAGAATACTTCCAGTTAAATTTAATAAGTTCACTTGAAACTGTTGAAGTAATGATTTTATCCCCTTCTGGGCTGTACTCTACGAATTGCACGCTAATATTTTTCAAAGATTTTCTCACAACTATCCGTGTCTTCCTGGATCTAAGAAGCTGCAGCCTTCTCCGATAGTCTGTTCTTCCCTCTCGATGTCTTCTTGGTTTCACATGGTACCGTGGGCCCTGTTTCATTGTTTCTCCTCCTTTAAAATACCGTCAGAGATGAGGTGTGTTTTAAGATGATGTTTACTTCGAAATTCACCACCTTTTGCCTTACGATAATATCTGCGATAAACGCTTTTTTCAATAGATTTATCATCTCGTAATTGCCGTAGATATGTTCGTATCGGCCGTATTGTTTTTATCCAACGTTCTTTCCTTGGCAGACGGGCATATTTTGCACCCTTTCTTGACCCATGGCCTTTTCTTCTTCCTTTTTCTTTTTGTTTTTGATTAAATTTCTTACGCCCTCTTGAAATACCTTGAATCTGTTTGCTTTTTATCGCTCCGCCGCCGATAAGAATCTTTATGTCACCTCTTGTAACTGCTTTTGCGATTTCATCTGTTCTATCTGAATCCGTCCAGACTCTGTTTTCACCGCATTTCAGAATAGATGCTGCCATTCTTCGTTGATTTCGCAGATCAGTCATTTTTTACACCTTCATATTAAGTATCCTAATTTCTAACTCCTCGGCTTTTTTTGCAATCTCAAGGCGTTTTTTCGTTCCAACGGTACCACCGATTCTTGCTGCCTGTTTTTCTGGGTCAATGTTTTTGAGATCAGCCACATTATAGATCATAACTTCTTCAAAACCAGAGGAATGTAGTCCACGGACGCCTTTTGGCCCTCGAAAGCCAACTCGTACTTTACTAGGACGGTATTTCAGATTGATTCGCATTTTTGACGTTATCCCATCTGGTCTTCTCCAATTCTTTGGGATTCGTTTGTATCGAAACCATTCCTCTCTGAGAAACGTTGGCGTTCTCTTCTTTATTTGTCTTCTAATTTGTAGTTTTTCTTTTTGTTCTTTACTTAGCTTTGGTTTTTTCTTTACTTTGTATCCTTCTTCTTCATCTTCGATTATTTCTACTGTTTCTTCTATCTTTTTAGTTGGTTCTTCATCTGGTTTTTCTTCAGCAGGAACAGATGCTTTTTCTTTTTTTGTCTCTTTAGGTTTTGCCTTTGTTTTTGGTTTTGTCTCTGTTGACTCTTTTTTCCCTGTTTCTTTTAATTGACTGAGGATGTCTTTTGCGTTTTTTTCAGTAATTCCATTGATATTTTTTAACTCTTCAACTGTTGCATTTTTCAGTTTATCAATTGAATCAAATCCACTAGTATAGAGAAGTTCTGCTTTTGCATTTCCAACTCCTTTCAGTGATGCAAATTCTTTGATAACACTTTTTTTTGTCATTTTTCTACCCTCTTTTACTGACAATATATATGCCGTCTTGGAAAACACGGATGTCTCTTTTTTTCACCTTTGTTGCTCGTTCTATGTTTGCTGCAGTCTGTCCAACCTTTTCTTTATCTATTCCAGATACCGTTACGTTTTCTCCTTTTGCCTCTACGGTCACACCTTCGAGGATTATTGCCTTTCTAGGTGATCGTTCGCCAAGGAAGTTTTGTATCACAAATGTATCTCCTTCGACACTTGTTTTTATTGGAAAATGGGCAAATACTGTTTTCATTTTATATTCAAAGCCTTCAGTAACTCCCTGTATCATGTTGTTAATATGCGCTCTAAATGTTCCGATTAATGCTTTTTCTTTTCTTTTTGGAAATTTCATACATGAAATTTCAACAATGTTGTTTTTGACTGTTATATCGATTCTTGGATCGGAAAGCATTTTTGAAAGAGAGCCTTTTTCTCCTTTCACGTGAACTATGTTTCCCTCTATTGTGATTTCCACGCCAGTTGGAACCTCGATTTTTTCTTTTATCTCTGCTACCGCTGCCATTTTTCATTCTCTCCTTGTTAGTAGATATATGCGAGTAATTTCCCTCCAATGCCTTTTTTTCGTGCTTCAGTATTTGAAATAATTCCTTCTGTTGTCGTAAGTATGAGTAGCCCAAAATCTCGTGCGGGAAGATACCTTGATTCCCATTTATCTAGATCATTTCGTTTTATAGGATATCTTGGTTTAATAACCCCGCAATTATTGATAGATCCAACAAGTTCTACTTGAAAAACACCAGCTTTGCCATCATCAATAAATTCAAAGTTACCGACGTATCCTTTCTCTTTTAAAAGACTAAGAATTCCACCAATGAGCCTAGACGAAGGACGAATCATGCAAGTTGATATTCCTTTTGTCTCTGCGTTTTTTATGGTAGATAATGCATTTGCTAACGGATCATTTAACATAGCCCAATCAACTCCTAATAATATTTTTTAAACCCAATTTCTTCAGCTTTCTCTCTGAAACATTGCCTGCAAAGATGAAGCCCATATCTTCGTATAATCCCGCGTTTCCTACCACATTGCTCACAGCCTACGATTCTCCCGTATATTTTTTTTTTCTCTTTTATCCTCATGATACAACCTCCACGTTGAATGTTTCAGCAATAAATTTGGAGGTTTCTTCTCTAGTCACTTGATGCCTATGTGGTATCTTTCTTCGATCGATGCGTCTGTGTTTAATTCTATATCCTGGTTTTTCTATGGTTACACAGATATCCATCCCAAAAATGCCGATATTTGGATCATATTTTTGCCCTTCAAATAACGTATGATCTGGTATTCCAAAAGAGAAGTTTCCTTGATCATCAAATGAATAATCCGCGATTTTATTTTCCCTTGTTTTTAACGCTTCAATTAAAAATTTATCAGCAGCTTTTTTCCGCAAGGTTACCTTGCATCCGATAGCCATCATTTCTCGGAGGCCCCAATCCTTATTTGTTGTTTTTGAAATGGTTTGCACAGGTTTTTGCCCTGTCAAGTTTTGCAATACTTGTTCTGCTTTGCTAAGTTTTTCACCTGCTTCACCAACACCAATATTTACTGTAATTTTTCCAATCCTTGGCTTGAGAGGCTGTTTCTTTTTTTTCTTTGTTATTTTCATTGATTTTTTTGCTGTCTTCTTTGCACTCATTGCATCTTCACCTCGGGAAGTGATATAATTGGTTTGTTTTTTCCGATAGGGAAAATATAATGGGTAAGTGTTGAAAACTCTGTATCGCCTTTCATTTTTGCAAGATTTGGCGTTGCTGATGGGACAACTTGTATGTCTTGAATATTTGCCATCTCACCGATATGGCTACCGCCGATTATCACGGAGATGGTTCCTTTCTCGTATTTAAAAACATCACTGATTTTGTTGTCTTTAAAAGAAATTTTAAGAACGTCTCCTGTTTTATATTCATCTTTTTTTACAAGGATGTTTCTCCCGTCATGAAGGTTGAGTTGTATTTGCTTCCCTTTTACAATTGTTTTATTTTCAATGCGACATAGCTTCCATTCAGCATCTTTTCCCGATATGGGTACCAGTGTTAACTTGCCGTTTTTATCAAATAAGATTCGATAATCCTTTTTAAGTTTTGGAATTGATATGATATCCATAAGTCCACAGGGAAATTTATGGTTTTTTCTTTTTGCTCCATCGACTAAAATATCTCCACTTGCGATTATTCTCTTCACTTCTCTATAGGTATCACACAATCCAAGATAATCTCGTATGATGAGTCCGAGAGATATTGATTTTTCTAAAGGATGTGGACCAGATGATGGTTTTATCGTCCATGTTTTTTCTTTTCTATGAAGCTGTACTGCTCTTGGAGCTGCAAGTCTTTTTAAATGTTTACTCACTTTTTCCCCTCCTCTTTCTTCTCTTTTGTTTTCGAAGGAGTTTTTGTAGTTTTTTTCTTTTTTGCTGGTTCATCTTTTTTTTCAGCAGGTTTTTTCTTAGTTTTAGGCTTTGATACTGTCTTCTTTGGTTGTTTTTTCTCTTTTGGTTTCTCTACTTCTTTAGCAGGAGTTTTTTTCACAGGCTCTGTTTTTTCCTTCGGAGTTTCTTCTTCAACGGTTTCTTCAGATATTTCATCTTCTGCTTCGAGTCTCTCTTCAGCTATCTTTTCTTCTTCAAGTTCTTTTAGTTGCTCCTCTGCTTCTTTTTCAATTTCTTTTTTAGTTGTTTCTGAAAGCCCTCGTTCTAGTTTTTGTCTTCTCCATCTATCTGTTAAATTTAATTTAGTGATAAGTAAATTACTTGCATGTAGTGGTCGTGCAATCTTTGTTCCATCTGCTTTGACGGTGGTAATTCCTTCAACCTCTACTACCTGTTTTTTTACATGGATCATTGCTACTTTGTCTTCATGTCCTTTGAAAATTCCTCTCATAACCTTTACCGTGTCTCCTGTTACAACAGGCATACTTCTTTTATCGTATTTTAAAAGCAGGTTTTCTGTAAGATGGGCTGCAAGCCATTTTCTCTTCTTATGCAGAGGGGCATTGTACAGCATTTTCCTTTGCTTTCTTGGTTTTATTGATTTCATTTCTTATCCACTCATACGATTGTTGATGCTAGCGAAGCAATTTTTGGCCATCGTTCTGCAGCTTCTATTGCCACCGGGCCTTTTATCATCGTTCCTTTTGTCTCTCCAGTGTCGGTGACAAGAACGGCAGCGTTATCTTCAAATTGTACCATGGTGCCATCTGGTCTTCGAAACGGTCGTCTCTGGCGGACAATCACTGCTTTTAGTATCTGCCGTTTCATGTCTGCAGCGCCTTTCTTTACACTCACGACAACCATGTCGCCGACTCCTGCTGTTGGGTATCTGCGATGTACGCCTTTCAGCTTCAGCGTCATGATTATCTGAACAACCTTTGCACCGGTATTATCAATGCAGCTTAAGCGAGCACCTGCTGGAAGTCCCCGCATCATTCTACCAGCTATTCCTTTCATTTCTGCTTCACCATCATAATTTTTCTATCGCGACAAACGATACTGTTTTACTCAAAGGTCTGCATTCCGCAATCCGTACGTTATCTCCTGCTTTCAGCCTGATACAAGGTGGGCAGTGGGCATGATAGGTTGACGTTCTTTTCTCGTATCTCTCATATTTTTTCACATAATGCATAAATTCTCTTTTGATGGAAATTGATCCTTGCATTTTACGGGAAACCACTTCGCCTGTTATTATCTGCCCTCGCACCGGTAAGGTACCATGAAATGGACAGTTTTTATCGTCACAGCGTTCGCTAGGGGGTTTGACATTTAATCCTATGTTTCTTGTTTCTTTTTTTTCTGCCAACATGTTCACCTTGCTTTTTTTATTCTATCTTCAGGTCGATATATTAATCGTGATCCTTTTACCGTTATTTTTTTTCCTTTATATTCAAATTCAAATGTTGCAGTATTTTTTGCAATTCTTTTTTGTTTATCTTTGGTTTCTATGAGGAATGTATTTTTTGTCTCATCAATTACCGTTCCAGATACATTCACAAAGGTAGGATCTGTGCATTCTTTGATTTTCACATGTCTACCTATGAGTTCATCTTTGATGATTCTGTTTTCGTCCATGCAATCATCTTCTGGGATGCAGCATTTTGCTGCTGCTTGGTTGTTTTATATTACTTCAACGATGAATCCCATTTTTTCAAGTGCCTCTTTTACCTTTGATCTGTGGTCGCCTTGCAGTTCTATTTTGCCTTCTTTTATCGTCCCGCCACAGGCACAGATTGATTTTAGATTGCTTGTCAGTGAATGCAAATCAAGATCATGCGGGTTCAAACCGTCAACGACGGTCATCATCTTCCCGTATCTTCTACTGTCAACAGCAATTGTAATGTTTTGCTGTTCCCGGGCGATTTCTTCACAGACACAGATTTCTTTCGGCAGACCACATTTTGGGCAAATGTCGCTCATTTATTGTCTCCTTCCTCCTGCATGATAGTAAGTATCCTTGCAATAGTCATCCGTATCTGCCTGATTTTACCAGGAGATGGTGGAGATCCGCCCATTGCAGATACCCCCCGTTCATGCATAAGTTCTTCTTTCAACTCCGTGAGTTTCTCCATCCTTTCTTCAGGAGTAAATTCTCTGATTTCTTTAGCCTTAAGACCCATTTTATGTACCTTCTTCGATTAATTTTTTTAAATTTTTAATGATTGTCTCCGCTGTTTTCTTCCCGATACCTTCAATGGATAGGATACCATCGATATCCATTTCGTAAAGTTCTTCTAAAGATCCAATCTTTGCCTTCTCAAGTTTTTTAACGATAGATGCTCCTATTCCTGGGATTTCTATAATTTTTTTAATATCAGTTTTTTTCTTTTCTGCAGTTTTTTCTTCTACCTTCTTTTCTTCTGTTTTTTCCTCTTTTTTCTCAGGAATCTTTAACTTCACTTCATCAGGGAGTTTTGCGTCAGGTTTCATAATCCTAACTTTTACACCAAGAACCCCTGCTTTTAGTTTTGCTGTGGCGTATCCATTATCCATGACTTCTTTTGCAACTTCACCACAATATTTAACATGTCCTTCTGTGAATTTCTCAGTTCGATGTCTTGCTCCCGTGAGTTTTCCTGCAATGACGATCTGACATCCTTTTGCACCAGCACTCATAATTCTTCTTACCGTAGAATGTCCTGCTCTCCGGAAATGCCATCCACGCTGAAGAGCCTCAGCAAGTTTTTCTGCCATAATTTGCGCATTCAAGGCAGCGTGCGCACCTGCTTCTTGAATTTCTATCTGAGGGTTTTCAACATCAAATTTGGTGTGAATGGTTTCTGTTAATTCTTTTATTTTTGAGCCGCCTTTCCCGATCACCATCCCTGGCCGTTCCACAAGGATATTTACTCTTGTACCTATTGGTGTTCTTTGGATGCTCATGCCGCCAAAGCCAGCGCCTTCGATTTCTTTTAGTAAGAATCTTTTTATGAGCGATCTCTTTGTATTTTCCCTTATAAATTTCCGTTCACTTGCCATCATTCCGCCTCTTCAACGACAATTTCAATGTTTGTTGTCGTTTTGTTTTTATCAGTAGCTCGTCCTTGTGCTCGTGGCATAATTCCTCTAATTATTCTCCCTTGATAGGCTGAGATGTGAACGATTTTCATGTTTTCTACATCAAATCCTTTGTATTCTGCGTTATTTTCTGCATTTTTGACTATTTTTAGCATGTATTGAGCAGCTTTTTGTGGATAACTTCCAGGACCTATGCCTTTTTGATGCGCTCGTTTTCTTTTATGAAACACTGCAGGAAGCGGGCGTTTCATCTCAATTATTTCCTCAAGAAACTCTTTTGCTTCCTCTGTTTTCATTCCTTTGAGCGCATAAGCAAGGTTCATGGAGTCTTTTTGGGAGCAGTGTAGCTCATATCCATATGCTTTTGCGGTTTTGTCTGGATTCATTTCAGTTGAATATTTCGGCATTTTTCATCACTTCAGCGGCATAAATTTTGAGGATCTAGTAGCTCCGACACCAGGTCCTGTATGTTTTACTTTCTTACGAGTTAATGCAAATTCTCCAAGGTAATGCCCCACCATTTGAGGCTGTATGTTTACTCTTTGAAATTCCTTTCCACTATGAACAAGTATATTATGTCCGATAAATACAGGTAATATTATCATATCTCTACAATGGGTTTTTATCATCTCTCCTTCTTTTGCGTTTTTTATATCCTCTAGAAGCTTGTTTTGTTCTCTTGTGAGTCCTCTTTTGAGCGTTCTCCGTGTTCTTGAAGGAAGCAGGGGAAGTAATTCATCTATGGAGATGTTTTGTAGTTCATCGGCGGTAAGTCCACAGTATCTGAATTCTTTTTTCTTTACTCCTATTTTTTTCCGTTCTCTTTTCCGTCTGCTTCTTGCAGATGGTCGAAAACCAACTTTTCTTGTCATACTATCTACCTTTTCCCCGTACGTTTTGCAGCGATATTTCCGACCTTTCTTCCCGGAGGTGCACCACGAGAGACAGTGCTTGGGCCACCGACATGTTGATGACCACCACCACCGTGAGGATGATTAACAGGATTCATTGCAACTCCTCGTACAACAGGATATTGCTTTCCTTTCTTCCTATATGCAAGGTATTTCTTTCCTGCTTTCAGAAACGGTTTATCTTTTCTTCCACCGCCAGCAGCAATCCCGACTGTTGCCCTGCAAGAGGAATCTATTGTTTTGAATTGACCTGAAGGAAGTTTCACAACGGTTTTCTTTGAATCGTGTGAGACAACGGTTGCACCGCTTCCTCCTGCTCGAACAAGTTTTCCTCCGTCTCCTGGAGTGATTTCTATATTGTAAATTGGGTACCCTTCAGGGATTGTTCCAACGGGAAGTATATTTCCTTTCTCACAGTCCCCTTTATTTTCAGTAAATTTAATTTCACGACCAACTTCTGTTCCTTCAGTTGCAAGGATAAGCATCGTTTTATTGTTTTCAAGCCGTATCTTTGCAAGAGGTGATGTTCTTCCTGGATCATGAAGTATTTCTTCTACGACGCCTTTCAGCTCCACCTCATTGCTATATTTTATTTCTCCTCTAAACTTATGAGAGGGGACGTTGTATCGTCCTTTTCTTCTCCCTCGTCTCTGCTGTATTAGATTTTTTCCCATGTTCTACCCCTAGAATACTCCTATTCTCATACCAATATCTTCTGCTTTAAATTCAGGCATAAATACGACGGTTGCATGTTTACCCTCTTTTGTAATTCTTGTGTTAACGCTTTTCACTTTCACATCAAACATTTTTTCAACGGATTTTTTAATCTGCTGTTTATCTGCACCTCTTTTAACAATAAATTCTAATGCATTGTTTCTTTCCATCTGATTCATTGTTTTTTCTGTAACGTACGGATGAAATATTATATCATATGGATCCATTATTTACCGCCTCCAAGTTGCTGTAACGCAGATTTTGTAAATACAGTAAGTCGTCCTGGATCCCCTCCAGGGGCAAGATACTCGATATTTAACTGATCTGGTTTTGCAATATCAACACCACTTAAATTATTCGAGCTTTTCTCTAACGTATCTTTTGTGGAAACAATAAGTAATGACTTGGGTATTCGGTATTTTCTTCCTCTGTTTTTTCCCTTGCCTGCTCGTATGTGTTTGCCGTTTACTGATCGAAGCACGTCATCATAAATACCAATCTTTTCTAATGCCGTAATCACGTCTTTTGTCTTTTTGATTTTTTCAAATTCATCATCAACAACCACTGGCAGTGTTATTTTTTCATCAAATGTATGCCCTCTTTTTGAGACAATATCTTTGTCTTTTGTCGCAGCAAGAGCAGAGTTTCGTGCAAGCAGTTTTTCTTTTTTATTCATTTTTTCTTTCCATATCTTCTCTGCCTTTGGAGGATGCGCTCTTCTTCCACCAACAACACCTGGTGCAAGCGCTGCTCTTCTCCCCTGTGTAAGCCGTGGGACTCTTGATTGCCCTCGTCCTTTACCAACAGATGCGGTTGCATGTTTTGCTCCCGCGAGCGGATCCGAGCCATATGGTTGTCTTTTGTTTGAATGAAGCACGTTAAATGATTTTCGTATAACATCTGGACGATAAGGAGTATTGAATACTTCGGGTAAATCAACGGTTTCTTTCACTGCCCCGTCAATTCCATAAACATTTACCTTTGTCATTCCTATACCCCTTGTTTACTTGTTGTAGATATGTAGCTTATTTCTAGTTTTTCGACTTTCACACCACGTTGATACCGTACCGCATCTCTCATGCCTATCAATCGTTTTGCAGGCCCTGGAATTGAGCCATGAAGAAGAATATATGAATTTCTGACAACCCCGTAATGTGGAAAACCATCAGCAGGGGTAATTTCTTCTCCGTTTTCTCCTATTTTTAGAACACGTTTGTTATATTCAGTTCTTTGATGGTACCCCATCTGTCCAGCTTGCGGTACTGTTGCTTGAACCCAGTTAGGATGCCAGGATCCTGCTGTTCCGATCATCCTGCGATGTTTTGAGTTTTTATGTGTGAGAAGTTTCACACCCCATCGTTTCACCGTACCTTGAAATCCTTTTCCTTTTGTTACTGCTATGATATCAAGCATGTCACCTTCACGTATGACATCGTTTATTTTCAATTCCTTTCCGAGGATTTCTTTGGCGTATTTTATCTGCTCTTCGATGCTTCCTCCACCAATTCGCAGTTCACTAATTTCAGGTTTTTTCTTAGGACTGCCTGTGACAAGTTTTGGTTGTGTATATGCTAAAACCCTTATTTCTTCGGCATCTTTTGTGAAGTCCCAGTTTTTCTTCTTCTGTTTTTTTGCGAGAGGGATTCTTTTTGATAGTTCTGGGTCGAGTTTATCTGCCCATATCTCACCTGCGGTCTGCAGTCCATATGATGTTCTTTGATATGCTCGTACCGCTGCGATTTTTATTGGAGGTGTTTCAACTACAGTGACTGGTTCTCTTACTTCTCTCCCGGATGTCGTGGAGGTAGGTCTGTAATCGATCATAAAAGCATGGGTCATACCTGCTTTATAGCCGAAAAAACCTTGTAGCTTTGGTTTTTCGCTGCCTTCTGCCCAGCTTTTAATGTGGGGTGTTTCTGTTTTAGCTCTTTTTCGTGGCGAAAAGCCATGTGATCCTCTTTTTGGATGATGTCTTTCAGGCATAACATACCCTCTGAATGATTTGTTTAATCTAGTAATCCTCTTTATCTAAACCGTGACATCTGGCAAACAGCTAAAAACTCATGTTGCTGTTTGTTCCCGGGTTTCTTATTGAATTTCCCGATTCATATCTGGTATAGACAGGGAATCTAGGCATAAAAGAAATGGTATATAAATGTTGTTGCCCGTTCTTGTAGCTCCAACTATGGAGTCATTCTAAATTCAAGATTTATACAGAAAAGATATATTTTAATCTTCATTAGTTATCAAAAATGATAACTTATGCATAAAAAAAAAGTTAAATGTCACAGAAAGAAACAATATCACAACAACCACATGGATGACACATCGTTTTGAATGTTTTTGTTGTAAGATTATATTTTTTTAGTATCTGTTTTTGTTTCACGGCAAGATGAAGAATTCGTTCTGAAGATGTATCAGGTATTTTTCCGGATAAAGCTTTCTCTAGTTTTTTCTTATTATCTTTGTTAACTCGTATCTTTCTTAAGGTCGGGACAATATCCATCGAGGCTAATGCTTCTGTAGTTTTGATAACGGTTTCGTCTGATTCCCCTAGACCAAAGATAATATTTGATGTTACTTTTCCCTTTCCAAAAATTTCTACCGCCATCTCAAGCATATGAAGAATGTTATCATAATCAAACTCTGGACATATTTTTTCAAAGAGATCTTTATCAGGGATTTGCAGGTTAATTTTTATTTCATCTGCACCTGCTTTTTTAAGAGATACGATTTCTTCTCTTTTGAAT
>Ga0209979_1001575_pt1 | contig 24492 bp, 27 predicted proteins | sample AnhtaG_FD_183114 | JGI IMG/M metagenome (GOLD analysis project Ga0209979, IMG submission 183114) | Deep subsurface microbial communities from Anholt, Denmark to uncover new lineages of life (NeLLi) - Anholt_01485 metaG (SPAdes) (version 2) | ecosystem: Environmental > Aquatic > Marine > Oceanic...
TTAAAGATAAAGGAGTTACGGAAACACCCTATGATAGGGAAAAAACGGGGTATGAAGTAAAAAAATAAATTAAGTCAACACTTTCTATTTCAAGTCGATAAATTATTATTAAAATCTCTCAAATTTTTTTTCATCCTTTTAATTTATCCATAGAACTTATAATCAGGAAAGTGCCTGTTGCATACGATATTCGAATACCTTTTTCATCCCAACACTCCATTTTAGCAATGACTTGTTTTCGACCCAAATTTAATATATCACCTCTTGCTTTTAACTCTGTTGCTACAGCTTTATGCAAAAAATGTATGCTCATTTCGGTGGTGATCACAGGACCACCATGAGCAAGGGCGCATGTAAACCATCCCACCGTATCTAACAAAGTGGCAACAATTCCACCATGAATACCCCCCACCCCATGATCTAAATCGGGATTGTAAGGCATAGTGATGATTCCTCGATCTTTTTCGTCAAATGAAAGTTCCATACCAAAAGTTCGAGCTATATGTGTCTTAGTTCTAAACCTTGCTAATAATATCTGTTTGTAATTTTCGGGCAAAAAAACCCCTTGATTGATAATTCTATTTGATGTATTATTACAATTAAAAATATCATATAATTGTTTATATGATAAAAAATTAAAACAACTAAATTTAAGGTAATGAATTATGGAAACTTATAATTTTATTATAGTAGATCAACCTGGGAAATATATAAACCGTATTACGCTAAATAGACCCGAAAAACGCAATGCTTTAAGCAATCAACTAAGAGGAGAAGTCTTCAACGCAATTGAGAAAGCAGATATGAATGAAGAAATTCGAGTAACGATAATTAGGGGAGCAGGCACTTGTTTCTCGGCTGGTTATGATCTAGGCTCCGATCTAAGAGTGAATCGTCCTTGGTTTACTTCGCCTGAACTTGGTGTGAGAAGTTTCTCATGGGCTCGACACGTTACCGAAGGGTGGTTTAAAATGTGGGATATGGCTAAACCGATTATAGCACAAGTTCATGGTTATTGTTTAGCAGGAGCAAGTGAATTAGCAACAGCATGTGACTTAGTTTATGTGGCTGATGATGCTCAAATTGGATATCCTGCTGTTCGATCAATATCTCCTCCAGATCTGCAATATCCTGCTTGGGTAATGGGTATGAGAGCGGCTATGGAGTTTATGTTAACAGGTTCTTCTCTTAGTGGAAAAGAGGCAGCGCGTGTTGGATATGCAAATAGGTCATTTCCCTCTGAGGAATTAGAGGAAAAGGTACTAGAAATAGCTAGAAGTGTCGCTAATATTCCTCCCGACTTACAAATACTTAATAAAAGGAGTGTACATCAAGCTATGGAGATTATGGGTATTCGAAATGCTCTCCGTGCTGGACATCCTTTTGTATCTTTAGCACATTATACAAAATCTAATCAAGAATTTATACAACAAATGTACTCCGGAGGGGGATTAACTAAAGCTTTTTCTGACCGGGATGGTAAATGGGGAGATTATAGAACTAAAAAATCTAAGTAAAATTAAAGAATATGTATTATGAGGAGCTAATAAAATTTTTTTATCTTTTTTTCATTATTGAGATTAATTCATAAAGTAAAAATTAATCAAAAAATTTGAATATTTATGACTCTACCATTAGAAAATATTACAATCTTGGATTTGTCACGGATGCTCCCAGGTCCTTATTGTACGATGATCTTATCAGATCTCGGAGCAAATGTTATTCGTGTAGAGAACCCAAACGATCCTATGAGCAATTTGCCTCCTTTTTTTCAGAAGGGTAAATATTACGAGAGTGCTTTTAATGCTGTTCTCATGAGAAATAAAAAATCAATAGCGCTAAATTTGAAAACTGAAGAAGCAAAAAAGATATTTTATGAGTTAGTTAAAAAAGCTGACGTAGTCATGGATACTTTTCGACCAAAGGTCATGGAGAAGTTGAAAATCGATTATGAAACGTTATCGTCAATTAATCCTTCAATAATCTGTTGTTCTATGACAGGTTATGGGCAATATGGACCTTATGAACAAAAAGCAGGTCATGATATAAATTACATAGGAATCAGTGGAATTTTAGATGCTACTCGAGAAAGAGCTGTATTTGGGAAGGAAGACCAAGAGAGACCACCCCTAGTTCCGGGGCTTTCTCCCGCAGATATTGGTGGTGCATTAGTCGCGGCTATAGCTATACTCAGTGCTCTTTTTGAGAGGGAACAAAACCCTGAAAGAAGAGGTCAATTTGTGGATATATCTATGACAGATTCGGTTTTCTTTTTCCAGCCAATCGTTGCTGCAAATAAATTTGTGAGGGATTTAAGTGGAAAGAAAGGATGGGGCTCAGGTAGGGGTGGTGGATCGCCATATTATGGCGTTTATAAAACAAAAGATAATAAATATATAGCAGTTGGAGCAATTGAGCCGAAATTTTGGCATGCTTTATGTGAAGGCTTGGGGAGAAAAGATTTGAGAGGAAAGCAATATGTTCAGGGAGAAGAAAATGAAAAGGTTATCGGAGCAGTACAAAATGAATTCCTAAAGAAGACACAAGCAGAGTGGCTCGAAATTTTCGAAAATTACGATACTTGCGTCTCACCCGTTAAAAATTTCTGGGAGGCATGTGAAGACCCTCAAATCTTAGCTAGAAACATGATAGTGAAGATGGATCACCCAATATTAGGAGAAGTTCAAAATCTTGCTTCACCAATTAAATTATCTAGAACACCACCTAAAATTAGAAGTTTTGCGCCTAAATTTGGTCAAAATACCGAAGAAATTTTGAAATCTCTCAATTATTCTGAGGAAGACATTCAGAATCTAAGAAAAAATAAAGTTATATAAATTTTTATTTTATTATTTTAGAGTTAAACCAAAAAAAAGGTAGTAATAAAAGAAATTAATCTCTTTCACCTAATAATTTTTCCAATTCTTCTAATCTTTTCTTTGGGCCTAATTCTGCCTCGCGTGTCTGTAATCCTGATTTAAGTGCCTGGTTCATTCTTTTTTTAGACTCCGGTAATGATGCCGCTATGGCAAAGAGATAAGATTCTTCAAGTAAGCTTTCTTTTCGCGGTAATTCTTCCGCTGCCACAACGCATTTTTTAATAAGAGCAATTGTCTCAGCTGGAACATAAGCAATACTATAAGCTAATCTTTCTACAAACGGACCAATTTTATCAGCAGGTAATGCTCTATTAATCCATCCATAACGTTCTGCTGTCTCAGCTGAATAAGGCATTAGACTTAACATTGCTTCCAATGCTCGTGATCTTCCCATCAATCGTGTTAACCAATGGGTACCTCCTCCTCCGGGGAGGATTCCTACCGCGGCTTCTCCTTGGGAAAACACTGCTTTTCCTATTGCCCCAAAACGCATATCAAGAGAAAGACAGAACTCATTTCCACCACCACCAACTATACCTTCGATTTTTGCAATCGTAACTTTTGGTAATGTCCGAAAATCAATAAATTCCTTTTTCCAACCTTGCAATTCAGTAGGTTTTGGACCTGTTTCTTCAGGAAACTCTGTTAGTGCGGAAACATCATAATGTGATATGAAGATTTCTGGATCCGCACTTTGAAAGACGATAACTCTTATATCATCATCTGTTTTGACCTCGTCAAAAAATCTGACCATATCCTCCCAAAAAAGACTATTGATTAAGTTTACAGGGGGATTGTCAATAGTAACCCATGCTACACCACCCTGAACTTTAATTTTAAATACTTTATAATCTTTATATTCCATTTTTTTCTCACTTTGAAAATTTAGTTTTTTATATATTAAGGGTAATATTACAAATAAATCCATATTTTTCGTTCATGATGTTTATCAAACTTTCTACCAATGTATATCTTTAATGCTATCGCGAGGTTGTGTCATATAGAGCCACCATTTCTCTAACAAAGGAGAATTATATCCCTTAGCTTGAGCAGCTTCGATTAATATTCTTCGTATGACTCTTAATTCTTGACTGATTGGATGTTCTGATTCAGAACCTTTAAAACGAAGATTATCTTCGGCAATAAAATCAAGAATTTTATCAATACTTGGAACAAATTTTTTCCCTGTAGGTGTTTGAGATGCCCTATAATATAACCATTTATCATATGGATAAGGTTCACCATCAAGAACCATAGCTGCCCTTAAAGCGTGTGCTATTACTTTTGGAAGAGATAAAATAACACCGATTGGATCATGTCTCTCCATAGGATTATCACAAGCGCGATGTTCACTTCGCATTTCCACATAGTGGTAAAAGAAAAATACATCACTCACTTCTTTTCGCATAGGTTGACATGCTAACTTGATTAACTCTTGAATACGATGGTATTTTTTATAAGCGACTATTTTTTTTCAAGTTTTTTGGTGTATTCATCTACGACTTTGAAGATATCGAGTTCACCTTCCCTTGTTTGGCCACCAAGTTGGAGAAACATAGCCATTCGTTCCTTTGCTGAAGGTGAAACACAAGTTTGATTGAAAATATGTGTTTCTTCTATTAATCCCTCAACAATAGGTTTTTCTAAAGCTAGCAATACTGCTTTTTTTGCTAAAGCAATCAATTCTAAAGGATATGAAGCTATTTGGTATGCCAGATTATTTACAAATAAGGTTATCTCTTCTGGTGGAAGTGCACGATTAATATAACCATATCTTTCAGCTAATTCAGCGGGATAATCTGAACCACTTAGTACAACCTCCATAGCTCGAGATCGTCCTATAAGGCGTGGTAATCTCTGGGTCCCCCCACCTCCTGGGATTATACCTAACGGAGCTTCTATCTGTCCTAAAATTGCTTTACCTATAGCACCATATCTCATATCTAATGCTAACACAAATTCACTCCCTCCTCCTCGTACTCGACCCTCTATTTTTGCAATTGATGCTTTTGGCATAGTACGGTATGCTTCCATAATTTGGTGGCCCCCATGAAGCTCAGTAGGTTTTGGAGGGACTTCATCTGGATATTCGAGTAAAAGTTTTACATCATAATGGGCAATAAAATAATCTGGATCAGCACTATCAAAAACTATAACCTTTACATTATCATCTTTAGCTACTTCTAGTGCTAGTTTACCAAACTCACCATAAAGCTCATTAGTTAATAGGTTCATTGGAGGGTTATCAATAGTCGCAAACAACACCCCTCGATCTACACGAATCTTCAAGAAGTTAAATCCTTCATATGACATTTTTCATATTACCTCAATCTATTTTATATCTCTTTCGGGAGATATACATTTATTTTTTTTCAGTTAACTCCTTTAATCTTTCTTCCTGATCAAGTAAGCCTAATTCCGATTCCCGTGATTGTCCATCCATTTTTAGAAAAATTTCCATCCTTCTTTTTGATTCAGGTAGTCTAGCCGCTATCTCATAGAGATTGGTTTCTACGGTTAAACCCTCCTCTAAGGATTTATCTTCGGCAGCTATCACACATTCTTTTATAAGTTTAATGGTTTCTGATGGGACCATAGCTATTCTATAGGCTAAATCTTCGACAAACTTTCCAATTTCATCCGCAGGGAGGGCTCTGTTTATCCAACCATAGCGTTCAGCGATCTCTGCTGTAAAATTATCGCAACCTAGCATCGCTTCCAATGCTCTTGCCCGACCCATCTTACGTGTGAGAAGTTGGGTTCCACCTCCACCAGGTAGAATACCAACCATAGCCTCCTTTTGCGAAAAAATTGCTTTTCCTATAGTACCAAATCGCATATCAAGAGAAAGACAGAATTCACTTCCTCCTCCTCCAACAATTCCCTCTATCTTTGCAATAGTTACTTTTTGATTTGCTCTCATTGTAACTATATGTTGTTTACTTTCAGGAAGTTCGGTTTTTTCAGGGGGTCGTGTCTCCGGCATTGCTGTAATCAGAGAAACATCATAGTGAGCTATAAAAAATCCTGGATCAGCACTCTGGAAAACGATAACTCTCACGTCATCGTCACTTTGCACCTGGAAGAAAAAACGCCCCATATCTGCAAGAAGAGGTAGATCCATTAGGTTTATCGGAGGATTGTCTATCGTAACAAATGCTACTCCCTTATCTACTCGAATCTTCAACTTCTTATAATTTTTATATTCCAAATTAATCACTTGTTTGATTTTTAAAATTTTGTTTGTTATTATTTAGTTTAAATAGAAATTTATTTATAGATTTTGAATAATGAAAAGACTAATTTGAAGAATTAAAAAAAGAATATAAAAGAAATAAATAAATTTAGAGATCTCTTGAAAAGACATGCATTACGTTGGTAAAACCAATACCAGGTGAACCGAGTGTGTGTTGAAGACCAAGATCAAGATGTTTATCCGGAACCTGACGTTTAGCGACTTCCTTATCTTTTGTCATTTGCCAAAAGATTTCAGCTACTTGTCGTGTTCCTGTGGCTCCAAGAGGGTGACCGACAGATAACAAACCACCACTAGGATTAATGGGGAGATCACCATCTATTTCTACAACTCCGTCATTTATCATGGCAGAACCTTCACCTTTTTTACAGAAACCAAAATCTTCATAATGTACATACTCTGAAACTGAAAAACAATCATGACATTCAACAAAACCTCTGTCATAGAAATCTTTTGGTCCAACTTTAGCCATTTTATATACTTTCTGCGCAACTAAATAATCTGTAAGAAATCCAGGAGGATAAGGACTCCCTGTCTCTTCGTACCAGCGCTTTTCATTCGCCCCTCCAAAGTTACTTCCCATAGCGCTTCCTTTAACCCAAATAGGTGTATCGACGTGATGTTTTTTAACAAAATCTTCGCTCATGAGAACTACGGCTGCAGCCCCATCCGTTCGAGGGCAACACTGCGATCTAGTCAATGGATCATTTATCATAACATCATCTAAAACCTCATCTAACGTCATGAGATTCTGAAATTCTGCCTTGGGATTTTTTGAACCATTTCTTCTGCTTTTTACTGTTATGTTTGCAAAATCCTCTACTTTTGTGCCATATATCTTCATATGTGCTCGACCCATCAAAGCAAAACCGGCAGCCATACCACCACCACCACCACCACCGCCACCACCTGTCATAGGCGAACCGTGAGCAAAAGCTTTTGCTTCAATCTGAAACCGTGTTCCGCCACCGACAACAGCCATGGATACATCTTTCATTTTCTCAATTCCCATGGCCATTACACAATCACTCATTCCTGAAGCTATATCCATATAAGCTAAACGGAATGCATTAGAGCCAGCGCTACACGCGTTCACTACTCTAGTAATTGGAATTCCAATCATTCCACATTCATTCATGATTTCATGACCAACTCCAACTCCGCCACAACTGCCATAATAACAGCTCTCGATCAGCTTACGATCAATTCCTGCATTTTCAATAGCATCATTTACTGCAGGTCTTCCAATTTCTTGATATAAGAGTGCATCGAGTCTTCCAAAAGGAGACATTCCCGCACCTACTACTGCTACATTTCTCATTTTTTAATCCTCCCCTAATTTAAATATATTATACCTCTCATCAGGTAATAACTCTACTTTTTGCCCGATTTCAAGTTTATCGATACTCTCGACATCAAATGTTCCCCCTACTCCCATAGAATCTTTTCCATTATCAGAAAAAAGCCTGACATTGCCAAAAAATCGTTGTTTATCAGTAGCCTTCCTTTTATAAGATGAGGAGTAGGTTGTAATCTCCCCCTTCGGGCCAAATACTACCTCTGTAAAATCAGTGCCTTGGCATCTATTACAGTAGGTTCTTGGTGGATTTCTGATATTACCACAGTTAGAACACTTATTTACTTTTATTTGATTTCCAATTTTTGTTGGAACTTTTAAACGTGTGATTAAACTTTCTTGAATACTTCTCATAATAGTTTCCTTTAATTTAATTCTAGTTTAGTATATTAATTGTTAATTTTAATTGTTAATTCAAAAAATTTTCTAAAATATTTCATTAGGAAAAAAATGTAGAACTTATAAAATTTTCAATTTGCTTTTATAAGGCTAAAACTATTCATTTAGAATTTTTGACTTCCTTCCTTCACCGCCAGTTGTTAATCCAATTATGAAATCTTTTGAATTCGCGACCGTTCCATACCCATATGCTTCTAATTCTAAACCAATATCTAATGGAACATCACTTCCAAAATTTATCATTTGTTTAGCAATCCCAATTCCTACAGGAGTGCATTTTTGAACAATCGATTTTGCTTCTTCATACACTTTATCATCGAATTCTTCTTTTTTAAAGACTCCATTTATTAATCCTATCTCGTAAGCCCTCTGAGCTGGAATGACTTCACCTTTTAAAATAAGTTCCATGGCCCTTCCAACACCAACATGGCGTACCATAAGTTGTGTATTTTATTTAGATATAACCATTAATAGACTAAGTAGATATTTATATTTTTTATTGTTGTTCTATATTTCATGTTCTAAAACAAAATCATATTGAAATGACAAACTAAAAATTGCTTAATAAATTTACTTTCAAAGATTAAATGAATGGATAGATGATCCTGTTTACTTATAAGACAAACTCTGAAGTCAGTGAAATCAATGGAGTATACCGATTTCAAATTGATTTTCCCTCTTCATTTGGACTAAAATTTGTGTGTATGTATCTTTTCAATATTGATAATACTCATATCCTAATCGATGCTGGCTTAAATATCCCTGACTGGAAGAAGACCTTCTTTTCTGAGCTACAAAAATTAAATCTTTCTATAAAAGACATTGATTATTTAATAATAACTCATGAGCATCCTGACCATATCGGATTGATGAAGGAAATTAAACATAAAAATCCAAATATTCAATTATTAATGCACGAAATCACTCATGATGTAATAAAATGGATGACGGATCCTAAAAATGACGATGAAATTAAAAAATCTGCAGATGAATTAACTGCCCGTACAATAAAATACGGTATAACCGAAGAAATGGCGAAGACTATTTTTAGTTTTTCAACAGGTATGCATAGAATGATACCTTATATTAAGCCAGACAGAATTTTAAACGATAATGATGAAATTACATTTGATTCAACTAAATTAAAATTTATCTGGACACCAGGGCATAGTTTAGGTCATATCTGTGTGTTTGAGGAAAGTAATCGCCATTTGTTTGGGGGAGATCATATTCTTTCAAGAATTACTCCTAATATAGGCACTTCTATGATGAATCCTTCAATTGAGAAAAAATATGATTTTACAAATATTTTAGATTATTATTTAAAATCATTAGATAAAATTGATGAGCTAAACCCGAAAATAATTTTTCCCGCACATCAAGAGGTAATTTATGATCCTCATCAAAGAATTTTAGAAATGAAAAAACACCATGACACTAGGTTGTCTGAAGTTTCAAAAATGATAGAAAATAAACCTCTAACTCCTTACAGAATATCACAGATTCACTTTGGAGAAGATTTAGATGGAATGAACACGCTTTTAGCTCTTAGTGAGATTTTAAGCCATCTAATCTACTTAGAAAATCAAAATAAGATTAGAAGAATAGAAAAAAATGAGAAGATTTATTTTATAAAAGAGACTTAATCGAAGGCTTTTAAGATTGTATCAAATCTTTCCTTCATTGCATCTTTAAGAATTGGTTGTTTGTGAGTTAAAATATGAAGCCTTTCATCTCTTATTCCTTGGAATACAATATCTGCAACTTCATCGGGCATAATGCCCGGTGATTGTTCTAGAAACTCTTGTAACTGTTCCATTCTTTGTTCATCTATCTCCGATTGGAAGAATTCGCTCTTTCTTTCTTCTGGTAGGCGATTAATTGATGCCATAAAGATATTTGTTTTCACAAATCCTGGACATACGACAGAAACCTTAACTTTCGGACCATCCTCTTCCAATTCCTGGGTTAATCTCTCTGAAAGGAAAACAAGAGCATGTTTACAAACGCCATAAGTAGAGCCCCCCACACCATTAGAGAGTAATCCTTCAATGGAAGAAATATTAACAACATGGCATTCAGTGTCTTGTTTGATCATTATAGGAATAAATGTTCGAATGCCATAGATTACACCCATCAAATTGATCCCTAAAACGAATTCCCAATCTTCCAATTCATATTCCCAAGTAAGTTTAGGGATTGCAACTCCTGCATTATTAAATAACAAATGTACTTCTCCAAAAGCTTCTAGGGCTTTTTTTGCTAATTCTTCAACCTCTTTTGCTTTTGAGACATCAGTTAAGACTGATAAAACATCAGAGCCTTCTCGTTTCAATCTTCTTTCGGTTCTCCTAAGACCTTTCTCGTCAATATCAGAAATGACTACTCTCATTCCCTCATGTGTGCACTTTTCAGCTAAAGCTCGCCCGATCCCACTGGCAGCACCAGTGATAACAGCCACCTTATTCTTAAAATCCCTCATAATTCATTACCAGATTTAAAATTAATTTTTTAAATCAATAATATTTCTTATTTTAAGAATTATTCTTCTAATTCCTTTAAAATCTCATCAAATCTTTCTTTTACCAATCTCTTCATAATTGAATCTTTATGTGTGAGAATATAAAATTTTTCCTCCTTAATACCCTGAAATATGATTTCTGCTGATTCTTCGGATGACATTAATGATGTTTCCTTGAACGCCTTTTCAAGAGTATAGCCGAACTTTGCGAAATAATCTGCTGTTCTCGTACTTTCAACTTGCTTGCTTGGAGGATTCTGGAATTCTTCTGGGCGATGAATGTCACCTAAAAAAATTTTTGTATTAACAAATCCTGGACACACAACTGAAACTTTAAGTTTACTTCCTCTGATTTCTAAATCAGTTCGTAAGGTTTCGGTTAAAGATATTACACCGTGCTTTGCAGTCCCATAAACACATCCACCTGGTCCAGAACCAGAAAATAACCCTTCCATAGATGAGACATTAACAATGTGGCACTCATCTCCCTGTTTTAACATAATGGGGGTGAAAATTCTCACACCATGAATTACACCCCATAAGCACACACCTAGTTGCCATTCCCAATCTTTCAATGTAAAGTCCCAAGTGTACTTTGTGTTTCCAATTCCAGCATTATTAACTAATAGATGAATTGCTCCATACGTATCAAGTGTCTTCTCTGCTAATGCTTCCACATCACTGGCTTTTGAGACGTCTGTTAAAACAGTAATAAAAGAGGCCCCACTCCTTTTCATTTTTCTTTGGGCTCTCCTTAAGAATTTTTCATCAATATCTGCCAATACTATTTTCATGCCTTCTTTAGCACACCGTTCTGCTAATGCAAAACCAATACCACTTCCAGCTCCAGTGATAACGGCAATATTACCTTTAAATTCTTTCATATTAATTATTCTGCTGTATAAAATAAAAAGGTTGTTGTAAGGTTTAATTGGGAATCAAGAAACCTAAAAATATAAATAGATTTGAAATAACCACACTAATATCAGATAGATACCTAAAATAAAATTTGAATGGGAGTTTTAAACAATGAAAGCAGCAGTTTTTTATGGTCCACGAGACATCAGAACTGAAGAAGTGGAAATTCCTAAAATTCAAGACAATGAAATTCTTATAAAAATAAAAGCTTGTGGGATATGTGGCTCAGATTTACACCTTTATAAATTGAATATGTTTTCTCAAGTCCTTCTAAGACCTTTAAAAAAAGGTGGAATACCTGGTCATGAATTTAGCGGTGATGTAGAAAAAGTAGGAAGTAAAGTCAGTGGAATAAAGGAAGGTGATAGAGTCGTAGCATTCAGTAATGGTGGTATGGCAGAATATGTTCCTGTTCCCTTTATTCCCTCCGCATTGGAACAAGTTTCCAATATAATTCCAATACCTTCAGAGGTTTCCTATGAGGAAGCAGCGACGCTTGAACCTTTAAGCAACTCTTACCATGCGATGATGAAAGGTAATCCCTCTAAAGGGGATAATGTTGTTATTTTTGGGGCAGGAGCAATAGGATTGGGCATTATTCAATACCTGAAAGCACTTAAAATAGATATAAATAAACTTATCGTAATTGATTTATGAGATAACCGTTTAAAAATTGCAAGAGAATTAGGAGCTGATGAGATAATTAATGCTAGAAAAAAAAATCCCCTTTTAAATATAATGAAACTTGTTGAATCTGTTCCCTTACCATTGATGCCAACCTTAAATTTGCCTAAAGTTGATGTTATATATGACTGTGTAGGGTACATGAAACAGCATAAAGGACCTATAGTTCTCCAACAAGCAATCAATATGGCTACCCCAATAACAGGGAGGATCATAATTCATGGTATATTTGAAGATAATATCTCTCTGGACCTGATACCATTTATAGGCAAACAAATAACTATTATGGGATCATTTGGTTTCACCCCAGATGAAGTTAAAAAATCTTTAGAATTGCTTCGAACTAAAAAAGTAGATCAGTCAAAAATCATTTCTCACGAATTTCCATTGGATAAGGCTGAAGAAGCTTTTGAAACCCAATGTAATACTGATGAGTCTGTAAAGGTTTTAATAAAGCCTTAATTTTAGCTTATTTATTAATATTAGATGCTCTGGTCTTATTGTGTTTTAGGTTTAAATGTTACTGCGACTTTATCTTTAAATTCTTTCATACTTTTTACACTTCAAAAAGGTTGATAATAATCATCTATATTAATACCAGCCGTGCGATAAAGATCTCTCACACCTTTTGCGCGTTCCGCGTGTATAAGTTTAAGTGTATTCTCAAATTGTTCTGGTTTACCCTTTAAAGCAAGTATATTGAAATAATCTTTATTTTCACAGATGTATAATTTATCTTCCTTAATTTCTTTTACATAAGTCTTCGCAACAACATCAGGTGATACCGCAACTTTAAAAAATTGTTCTCTAAATTGCTGAGAGATTTCTTCTATTTTTTGAGCACCAAAATCTTCAATCATTTTTTGAGGAAGTTTTGCTTCAGACGATGTCCATATATTAGTTGCTATGATAGCTGGGAGAATTATTGAAACATTTATACCTAAACCATGAAGATTTCCAAATAATGCTTCAGACAACCCCACAACCGCAAATTTTGATGTTATGTATGGAAGGGGTTCTGGGGATCCAAATATACCTGCCCCTGATGCTACATTTACTATATGTCCCGATCCTCTTTTCATCATTCTTGGAACGAAGGTTTTCAGCGAATGAATAATGCTCCATAAGTTTACACCAAGAACCTTTTCCCAATCTTTTAACTCAAGTTCTAGGAGGTTCCCGGCAATGGCAATTCCTGCGTTATTTATCAACAGATCAATATCTCCTAGCCTGGATTTAAAGTCCTCCCCAATTTTCTCCCAATCTTCAAACTTGGAGACATCACATTTACCAGAGAATACCTTCACTCCAATCTCTTCGATTTCTTTTTTTACATTTTCTAATCCTTCTAAATTAATATCAGTTATGTAAATGTTCATCCCTTCTCTCGCAAGCTCAATTGCTAAAGAGCGTCCTATACCGCTAGCGGCTCCCGTTATAAAACAATTCTTTTCTTTCAAATCTTTCATATTTTTCACTTCTATTTTTATTTCAAGTAAGGTTTATTTGCTTTTTGCAAGTATTACATGTAATCTTCAATATTTATTCCATGTTTATGGAAATGGTCCCTGAAGACTTTACCTCGATTCATTAACCCTTCTACTAAAAAATTCTCATATTGTTGTGGATTTGTTCCTTTCATAGCTAAGAGATCGTAATAATAATCACTATCAAAAACATATAATTGATTCTTTTCAATTCCTTCAAGATATTTTTCTACGGCTTCATCAGGAGATATTGCTCCTTCTGCAATTACATCCATTACTGATCTATACACTTCATCTAATTTTTCTTTGCTAAAATCTTTTAAAAGTTTTGGGGGATATTCAATTTTATCTGTCTCAATAACAAGTATGTTAGTTTTTACCCAAGCTGGCACAATAACAGACACGTTTATACCAAGATTTTTTAATCGAGCAAAAAAAGTTTCTGATAGACCTACCACTCCAAATTTTGAAGCGATATATGGAAGTGGTTCTGCTGAACCTAAAACACCGGCTCCTGAGGCTATATTTACGATATGTCCTGACCCTCTTTTGACCATGCGAGGTAAAAACGCTTTCGTCGAATGGATTATACTCCATAAATTTGTATCCATTACTTTCTTCCAAATCTCTAAATCGATATTGAGCATATCCACATCCATGGAAATTCCAGCATTATTGATCAGAAGATCTACTTCACCCATTTTATCATAAAAATCATTAGCTGCTTTTTCAAAATCCTTGTATTTAGATACATCACACTTACTTGCAAATATTTTTACTCCTATTTTTTCCACTTCTAATTTGACCTTTTCAAGGCCATCTATATTGAAGTCGGTAATATGAAGATTCATTCCTCGCCTTGCTAAAGCAAGTGCAAATGATCGTCCTATTCCGCTGGCAGCGCCCGTTATAAACCCGTTCTTATCCTTAAAATCTTTCATATATCTTCAATCCTATCTTGATAAATAATAAAAAAACTAATTAATCCAAACATTAAAACTTCAACATAAAAATACTCTTGCCAAATTTATCGCTTTATAAGAAAACACTTTTATATATATAGAATGATTTTTTTATTACTGAATTGAGTTATTTTTTAACCCTATAAAATCTCAATAAAAAATTCGAGCTAAAAATTAGTTAAAAGAAAGAAAAATGGTAATTAACATGAAAGATTATTCAGACTGGGAGCCCGTATTAGATTTTGAAAACGAGTCTCCTTATATTGAAAACCCAAATCGTCCTTGGTTGCAGTTTAGACCAGATAATGTGCCAAAATCAATTAAATTTGAACCGATACCTGTACATGAATTTATTAAAAAAGGAGCTGGAGAATTCCCTAATAATGTATGTGTTTATCATAAACCATCAGATAAAAAATATACATATAGAGAATTATTTTATACCGCAGATAAAATAGCAAATGCTTTATACGATGCTGGTATTAAAAAAGGAGATGCTGTTGGGGTTATGTCAAGTAATTGTCCAGAATTCCTATTTTGTTGTCTAGGTATCATGGAAACAGGCGCTGCTGTTGCCCCTATCAATTCCCTCCTTAAAGAAGCAGATGTAACTCATATTATTAGAGACGCTGGAAATATTAATACTGTCTTTATCCATAAAAATCAATATAGAGTAATAAAAAGAGTTAGAAAACAAGTAGAATTAGACAATGTAATTTTAATTGGTACCGAAGAAGGAAAAGAAGGCACAATTACCTTAACAGATTTCATTAATGGCAAATCACCAAAACCTCCAGATGTCGATTTCGATCCAGTTAATGATGTTGCAGCATTATTGTATACTGGAGGTACAACAGGCTTACCTAAAGGAGTAATGCTAACACACAATAATTTAGTAGCAGATGCTCTCTCAACATTATTTATAGGTGGCCAACCTGAAGAAGATGAACCTAGTGCTTATGGTGTTGGTGTGAATTTGTCAATTCTGCCCTTGTGTCATTCTTTTGGCTTTGAAGTCGTCATTATTGCCATGCATCTTGCCGCAATGTTAGTAATGTTTGCTTCATTTAATGCATCTGAGGTTTTAGAAGCAATCGAATATTATAAAGTCTCTGGTTTTGTTGGTGTTCCTGTTATGTACCAAATGGTAGTTAACTCACCCGACTTTACAGAACGAGATTTATCTAGTCTTGAGAGCGCTGGTGCCGGATCAGCAGCACTTCCCCCAGAAATTTCTAAAAAATGGGAAGAGGTAACTGGTGTAAAAGTTGGACAAGGTTTTGGACTTACTGAAACATCACCTATAACACATACCGCCGCTTCTTGGATGCCAGAGACAAGGTCTGAAAGTATTGGTGTACCAATAATCGATACTGATGCTAAAATTGTAAATCCTGAAACTTTAGAGGAACTTCCAATAGGGGATATCGGTGAATTACTCATTAAAGGACCTCAGGTAATGAAAGGATACTGGAAAAACCCTGAAGAAACAGAAAAAACAATCATAAATGGATGGTTAAGAACTGGTGATCTTGCAAGAATTGATGAGCAAGGTTATTTCTATATTGAAGGACGTACGAAAGACATGATAAAGTATAAAGGATATAAAGTTATGCCTCGAGAAGTTGAAGAGAAATTATATGAACATCCTGCTGTTTTAGAGGTAGGAGTTGTTCCAGCTCCTGATCCGAATATTGGTGAAACAATAAAAGCTTATATTGCACTAAAACCAGAATATAAAGATAAGATAACAGAGCGAGATATAATTGATTGGGCTAAAGAGAAGATGGCGGCATATAAATATCCAAGACTTGTTGAATTTATAAATGTTTTACCACGTACTGCTGTTGGTAAAGTATTTAGAAGAAAGTTAAGGGACCGAGCCTTCAAAGAGGAATAAACCTTAATTTTAATTTTAATTTTTTTACTTTTATTTTAATCATTATTGAGTGGAGGTATTATGCCAAAAAAGAAAGTCAATGATATTAATCTATATTTTGAAATAACGGGCGAAGGAGAACCTTTACTCCTTATCCATGGTTTGGGATCTAGCACTCGAGATTGGGAGGAACAAGTCCCATTTTTTTCTGATAAATATCAAGTTATTACTATTGATCTTCGAGGCCATGGGAAGACTGATAAGCCCAAAGGGCCTTACAGTATATCAATGTTCGCTAATGATATAGCTGAATTATTAAAATCATTGATGTTAACATCAGTAAACATAGTAGGCATCTCTTTAGGAGGTACAATTGGATTTCAATTTGCTGTTGATTATCCTAACATGGCAAAAAGTATCGTAATTGTGAATTCAGGAGCAGAATTTAAATTAGATTCGTTAAAAGCTAGGTATAATTTTTTCATGCGCAAATCCATTGTTAAATTAATAGGAATGAAAAAGATGGGAGAGGTTCTTGCCCCTAGATTATTTATAAAACCAGAACAGGAAGAATTGCGTAAGAGATTAATAATACGTTGGGCAGAAAATGATAAAAAAGCTTACCTATCAGCATTGAAATCTCTTAAGGGATGGTCCATAAAAGATCGTATTCACATGATTAAATGCCCAACATTAGTAATAGGATCTGATGAAGATTATACCCCTACTTCAATAAAAAAGGAATATACTTCATTGATTCCTAATGCAAAACTAGTTGAAATCAAAGACGCTAGACATGCTGTTACAATTGAGAAACCAACAGAATTTAATATAATCCTAATGGATTTTCTTTCAAATCTTTTCTAAAAAAAAAAATAGTTTAAAGAAAAAGGATTTCTATTTCTACCTATTTTTATATTTTAAGAAAAATAAGATCAGATTAAGTAATCCTGCTATTATCCCGCCATAAAATCCAGTATCCGGCCACCATTCGAAATCACCATACTCCACGCCAAATGAAGCAATCCCAATAATTGCAAAAAGCATTGTCAAACCTGCTAGGGCTAAACCAACTACACTTAAGTCAATTTTAACAAATCTGTTTGGGAGTAAATCATTTAAGACAACGACTATTTGAATTACTAAGAGTATTATCATTATGACTTGTGCGGCTATATCAACATCGGTACTGTATTCACAGTCTAGACAAGAATGCCTATAGTAACCCCCACCTAAATAAAAACTTGCAAAATATTGAGTTGCAATTAGAATAATACCCACAATACTCAATACTAGTATCAAGGCGGCAAAAGGATCAACTTTCCTCTCAGATGACATTTTTATACCTCTTTAGTTTATAATGAGATTAATTTTTTTATTAATGATATTGAGATATAGAATTATTTAAAGATTTATCTAATAATTTTAAATCAAACTAATTTAAAGATTACAGGCTTCAACAGCGTCTTCAGGAGATATTTGTATTGTGGATTCAATAATTTTATAGTTCTTTAGTAAATACTCGTTGATTTTTAAAATAAAATCTTCTTGATTTATTGTAATTAATTCAATGTTTAATTTTATATGCGCTGAATAGATGAGCATATCTGGGATAATCGTCCATAAGTGCACATCATCAATTTCATTTATTTCAGGAAATTTCGTTTTTAAATCTTCTGTAATAGTGTCTATATTCATTCCCCTTGGCGCCATTTCAAGTAAAATGCGAATAGAATCTTTTAATATTCCATAGGCCCAATAGATAATAACAATAGATATGCCTAAACTTACAATAGGATCAAGAATCACAAATCCAGTAGACATTATAATAAAAGCAGCAATCACAATTCCAATTGATGATGCCGCATCAGCAATCATATGATAAAACACACTCTTTATATTTAAGCTGGTATCACGACTATCTTGAAGTATAAAAATGCTTGTTATATTTACTGCAAGTCCAACAAACGCTACTATCAGCATATAAAATCCAATAACATCTTGCGGATTTAAAAATCTTACTATTGCCTCAAAAACTATAATACCCACGATAGGAAGGAGAAATAAACCATTAATAAAAGCAGCAAGAACTTCTGCTCGATATAATCCAAAAGTTCTATGATGACAAGGAGGTTTCCTCGCGATGAAGTTCGCTAATAAACTTATGCCAATAGCAAAAGCATGTGTAAACATATGACCTGCATCGCTAAGTAGCGCGATACTATTAGTAATGAAACCTCCAATAATTTCTATGACCATAGCTGTTAACGTTATTGTAAGTGATAATATGAGCCTTTTCCTCTCTACTGAACGAAATTGAAAAAGATTATCAGAATAATTACTTTTTTCCACTTCCTACCACACTCAATTTAAAATGTTCTTTATCATAAGTGATTTTTTTTTTCTAAATTCTTTTTGGTGACGCAGTAAACTGGACCCTTCTCCATTACTGCAAGGCAAGAATTACAACTTATGCATTTTGCGGGTGATAAATCACCACTCTTCCAACGATTGGGAAGTTCTGGCTCATAAATCAATGGTCTACATAATGATATAAAATCAGCATCTCCTTCTTGAAGAATTTTTTCCCCGGTTATCGGATTTCGAATTCCACCGACGAGTATTAAATTACAATCTTTCATAAAAGGTTTCATCTTTTTAGCAAACGGTAAAAAATAATTCTCTTCCTCAAGCTTTTTGATAATCTTACTCGGAAGAGTATTTTTCGTAAATTCAATAGATTCTCTTCCACCACCACTAGGTTCGATTCCATCAAATCCAGTATCAGAAATAATTTTTGCGATTTCGATCCCCTCCCCTTCAGTTATTCCGTTTGGGATAAAATCTTGAGATTGTAATTTTATTATAATTGGAAACTGATTTCCGAGCTCATCTCTGATTCCATCATGGATATCGACTAATATTTTTGTTCTCCCTTGAATAGAGCCCCCAAACTCATCTGATCGAAGGTTTGAGTAAGGTGATATAAAACTATTAAGGAAATACCCATGAGCGGCATGTAATTGCACCATGTCATATCCACATTCATACGCTCTTAGTCCTGCATCTATAAATTTCTTTACAAACTCTCTTACACCTTCAGTTGTTAGTTCTTGAGGTATGATTCCCGTCCCTATATAAGGAATAGGGGAAGGTGCTATATTTGGATATTTAGGGTGATATCCTAAACGACCTAAGTGATTAAATTGTATAGCGACTCTAGTATTATCATTGTCATGTATTAAATTAACTAGCTTTTTGTGACCTGGCATGTGGGAATCATCATATAAACAAACCTGATAAGGGCCTCCTGCAGCACTAGGATCCATCGCCGCAGCCCCCGTAATGATTAATCCCGTACCACCTTTTGCTAATTCTTCATACATATTAAGAAGACGTTCTCCAACATACCCATATTTTTCAGCCATAAACATAAAAGTAGCAGAACGTACAATTCTATTTTTAATCTGAATGTTTCCTATTTTTTTAGGACTGAACAAAGTTTTCAATTCCATAATAAACCATCTTTTAACTATTAGATTAAAATTATTGTTTGTTTTGCTGTTTTTTTAATCTTTGCCTCTCCAATTTTCTCTTAACTGTGCATTTCACAGATCCAGACAATATACTCATATAACATGAATTACAATTATTGCAAAGTGGTGGAGAGAGTTCACCATTTTTCCATTTATTTGGAAGATCAGGCTCACAAATTAAAGGTCGACTAATCGCTATATAGTCTGCTACCCTATCCTTGAGGAATTTTTCAGCGGTCAATGGATTTCTTACTCCCCCCATAAGTATTATTTTACTATCTTTCATTATAGGTTTTAATTCGTTTACATTAGGCAAAAAATAATTCTCATCTTCTTCGGATTTCACCATTATGCTTGGATAATTCTTTCCCGGAATCATCATCGTATCTCCTCCACCTCCACTTGGTTCAATCGCATTATATCCTGTATTTACAAGGATATTAGCAATCTCTCTTCCTTCTTCTAATGTTAAACCACCATTAATAAAATCTTGAGTCTGTAATTTTAACATTATTGGAAAATCTTTTCCAACCTCGTCTACAATGCCATTATAAATGTCGACTAAAACCTTTGTTCTATCATGCAAATTACCCCCAAACTCATCGGTGCGTTTATTTGTATAAGGAGATAAAAAATTGCAGAGCAGCCAACCATGTCCTGCATTTAACTGTATCATATCATAACCACTTTCATAGGCTCTTCGACCCGCATTTACAAAGTTGTTTATTACACCTTCAATTTCTTCTTTTGTTAATTCTCTTGGCATTACGTTCCTTGGTTTAAATAATACTGGAGACGGCGCAACTGGAATTCTCCCTTGTCGACCAGCATGGTTTAATTGGGGTGCAATCTTCACTTCTGAGAATTCATGAACGGCATCAACTAATTTCTTCTGACCTTCTATGTGTGAGTCATCATATAAACATGCTTGACCTCTTCCAGCTTTCCCTTCCTCATCTATAGATACTATTCCAGTAATAATTAACCCTATTCCTCCTTTTGCTAAGTCAGTATGATATTTTATTAGAAGATCAGTTACATAACCGTCATCGGTTGCTGAGCGAGTATATGTTGCTGAACGAATAATTCGATTTTTTATTTTTACATTTCCAATTTTTCCTGGACTAAATAATTTTTCTAACTCCATAATATTCACTTTTTTGACTTATTAATTGAAATTATATATTCTTTCAAAAATAAATTCTATTAATTTATTTAGAAATGCACAAAGAGAAATAGTCCTAAGTTATGCCAAATGTGAAAAGATGGGAAGAAGAAGATAATTGGGTGGAAGTTGATTTAGATTTATGCAGAGCGTCTGGGGATTGTGTAAACGTGTGTCCTGCAGAAGTTTATGAAATTATTGAAGGTAAGGTGAATGCAGAAAATATTAGTGAGTGTATTGAATGTGGAGCATGTCAAGACACGTGTCCTTATGATGCTATATTAGAACATTTTGCTTGGAGATAATAATTCCTCAAAAGTAAAAGCAATATATTTAAGAAACTAGGTTTCAATTCTAAACTTCTCGAGAATTTGCTTTAATGTGGTATAGTTCATTACTCCAACTAATTTTCGTAAAAATTGACCACCTTTAATGAATAGGGTTGTAGGGATTGATGAAATGCCAAAACGCTGTGCTACCATAGGATTTTCATCAACATTGATTTTTCCAAAAATGAAGTCTTGATAATATTCTTGTTGAATTTTTTCGAAAATTGGGACATATATTTTACATGGAGCGCACCAAACAGCCCAAAAATCTATAACAATGATTTTATCATTAAATTCTTTTGATAAACTATTTAGATCGTCTTCATTTTTAATGTTTATAATTTCCTTGGGCATTGATTGGAGCTTCATTAACCTTTCTACTATTCTCTGCCTTATTTTTTCTAATTCATTATCAGACATTTTAATTTCATTATTCAATTTTATTAAAATAATCGTTCTTAAGCTTCTTATTAAAAGAAATAAGAATTTTTATTTAAACGTCTGGATTATGAGTAAAAATTCACGACATTAGAACGAAAAATAATTTGAAATAAAAAGCCTAATTTTCTATTAAAAATACTTAAAAGACTATATTACCTTAGTTTTACTAATAAGAGTACTTACAAGAGTAATAACCTCATGAAAATTCATTCGCTATTTATCTTAAAGAGAACAGGCGTTTGTATATATAATCGAAATTTTACAAATGATTTTGAAAATATTGAGGTTAATTTAATAACACCATTTTTCTCAGCAATATTTTCCTTTTCCGAGAATGTTATATCAAAAAAAACACCTGAAATACTTGAAATGAGTGAATTGAGATTTGTTTTCACGGTTCGGGAGGACTTTATCTTTAGTATTTTATCTGATTCAAGTGCGAGTATCATTTTTGTGAGTTCTCGGTTATCAAGAATAGCAGATGAATTTTTCGAATTATTCCCTGATACAAGTAAAGTAAAAGATTATCAACAGATAGAAGAGCCTAAATTTGATGAATTAGTTGATTCGATAATTACTGGTGAAGAAGAAATCTATATGAGTAAGGTGTTTTACAAGAAAGCAATTGATGTATTTAAAGACCTTATGTATGGAAATGAGATAATTGGGGCAGCACTTCTCTCAACAAAAGGAAATGTAATCTATACATCACTCCCAAACGAGATATTGGTGAATTCTTTAAAAGAATTAGAAATTAGGTTTATGGTTGGCGCGGTGATACTACCAGAAATATACTCTCGTTTAGAGAATGGGCAAAAAATGGTTTCCAAAATAATTGATATTCCTTGGAAACTTGACCCTTTATTAATTGTAGTCTTATATGATAGCACTGTTCCCTTAGGAATGGCTGAGGTAAATCTAAATAGAATCGCTGAAAAAATTATCAATATTATCTAACATAAACTAAATTTTCTTGATAATAAAAAAGTTAAAAAAAAATAATTGAAATTATTAGTTCAATTTAGAAGGTCTTTTTGTCTTCTTTAATCTTTCTTCTTTTTTTTCTTTAGCATTTCAGGGTTCCCAAATGAAGGTGAACGTTTTGTGCCTACAACTGGTAGAACACAATAAGCGGCATCTTTATCAGCCCCACGTGAAGCTACCATCCCTGTTTTCTGCATAAACATTAAAACTAAATGCCAATCTTTAATTTTATTCCTTTTCTTTCTTGTCCAAGTACCTGGCATTTTTATTTTAAAATCAAATTCCTTTTTTTCACCTGATTTTAAAGTTTCTTTAGTGGCAACATCAACCTTTTTCATATCCTTTTGTCGATCATAATAATTCTTGACTTCATTACCATCTGCATCCTTAGTTATAACCTTTTCCTGATAAACCTCTACAATCTTTACCGTAGCTTTCTTTAATTTCTTATCTTTTTTTTCTTGACTTTCTATAAAGAATTTTCCTTCAATCTCATCATTCGGATTGAGTATATCCTTCGGATCCTTTATTTCGTAACTACAATAAACTTTTGATAAAACACCCATCTCTTATACCTCGGACTAATTTGAATTTTAACTTAAACCCATAATAGTGTTGTTCTATTTAACTTTATCCTAGATTAAAAATGTTAAAACATTCTTAATTCCATATAGAATCTAATTCTAAAAATTAAAAACCTAAAAAGTATTTATTAATGTAATTTTAGTTATGTGTTATTATTGATTAACTATGTATGATGTCATTATCATTGGTAGTGGAATATCTGGGGCGACTTTTGCTTCCAAAATATCGAAACATGCTAAAACACTACTAATAGAAGCTCAAGATTACCAAAAAGAGATACCATTAAGAACTAACATCTTCCCAGAGCATAACAAACCATTCATTAAAGAAGAACTTGATTGGGATGACAAATCTATATTCCCATGTGCTCATACCAAATCAAATTATATGAGTGATGAATATAATGGAATTCTCGATTCAACAGAATTCGGAATTCCCTTAGGAAACGTAAGTTATACAGAAAATCTAATAAGAGAATTAATTAATCAATTTGAGCAACAAGGAGGAGTTTTTAACTTTAATGAAAGAATTTCAAGGATTAATAAACATAGTGATCATTTCGAATTAATAAATAATAAGGGAGAATCCTATTCGACAAGGCTGTTGGTCTTAGCGACTGGTTCCCGGGGATTTGAATTGCAACGATCACTCGGTTTTGGGGTTCCCGATTCTTATACAGGTGTTTATCTCCATCTTTTTGGGAACGAAGATAAAATTAATGAAAATTTAGATGTCAATTATACTTTTTTTATTAACCCGAAGATAAGCCGCAATGGTCCATTCTTCTTTAATAAAGGAATTGAAAGAGTTTCTGCGGGTTACTTAGGTGAAAAGGGACAATCTAAAGAGGAAATTATTTCAAAACTAGAAAGAATATTGAAGAATTATAAACCTATTCAACCAATTGTTGACGGATTGTCATACAATTTATCTACTACAGTTGTTGGTGAAATTTCTAAACATCCAATTAAAAGATTCTCAAGCGATCGAGTTCTTGTTCTTGGTGAAGCAGCCGGTATAGTAACTGCCTTCTTTTATGAAGGACTGCTGCCAGGGGTGGCATGTGCGGATATAGCTTCGAAGATCGTACAACCTTTGTTTGAAAAAGGG
>Ga0209979_1001576_pt1 | contig 24476 bp, 22 predicted proteins | sample AnhtaG_FD_183114 | JGI IMG/M metagenome (GOLD analysis project Ga0209979, IMG submission 183114) | Deep subsurface microbial communities from Anholt, Denmark to uncover new lineages of life (NeLLi) - Anholt_01485 metaG (SPAdes) (version 2) | ecosystem: Environmental > Aquatic > Marine > Oceanic...
TGCTCTTTTGAAGGAGGCCAAGATTACCCAACATAAAGGAAAAACGGCGATAAATACCGCTATCATAATAGCACCGTAGCGCAGAGAGGCTATGAAAAGTCTGGTTGGAGAAGCTTTTTTCCGCCGAGGAAGATGCGTTACTTCGACCACGCCCGTTCACCTACCTTTCCAGGACCGAAAATTAGAATGGCAAGACATACGGTCCCTATAATAAACATCATCATCACTGCGCCGGCATTCGCGTATCCGATTTCAAAGGTTCTTAATGCCGTGTTGTACACCCAAATACTGAGTACCTGTGTATCAAAGGCTGGCCCGCCAGCAGTCATTACATAGATAATATCAAACATGCGGTAATCTATTGTTATCCGAAAAATGAGCGTAAATACTATCGTACCGCGTATCATCGGAATTATCACATGAGAAACTCGTTGCCAATAGCTAGCACCATCTATCTTCGCAGCGTCTAAAGGCTCCTGGGGAAGACCTGCCAAAGCAGCATCCATGATAAGCATAACGAATGGAGTCATAAACCAGACGTCTACGAGGACCACTGCGAAAAAGGCGGAAGGTGACGTCGCCACCCACGCCGGCCCACGGATACCTAGGCCGCCCAGCAACCAGTTAATCAGCCCTATATCTGCCTCGAAAAAAAAGACCTTCCATGCCAACGCAGACACCACCGGAGTCATAATCATAGGAATCGTCAGTAACGCTCGAATAAGGTTCTTCCCCCTGAATGGCTTCTGGATGAGTAATGCTAGTAAAAACCCGAAAACCATAGTAGCTAGGACAGAAAGGGCAGTAAAGAGTAGAGTTACCGAAAGAGAGCTAAGAAAGCGGGGATCACCGAATAACTCGAAATAGTTTCTCAGTCCAACGAGGGTCCTTGAAGACGCCCGATGAAGATGCCAGTCAGTTAGGCTACCTGCCATTGCATAAAGGATGGGGAAGACGGCGATGATCCCCAGCACAATCAGACTGGGTCCTATATAAGGAATAGCCTCAATCCATTCTTTACCAGTTCTCATAAATTTTTTCCTAGACTAGATGTTCAAGATAGATTCCTTACCTTCTGAAGAATGGTATCTATGATATACAATAGTTTCCACTACACTTGGGATCGGTGTAAGCTAAGAGGGTACGGGACGTCGTCGTTCCGTACCCTCTTAGTTGCATGTTCAGGACCAATTTTACCGATACTGGGCTAACAATTCATCAATCTTCTCATTCGCATCCTCAAGCGCTCGCTCGGGTGTCTCACGGTCTAGAGCCACATTGTGCCACGCCCCAGACATCACCTCGAATATCGAGAAAGCAACCGGTAACGTTGGACGTTGCTTTGCCACATATTCCAACGAATAGTTCGCCACTGGAAAGAATTCTTTGGCCCATGGGTATTTTTTGTGTACTTTCGGGGATTCGTAAATTGCCTTACGCGTGGCCCCGCCACCATTCAAATACCAGTCCAAAGCGCGCTCTGCATCGCTAAACATCCAGTTTAACCACACAAAGGCTGCTTCCGGATTAGGTGAGTGGCTTGTGATCGCTAGACCACCACCCCCGAGAACAGCTTTGCCGGTTTTAGAACCGTATGTCGGACCCCGAGGCATAGCAGCATAGCCAATCTTCCCTGCAACTTTGCTTTTCGACGGATCATTGGCATCTAAACCAATGTGGAACCAACCAGCCGTCATGGCTAGATCGCCTTCATATAACCTGGGGAGGTGGTCTCCATACTCCCATGCCAGGACGCCAGGGGGTTGGAACTTCTGTAGTTTTTTAGCCCAACTCATAGCCTCAAGCGCTCGTGGGTCGTTGAGTGTAGCATTGTAATCACTATCGTAATACTCAGCTCCGAAAGTCCAAATCCAGGGCATTATATGCAGGTTCCCATAAGCTACGCCGATTTGCGGATATCCGAAGCCATAAAGGTCGGTAACACCATCATCATTCGTATCCCGTGTGAAGAATTCCGCTAGATCCAAGAATTCGTCGGTCGTTAATGGGTCCGTAATTTGTGGCACGGGGAGTTCATAGCCATATCGCTTCTTAAAAGCGGCCCTTTCACCGGAATCCTCAAAAAGGTCTTTACGATAGAGTAGGATGCTTGTATCCGCAAGGTACGGATAACCCCAGATTTCCAATCCATCCCCATAACGATTTATTTCTATTGCAGCCGGCAGGAAGTCGTCCCTGTTAAGGTTGTATTTGTCCATGAAGTCATTCAGCGATAAGAGGTAGTTGTACTCGATAAGCTCTCCCATGAACCCGGGGGACAAGTAGATAATGTCGAAATAACCCGACCCCGCCGCGAATTCCAACATCATCTTGTCACGAAGACTATCATACGCATGCTGCTCGAGATTCACCTTAATTCCCGTCTCAGCCTCAAATTCTGCAAGGTAGGGTTTTAGCGCATTCGAAATTCCACGGGCGAGAAGCCCAACATTGATCTCAACCCCGGCAAACGGCCGCTCCTGCGCTACGATCCTACCTGTCATCAAAACCATAAACATCAGTCCAAATACTACCAACAAAAAGACTGTTAAGAACCTGGACTTCTTAATCATCCTTTTGCCTCCTTTAATTTTCGTGAATGCTCAGTCCCTTCTTAATTATAACCGGCATCGTTCGATTCCCCGTGGAAGTTGCCCCTACCAAAAAGCAATTATTCAACACTTTTTCTGGGGGAGTTTCCTTTATCCCAAGCTGGACTGACTTGTCTATCTCTCACCTCCTCATCTGTTATTTTTAAACTCACCCCGTTATTGGTAAGTTTAATTGCTTGAGTTTTACCTTACTCTCTGCTATATTTTAGGTAGGAAGTAAGGACGACTTAAATCTCTTTTGCGGGCTCCGAGCAATCGGAGTACACGCTTTTCAAAGAGACGTCGCCTTGCTCCTTTTTTATTTAACAGGAGCAAGGAATCAATGTATAATCTCTTCCTGAGGCAGGTAAGGCTGCTAAATCTCAAGAATTACTAAGGATTTACCCAACACCTTCAGGGTATAAGTGGATGCTTTTTGAAGGGCAAATCATTTTTCTTGTATGTTATAGAATTTAATTCTATAATATAGTCTAGTCAAAACAAAATTTTCGTCAATGACCCTATTTGAGAAGTTTCCCCAAAATTTTTAGAACCCAGAGATATTTAAAGGTAGCCACAGTTGTGGAGTTTGGGGAGGGAGATTTTCAAATCCTAAAGAATCACCCGTTAGTGGAGTGCCTATTTGGATTTGGACAAATTTTCTTATTCCCATCAAGGATCACCCTGGTAACAATGTCCTGACACATCTACCAAGAGATGTTGACAACCCCCACAAATGTTATATGGTAGCAGCCTTCCCATTGCCCCCACCGGCAAGCAGGTGACATTCATGGGATGCACCGTAGATCCTCTTTTCCTGAAGTTATGATATAAGTCTAAGCCGGGTGCAAAATAGGGCGCCGAGGGAGGCGCACATATTAACATAAGGAGGTAACAAATGCCCACTTATATCACCCTGTTCAGCTGGACGCAGAAAGGCATAGAGAACGTCAAGGAGAGTCCGGCCCGACTCGATGCGGCCAAGAAGCTATGCCAGGCAGCCGGAGGCGAGTTGACAGAGTTCTACACTACGATGGGGCGGTACGACGGGGTCGTTCTCCTCGAACTCCCGAACGATGAAGCAGCAGCGAAGGTAGCTCTCGCCATTGGGTCCGGCGGCAGCATTCGTACGGAGACCCTCCATGCGCTCAATCCCCCTCCGAAAGGCCTCTTCTGGAATTAACTGGAGACATGAGAGCGCTTTGTCGTGGTACGCTTGGATGAAAGTAGTTGTATCAGAGTAGAAAATGGGCCAGGAATAAGACAAAGAGGATAGGATCAATGACTATATCGTTCTTCCTTTCACGGATCACCATGGTTGTGGTATCCACGAGATTCCCAAAATCCTTTTCTGTCTTCTTCGGTAAACTCAACGCCCACAGCCCACTTAGCGCTTTTCCAGAAATAAAGTCTGGGGACGACAAGCCGTACCGGGTAGCCGTGCTCTGGGGAAAGCACTTTATTATTACGTTTAATGGCAAACAAGACGTCCGATTCGAAGAAATCGTCTAAAGAAAGATTGGTCGTAAAACCCCGAGCCGCATGGACAATGACGAATCTAGCCTCAGGAAGTATCCTTTGGTCCGACAACTCCTGGGCAAACCTCTTATTCTCAAGAATTTCTTGATCCCATGGTCTAGGAATAACGTAGGCCAGATCCCGGCCCTTGTCAATACTTACTCAAACCTGCTTGGGCCGGTCTGAGTGAACCGATTCCGATTGTGCTAGATCTTGGCGATGGCTAGCCAGCCCACCCCCGTCGTACACCGAGCGGCTCCTTTCTGAGTGCCCGTCCAACAGTTAACAAATTCCCCTTTTTTGGTATCATAGTGATAAGACAATGAATTTTGAGACTACTTCCAGAAGATTTAGGCCAAGAATAGGAGTGCCCGGGCTACACTTGGTGCTTTTTCTGGCCACGGTGGGCACAACTTTGGGAGCAGGGTATCTACAGTCACTTTCCCTGGTTAGGCTAGGGGTACTTGAGGATGCTTGGCATGGTGCAATAGCCTTCTGCCTGGGAATTTTGGGAATTCTGGGTTGTCATGAGATGGGCCATAAGCTCATGGCAAACCGAAGGGGAATAGAGGCCAGCTTTCCTTACTTCATTCCTGCTCCGACCTTGATAGGTACCTTTGGTGCAGTAATCCGGATGAGAACACGTGCTGCAAATAGAAATTCACTTTTTGATGTAGGAGCTGCTGGACCTATTGGAGGGATTTTGGTCGCGATTCCAGTTACAATATTAGGGATTCTCTGGTCATTTCCGGTGCCAGCTGGATCAGTTGAAGGAGGAATAGTTTTGCCTGAGCCACTTCTCTTCCAATGGCTGGGGAGCTGGCTCCTCAGCTTGCCATCAGAGAGTGTACTTTTGCTTCATCCCCTGGCCTTTGCCGGATGGGTAGGAATGCTGATAACTATGCTAAATCTGATGCCGGTAGGAATGCTTGATGGTGGTCATATAAGCAGGGCTCTATTCGGCGACAAAGAGCTCTTTAGATTTTTCTTCTTCAGACTCTCCTTACCCAGAGTGATTTCACTGGTAGGTGTTCTGGTAACGGCGATGCTAGGTTACTGGTTGATGGCTATGGTGATGTTATTCTTTGGAGGGGTTCGTCATCATCCCGGACCGCTAAACGATGCTATACCACTGAGCAGGGGAAGAAAGATCCTTGCAGTAGGGCTGGTTTTTCTGCTGGTTGTTTGCGCTGCACCTTTGCGCAGTATTATCTTAAGGTAGAAAAAATAAAAGATGTGGAAAAGAAGATTGAAAATTCAGAAAAGCAGGGGAAATCAATCTAATGACAGTTGTTCTTTGATAATTGAAAATTTGAGAAATGAAAATATCAAAAGGAGTAGAGATGGGAGTTAGAATCTTTAAAAAGGTGAAAGCTGAAAATCCAGATTTGATAGCTTGTTGGTCAGGCATTGGAAATATTGGGCTAATCGCTGTTGATACTTTAAGAAGTGAGATCCAAGCAGAGGAGTTTGGAGAAATAGAACCCTGGGACTTCTTCTATCCAAGAAAGGTCTCAATTGAAGGAGGTTTATTGAAAGATCTAGAATTTTCAAGGAGTAAATTTTATTTCCAAAGGGTCGGCAAAAAAGACCTGATAATTTTTGTCGGAGAAGAACAACCTACAGAGAAAGGAGACCTTTATGCTAGCGGAGGTAAAGCTTATGAAATGGCAAGTCTTGTTTTAGATATTGCTGATGAGTTTCAGTGCAAGAGGGTTTACACTTCCGGGGCAGCAGTGGCACCGATTCACCATACCCTGAGACCAAAAGTTTGGGCAGCGGCTAACAAAAAAGATCTAATCGAGGAGATCAAAAGATATGAGAATACCATCTCAATGTCCGAGGTTGAAGGAGCAGATGATCAAGGTGCCATCACTGGCTTAAATGGACTTTTGTTGGGAGTAGCTAAAAAGAGGGGACTAGAAGGTATTTGTTTGATGGGAGAGATACCACTCTATCTCCAAGCATCTCCTCTTCTTTATCCAAAGGCCTCAAAGTCCGTTCTGGAGGTTTTGACTAAAATTCTAGGAATAAGACTTGACCTAAGGACGTTTGACAATTATGTTGCTCAATCTGAGGCAACTGTTGAAAAATTCTATGGGCACTTGCCTTCAGAACTGAGAGATCAACTTGAGAAATTCAAAAATATCCGTTATGTCAAGCCGGCCCCCACAATGCCAACGATGACAGCAGAAGACAAGAAAAAACTTATGGAAGACGTTGAGAGATTCCTTCAAAAAAAGGAAGGTGAACAGATTTGATTGAAAAAGATGTCCTTAGATTTTCAAAAACACCAAAACTTCAGCGTCCGTCTCTAGTAGTAGGTTGGGGTAGGGATGCTGGTAAGCTCGGGGTAAAGGTGATTGATTTTTTGAATGAAAAATTAGCTAGTGAAGAATTCTGCCAAATTAGACCTACAGGTTTTTTCTCTTTGGGAGGAGTTGAAGTTGAAAATGATGTTGTGCAGTTTCCAGAAAGTACGTTTTGCTTTTGTCGAAGAAAGGATTTGGTGACCTTTAAGAGCAGCGAGCCCCAATATGAGTGGTACAAGTTCCTGAACTCGGTTTTAGATGTAGCTGAAACGTTTAACACGAAAACTTTCTACACTGTTAGCGGAACCATTTCTTTAATCTCCCACACTAGCCCTCGGAGAATATTCACGGTTTCTAACCAGCCAGAACTTAAAAAAATGTTTCAGGGTTTTGGATTGGCAGATATGGACTACGAAGGAGAACCAGCTCTATCAAGTTATCTCCTCTGGGCAGCTAAAAAGAGGAATATTCCTGGAGTGAGTCTTTGGGTAGAAGTTCCGTTCTATCTTGCTTCAGTAGAAGATCCGAAAGCCTGGAAAAGGGTGCTTGAATTCTTTAATCAAAAGTTTAGTCTCGATATCGATTTAGAAGGGATTTCTCAGAAAATCAAAACACAGAATGAAGAGATCCAGAAACTAAGGAGGAGAAAGCCAGCAGTTGATAAATACCTCAGCCAATTAGAGGGTGGGTTTGTGCTAAATGAAAAAGAGCAGCAAAAATTAGCCAAAGAAGTCTACAAATCCCTTAAAGAACATCAAAGAGGATGAAATCAATGTATCGAATGAATCTCTCGCTGCCCGGGGCTGTGGTAAATCTCCTTACTTTCTCTTCCTGCGCTCATCGGCCGTAAGCTCATACACCCTCTTCAACAAATTCCTATCTTGTTCTGTTTGCTCAACTCCCCGACGCTCCATCACCAACCTCTCCACTTCAATCACTTTATCGAGCTTATTTTCCACAAATCCCTTCTCTCCTCCCCAGCTAAAAGAGGGGACGAACTTGGGAGTCATGCCTCCTCCAAAGATATTGCAGGCTACCCCAATTACACAGCCGGTACTGAGAAGGGTGCCTATACCTGTTTTGGTGTGATCTCCTATGAATGAGCCTACTTTGATATCCTTAGTATCTATGAGTTTTCCCTGAAGAGGCACCTTTATAGTGCCATAGGTATTCTTGAGATCAGAGTTAGTGGTGAGAGCCCCCAGGTTTACCCATTCGCCCACATAGGCATGTCCAATAAAGCCATCGTGGTGTTTATTGGTATAGGCATAGAAAATCGATTCCGCAATCTCCCCCGCGATCGTGCATACAGGTCCTATGCTACATCCTTCTCTTATTTTTGCTCCATCCACAATGGTTCCCTTTCCGATATAGGAGGGTCCATCGATAACGGTGGGAGGGCGAACCTCTACCTCTTCTTCTATATAAATGGGTCCTTCTTCAGCATTGAGCACCACCCCTGGCTGAATCTCTGCTCCCTTTGCCAGGTAGATCTGGTCTGGCTTAATCAGATAAGCACCCTCGGCCACCCTTCCTTCAATGCCTCCTTTCGCCATCCGCCTAAAATCGGCCTTTATGGCCTCACCATTAAGGCTTACGAGGTCCCAGGGATATTCTAAGAGGTTAGCTTCAACCTCTTCTACCTTGACCATCTGTTTCGCCTGAGCCAGAGTGTCCTCAATTGTCTCTACCGATCCAAGGGAAAGTTTTTCCAAAGTATCTTTGTTCAGTCTGGCATAGGCAATGTCTTGTCCCTGACTGGCTATTTTCTCATCTCCCTCCAAAGCTATCTCCTCATCCAGGAAAAGCAGTCTTCCATTCACAAAGAGTACATCACTGTCCCTTAGATTCTCTAGTTGATTAACTCTAGCCGTTTTTATCCTCTGCGAGAGGGCCTGGGAGAGATGCTCCCTGCAGACAAGATGCAAATTCTCCTCCGAGATCCGATTGATCTTCTCCCATAAGGTGCTAATCCCACATCTCAAATCATACACTGGCCTGGTTAGAGTGAGAGGATAGAAATTCTCCGCCTTCCTATCCTCAAAGATGCATAATGTTCGGGTCATTTTTCTTCTGCCTCCAGTTTTTCCACCATTCTTTCGACATGTTTATAGTAGTTTCTCCACTTCAAATTCTTAGCCGCCTCCTCATCCACAATAACGATCACCCTGGGGTGAAGCTGAAGTAGAGAGGCGGTAGTCTCAGCACTCACCGGCCCTTGGATACATCTTTGAATACCCTCAGCTTTATTGGCTCCACTTGCCAGAAGAAGGCATTCCCTCGCCTCAAGAATAGTGCCCAGTCCCATGGTAATAGCGAAGCGCGGAACATCCTCTTTACTTCCAAAGAACCGGGAGTTATCTTCTATTGTCTCTTGGGTCAGGATCGCTATCTTTGTCCTTGAGTCCAAGGAGGAACCCGGCTCATTGAATCCGATGTGCCCATTCCTTCCTATTCCCAGGACCTGCAGGTCAATTCCCCCTTCTTCTTTTATCTTCTGCTCATACCAGTTGCAGAAAGCTTGTGCGTTTCCTACCTCACCTTCAGGAATGTAGACATTCTCCGGCTTGATATTGATGTGATTAAAAAAACTATTCCACATAAAATAGTGGTAACTCTGGGGGTGATCCGACGAAAGTCCACAGTACTCATCCACATTGAAGCTTCTCACCCTGGAAAAGTCAAGTCCTTTTTCTTTATGAGCTTTGATGAGCTCCTTGTACATTCCCATCGGAGTGCTGCCAGTGGCCAGACCTAAAGTGAGATCAGGCTTTCGGCGAAGCCTATGTGAGACGGTCTTTGCCGCCCTCCTGCTCATCTCTTCATGGTCCTTGACGATGATTACCCTCATTCTTTTGTCCTCTGTCAAAGCCTCTTCACGAGGCATTCTTAGTTTACTTTGATATTTAATATTCCGAGAGCTGTCTCACCAAATATCTTATTTTGAGTGGCTCTGTCCACCTTCAAAGCTTCCAGTACTCCTTGGTAATTAGCTATTATCTTCTTAATCTGGCTAAAATGGACATCGGAGCCAAAGACAATTCTATCCCGGGCACCCTGCCACCACAAGTAATTGCGAAAAAAATCGGGAGTCTTTCTTACCCAGCCAGAAATTGATCCAGTGATATCAAAATAAACATTGGGATTAAACCTGAGTACATCTGCTGCTTCTCTAAACCAGGGACCACCAAGATGAGCACCAATTAGGATAAGATGAGGAAAGGCTCTGGCGATGGTATCCAGATAAATAGGACGCATCCTCTCACAAGAAATATCATAGGATTTATCCTTGTCGGTCCGCCTAACCATTCCAGTATGAAAGAGAATGGGCATGTTGTGTTTCTCGGCTTGTGTATAATAAGGGTAGAAATCCTTGTCATCGTAATTCTTGGTGGGATTAATCACTTTCAGGCCCCGAAAGCCTGCCTGACGAAGTTCATCCACCTTTTCTACTGAATCTTTCCCTAATCTTAGGTGGCCAAACCCAATTATGAGGTGAGGATATTTGAGAAATGCCTCTTTTACCTCCTCGTTGCCCAGCTCATCATAGAGCTCCCCTAGCCCATTGAGGCACATCTTACTAAGTCCCAGTTTCTTTGCCTCCCTAACCAGATTCTCCAGATATCCTTCCTCCTTCAAAAGATGACAGTGCAGGTCTACTATCATTGTCTCCCTTTCCTTTCCAGGTCCTCCGCTTCAAATCTTGTTCTCCAGGATTTGGCTGAGTCAGTGTGACAGAGTAAAGGGACTTATGTATAATATCATACGAATTTTGTCTGTGTCAACCCGTTCTAAGAAAATTTCGTGCGCACTTGAGTAAATACTCAGTAAACCTCCCTACAATTCCACAGCCCCACCATTTTTTACCGTAGCGCCTCACCCCCTGAAGGGGACTGACCAAAGCTTTTCAGTTTTGTTTCAGTACTTTCGCTGAGTTTATGTGGTAAGAATGGCTCTATTTCATCTGCCGTTGCTATGCCCGCTTCGTGTTTCTGTATGACTTCGCTAATACCCTTGCCGTCAGGTTTTCCGCGATGAATTCGAGGGTTGACAAAGAAAAATTGAGGAGTACACTAGCAGATGAGACTCACTTTCCCTTTACCAAATGCACCGGACACGAGGGGGAATTCCGCCGAAAAAAGGATGAGAGCTACATCGTAGGATCTGTCGAAAGAGCTCTTCAGATTCTGAGGTCCTTGTGGTCCAGTTCTTCCACTCTTTCCTCAACCCAGGTTCCCACAGCCACCGGGTGAAACAGGACTATCCTTCTCCACTTACTTTGCACGCCAGAGAAGCACCACTTTGTACAATGTGTATCCCACGATGGTAAGTACGCCATTATTGGGGTGAGGGTCCTTAATCTGGGGAGTGCATTCTTGCATAATCTTGAGCTGGAGAAAAAGTTTGCCCGTATCTCACTACATTTATCCTTCCGACCTCAGGCAAACAAGGAAGCTATTTTGAGGAGCCTTAAGTCAGAAGATCCGCGAAAAACAACACATAAGGAGGTGAGGAAAGAAAAGCTCGTAGGCATTACCCTTAAAATAACACATGAGGAGGAGGGGAAGATGCAGTTTGAAAAGAAGTATCGCGTAGCTCTCGGGATGGCCTTGTCGTTTGTAATTGTCTTATGTGGCACGGCTTTCGCGGCACAAAAAGTCGTCCACGTATGGCATACCGAGACCAATCCCCTATCGAGGACGGCCGTTGCCAACATCGTGGCAAGGTTTGAAGCCCTGCATCCGGATATTAAAGTGGAAGCAGAGGCTCTCGCATGGGGAGACCTGGAAGGGAAAATCATGGCTGGCCTGGCAGCGGGTTCACCCCCCGAGGTTTCCCACGGCCAGCCCGTCACCTGTGCTGCACTCCAGGCCAAGGGGTTGCTTTTGCCACTGGACGAGCTAGTTGACCACATCGGCGAAGAGAACATCTGGGATCAGATAAAGAAGGTTGGTAAGTTTGGGGATCATTACTACGGCTTGGTTCACGCCGCTGGCACCTCCCTTCTTATCTACCGGAAGGATTTGGCCAAGGAGAAAGGTATAGTGGAGGGTCCTAAGACATGGGAGGATTTTCTAGACATTGCCGAAGCTCTTACTACGGATGATATGTACGGATTGACTATACCTGGCGACAATCTCTTCATCAATATACTTACAGGGGAGCTTACCAAGGCCAACGGCGGTATTCTCTTCGATGATCAGAATCGACCTCAATTCACAGACAAGTCGATGATGGAGATTCTTGATTTATTGAAGAAACTGACCAAGTATATGCCTCCCGGTTGGGAAGGACATGGATACCTGGAGACCTTCGCCAACATGTATGGGCAAAAAGCAGCTATGATGTATCAGGGATATGGAAGGGGAGCTTCACTAATAGAACAGTATGCGCCCGAGCACATGGCTAATACAGATTATTTCGACGTCTGGATAAAGCCGCACGGACCTGGTGGTACCAAACCTGCCGCTCAAGTGGATGAAGAGCCATGGATGCTCTTCAAGGGTTCCAGAAACCCCCAAGAAGCCATTGAGTTCCTGAAGTTTTTCTATGAGGATGATAACTACCTCGAGTACATCCAGACAGTTCCAATCCACTTCTTCCCTGTGACTAAGTCCCTGCGGAGAAACAAGGACTATCTAGACACCCCTATGATCAAGAAGTGGAAGGGTTGGCTTGATGTCCAGGAGTACTATTTGGAGAATGATTTGGTCAAGCCGACTATGGTTATTGACTGGAAGGACCTGGCACAGAAGCCTTATCTCATGGAGATTCTGGGATCGGGAATACTCAAGGATATGGTAATGGAGGTAACCAAGGAGGACGTAGCTCTAGAAAAGGCCACCGCAAGGGCTCAGAAGAGGGCGGAAGAGCTCCTAGAGCGGGGAGGCTATGCCAAGTGGTAATATCCTGATTCGGGAAAAGTGCTGGGAGTATGTTCTCAAACTCCCAGCACTTTTTCGTTTTCGTAAGAGGCGGCAAAATAGGATAAAAAGGTGAAGATAAGCTCCCAAAAAACGGGAATCATGTTGATCATGCCTTCCGTTTTCGTAATTTGTGCTTTATTAGTCTATCCAGTTTCATACGGCATTTGGCTCAGTTTCTTTCGGAAACACTCCTTTTTCCCGGAGCAGAAGTTCGTGGGTCTTGCGAATTATGTCTATTTGCTGAAAGACCCAGATTTTTGGATGAGCCTAAGGTATGGCACCATTTATTCTTTTAGCACTATTTCCCTGCAGATTATTATTGGCATCATCGCAGCGTTGATTCTGCATGAGTCTTTTCGAGGGAGAAACTTTGTCCGCGGAATTGTCCTCTTTCCTTATATGATTCCTACAGTGGTGGCTATGCTCCTTTGGAAGTGGCTCCTTAATAGTGAGTTTGGTCTGATTAACTATTTTTTGCGCACCATCGGCATCGCCAGGGGGCCTATTAGCTGGATAGGAAAAGACTATATCATGACCTCTCTAATTCTCATTAGTGTTTGGGAGTTTTTCCCATTCGTTGTCTTGAGTGTTCTCGGTCGGCTGCAAACTATCCCGCCGGATCTCTATGAAGCAGCCAAGGTGGATGGAGCCGGTGCGTTGAATCGCTTCATACACATAACCCTTCCTCAGCTCAGAAATGTTCTTTTTGTGGTGATACTCCTCAGAAGTATATGGATGTTTACAAAGTTCGACACTGTTTGGCTCCTCACTCAGGGTGGCGGCGCGGAAAAATATATCAGAACCTTACCTGTCTATGCCTATATGAGAACCTTTATGTATTATCAGGCGGGGTTGGGATCAACCCTTGCAGTGATCATGTTTGGAATATTAATTGCTTTCGCAGCGATATATTTCAAGATGTTCAGAAGAGAAGAGGGGATTTGAGCATGAGAAAAATAAAGTCTCTTTCATCACGGGAACTGGCAGTTTATGGTTGTGCTCTCGTTCTCGTCATTTTCACGGCATTCCCCTTTTTCTGGATGATTTCTACTGCTTTTAAGCCATTAAGGGAAATATTTGCCTACCCACCGTATTTTTTCCCCAAAGATTCTACACTTGCCAATTTTGTAAGACTGTTTGAGCAAACTCGTTTTTTGACATATTTCAAGAACAGCGTGATTGTTTCAACCTCAGCTGTCGTCGTTACCATGATCATCGCTACGGCTGGAGCGTATAGCCTGACCCGATTCAGATATTACGGCCGTGAAAAGATTGCCAGTCTCATTCTTTTCACCTACATGTTTGCCCCTATTATGATCGTTATCCCCTTTTATGTATTAATCAGGAAAATAGGAATTGCCAACACGCATTTTGCCCTTATCATGGCTTACACCGCTTTTTGTCTACCCTTTAATATATGGCTGCTTAAAGCATTCTTTCAGAGTATACCTATAGTGTTGGAGGAGGCTGCCTTGACTGATGGGGCCGGAAGAATCCAGGCAATTATTCATGTGGTTTTTCCGCTAGCATTACCCGGTATTATTGCCACTGGAATTTTTACCTTCATATTGGCATGGAACGATTATATTTTTGTCAGAATTCTTATCACCTCGGATGAACTCAAGACCCTGTCTGTTGGGATAGCAGATCTTTATAATGCCACCGTGATCGATTGGGGAATGATTATGTCTGGGGGAATGATGATCACCATACCCGTCCTGGTATTTTTCACCTTCATCCAGAGGAATCTCATTGCAGGATGGGGGGCAGGTGCAGTCAAAGGTTGAAAGATAAGGAATAAATCATCAGGAGGAGATACTATGAGCTTAGATAACCTCTTCAGTTCGTTTTCCATCAGAACCCTCAAGATGCAGAGTCGTATTGTAATGCCCCCTATGGCCACAAATTACGCCACAGGGGAGGGCCTTGTAACTGAGCGTCAGGTTGCCTACTACGTAGAACGTGCAAGAGGAGGTGTGGGCTATATCACCGTGGAGCACACAGGTATTCTTGAGCAAGGCAAAGCAAGCCCGAATATGCTCCTCATCAGCACCGATAAACATACCTCCAGCATCGCGGAACTAGTCGAAGCCGTCCACAGGGTGGGGGGGAAGATCATCGTTCAGCTTAATCACGCAGGAAGGCAAACTTCATCCGCAGTTACAGGGTCTCCCATTGTTGGGCCCTCCCCCGTATCCTGTCCGACCAGAAACGAAATTCCGCATGAACTTTCTTTGAATGAAATAGAGGATATCCGAGAAGCATTCTCAAGGGCAGCCGAAAGAGTCAGAAAGGCTGGGGCTGACGGTGTTGAAATCCATATGGCCCATGGATACCTCATCTGCTCTTTTCTTTCTCCTTTTTCCAACAGGAGAGAAGATGGGTATGGCGGCAACATTGAGGGAAGGTCCAGGTTTGCTGCCCAGGTCCTGAGGTCAGTGCGCGGCCGGGTTGGTCCGGATTTTCCTATCATTTGCAGGTTGAGCGGGGATGAGTATGTGGACGGGGGGCTCAGAATAGAAGAGACAAAAGAGATCGCCAAAATCTTGGAAAAGGAGGGGGCTGATGCCCTCCATGTCTCAGCGTGTAACGCAGCCTCAGTTTACCTGAACCACCCACCCTATTATATAGAAGAAGGTGTCTTTGTTCACCTGGCACAGGCCATAAAATCGGTAGTGAAGATCCCCGTTATTACCGTGGGTAGAATCAGAAACCCCGTCATGGCCGAGGAGGTTCTTCGGGAGGGAAAGGCCGATCTGGTTTCTATGGGTAGAGCTCTGATAGCGGATCCCCACATGCCAAGAAAAGCGAGAGAAGGGCACCTTGAAGACATTATTCCCTGCATCTCCTGCAATCGGTGCATTCAGAGCTTTAGAAAGGGCCCAGTTGGTTGTTGTGTCAACCCAGAGACTGGTAATGAAGCTCGATTTAGACCCTCAAAAGCCGCTCGGCCCAAGAAAGTTTGGATTGTGGGTGGGGGTCCGGGTGGACTTAAGGCAGCTGAAATAGCGGCTCTACGGGGACATCAGGTGACGGTCTTTGAAAAGGACCCTAAACTAGGCGGAAGGATGAGACTCGCCGCTATTCCTCCGAAGAAAGGCATCCTGAATGATTTTCTGGATTACCTCGAGAAAAAAGTCAGGAAGCTGGGGGTAACCCTTGAGGTGGGTAAGGAGTTCACCGCTGATGAGTTGGAGAGTGACAAACCTGACGTAGTGATCGTTGCTTCCGGAGCCCTCCCGCGCTTTCCAGATTGGAAGGGGGTAAAAGAGAGTGGTGCCCTCTCAGTTGACCAAGCTTTATCCAAGGGGATAGACCTGGTAGGCAGGAGGGTGCTCGTGGTTGGTGGGGGTGGTGTTGGAGCGGAGACGGCTGACTTTTTGTCAGAAGAGGGATGCGAGGTGACCATAGTTGAGATGTTGGATGAGATAGCATCGGACCTGGTGGTCCACCTGAAGCACTATCTCTCAGAGAGGCTCGCAAAAAAAGGGGTAACCACCCTTACATCTACAACGGTGAAAGAACTGGGGAAGGGCTATGCCGTAGTGGAGGATGTTTCCGGTCGCAGAAAGATTAGTGGATTCGATGCCATCTTTTTGGCTGTTGGCTCGATCCCGAACGACTCTATTGCCAAAAGTCTTCAAGGGAAGGTAAGAGAACTCTATGTGATAGGTGATGCCTCCCAGCCAAGGGAAGCTATGGAAGCTGTCTATGAAGGAGAAGAAGTCGCAATAAAGATATGAATGGCTGATTGTGTCATCTTCTATCTTTTGTTTGAGAGGAGGTCTCAATTCAAGCTAGACAACTGAATACCTAGATAAGCCCACCAGAAGCATATAGGTTTGCTAGTCAACCCTTCGTCTGGAAAACTTTCCCTAAACTACAACGCCTGAATCTACCCTCTCAGCCGCCTCGAAGCCGGAATGGTAAGAAAGAAATGGCCCGTCCACGAGTCAGGCTCTTTCTTTGCAATTGGAGAGCTTGACATCCCTCCTGACCTCCTATAGATTCAGGGCAAAGGGTGATGTGATGCTGGCCAAGGTATACTCGAGCTCGCTCCTTGGGATAGATGCCTATACCGTGGAAGTTGAAGTTGATCTTGCCCGGGGTCTTCCCAGGTTCAATATAGTGGGTCTTCCCGATGTGGCGGTAAAGGAGTCAAAAGAAAGAGTCACTTCTGCCATAAAGAACTCCCAGTTTGATTTTCCTGTAAAAAGAATCACGGTAAACCTTGCCCCTGCTGATATCAAAAAGGAAGGGTCCTCCCTTGATCTACCCATAGCCTTAGGCATTCTTAAAGCCACAAGACAGCTACAAGAAGATAAGCTTCAGAGCTTCTCCATTTTGGGTGAGCTTGCCCTGGATGGACAGGTGCGCCGTATCAATGGGGCACTTCCCATTGCCCTTGAGGTCAAAAAAGAAGGAAGAGACGCTCTTATCATCCCGGAAGCTAACGCCAGGGAAGCAGCGGTAGTAAAAGATGTAGATGTTTTTCCGGTTAGAAGTCTTCGCCAAACAGTTGAGTTTCTGAGTGGTGAGATCTCTCTTTCCCCTTACCGCTGCAGCTTAGAGGAAGTGCTCAAGGAGGCCTCAAGTTATGAGGTAGATTTCTCTGAGGTGAAAGGTCAGGAGTATGTGAAAAGAGCCCTGGAGATAGCTGCTGCAGGATCTCACAATGTACTTATGATCGGTCCTCCTGGAGCGGGAAAGACTATGCTGGCCCGTCGTCTTCCTACCATCCTTCCTGATCTTACCCTGGAAGAAGCCATACAGACAACCAAGCTTCATTCCGTAGCGGGTCTTCTAGGGACAAGCCAGGCTCTCATTGGTACTCGTCCCTTTCGAAGTCCCCACCATTCCGTCTCCGAGGCCGGTCTGGTACAATGGGTGGGTATGTATTTGCTCACCTACTCCTGGTTTTACTTCATCAAACGTCGGAATTGCACCCTCTATCTCAATGGTATGTCCCCTTTCCTCATCATAGTCTACCCAAATCTTATCAACTGCAAGAACTAGGAAGTCTCTCTTCTCCTGGTCTGTGAAACTATCTATAACTGCTCTTGTCTTTCTCACGAACTCTTCAGCTCGACCAAAGTTACTTTTGGCAACTTCCACTTCTCTAATCTTGCTTTCTATCCTCTCGCTTTCCCTTTCCAAATCCTCCCTTTGCTTCTTCAACTTCTCTACTCTCTTATCTAGTTCCTCGACAGTGAAAGTTTTTGACCTTCCGTAGAGGTCAAGAATTCTATCAATCTCTTCATTCTTTTCTTCTACAGCTTTTTGAACACTCTCTAGTTCTACCTGTGAGAGAGCTTCATCCACAGCAAAACCACCTTTCTTATTTTCGATAGCCTCTCTCAACTTTTCCGAATCTTTGACCAACTCTTTTGTCGCATTCCATACAAGCTGGTTTAGCCTGTCAAGATTTATATTTTTCAGGCCACAGAAACGAGGAAGAGGGTCAGGTCTCTTGCTTAAACAACAGTAACATCTCATCCCTTTCTTTGGTTTCACCATACCAAAGAGTTTTCTTCCACATTTTTTGCAGCATAGGAGCCCTCTCAATAAATAGAAGCGTTTTGTGTTTCTCTTTGCGTTGTTCCAATTCGTGCTTCGCTGTTCCTGCAGCAAGTCCCATTTCTTAGCTGAGATTAGGCTTGGCACCTCTATTTTGTTTCCTTCATAATGAAATTCGCCTTTGTAGATTGAGTTTTTGAGTATGTCTAAAACAACTCCGCCCTTCCATTGAGACTTACGCTTCTTATGATACAACTTTTCTGTTCTTGTTGGAATAGCCATCTGGATGAGCTTTCTTGCTATCACATTGGTGCCTTTTCCTTCCAAATACCACTTAACCATCAGATTGTAGACCTTCCTTTCTTCTGGGTCAGGAATAAGTCTTTTCTCTGAGTCCACTTTGTAGCCAAGGGGAAGAACGCCACCTTTCCACCTTCCTTTTAATGCTGCCTCAAGTTTGGCTCGCTTGATTCGTTTTACTCGTAGCCTATTCTCTCTTTTTGCCAGCAATCCAAGAAGGTCAGAAATGAAATCATCCTCATCATTCGTAAAATCAAATGTCTGGTTAGGAGTAACTACCTTAACATTACTGTCAGTGAAAACCTTTTTGATATAAGCGAGAGTGGCAGGGTTCCTGGCAAGTCTATCAAGTTCCGTAACGAAGCAGTATTCGACCTTACCTTCTTCTGCTAGTTCCAATATCTTTGTCAGGGCTGGCCTTCCTTCAAGCGTCTCCTTCTGAGCCGACCTTCCAGCCTCTTCAAAAACTTCATAAGTCCACTCGTTTTGCTCAGCGATTGTTATGCCGGATTTCTTCTGAGCTTCTAAAGAAAAGCCTTTAACCTGCTTGTCGCTGGACACTCTAACATAGATTGCCAAGTCCAAAATTTACTCCTTTGTCAGCTCCGGCAGATTCATAGTACCCCCGTTGTTGGATTCGTCAAATGCGGGACGCTTGTACGCCTTAATCAACAACATTTCGACTATTCTCTCAAATCGAGATGTCGTACTTTGTTGAGGTACATATTTTATAGACCGTATCATTATCTTTTGTTGCGAATTTTGTGCCATGTTTCTCACATTGTGAACGCATCTATCTAAGATTCAATTCTTTGAAGGTCAAATCTGGTGAGGCAACCACACTTCACAAAAGGTATCCTCCTCTGACTTACCCAAGAATAGATGGTATTCTCGCTTAAGCCTGTTAGTTCCGAAAGCTCCTCGACGTTGAGTAATCTTCGATTCACTGCCCTAATTCAGCTCCTCGTAAATCTCGCTTATCTCTTACACCAGGTCCAGAAATTGCTGTCATCGCCACAAAAGATAGAATAGGACTCTTCTTCGCTTGGACCTTCGCACCCCTCTCAGAGTCAAGATATATCCTTATGTCCGGCCTCTCATCCAAAATCTTCCTGAGCAACTGTTCTTCTAGTACTAGTTTTCTCCTCAAATAATTTCACTTGTTCTTCTGTTCTCTTTTTCCTAAAATCCTCCCCTTTGAATCTCAGAACTAAAGTATTCTCTAGCATAACAGAAACTAACGCTTCTCCGTAGGTTTCTCTCAGCCCCTTTAGAGTAACATTAGAAGTCGTTATTGTGGGCAACTTCCATTTTACCCTGTGCCTTATTATAGAACCAAGAACTGTCTCAGCTAATTTTGTTTTACCTCTCCACTCCTTACCTATGTCATCAATTATAAGAAAATCTACCTCCTTAATCTTTTCTCGAAACTCTCTCTTTTCTTCATCTGAGTACCAGCCCTGAGTGTACATCTCTACCATCTCCTCAATGTCGGTAGCAGCAAAATTCAAGAACACTATATGGCTCCTTCTTAACTCTAAGAGCCTTTTTAGTATTAAGTAAGACAGCCCTGTTTTTCCTGTTCCCACCTTTCCTACTAGCAATAAGTTCATTCCCATTTCTTGGGCAAGTTTGAGATGTTCGGAGTATTTCCTTACCGTCGTCATAGACTTTCTATCTACTTCATCCATATCTTTGTAGTCATTCCAAGTTAAACTTCTGTAATTTTCAGGAACTTCCCATAGGTTTCTCATTTTTCTTCCTTATGCTTGACAGTAAGTTTTCCCTTTACCTTCAATTTTGGAAGACGGGGCCTACTAACTAGAGATTTTTCAAGGTGCTTTCTTTTCTTTCTACCCAACCGTTTAAACATTCTAAGCAGACAACGGTACAACCAACTCTCCTCCACATATCCGTTAGAAAGCATCATTTCTTTCCTCCTCCCATTCTTCGTCAGTTATTTCCCCCCTTCTCCCCCGTTCTGCTGCACTTCCTTTTGGTTCTCCTAATAAACAATTAGGAATTATCGTATTTCTCCAACCATAAAGTATAGAAACTGATGGCCTGTCTTTTGGTAGACTTTCTATCTTCTCATAGTTCTTCATAAAGTAAGGAATTACTTTCGCCATTATCTCAGGGCTTTGACCAGTAAGGAGAACCTTCAAGTTAGATGAATCTTTTCCCCCGAAAGGATTTGCCCCGTTACCACTAGGGGAGTACATCATCCCATATTTTTTGTGGTACTCTATACAAAAGAGGATTAACAAATTGTTTGAGTTGTATTCTGCCGGACTCTTCTTTTTGAAGCTACCATAAGCCTGTGGGTAACGACTGGCCACTACTTCTTGTGAGGACAATCCCTGATGGAACCAACCCTGTGAGGGTAGGGAACTCTTTTGGGTTAAGCCATCCTCCTTAATCGTTTTTCCTGGCAAATTTTTTTGGGTACCTTTTGCTTCTAAAGGTAAATCTTTTTTATCTTTTAAATTAGCTATTCTACTCTCTATTCCTTTCGAGCAAACCCCCTCAGGTAAAGGCTTTTCCTCGAGTCTGACTTTAGCCTCACTAAACTCTGTGTTAAGCTCCCCTAAATTCTGAGTTAAGTTCTGCTCGATTTTATTAGTAAGAAATTCTTCTAATGAAATCTTTCTGCCTTTGGTTTTCTCCATTAGTTCTTTTTCTCTCTTTTTTTCTTGGGCTTCTTTCACAAACGTACCGTCATAGTATCTTTCTGTCCTTTTTCCATCTTTGTATCCGTATCCACCTAGAATGAAAATTAGTTCTCTTCCGGTTCTTGGCCCTGTTTTAAGTACTTTCCATTTATTTTTTAATTCTGAGATATTTTGAGAAATCCGAGCTATGGAAACTCCTTGTAGTAGGGCGAGTTCTTTGAATGAAACATTTGCTACCAAGTCTCTTTTCTCTAAATGCTCATTTGTTTTCTTATTGAACCAGCTTCTCCTAATTTTTCTCCTGAGTAAAAGGTAGGTTAGATGTTCTGGCCTCTTTAGGAATTGAACATACTTCGGGGAGAAGTCGAGCAGGTCGAATTCATTATTGACTTTTAAGAACATTTACTGCACCCCTCTCCAGCTTCCATTTATTTCAAAAGAGGTTCTTGACAATACTATGACGGTCTTCTTCCCGGTCGCCCGCATAGGCTGGCCACGATGAGGCAACCAGTGTATCAAAATATTGAATTATCCCGGTTTTGCATGCTCACATGATTCTCTTCTAGGACGTCCGGTACGACCCCGACGGCCCCATCTCCGAGGATTCCTCGGCCGGGGCTATCCTTAAGTTTGGCCAGCCAGTACAGTAACTTGACAGCGTGCCAAATCTTAGTTAGGGTATATTCCAGTAAGAGAGCGGTCCTGTGTGGCAAGGCCCCAGTGACCTGCTATTCACATGAGGCCTGCGACCCATCTACAGGGGTTCCGTGTAGGCGATGTGCTCTCTTCCGGGGCCGGGTGGCCGGCAGTCACTCGGCCCTTTCGTTGTTTCTTCAAGTCATCTTTTTGACTGTTTCCCTGCATAAGAGTGCACGCCGTCTGCCTTTTCCTGTGACTTCAGCAGAAAATCCGCGTCTGCTCTCAAGAGGCGTACTTCGTCTGCTAGCTTCTCTCGCTCTTTCCGGCCTTCGTCCACGTCTGCTCTCAAGCGCTGGACTTCATCTACTAGCCTCGCTCGCTCTTTCCTGTCCTTGTCCACGCGACGGAACCATTGGTTTACAGCCAGTCTAATGAGTCCGGACCGGGTCCTTCCTCTTTGCTCGGCAGCCTTGTCCAGCCGCTCCTTTAGTTCTTTTGGTAAGCGGATGATGACCTTTTCCTGGCCAATCTTCATGGTCTCCTCCTGTGGGATATCTATATATACATTGTAGTACACGAAATAAATTTGTCAAGCCTTAACGCCCGAACTCACATTTGACAAAATGTAAGTTTTCAAAAGTGATTTTCGGCATAAAATTAGCCCCGAGGCAAAAAACAAATAAAAAAGCCGGTTTTCGGGCTTATCTAAACTTATTGACTGGTGGCCAGGTCAAAATGGGGTCTCATGGTTAGATTAATTTTCGCACCAAGAGGCAACAAACCCCGTAAAAAGGAAGGTCAATTTTTCCCAGGTTTATATATAAAAGTTATCTATACCTTTTAAAGTTAAAATTTAGCGCCTAAATGCCGTATTTTGAAAGTAAGGGAATTTTTGAGAGGGTTGAAGTTTAAAACGCCTCCATAGAAGCCTATAGAGGCACTTTGCAGCCTCAAGCCAACCTATATTGACCTTTCTCAAGTTAAAGTGTCTCTATCAACAGATTTTTTTCAAGCCGGTTCTGGGATACAGGGATTTTTGGGTGAAATCGGTCTTTGAGTAGTAGAAGAGAGCCAAAAATAAATACTTGGGGGTAGGTTGACACGAGCAACGTGGAGAGTAGGCTACTATAGTAACATTGTTTTCACCTTGGTCGCCGTCGAGCTTGTGCCGCTATCAGCTAGACAGCTACCGAGCAACGTGGGCGTGAAGGACGAGAGCAATGCCTCTTAATATGCCGATACCAACTATGCAATGGATAGGCGGAATGGCTGCTCTTATTTCAGTTATATTCGCTGGCATAGCAGTTATTTTTAGTCTGGCCATTCACTGTCAAACCCGAAAATTGCTCAAACGTACGGAAAGGCCTATTATCTCATTAGATATGCCAAAATGCGAAAGCGGCCTGATTAGCGGGTCCCAGATTCGAGTAGACCTCAAATTTGCCTTTCACAACATTGGGAAAAATCCTGCTCAGGGTCTGCGCATGCGCATGGGTGCGTGTCTCAAGCAGATGCCCCAACTGTTCAAGAACTATGCCGATGCCTCAATGGCAAACAGAATCGACCCTCAGAGAAAGTTTACTTGGGAAACACATCTGGAGCATCCTGCACCCTCTGGAAAGGAACTCCAGCCAGAAGAAATACACTTTCTACTCTACATCCTGGTGACTTACAAGGATATGTTCGACCCAGGCACAGAGTATCATGATGAATTCTATTTGGAATATACTGCAAGCGAAAATACCGCTGGAGATGCTAGAATGGAAAACCGTCTTTCCCTAAAGCCGTACTTAGAGAAGGTTTACGGACGACATGCAGCCTAATAATTCTCCTCTTCTTCTCATCGCCGTCCAGGACCTTCCCATATAAGTGGGGAAACCTCACCACTCCAGAAAAAATTATAAGGCTAAATGGGCGTTTCAGGAATTGCTAAAAGTGGCCTTTTTTTGTAAAAAATAGAGTATTTTGGAAAACCTCGTCTGGTCAGGGCTTGAGAGAAAGATGGACTTCCCATAACACACGTTCCAACATCTACTTCCAATGCTTGGGCTTTCTCGGTCTGAGCTTTCCTTTGACTATGTCGACTTTGAACACTTCCTCTTCTATTTTGCCCAAGGAGACTATCTTTTCTTTGGCTAGGTCATGCAGTCTCTTTGTGTCAGTTTCCACCTTGGTATTCAGATGATGGTAGTCGTTCCGACCCTCCCAGACTGTACCCAGGGCTGCCCGGCAATTGGAGGACACTATGCGTCTCTTGTATAGCTTGCCAACGTCGTTGCAGAAGCTGGAGGTGGGGAGCCCGTGTCTCTCGCAAAGGAAACGTACTATCGCTTCGGCTACTGCCTGGCACAGAGCAATGCAGGCGAAGAAGTATCCATCTCGATAAAGTAGCACGCACTCGCCGGATACTGGAGAGAAATGAGTGTAGGGAATTACGGAGGGGAAACACCTCTTCACCTCCAGGTAACGTCCGACCCGTTTATCTATCGTAGACAGACAATCCTCTCGTAGCGAGCGTTCCATTGCCAGCCGCAGAGCTATCTCTCGTCGTTCACTATCGCTCATGCCGCTCTCCGTTCTGAATTCATCGCCCTTCTCTGCGAAGACACTGTTATCCTTTACTTTCCCCGATAGGGCTCCAAATACTCCGATAATTGAGGATGGACTCTATATCCAAGTGCAATGGCCTTATCACAGTGTTCAATAGCTAGGCTATAGTCTCCTTTATAATAATAGACTACAGCTAAATTGTAATGTGCGTTAGCATAGTTAGGATTAATCTCTAGAGCTTTCTTAGACTCGGCGATAGCCTCATCGTACATTCCTTTCCCATAATAAGCTCCCCCAAGGTTGTTAAGAAAGAGTCCTATTGCCTCTCTTTTGACGAGATTTCTAAGATAAAAATTGTAGTTTGTGTAGGTGGGGTGCAGCATAAACCTCTCTTCGTAGTGGCTATCTTCATATTCTTTATCTTTCTCAGTTGTCTCGATATTGATTCTC
>Ga0209979_1001577_pt1 | contig 24463 bp, 20 predicted proteins | sample AnhtaG_FD_183114 | JGI IMG/M metagenome (GOLD analysis project Ga0209979, IMG submission 183114) | Deep subsurface microbial communities from Anholt, Denmark to uncover new lineages of life (NeLLi) - Anholt_01485 metaG (SPAdes) (version 2) | ecosystem: Environmental > Aquatic > Marine > Oceanic...
CACAAGCAAATCCTGAGATACCTGCGTCTGCCAATATCGCTTTACACCGACCTGGCACATTACTGATAATTCGGGAAAGCCTCGTCAAATCTACGCGAAACTCGAGAAGATGTGATCTCCACCCTCGTTTTAGCAAAGATGGGAAAAAAGTAACCTTTGACTCGGCTCATGAGGGCATTAGAAAAATGTACGAATTGGACATATCGAGAATCATTTAGAGAGAGTGGATTTTGAGCTCTTGGCACTCTGTAGCGATCCCGAAAAACTGGACAGTAGATCACGGATTCTTACAGACACGACAATACGCGTAGGTCGGCCACTCTGCCAGCTGCTCAATATCGAGTTGGCTCGAACCAACGAGTTATTACATAGGAGACTAACCTGGAATGGGTGACACTAAAGCCCAAATAGGTTATTTCTTGTTTTCGCTTGATACTGAGCTTGCATTGGGGCATTTCGATCATTTTGATCCTGCGATGTTTTCTGCAGACGGGCAGAGAGAACGCAGATCCATAGAACAGATATTGGAGATTTTGGATGAGTTCAACATAACCGCAACCTGGGCTGTCACGGGGCACATGTTTTATGAGAGGTGTGAAGAGTGCGACCTTTGTCCGATATTAGATTGGAAAGGAAAGTACAGTAGCTTTGAACAGATATACGGAACCCAAAACCCATTATGGTATGGAGCTGACGTTATCGAAACGTTACTCACCAGGGGTTCCAGACACGAAATAGCCTTTCATGGATACACGCACAGAGCATTTGACGAGTTGAGCGAGGATGAAGCAAGATTTGAGATCCAGGAATGGCTGAGGCTCGCAAAAAGAAAAAACATCGTTCCTCAAACGGTGGTCTTCCCACGAAACCGGGTGGATCACCTGGACATTTTCAAAGAGGCCGGATTCATATGCTATCGCGGTAAGAAAGTCATGTCGAAGACATATTCGATTCCGTTGATCGGCAAAGCGCTCAATCGTGTCGATCTCTTTCTGCAAATAATGATTCCACAAGTGTACGAGTTGACGGTTGAACCTTCAGGACTTGTGAACCTTCCTTCATCTCAGTGGTTCTTCAGGATCAATCGCAAGGTAGAGCGGATTATCGACTCACTGAACTTACATACCTTGCGTATTCGCAGAATGATACAAGGCGTTGAGAATGCGGTCAACGAAAAGAAGATCATCCACATCTGGGCCCACCCTTTTGAATTTCAAACACAGAAAGACTTCGAAAAACTGTGCTATCTATTTGCCTACGTATCTGAGCAAGTGAACAGAGGCGGGCTTCAGTCGGTTAGCATGGCAGATTTAGCAAGAATAGCAATCGAACAACATGGGGAGGTAATATATTGACATACAAGTTCCGGGCCCCGTGTATACGGAAGAAGATGCGCAAGCAATCGAAGAGAGGCTGAGAGGAATGGGCTATGTCGACTAACCACGTGTGGAGGTGATTGTGGTGACAAAAACGGCACGGGGGCGGCGCATCCTGGTGACTGGAGGAGCAGGCTTTGTCGGATCGCATCTGGTCGAGCGACTGATCGCAGAAGAGCATGAGGTCGTCGTAGTGGACAACCTGAGCACCGGCAACCGAGACAACCTCGCGCACGTCATCAGGCACACGGAGTTTCGCCACTTGGACGTTTGCGGACCTGACCTGGAGCAGTTGCTATCTGATCAGGCATTCGATATCATCTTTCACCTTGCGGCCAACGCTTACGTCCCGCCTTCAGTGGAGCGACCCGACTGGGACTTCGATACCAACTTGATGGCAACTTTCCGTTTGCTGGAGATGTTGCGGCGATCTCGGTGGCAAGGCACATTGGTATACGCATCTTCAGCGGCCGTTTACGGCAACCCAGCAAGAATCCCGGTCCAAGAAGCAGACCCTACTGTGCCCGTTTCTCCTTATGGCGTAAGTAAGCTTGCGAGCGAGCGATACATAGCGGTGTACGCCCAATTGTACGGGCTTAGAGCAGCCTCTCTGCGTTTGTTTTCTGTCTTTGGCCCCAGGCAAAGAAAACAGGTGGTCTACGACTTCATCCGGAAGCTACACGACAATCCGAGAGAGTTGTACATGTACGGGGATGGCAGCCAGGTGCGGGATTTTAACTATGTGCAAAACATGGTGGATGCGGCTCTGCTAATCGCTGAACGAGGCAAATTGGAGGGAGAGGTTTACAATGTGGCATCTGGCCGAGCATGTTCAACCCTGGAATTGGCGAGAGCAATATGCGCTGTAATGGGCATACAACCGGAAATCAAGTTCAGCGGGAGCGTGCGCCCCGGAGATCCGGAAAAGTGGATCGCTGATATTGGCGTATTGAAGAGTCTTGGCTATCGAGTTCGCGTCTCGTTAGAGGAAGGCATAAAGCGGACGATAGAATGGTACCGAGACATCTTTAAGAAGTGAGCAATGGGGGGGGAGGAGAGATGCTCTCAGAGTCTGTGGAGAGATCAGATAAGATATCAATTAGGAGATCTATAATGAGCAATGGGAAGAAACGGAATATTGCCTATATCATCTCCATGTCCCACTGCATGGATAGGTGGACTTTTCAGGAGATAGAGGAACTTATCGAGAACGATATCAACATCACGATCTTCCCTCTAAAATATGCTCCCGGGCCTTATATGCCAAAACAAGACTGGGATTGCTACCGATTTAACAAGTGGCTGGTCATTCTGCGGCAACCTCTATGGCTTATTAGATTCCCGTCCATATACGTGTCATTGTTTCTTGAGGCAATTAGAACCGGTTCTCTAGTAGATTTCCTTTTAGGCTTTGACTTCGCTCAACAGATGGCTAAAAGAAAGGTGGAAATGATCCATTGCGTTTATGGGGATCATAAGCTTTTCATCGGCTACTATTGCAAGAAAATACTGAGAATCCCTCTCTCGGTAGCTTTGTATGGATATGATCTCAGGGCCAACCCAAACTGGTCTATGTTTCGAACAGCGATACAATTAGCAGATACTATCATTGTTAATTGTGATTTCAACAAACATTTGTTGGCTGAGATAGCAGGAAGTGACTTAGGACAAAGGGCCAAGGTCATTCGTCATTATGCGCAGATGCCGGTTAATGACTGCTGTGACAAAATCAAAATCTTGATTGTAGGTAGATTTGTGGAAAGGAAAGGTCATGATTTGCTCCTTCAGGCTGTGAGTGCCTTGGGTACAGAGGCAGATAACGTAGAAGTGTGGGTGGCTGGTTATCCAGGCCCGGTAGATGTGCAACAATTGGCGCGTGATTTTGGGGTGCAGGATAAGGTCAGAATATTTGGGGCTGTTACCGATCAGGGGTTGGATTTTCTATACCGACAGTGTGATATCTTTTGCTTGCCCTCCAAGACTGATAGTCAAGGAGTGAGCGAAGGCTTGCCTGTAGCTCTCATAGAAGCCATGGCTTACGCAAAACCCGTTATAGCTACTCGGCTAGCTGGAATACCGGAGTTGGTTGAGGAGATACTTGTTGACGAGGGTGATGTCAAGGGGCTAACGAAAGCTCTCAAACGCCTCGTGGATGATCCCGGACTTAGGAAATCCCTTGGAGCCAGAAATCTGGAGATCGTCAAGGCTCAGTATTCGAAACATAATGTCTCCGTACTGCGAGATTTGTTTCTTGAGACGTTAAAGAGCTGAATGGAGGGAATCAAGCAGCAAAGATGTACATGTGGTTTGCCGATATAGAATTATGGTCATGAACTCAACAGGAAGATGTAGGTGCACATATGAGAGTAGCGCTCGTAGGTTGTGGACAGATATCGCAAGCGCATATCAGTGCTCTTCGGGAAATTGAGGGACTTGAGATCAGCGCGGTTTGTGACCGGGATGAGTGGCGTGCCCGAGAGATCGCCAATGTAGCCGGGGGTGCTAGTGCGTACCGTGACTTGGCGACTTTGCTCCAACAAGAGCGTCCTGATGCTGTTCATGTTCTAACGCCCCCTGCAACACATGCAGAACTGGCGATCCAGGCCATGGAAGCCGGATGCCATGTCTTGGTCGAGAAACCGATGGCCCTTAGCCTGCAACAGGCCGACAGCATGATCGCCACTGCTCGAGAAAACAGGGTCAGGCTATGTACCAATCACAATTATCTTTTCAAGCCTTCCATCGTGAGGGCCAAGCGGCTAGTAGAGAGTGGGGCTATCGGTAAGGTCGTCTACGTTGACAGCTACTATGGCCTCTCTGGCGAGGGGAATTCATATGCTGGCGCCGCTGGTCGCTCCCACTGGGCCTGGCGTCTTCCTGGCGGTGCCTTTACTAACTTATTGCCTCATCTTATCTATCTTCAGTTGGCGTTCCTCCAGGATGTGGACTCGGTCGCCGGCGTGACGCTGACGCAGGGAGATAGGGCCGGGGAACCGGCGACCGAGATGACCGTCTTGCTGCAGGGATTCGGCGCATCTGGAACAATATCTATCTCAATGCGCGCCAAGCCCGGTGCCAAGTTCGTGGACATCTATGGCACCAAGGGGATCATTCACGCTGATGTGGTCAGGGAAGTTTGTACAATTCACAAAGACAGGCACCTGCCACGCATGCTCTCCAAGGTGCTCTTTAACGTGGAAGACAGTGTCCAGCTTGCCTGTCAAACGGCGATAAATACTGTCAAGGTAGCACTGGGTAAGTTGAAGAACGTGCCCGGCTTGCACACCCTCGTTCACGAGTTCTATGCCAGCATACAGAATGACCGAGAGCCCCCTGTGCCAGCCGAAGAGGGGAGGAGAATGGTCGAGGTGCTGGAGATGGTGTGGGCGAAATCTCGGGCCCAGTCTTCTCGCATTGCAACCACTGCTTCGACAAGTGTGCCCACGGGTCCGAAGACCGACGCCGAGCGAATCGTCGCCAAGAAAGGAATGCCGGGCAAGGTTCTGGTCACCGGCGCCACCGGCTTCCTGGGGCACCGTTTGGTAGCGGCGCTCTCGAGGTGCGGCGTAGACGTGGTGGCCCTGGTACGTGACAAGAGCCGGGTCTCGCTAGACCTCGAGCGTCAGGCAAGGCTCGTCTGCGGCGATGTGCGCGATCCGGCCTCAATTGAGGCCGCCATGCGGGACGTGGCTGTCATTTATCACTGTGCCGCTATCACCACCAATAAAGCTAGCTGGACTGATCACTACGAGACCAACGTACGTGGGACGGAAACGGTGCTCAAAGAGGCCGTGAAAGCTGGCGTAAAGCAGGTGCTCCACATTAGCTCGGTGATTGTATACGGGCTAAAGCAACCTCGACACGACGGATGCATCCAAGAGTCGGATCCCTACGCCCAAAACCCGGACAAGTGGGCGCATTATATGCGTTCCAAGATTGAGGCTGACAAGCTGGCCTTCCGTTTCTGGCATGAGGCCGGACTACCGGTGACAATTCTCCGCCTCGGGATTCTATACGGGCCGGGAGGACGGTCGATCGGCCGCGGACTGGGCCAGTTGGGCCCAGTGCGCCTGTTGATCGGGAGCGGCCGGAACCGGTTGCCGTTCACCTATGTAGACAACGCCGTTGACTGCCTCCTCCTGGCTGCCATCTCTCCAGTAGCGATCAGTCAGGCTTACAACGTAGTTGATGAGCCCCAAGTCATGGTACGCGACGTTGCCTTGCAGAGCATGAAAATCACAGGCGAACAGTCGACACTGATGCCACTGCCACCCTTCTTGCTCTCCGGCATGGCCGGCCTTCTGGAGTTGAAGAACAGCCTAGCCAGCTCCAGGGTGCCTCCCAAACTCTCGCGCTATGTCATCCGCAGCGCTTGTCGAGATATCTGCTACGACACCAGAAAGGCCAGAGAGCAGTTGGGCTGGCAACCGGCAGGCACTTTGGAAGAAGGGCTGCGTAGGACATTTAATCATCTCGAGTTTTGCGATGACTTGACGTAGCGAGCGAACTATTGCGAGCTACGTTTGATTACAGCTCGTAAACATAAGATGTTCGTTTTATTGGACTTAAACATCTAGAAAGAGAAGGCTGAAAATGGAATCCAAATCTATGTGTACCAAGTGTGTTTTACCGAGCACCACACCTGGTATTGAATTCGACAGAAACGGTGTTTGTAACTATTGCAATACCTACGAAGCTATGAAAGTTCAGGGGGAGGAAAAGCTCAAAGAAACTCTCGATGCATTCCGAGGCACAGGCAGAGAATATGATTGTCTGGTTGGTATTAGTGGTGGTAGAGACAGCACATACACTATGTGGAAGTTGGTAAATGACTACAAAATGAGGGTACTCGCTTTCAACTACAAGCTCCCGTGGGCTGCTGAACAGGCCCGGGCAAATATGCAAAATGCTTTGGATATCCTAGGAGTTGACTGTGCAAGTTGGGAGTTTCCGAATGATATTCAAAGAAAAGCTACAACAAAGGCTCTTAAAGCATGGGTCCATCATCCTTCTTCGATCATGATCCCCATTGTATGTGCTCACTGCAAAACATGGTGGCCAAGAGCTTTTCAAATCGCAAGAGATAACGACATTCCCTTAATATTCCTAGGAAGTAATCCCTTAGAGACTGCCTCGTTCAAGAAACCGGGCTTCGGGGGTGCGAGAACCTATCACAGGGTTTCAAATCTGCCCGGAATTGTGGCAAAGTCTCTAAAGGAAATTCTCTTGAACCCTCGCTACTTGGTCAGTTGTTCGTGGAGTCTAGTTGCGAAGATGTATTTGATGGCGGGTCACACTAGCCCTTACTTGCGATGGAGGTATAAGGACATAACTGTCCTGCGACTTTTCGATTATATCAAATGGAATGAGAAGGAAGTGATGTCCACGATAACAGATAATCTTGGTTGGAGGAAATCTTCTGAAGTTGCTTCTCCTTGGAGATTCGACTGCCGACTGGATTATGCAAGAAGGTTAATGTATGCTACGACCATTGGCGTGACTGAACTCAGAGATCTTTTCAGCAAAATGATTAGAGAGGGTCAAATGACGAGAGAGGAGGCTTTGGATCGGCTAAAGACAGAAGATATTGTTCCTAAGGATGTTGTCGAAGATGTTTTAGCGGGTCTGGGACTGAAGCTTTCAGATTTGCATTTAGGATTAGGCAAATCATGATTTTGCTACTGCTTTCTTTCCAACCTTGATCCAAGGACGAGCATGGATATGGAGACATCTGTTAGTCGTCGTGTGCTCATGCTGCTGGAGAACGCCCCCTATTCACAAGACGCTCGGGTCCCTGGAGAGGCCAAAGCGCTGGTCTCCGCCGGCTATGAAGTGTCTGTAATCTGCCCTGTGGGACCACAAGAGCCCTGGCGCGAGACGCTCGACGGCGTGTGTGTCTACCGGTTCCCGGCACCGCCGGCCGCGAAAGGCTTCCCGGGCTATCTTTTGGAGTATGGCTACGCGATGATCGCGACGTTCTTTCTCTCGCTCCTTGTGCTCTTGCGTGAGGGCTTTGACGTCGTCCACGCCCACTGCCCACCCGACACCTTTGTCTTTATTGCAGCATTCTACAAGTTGCTCGGTAAGCTTTTTGTGTACGACCACCATGACCTGGCCCCTGAGTTGTACTACGCCCGTTTCGGAGGCAGTGGTAATCGGCTTGTCTACCACGTCCTGGTCTTACTCGAGAAACTCTCCTGCCAACTCGCCGATCACGTGATTGCCACGAACCAATCGTACAAGACGGTCGAGATGCAGCGAGGCCATGTGCCAGAGGAGCGCATCACCGTCGTGCGCAACGGGCCCGATCTGAACCACATGCAGACAGTGGAACCCGACCCAGATCTGCACCAGGACGGAAAGACGATCATCAGCTATGTCGGCCAGATGGGATTTCAAGATGGCGTGGATTACCTGCTGAGAGCGCTTCAGTACCTGGTCTACGATCTGGGCAGGACCGACTTTTTCTGTGTCCTGGTAGGCACTGGAGACGCTTGGCTCAGTCTAAAATCATTGACCGAGCAGTTGGACCTCGCCAGCCACGTGTTGTTCACTGGTTGGGTGAAACACATGGAGGTCGCCCGCTACCTCAGCGCGGCGGACATTTGCGTGGCACCTGAACCTTCCAACTCCTATAACGATCGCTCTACCGCGATCAAAATGATGGAATACATGGCGCTGGGCAAGCCGATTGTGGCCTTTGATCTCCCTGAGCACCGGGTTACGGCCCAAGATGCGGCGGTGTACGCTCGCCCAAACGACGAGCTTGACTTCGCGCAGCAAATCGCCTCACTGATGGATGACCCCGAGCGGCGCAAGAAAATGGGAGAAAAAGGACGAGAACGGGTAGAAAAGGAACTTGCCTGGCCGTACCAAGAGAAGCATCTTGTCGAGGCCTACAAAGCCCTCAACGCAGGTTTTCGAGGGAGACGGTCGGTATTTCTGCGCAAAAGATCCTCGTGATAGTGCGCCCACCTGGAGGAAGTGACCGATATGCAAGTCATTAGTAATCTCGATGCAGGGCCGCTGGACGATGCCGCTTGGGACTCATTCGTTGCTACATCGCCCAATGGCCACCTTTTAGAGACAAGCCGCTGGGGCGCGCTAAAGGCCCGCTTCGGTTGGGGGGTCCAGCGTGTGGCGCTGACCGATGGGAATGCAATCGTGGCTGCGGCTCGGGTGTTGATGCGGTCACTGCCCCTCGCGGGCGCCATGGGCTACGTGCCGAGAGGACCACTGTTTGCTTTAGACGACCCGGTGTTGACAAGACTTGTTATCGATGAATTGCACCAGGTCGCCAGGGCCCACCGCGTGCAGTATCTCGTCGTAGAGCCGCCATGCAACGGCGAGGCATTAGCTCACCAGTTACCTGGTTGGGGATTTCGCCCCAGTGCGATAAGAATGGCGCAGGCGACGGCCACGGTCCTGATCGATCTGACCATGGATCTCGACGACATCCTGGCACAGATGAGAAAGAAAACCCGCTATTGCATCCGCCGTGGCCTGCGTGAAAGGATCACAGTTCGAGAGGGAACAGAGAGGGACCTGCACACCTTCTATCGCTTAGGGGTAGCAACCAGCCGGCGGCATGGATTCTTTCCATTCCCTGAGGCATACTTCGCTGAGATGCGGCATGTTTTTGCCTCATACGGATATATCAGGCTGTTCCTGGCCGAATATGAGGATGAAGCTGTGTCTGCTCAAGTGGTTCTGCCATTCGGGGACACGGTGCTCGCCAAGCACGGTGGCTGGTCCGGTCACCATGGGCACCGCCGGCCGAACGAAGTCCTAGAATGAACGACGATCATGTGGCCCAAATCTGAGGGCTACCGCTACTATGATTTGGAAGGGATTGACCCCAAGGCCGCCAGGGCGCTGATGCATGGTGAACCCCTCTCCGACTCACTGAGGCAGACACTGGTCAGTCATGAAGAACGCGCTGGACCGTTTTCGCACGGGCTGAGACATGCATGAGGATGAGAAAGAAGCTTTGAAGTACCTGTTTACGCCTCGAACTATCGCCGTAGTTGGGGCAAGCAATAAGGACGGAAAGATGGGCAATCTTTTCGTGAAGCATCTCTTGGCCGCTTATTCGGGGGAGATTTTCCCAGTCCATCCTAAAGCGCAAGATGTTTGTGGTCTTCAAGCATATCAAGATATCACAGACATTCCGGCGCAGATTGATTTGCTGATACCGTTGATTCCTGCGAAACAGGTTGTTTGGCTCGTCAATCGTTGTGTAAAAGGACAGGTAAAGGTCCTGCTTGCTATTCCCAGTGGTTTTGGCGAAGTACCTGGAGGGGGGAAACACCTAGAGGAAAAACTGCTCTCTCTGGCAAGAGAAAGACATGTGCGGGTTGTCGGTCCGAACAGCCTGGGGATGCTAAACTGTCTCTACGGACTGAACGCCTCGATGCTTCCGGAGCTGCCCCCTGGGGGACCTGGTTTTTCGTGTATTACCCAGAGTGGCGGGTTTGGGATGGCCATCTATATGTATACCCACGATCATCAACTGGAGATGGCAAAGTTCTGTGATCTGGGGAACACGGCCGATGTCACGGTACATGAACTCCTTGACTATTTTCGTTATGATGCCGATACTCATATTGTGGGGGCCTATTTAGAATCATTCGTGGATCGAGACAGGTTCTTTGCTCACGCCAACATGTTGGCGGTAGAAAAACCTGTCATCCTGACCAAGCTGGGCCGGACCGACGCAGGCGGTCGCGCCTCTCTTGCGCACATTGGTATATCACCAGGCGATGCCGATTTCCAGGAAAGGGTGCGAGATAGCCACATCATCCCGGCGCAAACAGGGTTGGAGATGCTCGATATTGCCAAGGGACTGAGTTGGCAACCGCTACCCAGGGGGCGGAAGGTGGGTATTCTAACCGGCGCAGGTGGGATTGGCGTGGAGTTGGTCGACCTGTGCCTAGAGCACGGGTTGGAAGTGCCTGAGTTCTCACCACAACTACAGGCTGCGCTACGGCCCTATCTCCCCACCTATGCCAGCGTACAGAATCCGGTCGATCTGACGCCCATCTGGCAGGAGTTCCCGAAACTCTATCCTCCGTTGCTGCAAACGCTTTTTGCCTCTGACGAGGTTGATATCCTGCTGGTGACCATCATCGACGTGGCTACAACACTGGAACCATTGATGCATGCCGTCACTGAGGTCGTGGCACAGGCTCAGATTGAGGTTGCCCCGGCGAAGCCAGTTTATGTCTATTGGGCATCGCCACACAGCATGCGCGAACACAGGCAAATACTGCAAAGGGCACGCATCCCCTGCTATCAATCTACCCTCTCTACAGTCCGAATTGCAGCAGCCATCTGCCAATATGCAATGCAGTCTGTCGCGACAGGAGATTGAGTCATGGAAAGGTCTCAGATACGCTGGTATTTCCGTTGGGCGGTCGATACTATCCGTTATGAAGGTCTGCACATCTTGCTCTGGCGCATGTTGAAATTGGGCCTGTCTCCCCTCGGCGAATTGGGAATAGTCTCTTTTTGCCGGAAGGATTTGACTCAGCCACTGGGGGAAACGCAGGCAAAGGTGAATCTCACCATCAGTCAGGCCACCGAAGCTGACATCGATCAGTTGGCCACACTGGTAGCGAAGCGTTGGAGTCCAAAACAGAAGCGAAAGTTGTTCAAGACAAAGAGCGTTCAGGAGACAATTCACGACCAACTTCAGCAGGGGGCGAAATGTTTTGTAGGCAAAATCGGGACTGAGATGGTCGCCTACAATTGGATTTTCTTTCACAGGAAGGACTTCACACATTATTTTGCTCACCTGAGTGAGCGTGAAGCCTTATGTGATGATGCCTTTACGGTCGAAGAATGGCGAGGCAAGGCTATTCATGGTGCTGTACACAACCAGATGCTCTTGTTTCTGCAGCAGTCTGGGTTCCGCACGGCGTACACGCTTGTCCACACGGACAATATTTCTGTCAAGAAAGCGCTGCAACGCCTGGGCTGGAACTTCTATGGGACTTTGCTCTATTTCAGCCCCCACCAGTCAGATAGAGTCTTGAGGTGGGAGGTCCGTGGCCCGTTAGACCCCTTTTATGGCAAAGGAGATTCGAAGTCCATCGTAATCTCCAACTTAGCGTTTTGGCGATACACTGATAACCCGAGAAAGCGAGATGTCTGGTGAAACATCCGATGAACGGAAAGGAGGCGTTCTATGTTGACAAGATAGCTCACGCTACTAGGGGGGCGTTCAATGTTAGCCAGATATCTCACGCTACTAGGGAGGTGTTCAATGTCAACCAAGTATCTCACACTACTAAGGAGGCGTTCAATGTTAACAAAATATCTCAGACTACTACCGATTCTTCTTTTGCTAGCCTTGGTTTTAGCCGCTTGTTCTCCTCTTGAACCGGTGGCTGAAACGGGCGAAGAGTCAGAGTTCGATTGCACCATCCGCCTTGGTGCACCCATCAGCGAGACTGGCAGATATGCCCGCGAAGGAAGATGGAATCAGCGAGGGTACGAGACCTGGCGGGAATGGGTCAACCATGAGTACGGCGGTATCAAAGTCGGTGATCAGCGGTGCAAGGCGGAGATCATCTACTACGATGACGAAAGCGATCCCGACACCTCGGCCAAGCTTGTGGAGAAACTGATCACCGAAGATAAAGTTGACTTCCTGCTAGGGCCTTACTCCAGCGGCATAACGATGGGCACCAGCGCTATCGCGGAGAAGTATGGCGTCATCATGGTCGAAGCTCACGGCGCGTCCGAAGCCCTGTTTGAGCGTGGCTTCGAGAACCTCTTTGCCGTACTCACCCCGGCCGGCAACTATACGGAATCCGCGCTGAAAGCACTGGCCGGCCTGGGAGCCAAGACAGTGGTTGTTGCTCATCTAGATCTCGCCTTCCCGACAGCGGCTGCGGAAGGTGCGAAAAAATGGGCCGGCGAGTACGGGATGGAGGTCTTGGCAATGGAGAAGTATCCCGCCGACGTAGCCGACCTGTCCGCCATCATGACCAAGTTCCGCGACTTGGATCCTGATGTGTTCGTTGGCGCCGGACACTTCAACGACTCGGTGCTCTTCGTCCGCAGTGCCCAGGAACTGGGCTTCGCGCCCACGGCGATGGTGCTCACAGTCGGCCCCGACAGTCCCGAATTCGTAGCAGAACTTGGCGAGGATGCCAACTACGTCATGGGCCCCGCGCAGTGGGATAAAACCCTATCCTATGAGGACGAGTACTTCGGCACCGCTGCCGACTACGCAGAGCGCTATACTAAGCGGTGGGGCGAAGCGCCACCCTATCAGTCAGCAAGCTCGACTGCCGCTGCCCTAGCGCTGCATCTGGCTATTGAGCAAGCCAATAGTCTGGAGATGGATGCGGTGCGCGAGGCATTGCGCAACTTGGACGTTGGCACGTTCTATGCTCCTATCAACTTTGACGACACCGGTAAGAATGCCGCCAAACCGATGGTTACGATCCAGATTCAAGACGGAGCGGTTACCGTCGTGGCACCAACAGAAGCGGCTGTAGGTGACATGCTGTACCCGATGCCAGCCTGGGAAGACCGCTAGTTCGACTGCCAGTAAAGTGGGATTCGTGGTGCGTGATACACATCAATGTTTCGTATCACGCGCCACGTTTCCTGCGACAGAAGCATCATCTGAAACGTCGCCAGTCATAATCCTCTTTCGTGGAGAGTAGCCTGATGGATCAATTTCTGCAAGCGCTAATCAATGGTATCATGCTCGGGGGCCTTTATGCCGTGATGGTGTTAGGCTTTTCCATCGTCTGGGGCGCTATGGGAGTCATCAATCTGGCGCATGGGGAGCTTCTGATGGTGGGGGCCTACCTCACCTGGATCATGAACCGGCAGTTTGGCTGGGAGCCCTTTGCGGCGCTCATCGTCGTCATGCCGGTCATGTTTGTGGTGGGCTACATTCTGCAGCGCACCCTCATCAACCGGATCATCGAGCGGCCTCAGCTCATCTCCCTGCTTGTTACCTATGCGCTGTCCATAATCATTGCCAACGCTTTCAAGCTGTTCTTTACGGCCACACCGCGTAGTGTAGACACGGTTCTCAGTGGCTTCTGGCGCTACGGAAACGTTACCATTCCAGTGGTCAAAACATATGATCTGATAGCGGCGCTGATCATGATGGTGGGCTTGTACACATTCCTGCAATACACACGGCTGGGCAAGAGCATCCGAGCCGCAGCCCAGAACCGGGAGGCAGCTCGGATTGTGGGTATTGAAATCTCCTCAGTATATGCCATGACTTTCGCCATCTGCATTGCCCTGACGGGGGCTGCTGGTGTGCTGGTTAGCCCTACACAACCGGTATGGCCTTTCATGGGGCCACCGTTTACGCTGAAGGCATTTGCCATCACGACCATGTCGGGCCTGGGCAGCATCCCCGGTGCCTTGCTGGGTAGCCTTTTGCTCGGCTTAGTTGAGGTCTACGTTGCCACCTACGTACCTGGAGCAGGTACCAGCTTGGGTATTGTATCTTCGTATATCATACTGGTGGTGGTGTTGGTGACCCGACCGCAAGGGTTGTTCGGCGGTCTCACGGCAATGGAGGTGCAGTAACATAAAGGCTTTAGCATGCATGTGGAAGGAGTATGACCTGGGGCGATGGGGGCTGGGCTTGCTGGTGGTGTTCCTGCTCGTGCTGCCGCTCCTGCGCTTCATTGCGCCGGCCAGCCGCCTGGTGACCAACTCACTGCTGTTCTCTCTGACGCAGATGCTCATGTTGGTCACGTTGGCCAGTAATTGGAATCTGGTCGGTGGTCTTGCCGGCTATGTTGACTTTGGCCACGCGGCCTTTTTTGGCCTGGGCGCGTATTCGACAGGCATTTTGATGAGTAAGGCGGGGTGGCCGTTTTTGCCAACATTAGTCGTCGGTGCTGTGGTCGCTGCTTTTTTTGCCGTACTCATCGGAAGAGCCACCTTGCACTTGAAAGGCCCCTATTTCTCAATTGCAATGTTGGGGACATTCGTGGCCCTGCGCGAGATCATGCGTGTCACAAGATTCGTCACCGGCGGCGGCCCTGGTCTGACCCTGCCCCCTTATCTGAACCGTCCTCTCTTCTACTACATCTCCTTGGCGCAAGCCATCATTGTGGTAGCGTTCATCTGGTGGATCAGGCGCACCGAATTCGGCGCGACCCTGGTGGCGATCCGCGAAGATGAAGTGGGTGCGGAGATGCGAGGTATCAACACCACCTTGCACAAGATTACGGCGTTTTCGTTGGCGGCATTCTCGTCTGGTATTGTGGGAGCGTCGTGGGCTTACCAGAATACCTACATCAATCCCGACATTGTGTTCCTGGATAGCCGCACAGCGGAAATCGTAATGATGACCATGCTGGGCGGTCTGGGCACCGTGGCGGGACCAGTCATCGGCGCGGTTATTGTCTACTGGTTGCGGGATATCGTGTGGGCCAACTTCCTACAATTTCACCTGATTGTAGAGGGCGCCCTACTCATTATCATCGTCCTATTTGTGCCGGAAGGGATTATGGGCACATTAGGCGACCGGTCAGGTACCAGCTTGGGCCGGCTGTGGGGTCGCTGGTTAAGCGAGACACACGAGGAGGCAGAGGTGCGCCCGTGACACAGAATAATAGAAACCAGCAGCCTTTGTTAGAGGGGCGAAACGTCAGCAAATACTTCGACGGTCTGGCGGCGCTCAGCCAGGTCGATTTTGCCGTGTACCCTGGCGAAGTGATGGGCCTCATTGGACCGAACGGCAGCGGCAAGACGACCTTGTTTGATTGCTTAAGCCGGGTGCAGGATGTTAGCCAGGGGCAGGTGTTTTTCAAAGGGGTAGAGATAACGCGCAAGAAGCCGTACCAAGTGGCGCACATGGGGCTGGCTCGTACCTTTCAAATGATTCGAGTGTATCGCAAACTCACGGTGTTGGAGAACATGCTCCTGAGCCGGCAATGGCGCGGAGAAGGATTGCTGAAGCAATTGCGACCAAGTCAGCCGCGAACGGAAGCACGAGCGCGAGAGTTAATTGACTTTTTGACCATTGGCCACTTGATCCAGGAAACCGCCGGCAATTTGTCGTGGGGGCAGCAACGACTGTTGCAAATCGGCATGGCCCTCATGCCCGATCCAGACCTGATTTTGCTAGACGAGGCCACTTCTGGGGTGAATCCAACGCTAATTGAGACGATAAAAGAACGGATTCGCCGCCTGAATCGGGAGCAGGGCAAGACATTCGTTCTGATTGAACACAATATCCACTCTATTGCTGACTTGTGTAGCCGGGTGTTTGTTCTCAGTCATGGCGAGAAACTGACCGAAGGCATGCCGGAAACAGTAATCAATGATCAGGCAGTGATCGAAACCTTCTTTGGGGCGCATGTCGGAGATGACGAGGGCGACAATGACAGATAACGGGCAAGCGCTGTTGCAAGTGCAGGATGTTTACGCCGGTTATCAGGATTCTGACATCTTGAAAGGGGTCAACTTGCACGTCAACCCTGGAGAAATCGTGTGCGTGATCGGCCCGAATGGCGCCGGCAAATCAACACTCTTTAAGGCGATTTATGGCTTTGTCAAGGTGCGCCTGGGTCAGGTGTGGTTCGATGGCCAAGATATGACTGGTTACCGGCCGCAGGATATGCTAAATGCCGGCATTACGATTGTGCCCCAAATGCGGAGTGTCTTTCCCCAAATGACCGTGTACGAAAATCTGGAATTGGGCATGTATCTGGAACGGGACACGCGGCGTATTAAGCGGCGCATCAACTACATTCTCGACCTCTTTCCACGCCTGGCAGAGCGGGCTAAGCAGAAAGTGGGCACGATGAGTGGGGGCGAGCAGCGTATGTTAGAGATTGGCCGGGCGCTCATGTGGGAGCCAAAACTCGTGCTGATAGATGAACTTTCAGCCGGCCTAGCCCCGGTAGTCACCAAGGCGATTTTTCGCAACGTGCTCCGCATGAATCGGGAAATTGGCCTGACCATGTTGATGATTGAGCAGAATGCCCACCAGGGGCTGCAGATTAGTGACCGGGGGTATGTGTTGGAGTTAGGCAAAAATAGCTACGAGGGGACAGGTCAGGAACTACTAGACAACCCAGAGCTACGACGGGCTTTCTTGGGCCGCAGTGTTTGGTCAGCGCTTCGCGATAGCTCCGCCCGTCGGAAGTGAAGAAGGGAGATTGACCGTCGCTGACCTGCTTGATCCTGCCGATGAAGATGTCAGCATCTTGAGCACCATCTTTGCCGACGTGAGAAGCGAGACACAGCTTGGTGTCCGGCTTTAGGGCTTGCCAGACCAGGCTCTCTCCGATGGTATCATGGTCCGGCTCGTCACCTCGGACGTTCTTCTCCTTTTTTCACAAAGGTAAATAGGTCATCCACCTGCACTCGATCCAGGTCGAGATCGTGCAATAGGTACTCTCGCAATGCCTCGGCGTGTTCGCCGGCCCGCTTCTGCCCAGACGCAATGGTGTCCTTCTTGTGCCCAGTGACACGAGCGGTGCCACGCAGACTGCCCCGCTCAGCCAATGTCTGGAGGGTGTTGACCACCTTCTCCTTGGGAGTGTGCAGGTTGAAGAAAGGGGTGTTTCGGTTTTCAGACAAGGATTTCCCGCAGGTATTACACTTGAGGAGCTGAGTGTGCTGTTTGCCGGAGCGCCCGTTGCGAACAGTATTCCCTTTGCCTCGCACTCTATAATCGGGACACTTCTCATTGGGGCAAAAGAGTTGACTGGTATCCACGGCAGACATCTCCTACACCAATTGTCTGCTATGATACCACATTTCTCATCCTAACGTTAGAGGGCCATGATTGACATTTGTGTAGCACCCGAACCGTCCAACTGCTATAATGACCGCTCCACCGCGCATAAAATGATGGAGTACATGGCTTTGGGGAAACCGATTGTGGCCTTTGATCTGCCTGAGCACCGGGTTACGGCCCAAGATGCGGCTGTTGTATGCTTGTCCAAACGACGAGCTGGACTTTGCACAGCAAATCGCCGCGCTGATGGATGACCCGGAGCGGCGCAAGAAAATGGGAGAAATAGGAAGGGAACTTGCCTGGCGGTACCAAGAGAGGCATCTTCTCGAGGCTTACGAAGCTCTCAGCGCAGATTTGCCAAGAAGACGGTCGGGATTCCTGCGCAAAAGGTCCCCGTGGTAGTGCGTCCACCTGGAAGAAGTGACCGATATGCGAACCCCTGGTAACTTGTATGCAGAGCCGCTGGACGATGCCGCTTGGGACTCATTCGTTGCTACATCGCCCAATGGCCACCTTTTACAGACAAGCCGCTGGGGCGCGCTAAAGGCCCGCTTCGGTTGGGGGGTCGAGCGCGTGGCGCTGGCCGATGGGGATGCAATCATCGCCGGCGCCCAGGTGCTTTACCGTTCCTTCCCTTTTGGACTCACGCTAGCCTATGTTCCCAAGGGACCGCTGGTAGATTGGGACGACGAGAGGGCGGTGCGTACTCTGCTAGCTGCGCTGCGGCAGGCTGCACACCGACATCGCGCCTTTTGTCTCAAGCTGGAACCCGACCTCCTCGACGACCCGGCCCTGGCGGCAAGGCTGCTCCGCCACGGCCTTCGCCCCAGTCCTCAGCCCGTACAACCGAGGAGTACTATTATCATTGACCTGCATGGCGAGGAAGACGAACTCCTGACCCGTATGAAGTCCAAGAGCCGCTATAACATTCGCCTTGCAGCTCGCAAGGGAGTCACCATCCGGGACGGGACCGCATCCGACCTCTCCGCCTTCCAGAGTCTGTTGGAGGAAACTGCCCGGCGACAAAACTTCACCATACATAGCGCCGAGTACTACCGTGCGGCCTATGACCTCTTTGTCCCCAGCGGGCACGCGCGGCTTCTTCTGGCCACCTACCAGGATACTGTCCTGGCCGGAATCATAGTCTTTGTGCTGGGCCGTAAGGCGTGGTACATGTATGGGGCCTCTGGCAATACCCACCGCAACCTTATGTCCAACTACCTCCTGCAATGGGAAGCAATCTGCTGGGCGCGTGCTCGGGGCTGCGCCACCTATGACCTCTGGGGTATCCCAGATGAGGTGGGACAACACCCGGGGGGCTGCACCCGGAGGGCCACTGAATGTACCGGCGACCTGTGGGGCGTTTACCGCTTCAAACAGGGCTTCGGTGGGCGCGTTGTCCGCTACCTGGGGGTCTACGACGACGTCTACCTTCGCCCGCTCTACTGGCTGTACAACAAGGCTGGCGCTTTCCTCCAGCGCATGTGGGGCGAAAGCTGGCATCGGCGTCTGCGCTCAGGCTGATCTGCGGAGGACCTGTATCATGGGTAGAAGACAAAGTCCAGGTGCCGTAATTGTGGGTGGGTCTTTCAACAGCTTGGGAGCTGCCCGCGATCTCGCCAGGCATGGTATATCCGTCTATGTGGTGGACAACGGGATCTGTGTTGCCCAGTTTTCGCGACACGTCCGGCGCTTCTTCAAGTGCCCTCCAACAGGCGACGAGGCAAAGTTCGTAGACTTCCTGCTGCAGCTCGCCGTGAAGGCGAACCTGAGCGGCTGCGTCCTGTTCCCGAGCGATGACGAATGTGTGAGGATATCCGCCCAGCATCGGGAACGCTTGAGTGAGCACTACTTGGTGACAACCCCGCCGTGGGATGTTGTCAAGTTCGTCTACGACAAGCGTCTGACACACCAATTGGCCACGCAACAGGGGATACCCGTCCCTGATACCTACAACCCTGGCAGTGTGGACGACCTTATCTCGTTGAATCTGGATTTCCCGGTGGTTCTCAAGCCCGCTATAACTCCGAATTTCGTCCCCTTCACCAAGAAGAAGGCATACCGAGCCAACGATGTGCAGGAACTGATCGAGCTCTATGAGATGATGGCCGCAATCGTGGACCCGTCCGAGATCCTGATCCAGGAACTGATCCCCGGTCGAGCAGAGAACCTGTTTTCGTTCGTTGGATTCTTCAAGGATGGCGTACCGGTTGCAGGCTTGTCGGCCAGGCGGCCACGTCAGCACCCCATGGAATTCGGTCGTGCCAGCACGTTTGTGGAGACCGTCAATGTTCCGGAATTAGAGACACTGGCGACGCAATTCCTAAAGGGTATAGCTTACTCTGGGCTCGCCGAGGTCGAATTCATGTACGATCACAAAGATGCGCGTTTCGAGCTTTTGGAGGTCAACCCCAGAATCTGGGGCTGGCACACCATCGCGATGCGTGCGGGACTCGATCTGCCCTACCTGGCGTACGCCGACGCTGTTGGAAAGGAAGTCACCGTGGGAGCAGCGCGCGAGGGCGTGAAGTGGGTTCGACTCGTGACAGACGTTCCCACGGCTGGCCTGGAAATCATGGCTGGAAGATTGACCGTGCGCCAGTACCTGGCATCTTTGTCTGGCGATACAGAGTTTGCAGTGCTATCGCTCAGCGATCCACTGCCCTTCGTTGCTGATCTATTTCTGGTACCCTACTATATGAAGCACAGGGGGTTTTAGTCATGTTCAATAGGGTTCTTCTCATCGCTCCGCCCTCATCCAGCTATCTGGGAGCTGTCAGGCCACCCACTGGCCTTGGTTATCTTGCCCAATCACTACTCGAAGCGGGAATCAAGTACGCAGTAGAGGACATGCGCGTCCGTGGCCGCCTGTCGGCATTGCGAAGGAAAATACGCGCCTTTCAGCCAGATCTGATCGGGGTCAGTCTGGTCAGCTTGGAATACAAGCGCTCCTACGAGCTGATTCGCCATATCAAAGAGTACTATCCCCGGGCCTCAATTGTCGTGGGGGGCCCACACGTATCCGCCTTAAGAGAGTCCGTTCTCGAGGAATGTCGCGATATAGACTTGGGGGTCATTGGGGAAGCCGAGCGTGCACTCGTTGCGCTGTGCAAGGGAGACAGCCCTCTCGAGGAAATATCGGGCTTGCTGTATCGGCGCGACGGAGCTGTGGCCTCTGGCCCTGAACGGGAACTCATCATGGATCTGGATAGTATACCCTTCCCCAGATACATCCACTTCGATTTCAAAAGATATACCAAGGACATTCCGCTCATCACAAGCCGTGGGTGTCCATACAGATGCATCTTCTGCCCCCACAGCATCATGGCAAGTAAGTTCCGTGCCAGAAGCGCAGCAAACGTGGCAGATGAAATGGAATACTGGTATGCTCGCGGAATCAGGCAGTTCGTTGTGGATGATGACAATTTCACGTTGCTCAAGGAGCGCGTGTATAATATATGTGATGAGATCGAACGGCGCGGGTTGAAAGACCTCTTCATAAGTTGTGCTAACGGCATCCGAGCAGACAGGGTGGATCGGGATCTGCTGGCCAGGATGAAGGAAGTGGGCGTTAGAATGGTAGGATTTGGGGCCGATGGGGGCAATAACCGAGTCCTGCTGGATATTGTGCACAAAGGAGAGACGATAGAGACGATCGAGCAGGCGATCCAGGATGCCATTGATGTGGGGCTGGAAGTTAAGCTCTTCATCATCGTTGGACATCCGGGCGAGACGTTGAGTGACATCAAGGATTCGTTTGCCCTGGCCCAGCGCTACCCGATTATTCTCCTTCATCTCAATAATCCGATTCCCTATCCCGGGACCGAACTCTTTGAGTGGGTCCGAAGCCGTGACTGCTTCTTGATACCCCCAGAAGAATACCTGAACAACTTGACAGACAGCGATAGTGAGCCAATCTTCGAAACGCCCGAGTTGCCAGTAGAGGTGCGGAGGCAGATCCTTGTGCGGGCACGACAAATTGAGAAGAGTGTCTGGCGACGGGCAACGGAGAGAATGCTCGAGAACCTGCCCATTATTCGCACGATTGCGGGATGGCTGTTGGCCAGCCAATTCGGTCAATGGCTCTTCTTCAAGAACATGCTCACGCGGTCCCTCATCAACCGAATTTGGTATCGGAAAATGGTGCGTGATTAGGAGGATGATATGAGTTGGGAACTGCCGGCCCTTGGCGCTGTGTCTTCCGTGCTCTTAATGCTGCCTCTGGCAATGAAGTGGAAGCTACCAAAGCTGCCCGCCTTAGCTGGCGCAACCGCTGCCACACTCGCAGCGGCATTGTCCTTTTTCTGGATCTACCCCCTGTGCGAGACAAGCTGGGGGTTGGCGGCGGGCGTCTTTGGTCAGACAGCACTGGCTCTTACCCTCGCCTTGTCTATGATACTGCTGCGTTTTTGGAGAGATCCGGAGCGTGTTCCGCCTGAGGAGGACGGGGTTGTTCTGTCTGCTGCCGACGGCAAAGTGGTCTATACCAGGACCGTTGACGAGGGTTCGACGCCGCTGGTGACCAAGGGCGGTAGGGATTACCTGCTCAGAGAGTTGATGGGCACGAGCCTGCTGGCGAGCGCCGCCTACGTCATCGGCGTCGAAATGAACATTCTGAATGTACACGTGACCCGATGCCCTATTGCCGGCGAGGTGAAATTGCAGAAGCGTATCGAGGGAAAGTTCATATCCTTGAGAAAGCGCGAGGCACCCTTCGTCAACAAGCGTCTTACCACGATCATCGAGAATGCATCGCTGACCGTGGCGGTGGTCCAGGTTGCCTCAAGGCTTGTCCGACGCGTGGAGAGCTATCTGAGCGTGGGCCACACGGTGAGCGCGGGCCGGCGGCTGGGCATGATCAGGTTTGGCTCGCTCGTCGCGGTCGTGTTGCCGAAGAGAGAGGATGTGAGGATTGAGGTGAAACCTGGCGACCGTGTCACGGCTGGCCTCTCCGTTCTGGCACGCTATGAAGTGAAGGATGAGAGGACAGAAGATTGAGGCTGAGGGAATGGTTTGCCCTGCGAGGGCCCGAATATGTCCTAAAGCGGGCAGACGTTTTGCTGGACAGATACGGCATCACACCCTCCAAGGCAGTAAACCGGGTAGAAAGCTTGATAGCGACGCTGGCCGAATATGGCTGTGCGCCTACACTTCCCACACCGGGCCGCGTCGTGCAGCGATATCCGCAGCTTATCCGCCACCTGCAGGATGCGGGGGCAGAAATCGCGGTGCACGGCTATGATCATGTGGATCTCGGAGTCTATCCGCCAACTGAGGCGTGTGAACAGCTTGGGAGAGCCGCTCAGGTCTTTGCTCACCATGGAATCGAGGTGTACGGCTTCCGTTGCCCGTACCTGAGTTGCACCGATGATTTGCTGGATGTATTGCCGGAGGGTGTGTTCGACTATAGCAGTAACAAAGCAATCTGGTGGGATGTGATCCCCTCCACTGACGCCCGCAACGCGGCCACGATTTTAGACGTTCTCTACCGACTCTACAGGCCAACGTCCGCACTTGATGTGGTATGCACGCCGCGGATGCGCTCCAACGTGGTTGAGATCCCGGTTTGCCTGCCTGATGACCTGGAACTCCATGATGGTTTGCATCTTGGCCGTGAGGGGATGACGCAAGCGTGGAGCCAGATCCTGCATCGAACGCATCGGCGTGGTAAATTGTTCGCCGTTCTGTTCCATCCCGAGCTGGCCTGGTGTTGTCAGCAACCGCTTGTGACGGTATTGCGCGAGGCGACAGGTCTCCAACCCCCAGTGTGGATTGCCAGGCTGCGAGACATCAGCAACTGGTGGCGAGAGAAATCCAGCTTTGCGGTTGCTGTTTCTCACACTCCGGCAGGTCTGCATATCTCTTTCACCTGTTCTGAACGCGCCACAATCCTGGTCAGGGGTCTGGGTACTTGTGGTTTAGAGCACGCGCGGTGTCCTGAGCCTGTCGAAGGATGGGATGGGGCGTACTACCAATTGAGAACCAGAGCACTGCATGTACCCGCTGAGCCCCGTCCGTTTGTGGGGCTGCCTGCCAACGCGCCCAAGCGCATAGTGTCTTTTCTGCGGGAACAGGGTTACATCCTGGACACTGGTGAAACGGCCACGCGCTGCGGAACATACATAGACGCTGCCACTCTGGCCAGACTGACAAGCGAAGTGGAACTCATCAATTACATCGAGGCGTCGGCAGGTCCCCTCGTCAGATATTGGCGCTGGCCAGATGGGGCTAAGAGCGCCATGTGCGTTACCGGAGACTTGGACGCCTTAACGCTTCTTGACTACGCATCCAGGCTGTTTGTCCGGTAAGTGCATAGGGCAGATTGAGGGCTTCTAGTGTGAGTATGGGTACAAATGTGCGGGGGAGCGCCCCCCGGCCGGCTACGCCTGGCGGGGGCAGTCCCGAGTTGCCATCCTGGACCAGCCCCTCTGCAATTTCTGACGTCTTCGTGGTGCGCAATGTACCGGCCCCACGATACAGCCTCGACGGAGGCACCGTGCCGGAGGGCGTGTCGCCGGCCGAGGCGTTGCACGATGCCGGTGTGGATGCACTGATCCATCTAATGGAAAGTCAAGGGACCCACTTCTACAAGACGGCAGCCCATCCGATTGGCATCATCGGCTCCAACGATGTGGTGGTGATCAAGATCAATGATCAGTGGAATGGGCAGGCGTCGCGGGAGCGCACCCACACCAACAACGACGTCCTCAAGGGGCTGATCTACCGCATCGTGCGGCACCCCGAGGGCTTTACTGGAGCGGTGATCGTGGGTGAGAACACCCAGTGGAGCGACCCCAACTGGGACAGCAATGACCACAACAACGCCCAGGACCCGCACCAGTCGTATCAGGACGTGGTCAACGCCTTCGTGTCCCAGGGCTACAACGTCTGCATCTCTGATTGGCGCAGTTTCTCCTGGACCTTCGTTGATGAGTTTAGCGCTGGCGACAGCAGCGACGGTTACGTGCTAGTGGATGACCCCGGAGAGCCGGGCACCGACCAGCTCTCTTATCCAAAGTTCAGCCTGGCCTGCGGGTCGCAGTCATTCAACATCAGCATGCGCTACGGACTGTGGGACGGCATCGCCTATGACAATACATGCCTCAAGATGATCAACCTGCCGGTGCTCAAACGACACGGGTGGGCCGGGGCGACGATCGCCGTGAAGAACTACATCGGCTTCCTGACCATCGGCGACAAGGATCGGCGCTTCGGCGGTTCGGCCGAGATGCACGGCTTCTTCTGGGGCTACAAAGGCATCCATACCGATTATGGCCTCCTTGGTCGGCAAATGGCGCGCATCCGCCGCGCCGACCTGGACATTGTGGACGCTATCTGGGTGGCC
>Ga0209979_1001578_pt1 | contig 24463 bp, 15 predicted proteins | sample AnhtaG_FD_183114 | JGI IMG/M metagenome (GOLD analysis project Ga0209979, IMG submission 183114) | Deep subsurface microbial communities from Anholt, Denmark to uncover new lineages of life (NeLLi) - Anholt_01485 metaG (SPAdes) (version 2) | ecosystem: Environmental > Aquatic > Marine > Oceanic...
CCTATGCTGACCAGATTACTCTTTTTCTAATATCTCGAGATTGACTCTCTTTTTCAGTTTCATTCCAGCAGCACCGAGAATAACTCTGATAGCCTGAGCATTTCTTCCCTGTTTTCCGATAACCTTACCCAAATCTTCCTGAGCAACCTTTAATTCAATGATCGAGCTCTGTTCTCCGTCTAATTGGGAAACCTTCACCTTGTCCGGATTGTCCACTAATGCTTTGGCAATCAATTCAACCAGTTCTTTCACTATAACCTCCCTTAATACATAATTTTTTTTTCACCTTTGAGAATATCTTTCTCCTAACTTGTTTTTGCTTACCCGCTAATTCGCTCAGTTCCATAATCTTAATTAAATAACACAAATAAATATGAAAGGCTAATTGTTATTTAACACAGCCAGCCTCTTATCTTATGAGATTGCCACGCTCCCTACGGTCGCTCGCAATGACTTTTATATCTTCTATATCATTACAGAAAGTGTTACCTAATTACTGAGCATAAACACCATTTTTTCACTTTTATTCGTAGCGTAAGGAATCAACAATATTTAACCGCATAGCACGAAGCGCTGGCGTCAGTCCGGCTATAAAACCAGCCGTTATCATGAAAAAAACAGTGATTATGGATGCAAATAACGAATTCTCCGGCGAAAAAAGCATCATGAGCTGTGTGTTTTGACTCCGAAGTATTTCGACAAGAACTGAGAGTCCGGCATTTAAGCCCCAGCCTATCCCGAGCCCAATCAGCCCTCCGATAAATGTAATAGCTAGAGCCTCTGTAAAAAGCTGCTGGAAAACATGTCTCTTAAGCGCTCCTACAGCTCTGCGAATGCCAATTTCCCGAGTACGCTGGGTGACAACAAATAACATGATATTCATCACTCCAACCGCGCCGATCATCAGAGTGATAACTCCCACACCACCCAGGAATATCTGAAGTCCTAACACAATATAACCCAGAAAATCCATACCTTCTAACATGCTAAATACATTTAAAGCATCTTCATCTTCAGGATCAAATCTGTGCAGCCTGGACAGAGTTTTGCGAATCTCCAGCTCGGTCTCCGGATAACGGTCCTTATGAACCGGCGAGACAAGTATACGAGACACGTATTTTTCACCACTGAAGTCTTTTAAAGCAGCCGTAAACGGGATAAGCAATTTATCATCATCGTAGGAAGTGTTCATAGACATCTGAAGGCCTTTGGGCTGAGCAGTCCCTATCACAAGATAACGGATCCCGTTGATGTTAACAAACTCTCCTGTAACATCGCGTGTACGGCTCCCGAAGAGACGCTCATGGATGTTCGCTCCTAAAAAACAGACCCTCCCGCTTTCCTCAACATCTCCTTGATTTATAAACCTTCCCATGGCAACTAGAAAATTCCGCATCTTTAAAGTCTCCGGAACTACACCCAGGGTGTGTACAGCGCGGCTTTCGCTGCCGTATTTCACTACAGGAAACCTGCAATCATATTCCGGAAGCACATCTTCTACTTCAGTAGGAAACGTCTTGAGTGCCTTTACATCTTTTTCTGAGAGGCGTACTCTTCTTGCTTCCCGATAAGTATTTCTTTCGCTTTTTACACGCCCCCCGCTCACAAATATGGTCTTTTCACCCATTTTTCCAAATTCACGTCCAAAAAATCCCTGAAAACCTGTGCCGAATCCAATAAGTATAATAACGGCAGCAATACCCCAAAAAATTCCGAACATCGTGAGAAAACTCCGGGACTTGCTGCTGCGAATCTCGAGAAAGGCTTGTCCGATAAGCTCGCCTGTCAGCGTTCGAGAGACCCAGAGAGGCTTTGGTATTTTTTTGCCTGCAGCAGTTTCACCCCGTTCGTATTGTAACGCCTTAGCAGGCTCCATCTCAGCCGCGTTTTTTGCCGGAATGTACCCGGATATAACTCCGGTAAGGATCATCACAAAAACAACTATCAAGGAGAGCTCAATTGAGTTCTGAGGGAGAGGGATATATGGCGGTAAAGGCAAAAGGTTAATCGCTCCCAGCAGAGCTGAACCCAGCAGAAAACCTGTGAGTCCGCCCAGCAGCGTAATAAAGAGCGATTCAGCCAAAAACTGGAGTCGAATGTCGCGTTTCCTTGCTCCCACGGATTTAAGGATGCCTATTTCACGGGTGCGTTCCTGCACCGAGACAAACATTATATTCATCACCCCAACACCCCCTATAAAGAGGGTGATGATTCCGATGAGACCCAGGAGAATGTTCAATCCCAGGGCCAGGAGATTGAACATCTTCTCAAAGAAGGCAAATTCCAAAATAAACAATGCTTCTGTGTCCTCGGGATCAAAGTGGTGGCGTTCTGCCATAACACTGCGTATTTCGGTCACTACCTGGCCAGATAAGTAACTTTCCTTTGGAGAGGCGAACACTATATCAAGGCTTTTCCCGTCTCCCCATAACTGCAGTGCCGTGCTTAGAGGGACCAAAATCTGGTCGTCATGCCGGCTATTTATGGTAGATGACTGTAATTTTTTATCAACACCCACACCTACGATAAGGAACGAAATTCCATTAATCCTGATCTTTTTACCTACAAGATCGGACTCATCAGCAAAAAGCTGCTCTTTGATATTATTCCCTACAAACGCAAAACGCCGGCGATTCTTAACGTCATCTTCAGTGATAAACCGCCCTTCTGCCACCTGCCAGTTGTTCATCGTTTTAACAACCGGCAGGACGCCCCGCATGTTGTACTGGCGGGATTCCGTCCCGGCTTTAATAAAGAACCACCGGGATATCTGCGGATTAATCTCGGCTACTGAAGGACATTGAAGTTTAATAGCCTCTATATCCTTCATTTCCGGGACAACTGGTCGTCCGGCTTTGTATCCTCCAACACCGATGGATGTGTGACCGGGTAAAAAAACAACCAGGTCTTCACCGATCTTCTTCATACCTTCCAGCATCATATCTCGAAAACCAAATCCCCAACCCAGTAGAATCATGATGGCTACAATGCCCCAGATGATTCCAAAAAGCGTGAGGGTGCTTCGAAGGCGGTTCGCCTTCAGATCTGCAGAGGCTTGTCTTACTATTTCGGAAAAAAGCATAACAAAATCCTAAATACAGGGCAAACTCAAACGGATACAGCCCTGAATGGATAGATAATAAAAGCTCACGTGACGGCTCTACCTGGGAATAATTACAACTTGGCCTTCTTCAAGGCCTGACAAAATCTCGGTTCGAAGACCATCAGATATGCCCTTGGTGATCTCAATTTTACGTTTGCCTTCCTGAACTGTATCATCCTTGACATTAACGTAAGTTTTCCCATCCTCGTATATTATCGCGCCTTCTTGAATGACCAGGACGTTTTTATGTTCTTCCAGAATGAGCTCAGCATCCGCTGACATACCCACACGTAGTTTATTCTCCAGGTCATTGATTGTTGCCCTGATCTCAAAGTTAACGATATCCTCTTCCTCACGACCCTGGGGACTGATGTGTGTCAGCTTTGCTTTAAAAGGCTCATCAGGATAAGCTTCAACATAGATTTTAACCGGGAGGCCAAGATTCACTTTTCCGATATCCGCCTCGTCCACATCGCCTCGAAAATGTTTCTCAGAAACATCGGCAATTGTCATGATGACTGTTCCTCCGTAAGCTGAAGAAATGGGGATGACCGCGCTTCCTTTGTCGGTGTCCCTTGAAAGGATAATACCGGAGATAGGAGCGTTCAACGTCATACTGGAAATGGCCTCCTTAGTTTCCTTTTCAATCTCACGCAAATCCTGCTCACTGATTTCAACGCCTTCAATAACCGACTTTACATTTGACCCCTGCTCCAGCACCCGTAATCGCGCCATGGCTGCGTAAAAGCGGGCTTTAGCAGTGCGATAATCCGCTTCAGCCCGATCGTACTTTTCGGGCGAGATCATTTTTTGCTCAAGGAGCTCTTTAGTCCTAAGATATTGTTTTTCGGCAACGGTCTTGTCATATGCTGCGGCTTTTACTTCGGTTCGGGTCAGCACCATTTCTACGGGCGTGACTCCTGGAATAATTTTCACCAATTTCTGGCCAAAAGTTACATGATCCCCTTCCTCAACGAAAAACTGCTTAACAAGGCCTCCTATTTTTGATTTGATTTCAGCCTTGTACAGCGGTTCAACCTTGCCGGTGGCAACAACAGTCTTCGATATGTTCCCCTTTTCCACTGTTGCGGTGTTTAAGGGCTGATTGCTACCGCGGTTCTGACAGCCTTTTACTGCCAGAAATAAAAGAACACCGACTACCACCACAATTATGATTAGAAAAATAATCTTTTTCATTGAACCAAGCTCCTAAAGTTATTCTTGTGATAATGAGAACCTTCTTTTTTAATTAGTGAATAAGACATTTTAATTTCTATAACTATATATAATTATACGAAACTTAATCCCAAGAGTTCCCTTGAAGTCCAGCAAACCTCTTCTTTGCATCTTTAACCTTATTATTAACTATCTTACTTTTTCACGTAATAAATTTCAATTTCAACAATTTACTTCGATGGGGTGATAAATATTCTTTAGTTTTTTATAGGCTGGGTAAAATTTATCAGGCGCAGGGCAATAAGGAAAAAGCTGTCGAGTTTTATAAAAAATTTCTCGGAATCTGAGTTAATGTCGATCCTGGACTATTAGAAATATCAGATGCCAGAAAACAGTTGCCTGCATTAGGAGCATCAACTCAGGAATAATTTCTGCTTTTTCTTTTTTTGATTACGAATGACTCAGGCTTTCTAAGTCTTCTAAGAAATTGAGCTTTTCTTCTCTCATTACTTTCCTGAGCCTACAAACCCAGCCAGGTATTTTCCCAATAACCGAACTCCCAAAAGCAGCATCAATGGGACAGACTACACAATCTGTCATCTTTTCACACAACATACAGAAGTTATTTGACGTGAAAAAATATTCCATACGAAGATTTGAATAATTCTTTAGGATTTCAGGATAAATCCGCTCATGATTTTCCATAAATGATTCAAGGCTTCCAAAGCAGTATTTGAGAAACTCCTTTGATTTTTCTTTACCTTTGAAGTAATCATAGAAAAAACAGCACCCCCATAAACTCCCATCCGGTGACAAAGCAATACGGTCTTTCCCGGCATAACAAGCAAAGACATTTTCACTTGAATTTTTTCTGAAATTGGCTAACGGAATTGCACCTGTCTCCCTATAAAATGATAGAATAAACCCCTGTAGTTCTGATAATTCCTTCTTTAAGAGGACAAGTGCAGATTCGCTCCAGGGCGGAAGATTGGAAAAGGAAATATTAGCAGTGGGCACCCCCGATTCAATGATAAATCTAATGGATCGGGAAAGATAACCAACTGTATCAGCTGTAAAAACACTATTTGCCTCCAGCTCAATATCCGCGCATCCAATGAGCCTCTCCAAAATAGAAACAATGGGGGCAAAACTCCCTTTTTTTCTTGAAACATCCTGGGCGAGACCGTCAAAGCTCAATAAAAGAAAAAATTTATTCTGGTTTAAAAACTGCAGGATGTCGTCATTTATCAGGCTGCCATTGGATGTAATGGAGCATTGGATCTGTTTCTTAAAATTTTTGTTTTTATCTTGGATATAGTTAAAAATTTCCCTGATTTGTTCAAAGGCGAGCAGGGGCTCTCCTCCATAAAAATTGATATCACAGCTCTGTTTCAAAAAAGGAAAGAAAAAATCAACCGCATTTTTAGCTGTGAAAACATCAATGTATTTTTCCTCTTTTTTCTGAAAACAATACGGACAGTTAAAGTTACAATCATCTGTCACAATGAGTGTTAAATTAGATAATTCCATTTAAAATTATTAAAGCTTCTGGAAAAAAGCTTCAACCAATAAATGAATATCAATCAATAGTAATAAAAGACTTGCCCTTTTTGCTAAAGCTTCTTTACACGTTTTTTTATCTTCTTCTTGATTTTATCGTAGGACGGGGGAGGTCCTGTTCTAACACTTTTATTATCAATGAATAAACCATCAACCATTCCCCATTCAAGAAATACATCTCGATCCATCGTGTTGATCTCTTGAAAGACCACCTTATCCCCAAACTCTGAAGCAGCCCTCTTTGCCCTTTCATAGACAATGTTCTGGGCAGGGCACCAACCATTGATAAACGAAGTCACCGTGACCTTGCCGGGTACAAGTTCCGGCTTCTTTTTTTGTTTAATCCATTTTGGAGAGACCGCATTTTCAGTAAATGGTTTCCAGAGAAGTACTGTACCTCTATCCTTATCAACCTTTTTGTAGCCGTGTTTTTTAAACCATGAGGCTTTCATCCAGAATGGAAGAGAAATTCCCCAGGCTGCTATACCTTTTACACCCTTTGATTTTACATCATCCTCGGCTGCCTTTAGCAAAGCTTTGCCCATTCCACGCTTCTGAAAATTGCCCCTTCCCTTTTTATAACCATGAACCCATATACAATGAATAAAATACAGGTTTTTACCTTCTATAAAAGATTGTTCGACCGGCAAATACTGGATCATTCCTCCAATTTTGCCATTATCGTCAACTGCAAGCTTTACTCCCAGACCCTTGTCCTTCATTTTGTTGTACCAGTTCTCTTTGTGATCTCCCGCTTCTTTCATCTCTTCAGACCAATCCTCAAGGCAACAAAAATATTCTTTTCCATACTCTTCTGTAAAATCGATTATTTTCATTGTACTGGCTCCTCGATGTCTAATTTTTTCTCACTCTGATATTTACTTAAAAAATAAGTAAATAATAAAAAAATATTAAAAAAACTGGAATTAATAGAATTTTTTTAAGTCCATACCTGAATAGAGGTGGCCGACATGGTCTGCGTAGCCGTTAAACATTAGGGTTTTTCTCCTTCCCTCTTCACCCAAACGGCGTTCTGAAGCTTGAGTCCAGCGTGGATGGTCCACATTCGGATTCCGGGAGCAAGGAGGAGCTTAACATCCCAGAAGCCACGAGCAGTGTAGAGCTCTCGATAAACCGACGGCGGTTCATGTAAAGTTTCTTATTTGTAATCTCCGAAAATTTTATATCTGGAGCGTTCTTTAATAACACGACAGCCTCCTCTCCTACTAACTCTCCGGTAAAAATCTTATATCACAGCTACAAATTGAGGTCAAAGACAGGACAAAAAAGTAAAAGCCACCCATAAAATAAATTACGGATTTTGAGAAATTGATATCAAATCAGTTTTAAATACGAATCTGATTCTCTTCCTTTTTCCGGCTAGCGTTTGATTTTTCTGGCTTTTGGGGGAACCCAAAACTCGAGGAACTTTTTTCCGCTTTCATATCTTGCGACCAGGTCCTGGAATATAGCCCGCATCTGCTCCTCGGGAAGGGTACCTATTATCATACGGCCATTAATGATCATAGTTGGTGTTGAGCGGACTCCGTGGGCGAAGCGATCAGATGTTTTTTCGTATTCTTTCCCTGTGTTGATGATGGCTTGAACAATTTCCCGGGTAGCCGGATCATTGAAGGCCTCTTCCGCTCCATATTTTCTTGCTAATTCCTGACGCCATTCGGGCTTTCGGGCGGCAATAAAATTGGCGAAGATCTCATCATGAATTGCGAGGAACTTAGCCGGATCGTAAGCTGCAATGTAAGAAAGCTCACAGGCCCCGGGGTGAAGATCTTTATTTACTACAGTATTACACTGTCCCTCTAATGGAAAGAACTGAAACGCGACGTTGATTTTCCCGGCAAACTCCTCTTTAAATATATTGAGTTGCTGTGTAAGGAACAGGCAGTCCGGGCAGAGAAAATCTACATACTCAATAACCTGGATGGGAGCATCCTCAAAATTCTCTGTGGACCGGACAGTCCAGTAGGGTGAGATGAAACTCGGGTTACCGACCACTGGAAGCTCGTAGAACTGCTTGACGATGCGCAACGCAACGGCAGCTTTCGCCTCCTTTTTAGCTTCATGATACTGAATCATCCCGTAGGCTCCAAGTGCAGAAATACAAAAAACGGTAAAAAGTATCTTTAGCGACGGCCGGAAAAACCTTATAAGAAAACCTCCCTGGCTTCGTCCGATTCCATATCGCCAAAAAAGGATAACACTCAGAATTGAAAATATATAGAAGCCAGCGCAAAACAGACACATACTTCCAAGGAGGAATACGGAGTAGATAAAGAGCCCGGCAACCCCCAGCACATTGAGGAAGGCGATAAAAGTGTTAGTCCGTTCTAAGCTCTCCGAAGGGAAAAGAGCTCCCAGAGCAACCAAAAGACCGACAATCAGGCCGAAATAACCAATTGGAATCCCTAAAACCTGGGCTATAGATGAAAAGGCTGAGTTGTCGCAGTTGAGAAAAGTACTGATATCACAGAACGATCCTTCAAAGATGGTCCTTGGGTAGTTAGCGAGAAAAAAGTGTTGTATGGTGAGGATAGAAGCCGCCATCATCCCAATCCCTGAGAAAAAACTGAAGATCCTGGGCAACCGTTTACCATCAAAGGTTAATGTCTTCACCATCCAGAACTCCTTTAAAAAATACTCTCAAATATTCCAATATAGAGTACTCACATTCCAGCCTCAAATCAAGGAATATATAAACTGTGAGCTTAAAACATTATTTTACCTTTAAAAAAGGAATTTAAGGCATAAGAACAGGCAATTATTATGCTTATGTTTTTTATTATAATAAAATTAGCTTGGTCCGACCCCACAAGTCAAAATCCCTATTTCGCCATGATAAAAGGATTTTAAAGTGTTATTAACCTGGATTATTCACGAGTCGAGGTTGCCGTAGATTCGAGGCGTAAAGGATGAAGCTGTGGTCCTCCACCGCAAATTCTTTGCAACAAAGCAGATACGGTAAGATCGGCTCGCTCGGAGAGTAAAAAATGCCGATGATTGATATATATGAATTTAAAAACAGAGTGATGTTCTAGAACTGGTGAAAAATCATGCTAACGAATTGATATTATTGAAAATGAATGATGGCATCGGCAGTTTTTATGAATAATTCAGGTTAAATAAATTTGAAATCAAGTTAAACTTTAAATAATATAACCGCGAAGGAGTTAACATGGCAGAACGATTAAAAGATATCTTTTTTACTCAAAAATCAGTCAATATGTTCGCAGATACAATTCAACGACATTACCCGGGTTTTGACAAAAAGAGGTTTATAAATCTTGTATTCGATGAAACTTTTGAGACCAAAGAAATAAAAGAGAAAATGTCACATGCAACGCAGTGCTTGTATAAAACATTGCCAAAATCTTACAAAAAAGCCTTAAGCATTCTTAAAAAAGCCGCCCCATATGTTAAAGGTTTTGAAGCTTTATCATTGCCTGATTATGTTGCTCTATATGGAAAAAATGACTGGGAATTGTCGCTGCCTGCCCTGGCCCATTTTACACAATATGTAACTTCGGAACTTGCTATACGTCCGTTTCTGGACAAAGATCCGGAAAAAGTTTTGGCCTATATATCGGTTTGGGCTGAGGATGATAATCCAAAAATTCGGCGTCTGGCAAGTGAAGGCTGCCGTCCGAGGCTTCCATGGGCTATGGCTTTGCCAAAATTTAAAAAAGATCCAAGCCCTATTCTACCGATTCTGGAGAAACTAAAAAATGATGAATCTGAGAACATCAGAAGAAGCGTGGCCAACAACTTGAACGATATATCAAAGGACAATCCCGGGGTAGTGCTGGATGTCTGTGAGAGATGGTATGGGCAGTCGAGCGATACGGATAAAATCGTCAAACACGCCTGCCGGAGTTTGCTGAAAGCAGGTGATGAACGCGCGCTCGCGATTTTTGGGTATAGTGATCCGTCTTCGATAAAAGTGGATAATTTGAAACTTAATGAAAAAATAATTAATATCGGTGACAAGTTATTCTTCTCCTTTGACTTGACCATAAAAGAGAAAAGCAAAGTGAGATTGGAATATGCTGTCTTTTTTGTCAAAGCAAAAGGTAAATTATCAAAAAAAGTCTTTAAACTTACAGAAAACAACTATAATCCCGGAAAATATCCAATTTCCAGAGGACATTCTTTTGAAGACATGTCAACACGTAAACACTTTGCGGGAAAACATCACATTTCCATCATTGTGAACGGAATAGAGATGGCTAAAACCTCTTTTGAATTAAAAGAGAAAAATGATTGATACATGCATTAAAGATAAAATTGTTTTAATTACTGGCGCAAATCATGGCATTGGTGCTGCAACTGCAGTAGCTTTTGCTAAAGAAAACGCCAAGGTTTTTTATAAATTATCTTCGTCTATCACCTGAAGAATATGGAGGAGTTACCCAAGAAGAAGCCAATAAAGCAACTGAACCTGGCAGAGCATATTATTATCCGTTAAGAAGAACTGGGAAGCCAGAAGATATAACAAATGCTATCATCTTTTTTGCATCTGAACAGGCGAATTGGAAAACCGGGCAAGTGTTATATGTTGGTGGTGGAAATAGAATGTAACGAACAATGCCTATCAAAATATTACAATACCATATTTTGACTCCAATTATTTCCTGGAAATAAATCCCGGATATTCTATAAAATTCGAGGAGTCAGATAAAAAGGAATGGACGTTAATTTATAAATTTTTCCGCCTATTTCAACTTTTTCTTTTTTTAGATTACCGCTGTATATTCGTACCAGCTGATGATTTTTTACTCCATCAGCAAAACTATAAAGAGATCTTAATCTTCCAGTCCCGCCTGATTTGACTTCAATTCCTAATATTGTTCCTTTAACTTGCAAACAGAAATCAACCTCTGCAGTACCTTCTCGTTTTCCCTTGGCCCAATACAAAATGACAGGGATACGATTTGTAAACTGCGCGAGTATATTTTGTCCTACAACTTGCTCTGCGATCCTCCCTCGATAAAAATCATTCAGGTCTTTAAGATTTATAAATTCTTCCTGAACACCCATTCGATAATTGACAAGCCCAACATCAAGATAAAGTAGCTTCTTAGGTCTTTTACTCTGCTCAATTAAAGGTATTTCTGTCGATTTTGTTGCCTGGACCTGATAGGCCAGCATAACTTTCTCCAGAGTATCAAAAGCTAAACTCATTTCTCTACTTCTAAAATTCGAGCCACTAAATTTTTCATAAGTGAATGTTGTCCCTGCAAATAATGGAGCTTGTTCAATCACATAGCTAAGATACTTCGCATTAGCCAAAGATGAGTATTTATACACGTCCTCTGAATAGCTCGTAAAAAGCGAAGAATAAATAGACATAAGCTTGTTGGTGTTCCTATCTTCGATATATAATTTTACAACTTCTGGCATTCCTCCAATCATAGTGTATTCATAAAAATGCCTCAAAGCTTCCTGATGAATGGCTTCAGGTATTATGTCTTTAAAAGAAATATTTCTTAAATAATTCAAGAGTTCGTTTTCTTCTTGTGCCTCCAAATATTCAAAGAAATCAAGTGGATAAACATAAGCATACTCTATTCTTCCTACGGGAAGCGAAAATCCCTCTCTTTCAATCTTAGCCTGGAATAGTGAGCCGGCAGCGATGACGTGGATATTAGGCTTCTCCTCATAAAAGAATCTTAATAGTTTCATTAAAGATGGGGAGTTCTGAATTTCATCAATAAAAACTAATGTATCATCGGGCACAATTTTTTGGTGAAATTTAATCTGAATAATTTTTTCAAAATCACCTAGCGAGATCTCCTCTCTGAATAACCTTAAGTGTTCGATATTCTCTAAATTTAGATATATTAAATTTTTAAAACTTTTTTTCCCGAACATCAAAACTGCTGAAGTTTTCCCTACTTGTCGGGCTCCTCTTAATACTAAGGGTTTTCTCCCTTTTTTATTTTTCCATTCGATCAAATAATGAATGATTTTTCTCGAAAACATCCTTGCACCTTCGTTTGATTCATTTTTTTCAAAATATTGCTACTTTTTCTCAAATAATGTTTAAAAGTAGCACTACTTTATTACATTTATTGTATAAAGTCAATATATATTTAATAGAATTTCTATATTTCTTTTAGATTGGGACACTCCTCAGGGAGCCATGCTTGTATTTGTATCAATCTCTTTTATAGGGATATATAATTGCGTATAATTTTTCTTAAAAAGTTCCATAAACTTATTGTAGAACCCAGCATGCTGACATACAACTTAAATATTTCTGAAAAAACCGTAAGAACCTTAATGATATACCGGAAGTTTTTTTGGCAGTATGCTGACATAAAAAGAATCAATTGTGAGATTGCCGCGTTGCTTCTCTAATGTGTCACTAATGTTTCTGAAGGAGAACAATAGTAGAGCATATAGGCGGTCAACTTTTTAGTTTTGAGAAGATTAGCGAATCATAACGTAGAGATGAACGTTAAGCGGTTTGCCAAAACTAAAGATTGACCTCCTTTACTGTCCGGTTGATTCAACGGATTCTACAGGCAATCGAGGTTTGAGAGCGGGCTTGACTCGACGTGTCTTCTGCAACTATCACGAGAACGTACTCACCAGGTGCAATGTCCGGTAATTTCAATTTGGCAAGGATCGTCCCCATTTCGCCTTCTTTTTTACCGGAAAGAATGGACACGGCCAGGGGGATGGACTCTCCTGAGGATTTTTCAACCAGGTGGGCTGTAAACCGCACACGCGGATTTGTGAGGTTTCTAACGGAACAATGGATCACGGCCAGGATGCTGGGCATATCTTCAGGAATTGCTCCCAGGATAGGAGAATACCGGGCCGGATCAAAGGGGAAACAATCCAGCAAAGGAAAATCGGTGCTCATTGTCTCCGGGACATACCCTCTCACAAAGAGGCCGGCTTTTCCAGGAGCCAGCAGAAGAGGCGGGAAAAGCAGAAGGCCTTCCTCAGGGATCTCCGGAATTTCCACCGAATACCGCCCGACCGCTCCATTCCCTTTATCCATATCCCGCATGACAATTCGACATTTGTATGACCCGGGAGAGAGAGGCATGATGGAATAATAATAGGCTTCCTTTCCCTTTAATGCTGAAAGCTTCACCGCCTTCCGCCTCATTTCTTTAATGTTCTTTTTTTCATCAAACACTAAAAAATAGATTTCCGCCTTTTCCCCTATGGATTCCTTTATCTCTTCCGCATTGACTTGTGCCAGCAAACAGATGCCTGGTTCGCTTCCAATAGAACATGGAAGGACAGTCATCGGGAGATCGACCGGGTTCTGCAGAAGAGGCCTATCCGATAGCGCAAGGTTAATAAGGTGGAGTTCCTTTTCCATCTCAGAGTACCTGGAGAATTGCTTTGGATTAAAATATCCTTTCTGGGCGAAAACTTTGCAGTTGGGCCGCGTTACCTTGACATTTATGGAGTGATAACTCCCGTCCCAGGATTCATCTATGTAGTAGCCGAGAACATAGTAGGAACCCGTAAAAGTCTGGATTGGGTTAAGGATTTCCTTATAGTTTTGGACATTGCCGAGGAATTTACCTCCGGTATGGATTGAAATACTCCGGAGCGTAGGTTCTCCCTTCTGATGAGAAGGAAGATTCATATTTGTGGCTAGACTTTCAGTATTCAAACTGAACACAGTAGTGTTAGCATTACTCAGCTCCTTGAGCATTTCCTGGTATTTACTCCTCAGAATAGCATCCATACCCAGACTGGTGAATTTAGTCGGATTGTCCGTTTCCAACCCGTGGATCATCGAGTAAGGAACGCCGGAGGAGAATAAAACGATATGTTTGTGCCCTGAAATGTAGCGGAATGCTTTGGACAGGCCGATGAGTTTTTCGAACATATTGTTTATCATGTTCTTATAACGCTCCCTGTTGAACACAGCGTTAGACATAGCGCCTTCCGCCCTAAATTTACGAGTTAATTCTCCCATATTTCTCAGGTGAGCGGGTTTCGATCGCTTGACGGGTTGGTTCTCTTTACTGACATCAATAGTCTGCTCGCCCGTATACTCTCGCCAGAGCAGCGCTTCAAAATTTTCCGCCCGTCCCACTCTGCCTGGTCCCCCCATTTGTACCACGACATTGCGAATCACCTGGTGGTCTTTCGTTAGATATTCATGGAGGGTCAGTTGTTTTAAAACCGAGTAGGAAAGAATACCGACTTCGTCCGATGGCTGCACCTGGTTGTCGATAAAGTGCAGGGCCGCTTCCTGGGCTTTTTGAAATCCTTTTGAATTGTTATTGACAAGATCGAAAAAGATGAAGAACTTCCGGTTCATAACATCATCCGGTTTGCTTTCCTGTGCAAAATCTTTTTTCTCTGGAGGAGATACGACTTCAGGTTCAGAAGGGAAAAGAATATGTTTTTCGAACTCCGTTATATTCTGGCGCTTTCTGTTGTCATATACTATAAATTCATCGGGTTTAAGGTCGGTGATCGGATTTCCGGCGTCGTCCATAACATAGACCTGGATAAGCTTCACGATGACCGTGACCTCATGCCTGAGTTCCTGGGCTGTCAGTAACACTACCCCAAAAAACATACAGAATAGTAAAGTTGCATACTTCCGCATAGACTATGCTCCCTCCTCTCGTGTTATATTTTCGTAGAGCATATTCCAACTAGCTGCTAAATTTATTGATTATTTAGCCTGTTCATTCATTTTTTCAATTTAAGTTTAACATCAGTTTCAACTGTAAAAAATTTATAATCTTTGTAGACAACATGCGTTTCTGAATGAACGATTTTTTTCCCTTTTTTTTTGATATAGGCTTCCTCAATAAAATAACGGCTGGGAAATCTTATCCCATTCTTCTCAAAACCAAATTCTGTTATGTGTGTGATCCGGGGTTCCCCCTTGTATCTTCTGGACATGTCTTTGATGACCGCAGAATGTACCATTCTGTCCTGATTCCATTCGATCTTTAAGATACTGAGGTCATCCTCTTTAACCCAGATTTTCCCCCAAAGTATCTGCTCGCGGATAGTAGGCATGGGAACAACTTCAATTACTAGGGTCCTTTCTCCATCAAGGAGCTCGCCTCCAATCATTTTATAATTGAAAAACTGCTGTCTTTCTTCAGAAAGAAGATTGACCGGACCAAATAAAACATTTTTATATTGAAACATTGTGGTCTTAAGGCGCGTTACTTCTTCTTTTTTCTTGACGCCATCCTCTTCCAGCAGTATTCTTTTTTCGATTTTTCGATCGTCTTTGCGGATAAACTGATAATCATAGAGATATTTATGTTTAATCACTACCTCTTTTTCCACGAACCAACTTCCCATCCCCCTGATCATTTTAACAACCTGAACGACGTTAATACTTTTCTCTGAGATTTCCTCCATACATACAAAATACAAGGCTACCTGGCTTAATCTCCGGCAATATTCTCTTGACTTTTTCAAAATTTGCATTATCTTTACCTGGTCAGTTTGCGCTGACACATTTTGTGTAAAAATCGACGGGGAAAAGGAAATCAAGACAGCCGCCAATGATATTCTGAGACATGGCAAATGAAAAAACATCCTTAAGAATGACATCGAATTTATTTTCTCCTCACCATTTTTTTGCCCCCTTTTATGAATCCCCTGCCTCAATATGAATGGCTTTATCTCTTCAGGTTTAGAATGAAGGCATCCAGCCAAGTAACAATTAGAATTTTACTCTCTTATTTATTATTTATATTACTCCATTTTTGTATTATCCGCAATTTATATGCCAAATCACTTCAGATGAGGCAATCAATCTAAATCAATTATCTGTCATCAGTTATGCACAGATGTATCCTGAAAAGAACAATTCATCTGTCATTCTTTTGTAGCTTTTGTATTAAAAGTGAATATAAATTTTTCTCTTATACCTTAACCTATTGACAGCTTGCTCATGCTACCATGGCCTCAAAAAAACCAAAAAAAGTCCGGAGAGACAGAAATATAATCCTTGAGATATAATTACATATAAGGGGAAAGCTGGTACGCCTGGAGGGATTTGAACCCCCGACCTTCTGATTCGTAGTCAGACGTTCGAATTATAGACTTTGGGGACAAATTGGGGACAAAAGCATGCCAAAACAGACCAAAACTGTCTGTTTACGCTTATTTCGTTTAGTTTGTCTTGGTTGTGATAGTTTACTCAGTTCAAAGGCGTTATAGGCAAAAAGAGTGCCGAGGGCCGGACTCGAACCGGCACACAGGTTACCCTACGATGGATTTTAAGTCCCTTGCATCTATTATGCGAAGCGGTCTAGATAGACTTGTGACCATTTTGTGACCATTCCAGGGCAAAAAATGCGAAAAAATATCAAAGAATATAAAACAATATAAAAAGAAAAAATTCTTTGTTTTCAGAGACATAGCTTGTAATTTACTGAAACAAAATGATTTATAAAATTAAAGGAGCCCGAGTCCCCTCTTCGGCATTATCTTCTTCCTATCTCCATAAATTATTATAATAAATTACTTATAAGGTATCTAAAATATACCTGTGACTATTTTGGGACCATATCAGATTGTTTGTGTTTTTATACGCGAGGATATTTTAAAAGTGAGAAATGTTCAAGCGGATGATGCTAAAAGGAGATAAAGCGTATTTGACTTAATAGGCCCTAAAAGGAAGCCAGGGCTTTTAAACCCTGGCTTCCAGTGAAATTCTGAAAACTATTTTTAGTTCTTACCTCCCTGTGGGCTTTGTCTTAAAAAAATCCAGCATTTAAGCTTTGTTCATCTTCGACTCTTTTTGCTTCTTCTTTCTTCTTGCTTTTCTTGAGCCAAGTATGCCGCCGTTTAAGAAAAGGCCGGCACCAAGCACAAAACCAAAATTGTACCAGAATCCACTGTTATGGACCTCATAAAAACGCACGCTCTTTTTAAATATGGATATAATAAATGTTATTGGCGCAATAAAACCATGCCATAGCCCTTTCAAGAATCCGGCAATCTTTCCTTCTTTGTTTGGAGTTTTTTCAAGCTTATTTGGGCCTGGGACGCAACTGGAAAAAACAAACATTAAAATAAGAAGAACTCCGATAATGCTTACTATTTTCATTTTATCCTCCTAATTCTTACTGAAAAATTTATAGCACAGGAAAAATTTAAAATCTACGTGAAATTGTATGAAGCTAGAGTGTGAAATTGGGGTACACAAAAAATTGGGGGCGCGCCAAGCTAGCTTGTTAATAAGTAAGAAAATAAATCTAATTAGAATTACATAACTTTATCTGATCTTGTTTGGATTCCTGCGTAGATTTAGAGGTTGAATGTTGAGACATGACTCCATATAATTAAAAAAACGAGGAGGATCAATGTCCAAAAATAATATCAAAAGAAGAGAATTTTTAAAGGCCCTGCTTGGAGGGATGTCTCTGGCTTCACTTGATTGGGCAGCTTTCCCGAAAGGCACCCAGGCAAGTACAGCGAAAACAGAGTTTGATGCAGTGATCATCGGTTCAGGCCTTGGAGGATTGAGTTGTGCTGCTGCCTTTGCCAGGCAGGGATTTAAGGCGCTTGTTCTGGAGCACCATAACAGAGCAGGCGGATATGCAATAACATTCAAACGACCTGGAGGATTCGTCTTTGACGTCTCCCTGCATTCCACAGCCGTTGGAGAGAGAGACGGAATCCACAACCTGATACCTGGATTCCCTGAAATAAAAGATGTTAAGTTCGTCCCTCACCCTTATCTTTACCGGATAATCTATCCTGATTACGATATCCGTGTACCGCAGAAGGATCTTACAGGTTATATTAAAATCCTAACCGGTCACTTCCCGGATGAAAAACAGGGAATTCATGGGATATATGATGATATGAAAGGTCTAACCCGGGATATTAATAAATACTCGAGGGCTCAAGGACAGGTTGATATGAAAAACTTTCCTCGTGAATACCCTTACTTATTTAAAAGCTACAATAAAACCTGGGGCGAGATAGTGGACACACGAATTAAGAATCCTAAATTAAAAGCCATTATCTCCGGTCTCTGGGGTTATTATGGACTTCCACCATCTAAACTTGCAAACATCTATTATGCTATGCCTACAATAGGTTTTCTTCAAGAAGGAGGTTATTACCCGATTGGCAGGTCCCAGAAGATAAGTGATGCCATGGTGAAATTTATTGAAGAGCGCGGCGGGAAGGTCAAACTCAGAAACCAAGTAAAAAAAATACTGGTAAAGAATCATTCTGCATATGGAGTGAAAACTGCTAATGGCCAAGAATATACAGGCAAAGTTGTGGTTTCAAATGCTAATGCATACGATACTTTTCACACAATGATGGAAGAGGGCAGCTTTCTGAAAAATTATCTGGAAAAAATGGATCAATTCTCAGTCAGTCTTTCATCCTTCCAGGTATTCCTTGGATTAAAAAAAGACCTGATTAACAAAATCGGGATTAGAGACACAGAAATCTTTTATGAGACCGGCTATGATATCGAAGCCAACTATAAGGCAGCTATCAACGCAAACCTAGAGGATACCGGCTATGGCCTCATGCTGTACGACAATCTCTACAAAGGTTATTCGCCTGAAGGTAAAAACACACTGAATATTATCGTGCTCCAAGGATATGACCACTGGAAGAAATATGAAACTGACTACTGGAAAGGCAATAAAAAGGCCTATAAGGCAGAAAAGGAGCGGATGGCTGACCTATTGATTGATAAAGTTGAAAAAACGCTTATGCCAGGTCTTAGAGAAGCGATTGAAGTAAAAGAAATTGGTACTCCTTTAACTAATGTTCGTTACACAAAGAATTATAGAGGAGCAATATACGGATGGGACCAGACTCTAGATAACTCCCCTCCGAGGCGGCTTCCGCATAAGACACCCATTAATGACCTCTATCTTTCCGGAGCCTGGACAAATCCAGGGGGCGGCTATAGTGCTGTAATTGGAAGCGGCCTGGAATGCTTCGGAGAAATTATGAAAAAGTGGAAGTAGAGATTCAGCTTATTAAACTGTAAAAAGTTCCTTAGCGTATAAAGGCAGCCTTAGCTTACAACTACAATAATGCGAGCGAGGAGAAATTTATCCTTGTTCAGCAGATGAACTTTCGCGGATTGCCCACCGCCTGAAATCTCAACACGATAATCCCTGTTATCATCCAAGGTCTCTGGCAAAAGCGTCACTTTTTTTATTGTGGAAATGCCAACGTCCCCTGCATTCAATTCAATTACATTGACTTCACGGAGGTCAATTCTGTTTTGTAAATCTGCAAAACTGACTTCTCCAAGAGATGCTTTTCCCTTCGCCTTAAGACCACTCTTAGTGCCCACAATGTAATAAACAGAATTTAATTTTGACTCAAAATCTTTATTTTGGCTCTCTATTTCTGTTGCTTTTTCTTTGAGAGATGCACTCTGGGATTTTAGTGCTTTACACTCATTTTCCAGTTCTCTTATTTTATCCTTGAGCCCTGCATTCTCTTCCTGACCTTTTATTCTCTCTTCGGCAATTTTATTCCTCAATTTAACTTTTTCAGCCTCTATGTTCGTCTGCTCTATTCTCTGCATGTCACCAGGGGAAAGAGCTGCCTCTCCCTGCGCAAGAAAGCTTGCATAGTCTATACCATCACTGTAATTCCCGACTTTAAAACCAACAAGTATCTGATCCGTCAAAGGAATATCTCTCAGTACTGCTCTTGCATCCTCATCCGATAATCCCCGTTTCTCGGTGAGGTAATCATAAACAATCCTCCATTGACTATCTCCCTCCTGCACTTCCCATGATAATGGAATACGCCTCTTGAGACTTTCGTTATCACTTTTCAACTGATTGATCTCAGCATCTTTTGCAGCAACATCTTTTTGCAATCCATTAACTTTTGCTTGTAAGTCCTGAATCTGAGTATCTTTTTGAGCTGCCTCTTCTGCCTTCTCCTTGCTTGAGCAGGAAATGAGAGATAAGAACCCAACAATCAGAAAAACACAGAGACAGAGGAAGAACAAATTTCCCGCACTGATCCTTTTTTCAATTCCTTTCATGTATACCTCCTTTTTTATAACAAATAATTTGGATAAGTTATGGAAAAAACTTATTCAATTTATTTAAAGAAAATAAGCAAATATTAAAAACATTATTTCCGAGGCTTTAAAATCTCGGGTATTATACAACAATTTATTCATTTTAAACAACTGAATTTTAAAGAAAAAATTCAGGAAACTGGAACTCACAAGATGACCTATCGCAAAAAATTGGACTAAACAAGTAATGGAAAAGCTACTCTGTCTGGAGGGCAGTAAGTTGATCCCTTGCATCGGGTATTTCAGGAAAATCCTGGCCAGCACTTTCCCAGAGGTCGAGAAATTTTCTATAAAATTCTAAGGCTTTTTCCTTCAAGCCTTTCTCCTGGCAAATTTTACCCAGCATATAGAAGCTCCTGGCATATATGTCTCCATAAGAAATCCTGCCATAGGTCAGGGAAATAATCTTTTCGTACTGCTCTTGTGCTTTGTCTAAATCTCCTGCTTTGTAATAAGTCAAAGCTAAAGAATCAATATATAATGCGCTAAATGAATGTTGAAGAGATGAGAGAGATAGGGCTTTCTCGAATTCCTTGATGGCTCTTGAAAAATTATTCTTTTTTAACTCTTTTCTTCCATTAAGATAATGGTAGTCTCTTATCAGTTTCCTGTGTAATCCCTTTTGAGTCAGTTTTTTAAGCTCCGCTGCAATATTTTGTGCCTCATTCATTGCTCCTTTCCCTAGGTAAACCAATCCTTTAAGTACCAAAACACTTCTTTGATATTCTGGGTTTTTTGCCTCAACAGCACAGCTCCACGCCTTCTCACTCTCTTCCAGAGCCTCCTCAAATCTTCCCAATAATATATATCTATATGCTAATTGGAGATGGAATTCCGATTTCCCCCCTTTTTCACCGAGCTTTTCTGCTAGTTCAATTGCCTGTTTGATCTGGCTCTCAGATTTCTCAAATTTTCCCTGTGATAAATATAAAGCTCCTAATCTGTCCCTACCGACTAATTGCCCCGCATTCTCTACTGTTCCTATAAGTTTCTGGTATTCTTTTTCGGCTTCAATAAAATTCCCTCCTACATAATAAATGTCACCTTTTATATAAGTATTTCTCGGAAAAGTTGGATCAAGGGAAATCGCATTATCCACTTCAGTTATTGCAGATGTATATTCCCCTTTAAAAAGATAATTATAGGCTAAAAGACCTCTTATAATAATATTGTCCGAAAAATTCTCCAGATAAAATTCCAGTACTTCTCCAGCTTTATCATAATCTTCCTCATACCAATATACGATTGCTAGATTTGTATATATAAAAAAGGAGTCAATCCGAGCCTGTTTTAAAACTTCAAATCGTTCAATGGATTTATCCCATTCCTCTAAACTCATGTACATTCTGGCAAGGTTGATATTTGCTACTCTGTCATCCGGGTAAAGCTGCACTAATTTATTGTATGCTTTGATCGCTTTATCATATGTATCTTCTGACTGTCCGAAAAAATCACCTTGAATGAGATATCGTTCTCTATCCGATACCCGATCTATCAGCTCTAAAGCTTTTTGAAGCTGTTTCCTTTCTTCGGAAAATCTACCAAGATTGTGATAAGATGACGCCATGCCTTTATAAGCCATGGCAAACTCAGTATCAATGGCAACTGCTTTGTTCATTAACTGGATACTTTGATTATAATCTCCTTTATTGTGATACTTCCTTGCATCGATATAATATCTGAGAGCTTCAGGAGAACTAGTTGTGATCTTCCCCACTTCTTTATCAATGTCCTGAGCGATCACATCTTCTGAAAGCTTAAAACTTGCCTTGATTTTTTTTGTCAGCTCGTCCACCATTGAGAAGAGTTTCTCCTCCCCTTCTCCCTGCACCGTTTCTGAACCTACAGTTTCCTCAGTGCTTGCCTCCAGAAGCACAACATTGATTCTGAATTCATTTCCGAGCTTGGCATAAGCTCCCTGCAGTATATGACTGACTCCTCCCCGAACTGCGACATCTCTGAGAACATCTGAAGAATAACTTTTAGCTTCCAGCTGATTGAGTTGGTCTAGAATACTGTAGAGTTTCTGCTCACTCAATACCCTGATATATTTTGATTGAGTAATGTCTGCAATTAACAGATTAGAAAACATGGTCCTCAAATGATCCAGATTCTCATCTCCGGTATTATTCGTAAAGTACATAACAGCAAGGGAAGGTTTGTCAGATGGGATAGGAACAGCTTGCTTTTTGGGAATAAGCTTCGAAACAGCCAACACAATTATAACAAGAGCAACAACAACTATAGCCGGGACAAACAGCTTCTTCACCTTGAGCTGGACTGTTATCTCCTTTGCAGTGAGGGGTATTCTCTTGGAAATCACTCTTTCAGCAGTAGGTATTCCCTGTTCTATTTTGACTAATTCAGTAAGGAGCTCATCTGCCCCTTTAAACCTTTTCTCCCTATTCTTTTCCATGCATTTAAGAATTACCTTGTTTAGATCTCCCGGAATCTGGGCATTGACTTTCCTTGGTTCTTGAGGTATTTCGCTCTTATGTTTTAAGGCTACACTTAAAGCTGTGTCCCCTGTAAAAGGCACTCTCCCGGTCACCATCTCATAAATAATCACTCCCAAAGAATAGACATCTGAACGCTTATCTGCTTGCTTGCCTTCTACCTGCTCAGGTGACATATACTCAGGAGTCCCTATTATCATTCCTGCATCTGTCACACCTTTTGCTTCAAGGGAAAGAGATATTCCAAAATCCATAATATGCGCATTTCCCTCGCTATCAATCATGATGTTCTGTGGCTTTAAATCCCGGTGAACAACTCCCAACCGGTGGGCTTCGGCCAGTCCTTCACAGATTTGTTTGGCTATGCTGACAGCTTTTCCAATAGTTAACTGCTCCATTCTTCTTATGGAGCTCTTTAGATCTTCGCCAGGAACATATTCCATGGTGATGTATGGAGTTCCTTCCTTTTCATTGAGGTCATACATCCGGCACACATTCTTGTGAGTTATTTTGCGGGCAAACTTCAATTCATTTCGGAAGCGCTTAATTGTTTTTTCATCAGAAGCAATCTCTGGATTCAAGAGCTTTAAAGCCACTTTCTCATCTATATCCTTGTCGAGAACTTTGTAGACTCTTCCCATACCGCCTCTGCCTATCTCTTCGATGATCTGATATCTTCCAGCAAAAATACTCCCCACATCCAGTTCTTGTGAGGGCATTTCCAGGGTTCTAGTGTGGGAGATGGGCGCCCCTTCGGTAAGAACAAACTGAGTAGCACACTTGTTGCAAAAACGGCTGCCAGCAGGATTTTCTTCGTTACATTTCGGGCATTTCATTACCCAGGTCGCTCCATTGGCTTATCTGAAATGAGAATAACAATTAAAAAGAAAAGAGTCAAATTGAGCGATTCTGAAAAATTCTCTTTAATTTATATATTCGGTTATAATAAGATATGTTTTAACAACTTTGGTCAAAAAGCAAGGCTGGGAATGTTATAGATATAAAAGAATAACCCAAAAATAGAGGAGCTCTAAAATGAAACTTGAAAAATTATACAAAAAAGCTATCGAGATAGGGGGAAAAAACGATTTAAGAGGGAAAGAGGAAATTAAAAGAATACTAAAGGACGAAAAAGAAAAACACAAAAAGCTTAAAGATGAAGAAGCCGAATACTATGACAAGGATAGATTGTTTAATCCTTTTTCTGATTCAAGAGTCCTGTATGGAGACCTCAACACAGATGTTAAGAAAGTAATTGTTGGAATTGACATGGAAGGCGGGGAGATACTCCTTACCTACATTTTGAACAAAGAACTGAAGCAAAAGATAGACCTGATAATTTCCCATCATCCTGAAGGTTATGCCCTCGCCCAACTTCACGACGTTATGAAGCTTCAGGCGGATCTGCTGGCTAACTATGGAATAACAATAAGTGTGGCTGAACAGCTAATGGAAAAAAGAATCAGTGAAATAGAAAGAAGGCTCATGCCAGTGAACCATAACAGGGCTGTGGATATAACCAGAATATTGGGAATTCCCATGATGTGCATTCATACACCAGCTGACAACTGTGTCACAAATTATCTAAAAACAACATTCGAAAAAGAGAAACCTTATAAATTAAAAGATATAATGGACATATTAAAGAATATCCCTGAATACAAAAAATTATCCAAATTACAAGTCCCACCCAAAATAGTGAGTGGATCTGAAAACAGTAAATGTGGAAAAATTTATATTGATATGACCGGAGGCACTGAAGGTTCAAAAGAGATCTTTGAAAAATACGCAAACAGCGGTATCAGTACGCTCGTCCTTATGCATCTAAGTGAAGAGCATCTCGAAAATGCAAAAAAAGCAAAGTTAAATGTTGTCATTGCAGGTCATATCTCCAGCGACATTCTTGGCTTAAACCTCTTGTTTGACGAGTTGGAAAAAGAAGAAAAACTTGAATTTGTTTGTGTATCAGGATTTGAACGAATCAGAAAAAAGCGGTAAGTTAATCCGATGTATTTTTGTCTTCTTTTTTGCCAAAAGAAACATATTTGTCCCCCATTGTGGACAAAAAAATAACCACAACTAACAATTTTATCTGCTTTTACTTAA
>Ga0209979_1001580_pt1 | contig 24410 bp, 30 predicted proteins | sample AnhtaG_FD_183114 | JGI IMG/M metagenome (GOLD analysis project Ga0209979, IMG submission 183114) | Deep subsurface microbial communities from Anholt, Denmark to uncover new lineages of life (NeLLi) - Anholt_01485 metaG (SPAdes) (version 2) | ecosystem: Environmental > Aquatic > Marine > Oceanic...
CGTAGATACCACCGTGCCGCATGTGCTGAAGAGTTGTCTCTACCATTTCTAAAGCTATCTCGTCCCCGGTGCGCTTCCAGTAACGCACCAAGAAAAGGAGGTTATGTGGAGTGGGAAACTTCGGAGTTCTAGCGAAACCGCCACGCTCATCATCAAAGCGCCCCGAAAGCTCCTGATAGGCAAGCCCTAGTATGGCCTCATCCAGCCCACCACCCGGTGCCTGCTGCGACATCTCTTGGACGGCAGCGGTAATTTTGTCAGTTGTGTATATAATTTTGTCTGGCCCAGTTGTCCAAAGCTCCTTGATGTGGGGGATGAGATCTAACATTCCTGTTCGTCCAAACCTGCTTTCTCTAGGGATGTAAGTGGCGGCGAAGAAAGGTTTCTTATCCGGCGTCATAATGATAGTAAGAGGCCATCCTCCTCTACCCGTCATCCTTTGGCAAACCATCATGTACACACTGTCTATGTCCGGTCGCTCCTCGCGATCTACCTTTATGGAGATGAAGACGTCGTTCATTAGACTCGCTACTTCAGGATCTTCGAACGACTCACGTGCCATCACATGGCACCAGTGGCAGGTTGAATACCCGATGGAAAGAAAAATGGGCCTATTCTCCTTTCTGGCTTTCTCGAAGGACTCCGGTCCCCATGGATACCAGTCCACAGGATTCGCAGCATGCTGAAGGAGATACGGGCTCTTTTCGAATTGGAGCCTGTTGTATACCTTATCGGTACTTAGGTTGGAGTCTTGTGCCATCGATTCCCCACACATCGTGACCACCGTTATCGTTTATGTTCAAACACCTCGGGAAAACCATCCACTTCATCATGATGCGGCCATATCATCTCATTTGACGCATGCATGGATCCAGCACTGTCAAAGGTTCTATCAATCTTCCATTCTCCATGACCATAGGTTACAGAAGATGCAAAAACAGGAGCAATTCTATATTTTCCACCTGCCAGAAGCATTCGGATTGAAAGCTCAATAGTCCTCAGAATTTGTCCAGAGCCTCATTCTTCTTTGCAGGTGCAGTCATCATAGGCCTTGCCGCATTTCTCACAAACACCATTGACTATGTCTGCCCCACACTTACAGGGGGTACAACCACAGGTCTTACACATATCTATTTCACCTCTCTTCATAAATACTCCATCTCCGGCTGGTTTCCTTGAAACTCTTACAGTATGCTATATGATAGATTCACTTATTGCTGCCTGGTTTTGTTATTGGGAAGGTTCCACCCGGGGTTACACTTAAAAGACTCAAATTGTTGACAGAGTCTGTCCGTTCTTCCAGATTTCATTTATGATAAGTAGTCGACAATGACCCTAATTGAGAAAAGAAGCACACTCTACTTTTTAGGGAGTCGGAATGGGGGCCCTATTGTCTGATGGGATTGAAGGTTTTGGTTTGGGCAATACATGCAGGTACTATGTTCTACTTTGAGAAAGGGGAAAGATTCTCTTAGATTTCACCTGAAACAATGGCTGCAGGTCGAGATTATACCCTGGCCAAAACAGCGAGAAATCACTTATAATCAATAGTATTTTAGCACAAATTGCTCATTTCGTCAAGGGGACGAATTGAATCTGTCAATACAAAGTAATCATGTCACCCTTTCTGCAAAATGAAAATGTCATACCGCTACCTTTGCTTTAGCAAAACCAAATCTTGTTTTGGTGGGAAGGATTTGGTAGAGCTTTGCCTTATAGTTTATGGTATGGTCTCCCTGAACACTTCTTTCTTCTTTCATTGATAAGATATGATCAAAATCCATTCCTTCGTTCTCATCAAGCATTTCGGTAAAGTGAGAGAGGTTAAAGCCATCGTACTTTTCCCGGTAAAGATAATCTATAGTATTTCTCACAGGATCTGGTATTCGCCTAGGCGACGGCCTTCTTTTATTGCCACCTCCCGCTACATATTGGGAGGTAGTATATCAAATTCTATGGAGGAGTGACATTTTCACTTTGCAATACCATGACTTTATCATTTTGCAACGACAATCGAATGGGAGTCATAAGCAGTAATAATAAGGGTTTAAGTATGATGTCCGATGTCCGGACACTGATCATTGTCCGGACATCCCCTCCCCTATCCCAGTGACGCGTGAGTATTTTGCTAGTTAAGTGAGAGCTTCTCTCGCCTTAACGATGTGTTGACCTGGAAGGGCTTAGCGCTAAAATGGAAAAGGCTTTAAGATAAGGTCGCTAAACAGAGGAAAAGGCTTCACGAAGGTAAGTTAAAGGAGGAGGAGATGAGCAAGATTGGATGGATAGGGACAGGAGTGATGGGACGACCAATGGCTCATCATCTCCTGAAAGCAGGTCACCAGGTAACTGTTTTTACCAGAACCAAAGCGAAGGCGAAGGAACTTATTGAGGCAGGGTGCGAATGGGCGAGCTCTCCGGAGGAGGTAGCGAAGGATAAGGATTTTGTGTGTAGTATGGTCGGCCTTCCGCAGGATGTCCAGGAGGTCGTTTTTGGAACATCCGGCATGGTAAATACCATACGATCAGGCTGCATATTCATTGACTTCACTACCAGTAAACCAAGCCTTGCCATTGAGATAGCCGAGGTTCTTCAGAGAAAAGAGGTAGGCTCTCTGGATGCTCCTGTTTCAGGTGGCGATATAGGAGCACGCACTGCCACACTTTCGATTATGGTAGGCGGGGATGAGGAGGTCTTTAACACTGCAAAGCCCATTCTGGAAAAGCTGGGAAGGAGCATCGTTCTGCAGGGCGGTCCCGGTGCCGGGCAGCACACCAAGATGTGTAACCAAATACAGATTGCCGGAACCATGATTGGAATGGTGGAGGCCCTTATCTATGGGGCCAAAGCGGGACTGGACCTAGAAACCATGCTTCGGTCCGTCTCGGCTGGAGCCGCCAATTCCTGGGTCCTCGAGAACTTGGGTCCGAGGATCCTAAGAGAGGATATAAAGCCAGGGTTTCTTGTTGACCACTTTGTTAAGGACATGGCTATAGCTTTGGAGGAGGCTCGAAGCATGAACATATCTCTCCCCGGCCTGGCCCTTGTTCATCAGCTATATGTGTCTGTTCAGGCTCTTGGGGCTGGCCGCAAAGGCACCCAGGCCTTGTACCTTGCACTCAAACACATGGCCTGCATGGACTAAGCCTGGTACGAGGCCGAGAACAACCAAGGTAATGTATGCGAAATTCGGTTTTGATCTTTTCACAGGATTCTGGTTTATTTCTCCGTCATCTTGCCGAATAAGCAGCAGTGATAATAATTTGGGAGGGGTGTCCGGTGTCCGGACACTCCTCCTTGTATGGCGGGCTGGAGTTAAGGCAAGGCTCTTTTTCTCGTTTCAATTTCCCCAAAATTTTCCCCCTACCCCATCTGGTGTTGTCCTGCTAGTCAGTAGATGAGACTCAGTGCAAGCTCGCCTTCTGTGTCTCTCATGAAGATGGTGTCACCGTCGTTATTCCAGATAGGACTTCTACTTCCCCAGAAGATTTCGCTCTCGGTGTTTCTTCCTACACCTGTCCGCAGCGTTACTGCGGCTTTTGCTTTCAGAACAAAACTCGGAAAGAGGTATCTATGATTAGCCTCATCGGAAACTGTCCATCCGGTAAGGTCCACGGGTATATTTCCTGTATTTTCGATCACGATGTACTCATCGCACAGGTTCTCCCGGTCGTTTCCTTCGGCATCGGGGTGAATCTCGACAATAGCTACATTTCGTTCCACAGCTCTCGCCCATATTCCTAGAGCTTCTTGCCATGCGGCCTTCTGAGCCTTAAGGAGCCTATCTCTATATTTAGCTACTAACGGGCGCTGAATATGAGCGCAGCCTTGACGTAGTAGTTCTTCATTCACGAAGACGTCATTCATAAAGACATAAGCTAAGAGCCGGCCCTGTGTATCGCGTGCAGGATCTTTAGGTTCAAGTCGGACCTCTTTGCGTGCTACCAGGTCGCTGTTTGCTTGGGTAGCCTCGTTGAAGTACGGATCTCCTTGTTCGGGAGCGTTAATTCCAAGGTACCGAACTCGCTCCTCATTCTCGAGAACGCAAGTATCACCATCGATTACTCGAGCAACAGTGAATATATCCTTCTGGGCGGCCAAGACCGGAAGTCCAGTGAGTAGAAGAAAGACAAGTACCGAGCAGTTCACCAGATTGCCTACCATGCTATATCTCCTTTCGATCCTTCCGTCATCTAGCGTTTTGTCGTGGTATTCTGCAATTCCCCATCAAAAACAAAAAACCCATTCTCTCTATTCGAAAGAATGAGTTCACCTGTAGATAACCTTACCAGGCACATTTCCTTATCCTTAGGAGGCCTGTGGGCTCACTCTCTGCAGTCTCGGATACCTCGCCTTCTCGGTTATCCTCTTATCTATTGTGTCACTCAAGACACCAATATTATAGCATTTTTGGAGCTCATTGTCAAATTGAATAGGTAGATGTGTCAGCATTGAAGTGTGGTTAAACCCCAGATTTTTTCGCTAGTTGTATGTCCACTAATGATTTCTACCTGTGAGTTCTTCATACCTAATTTGCTAGCAAGAAACCCCACCAGGGCCTTGTTCGCTTTCCCCTTCACCGCAGGAGCATTAATTTTTGTCTGATGCAGGCTGCACCTTTATTTTAAATATGATTCCATCATCCGCTTTTTGTATGCTTAACATTTTTCCCGCTGCTTCACCTCTTTCATTAACATTAAAACGATCCTGTCCCGAAAATATTCTTTTTCAGGATCCCCCAGCCTCTTTTCCTCCATCAACCCACCCCCAATTTAACCGGTCCCAATTCAGCATCATAATAAGCCTCATTTTCCCTTTGTTTATTCTCATTTGAAGAATTATTTCCTCATCTCACTTCCAGCTTTCGAAGGAATCTTCCCCTACCCTAATTATAGTTCCATGAATGTTTTTTCAAGGTTGTTCTTGCCAGGTAGCTCGAATAACGCCGTGGTTGGTCAAACTGATCTAAATCGAACCCACATGAAGGCCACGCACTACCGCGACGTGGTTAGCCGTTGTGCTTCTTATTCTTGGAAAAGACAATATCTAATCTCTTTAATGGATCTAAACTATAAAAGTCTATTTCAGCTTTAATTAACCGGGATTCATCATCAGTTAAAGGCAATGTTGTTGAAAAGCACATATGAAATCCTTGTAACGCAGATAATAGTAAAGCTTCAAAACCGGAAATAAGAGATATAATATCGCGCATTATTGATGATTGATGATAATCGAATCCTAGTCTCTTGGTATGGTGTCCTAAAAACCCTGACATAGAGATGCCCCTGTAAGACTCCATAATTACCTTGTAAGTATGATGAATCGGTTTAGAGAGTTTCTTGTGTAACTTCCTCATGGTATCTATTGGGATATTTAATTTTTTGGAAAGATAATCTCTAACTTCCCTTGCTGAAGGTGCTTCGTCTTTATCAAACCATCTCCTTATCTGTTTCTGATTTTCGTTATTTGCATCAGAAAACATAAAATATTCTGCTAATAATATTGCTTCCCATAAAGGTCTAAATAAAATAAATGATTCCGCAGGGACGCTACTTCGTAATAGTTTAATCATTGAATATAGCAAGCTAATTACTCGAGCATAGATAATGAAACAAGCGGTAGCTCCTCTTTTATCATTGAAGATATTAATATTGGGCTCATACTTTTTGTGCAATTTCTCTAATAGTTGAACTGGTCGTTCAGTCCTATCTAAAACAAACTTACTATTGTGTCTAAAACGGCTACTAACTTTTTCTTGGACCAATGGTCTAATTTTCTCCAGGGATGTCCACAAGCATTTTCCCATTTTGTCTCGAAGTTCTTTTGGAAAAGAAGAACCAAATTTTTGATAGTCTTTCAATGCTATTAGGTACTTACCATCTTCTTGTTTTATACCCTTGAGTTTTCCTTCATTGATCCAATTGAGAATATCGGAAGGCAGTACCATTAGTCTTGCTGCGGCTTCCTGTGGCGTGATATAATTTTCAGTATTGTTTGGATCCATAAATTGATCTCTTTCTGATTCCTAGTATGATGGCTAACTATTTATATCCGAACTACTTTGTTTATGTGCAAGTGTGAACTTTTTATGAAAGTGCTTGAGATGTATGAGTGTTTGAGTTTAGGAAAAACAGTTTGTAAAATTATTTTAGCAAGGGAAGGAAGGGTGTCAAAGAAGCTGAGGGGTATGACTGTTCGATTTCTGGTGGGTAATCCGCGTGCATCGTTGTTGAGACAACGGTTTAAGCCTTCCTTATTTGGGCTTGTATGGCGTTGCTTTAGAAAAGGGGACTGAAAATTGGTGCTTGCTGGTGTTGAGATAGGGCCATAAAGGGGTGAATTTGGGGAGTTTGGAGGCTGAGGAAGGGGTCATTTATGGACGTTGGGAATTTAGTGGGTTTTGGAGATAAGGAAATCTCCACCGGAGGTCCCCAGGTCCTTTTTGGGCCGCGAGAGATTGACAAATACTGAATTTTAGCTTAATCTATAAGGAGAGGATGGCGGTTATAGCGATTTTTGAATAAGTAGTAATAACACAAGTGAGCATTATGGACATCTTTGAATACCAGCGTGGTTCAGAGTGGCGTAAGTGGGATTTACATATCCATAGCCCGCTCTCGATACTCAACAACCAATACCCGAAGCGGGAAAACGGCGAACCGGATTGGGAACCGTTTCTACAAAAACTTGAATCTCTTGATTTTGTAGTAGTCGGGATTACTGACTATTTTACCATTGAGGGGTATAAGTCGTTAAAGAAATTCAAAGAGGAAGGCAGACTTAGTAATATCCATACTGTCCTTCCAAACATTGAATTTAGGCTCAAAAGTGTTCTTTCCAGTGAAAAGAATGGGAAGGAGCCAAAAAGATTAAACTTTCATGTGATTTTCTCTGACGAGGTAGCTGAGGAGGATATTGAAGAACATTTTCTCCACGATATTCATTTTTATTATCAAGGCAATCCGCAGGGCCGCGATGATACAATGAAATTGAAAATATCTAATCTAGAAGAATTAGGGAGAGAACTACTATCACAACACAAGCCGTTTCGCGATAGGAATATAAACGCTCTTGAAGTTGGTATGATGCAAGCAGTAGTAGATCACGAAGAGATTACGGATATTCTCAGTCAAAGTAGGAAATTTAAGGGTAAATATATCCTTATCCTTCCAGAACACCTATCCAGCTTAATAGATTGGGATGGACAAGATCACCATATTAGAAAGGGACTGTTACAAAAATCAGACATGGTTTTTTCTTCTAATCCTAAAACGCAGCAATGGTGTCTTGGGAAAAATCCCTATACAGAGGCCGAAAAGCATTTTATAAAAGAATTTATGACGCTGAAGCCATGCGTTCACGGTTCAGACGCACATAAATTAGAGGAGATTGGCCGCCCGTGCGCTTTGAGAGGCGAAGAAGGACATAAGTGTGCGGATACCCTCAGCAAATGCGAATTTCGATATTGCTGGGTTAAAGCGGATCCCACTTTTGAAGGACTTAAGCAATTGTTATACGAACCCGAAGAGCGAGTCATTGTTCAGGAACGGAATCCAACACCAGTAATAAGCAACTATGCTATAAGTAAAGCCGGAATTAATGGCGCGGTGATTAACGATGAACTCGCTCTGAGCAAAACGGAGCTTGAATTCAATACAGGGTTGATCGCAGTTGTTGGAGGAAAGGGTACAGGCAAGACAGCATTGGTCGACCTTATTGCAAATTGCTATACCGACCGCTGTAACACAGACGACAAGAACTCGTTTGCAAGAAGAATCATTAGTGAGAAGCCAGTGATCGAAACAAAACTGCACTTTAAAGATGGTGCGGAATTCTCAAAACAGCTTACAGATCAAAATTTTCTCGAAGAGAGTCAATTGGTCTATATTGCTCAAGGGGAACTTGAAGAATATATCGGCGAAGAGTCAGACCTTGATAAATATATAAATGATCTAATTTTTGAAAGTCCGCGGATAGAGAATTCCATAAAGAGTTTCGAATTTAATGATTTAATTCAGAAACGTAACAGTATTAATCGGAAAATTGCTTCTAAAAACGAGCTAGTAGAAAAACTCGAACAAGAGACAAGTACTGAGGTAGCTGAAGATCTCGAACGAGAGAAAAGCAAGAATTCATCTGACATTAGGGATATTGAAAAAAGGATCAAGGAACTGGAAAAAGTACAAAGCCAAAAGAATATCGAGTTAGCTCAGAAAAAACAGGAAAGGCTTGGTAAATTAAAGTCTCGAAGGGACGACCTGATTGCACTGCGGGACGGACTGCGAGACGCTATTGATTTTCTTGAAGAACAAGTGCCAGAATTTAACGGAAATATATCAACTGTTAATGATTTGCTCAAAAAACTCGATATAAAAGAAAAATACGGTAAACTTTCGTATGACCAACATCCAAGTTTAAATAGCAGGCTCGAGGCAACTAAAAAAGAAATAACGGAATCAGTTTTGAAGATCGAAGAGGCGCAAAAAGAATTAGACAGTTTCGAACGAGGAATACAGGAGCATGCCAAGCTCCTGGACCGTAAGCGTGAGTTAACTGGTGCTTGCGATAAACTTCGGGCTAAGAAAAAACAATTTGAAGAAGAACAAAAACAGTTACAACGAACTATTGAAGAAAGAAAGAAATTAATGAAACAGTTAATTGAGAACATAATTAGTGAGAAAGAGAAATACGCAGAAATTATCGATATATTCTCTTCTAAAAAAGCTGATGTGTTAGCGGACCTCAATCTTGTGGCAGAGGTTCATTTTGGTGCCGATGACTTCTTGAAAAATGCAGAGGGTATAATGGACAAGAGAAAAGTAAATATTGAAGGGGATGATAAAACTCCGGCAGCATTTGAGAATATTGTAAAGCTCTACTGCGCAATTGCTGACAGGGATGAAGATAAAATTGGTGAACTTGTTGAAGAAATAGAGCGTTGTAATAATGAATTTAGGTCAAAGATAAAAAGTTACCCTGTTACAACTGGAGATTTTTACGGGTTTCTCTATAGGAATTATATGCGTGTCATCCCAGTTGTGAAATATAAAAATACAGATTTAGAAAAGCTTTCAATAGGGCAGAAAGCAACCGTGTTGATCAAAATATACCTCACACAAGGAGATAAACCAATTATTATCGATTCGCATGATGACCACCTTGATAATGAATTTATCATGGATGAACTTGTAAAGGCAATTAGACGAGCAAAGAATTATAGGCAGGTTATTTTGGTATCCAATAATGGCAATGTGGTAATCAACAGTGATGCTGAGCAAATCATTGTGGCCAATATTAATAAGGGGAACATTTCATATATTGCAGGTGCAATAGAAAATCCTAAGATTCGAGAGAGAGCTTTAAAAGTTTTAGAGGGTGGTCGAGATGCATTTAGGAGAAGACAGCAAAAATATCGCATTGCTACTTAAAGAGCGTAATACTTCCTAATGTTGACGGCGCGAGAACCCTTGTATCCCCAAACTGGCTTGAAAAAAATCTCTTGATGAAGGCACTTTGAATGTGTTACCTAGGTCTATAGGTTGCCTTGGCTTGAGAAAGTCCGTGTATGGGCTTCTATGGAGGTGTTTTTTGCGTCTGGCTATTTGATACAAGATGGATTGATTGTGAAGACGAGACGAAGCCAATCCAATATTGGCTTAGAATAGGGCCATAGAGAGGTCAATTCGAGGAGATTGGAGGCCGAAGTAGGGGAGAGAGAGGGCCCTATGGTTTTTGGGAAGTGGCGCAGATGAAGAGTTAACGAGCAAATATTCTTTGTTAGGATGAAGCCAGGCTCGCATGTACTCACTAATTGGAAATTGAGTGTTCCGAATGGTGGTAAACAAAAATAGACATCCATTGCACAAGGTCATTGGAGATATAGTTTGAGAGAGTGAATTTCCAAATTGCACTATAATAAAAGATCCTGCATGTGGTGGAAATCAGAATATACCGTTGTTTTGTTCTCCTGTGAAGTCAAATCAAACAGAATACTGTAATGTAGATTTGTTAATACTCAAGGACAACAAGATTCGGGTGATTATTGAAATCGAAGAGGCAGATATCACACCGACCAAGATATTCGGTAAATTCCTGACTTCAGCCTTGTCATCTCATTTTATTCATAGAACCCAAAAAGATGTCCCCATCAGTATGGGTGATTCAATATCGTTCATCCAAATATTGGATGCATCTGAATTGAAACAGGATAAAACAGCCAAATTCAATCAGTGGGAAAATGTAGAAGACTCGATAAGAAGCATAGTACCAATAAAGAACAGTAAAATTAATGATTACAAACTCTTCTTTGGCGATATTTCTGGCTTCAGAGAAGAGAATAGAAGAAAGGAGATAACCGAGTACATTAGAGACGTCCTAAAATGAACTCAACTTCCAACGGCTCCTTCTATTTTCTAGCCAAGACAGCCACCACCCGATAGGTCCAAATAAGAGCAGAAATACCTATTGAAAAAGACTTCCATACCATAGCCCTCCAAACAGATTGACAACGAACTTTTGCAGGAAAAACCTTCTATAAAAAACAGCATGCTGTAGTTCCTTGTTAGGCGCTGCTTTCGGTTTGTTACATGAATAGCAAGGAAGAATCGATGAGAAAAGTGGGAAAATTGTCTTTTTCGATTAGTTATTCTTACACTTTCTTCAAATTAACTTCGGGGTAAGGGTTACGAAATTATGAACTCTCTTCCAAATTAGCTACGATTGCATACAATTGATTTCGTGCAAAAGTTGGTTGACAAGTGCTGAGGTTTGGGTTAATACTGTTTCTGAAAAGCAAGCTAGAGAGTCACAGGACAAATGGTAGGTTGACTATGGAACAGGCTTGTATTTTGTTCTGAGAAGTAATTTCGGTTTCACTTCAAGTGATATGATAGGAGGATCATCGGTTTTTGTTAGCAAATTGTAACAGCGACCCTTCTTACGTGTCTTGAAACCCTCTTCATTCGCTCGCTCCATTCGTGCCTGTTAGGTTCTCATTTAGGTTTGTGCACAGTGCTGTTCTAGGGTTCTTACAGTCTAACGAATTTGCCGAAGTCTTTGGTCGTGATTGGAGTTGCTATCTTTCTTATCTTATCTAAATTCAGCGTGATTCTTTTAAGGTCAGGTTTGCGGAGCTTTGTCAAGAAATCATCGAATGCTCCTTCTGCTACCCGAAAAGTGCAGCCTTCGAAGACAGTCTCCACGTGCTCTTCTCCTACATAAACTCTCTTCTTTCTTCCACCCATGTATGAATCGAGAGTATACCGGTTCCTCTCCAGGTAATCTTTGGTGTAACGGGTAATTTCCTCTCTTCTCAGGTGACGCTTTCTGGCAAATTCTTCGCTATACATAATATGTGGTTTCGGAAAAATGCTACCGACGATCTTCACTATGTTTTCTTTAACCCTTACACTGAGATAGGTACCCTGACAATCTCCAGAGCACATCTGAACTTCGGGAAACTCTTTTTTCTCTGGACAGTCACCTTCTCGTAGAAGAAGCTCTACATAAAATGTCCCGGTGTCTTTGAAAAAAAGTGCCTTAACTTCTCGTCCACTAATCTGCATTTTGAAAGATAAGGACATCCATAAATTTCTATTGGATTGTGCAGCAGAATAATTAACTCTATTAGATGAGCTTTTGTTAGTGCTGTTTAACAAGCCTTTTTTAATGCTTGATCTGGATTTATCTCTTCACTATTCTAAGTACTGAGATGCGGGCATTTTGCTTGATATCTATACCCTGGTATCCAACATTCAAAGGGATGAAAGAAAGTTTTTCTTCAGGCGTTATAATCCGAAGAGGATGAAAAGAGCAGTTGCATAAAAGCTCTTCTCGAGGTTGGAGGATAGCTATTTCTTTATCTTCCAAATCTATCTGTTCGTTAAACTCAACAAGGTATGTGCCTTGATTAAGGTTCCACCATCCGTATTTATCTTCGGGAAGTATCTTTTTAGCAAGTAGAGGCTTTCTTTTTGCCAGACTAAGTTCACTACCGCCAAAATCCAAACTACCCTTTTCATCTAAGAAGTAAATCTGTTTCACAGTAAGATAGACCTTATCTTCTCCTGTCTGCGTATCTTTATGAATTAAGTTTTTGATTCTATCAGCAGCTTCAAATCCTGGAATAAAAGAAGTAGTCATCGTCCGCCTCCCTCTCTTTTGTAGGCTTTTTCTTTCTAGAATTATACCCCTCCTTGGATCAAGCTTTATTCTTGCCCCACAATCACACTTCACGACACTGCCAAATTGAAATAGGGTAACATCGTATTGATGTTTACATTTGGGACAGATGATAGCCATCTATTTGTCCTGACAAGTCTGTGTTGCAAATTTAACTTACCTATTCTTCTTTCGTCCTACCTTGAATGACTGTGGCCATCCGGTTGGCATCCTTAGTTAGGGAAAGTCTATTTCGTGCAAGAGCGATAGTGGCAATGCCTACCAGAACAAAGACAACTCCCAGACCCCTTCCAAAATGAGTTAACAGTCTGATTTGGGAGGTAACGATATCTTATGCAGGAAGTGAGCGAACGTACTGGGTAATATTGAGGTTATTAACATGAAAAAATATACCTATTCCAGTTGGTATGGGGATGATTACTAGAACAATGATTAGCCAAACTAGAATTACCTCAGTCTTATGCCACTTGAGTCGTTTAATTACTATTGTATCTATTGTATTCTGGGTCATCTATTGTCTCCTTGGCAGACTAGTAGTTCCAGATATGTAGAATGGGCAGTCCCAGTCTATTTTAGCCGAAAAGCAGGCGGTGTCAAAAAAGGTTCTCACACGATTTGGCTGTTGTGGATTGACTAACAACTCCTTTTTGCTAAATTAACTCTTGAAGTAGAGGCTCAAACCAGATTGACAACGAACTTTTGCACGAAATCGGCCTTATACATTTTGAGAAAACATTCTGAGTTAGCAATACCTGGATTGACAACAGTTTACATAAGATGGGAAATTTCTATGCCAAAAATCACAAATTCCACAGATAAACTATCGGTACCTTTTCGTAATTCATATGAAAGCTTGAGAATAGCTTCTACTCAGCATTTATAAAAAGGTAATCTCTTATAACATCATTTTCGTGCAAAAGTTCGTTGACAAGTGCTGAGATTCGGCTTGTGTCTGGGAAATAGCAATCAGGACTTTGAATCTTCAGGGCTAGAACGGGCTGGCAGATCATAGATTGGAATCTTTATCTCATCCTCAGTGTTCTTGAAAAAAGTTCTAACAACGTCCTGCCAGGCGCACTAATGTCTGGAACGTACTTCTGGAGAGCATTATCAAATTTATCCAGATCCCTTCCAAAACCAGATTGACAAGCAGTGAAATCAAAGATTTCGGACCCTGAACTACCGTTTCGGCCGTTCGCACTCCAAGAATCTCCTAGCTACTCTCGAGTTTCTCCCACTTGGTTTGACATTCCTTAACTCCCAGTTTATGATTGTGTCGGATGTGACTTCAATTAATCTCGCTAGCTCTTTTATTTCTAGTCCTAAGTCCATTCGTTTCTTTCTCAGTTCTTGTCCAAAGGTTGTTGGATTTCGGGGATAGCTTGGATCTGCTAACAAGTGTAGATTAACAAGTTCAGAGATTGTGTAGGTGAGTGTTGGTTTTTCTAAGAAGTGTCCCGCATGCTTTGGGCAAAGAGGTCACTTCGCCGGAAGGCTTCCAGACTGTCTAGTATTATTCAGGATATCCATAAAGTATAAGAGACACATCCCCCCAAACCTCTAGTTGTAACTATCCATTTGCTCATGGCTTTTAATCCGACGGGGTCTTGGCCGTTCCCGTAATGTCTTCTTGCCACACTCTGTACAGCTCATCCCGTATATCTTTTTCCCCTTCTTAACTTCGATACTTCCCTTGAACGAGCAACTAATACATTCAGCATTTACCTGATGAGATTCTTCCATGCTTCATTCCTCTGTAATAATGCCAATCCCTCTACTGGTTTTATTCATCTAATGGCTTCTTCCAACTTCATTCCTCCCGCAATAGCAGGGGGTGGAAGCACGGGTATCACACGTGCTTCGTCACCTTTTACCTTCGACTTATCAATTCTCTTCTGATCGGGAATAACTAGCTGAAGAATCACATGCTTATCTCCTACCAGATACGCTTCTAGCTCTTATTGATCAAACGATTAGCAGAAAGCGCTTTTCTGACTCTTTCTTGTATCGCTCCAAAACTCGCAATATCATAATTGAAAATCCATAGAATTCTCTTCATGAGATTACTGACAATAGCGGTAAGATTCGTTTTCATTTCTTCTACAAGGAACGTCTCAAAGACAGATGTTTGACTATCACTTGCCTCAAAGCCAAGCGCATCAGGGTCAGCAAAAATCAGTTTTTCATTTAATATGTTGTCAATTATCAGCCTAACCTCAACGTTTCCAAGATAATTGCACTGGGTGTAGAATAAGTCAGCCAGATGAAGTACTCTTCCGGTTTCGACAGCAAGAAAGGGGAAACTAACATACAAAACGTCATCTTTCGGAGAGCCCTCTTTCCAATCGGACTTGATTTTGCGCACGTCCCCTTTTGAGAAAATGAGGCCATATTGATTGATTTCAAGGTATTCAAATCTGTCCCTCCAAGGAAGGGAATGGCAAATACCTTCGTGTACTCTCTTGACGTAATCGGATAGAAATTCAATTGGATCACTCCGCGGTATGTTCTGTATAAAGCGATCTAATCGCTCAAGGGAAATAATAGGCTGGTATGGAAAAGCCACAGATACTGTAATCTGCAAAGTAGGTAACTTAAGGGTGGTTTGTTGCTCTGTTTTCGGATACAGAATGTATCGATTTTCTGCCGCTGATACAATCCGCTGTTTTCTTTCTAGCGGCTTCTGTCTCCTCTTCAGCATATATTCAATTCTATCTATTTCGGCTAACTCATACGGCCGGCTCTGACTGCCCGTACGAATGTAAACTCGAGTGGAATTCTCGATAGCATGAGGCGCTTCTATGCTCTCGTGAACCTTGACTACTACAACGATCTTGTTGCTAGTCTTGGGAATGTTTATGACCTTGACCTCTGGAAGAACGGCGGGATAGATGCCTTGGAAGGAACTGGCGGTTATCCCATCTTCTACCCCCCTTTCTTTTTCCATCCCCTCAATTGGGAGAATAGCTCTGTTATTCTCATCTGTCTTCACGCCTAGGATCAGTATTCCTCCTAGGGTATTGGCAAAGGCGGAGATTGTCTTGGGGATTTTCTTCGGAATAGCTTCCTTGTATTCAACCCTTACACCCTCTCCGAATCTCTTGCAGAAAGATTCAACATCGGAGAATTCTATATTCATTAGAGGTTTGGTAAACATAACTTCCTGCTTCCCTTTGAGGTACGCTCTTTTCTCGCCCCAGGTAATCCCTCATGTCATAACTGCGGGTCATACAACCTCTTCACAACCCTAACTACCCCGCCAATTATCTTAGGATCATCTTCTTCTTTGCAAAATATAGGCGGATGCATTTTTAAGAGGTATTACCGCTCCTAAGGTAATCGTAAATCAATGCCCACGTCTCAATAGAAGCCCAATCAAGGGGTCACGACCTGTAAATGATCTTCCCCTTCCCCCCCATTGAATAGACGCAAGCCTCTTATTTGGGCTAGTTTAGCATCTAATATTATTCCTAATTTCTTCGCCACGAAAAGATACGCCATATCAACTCAAAGATAATCTATTGTACTATTATAAATAGAGGCATTAAATCCTATTGTTGATTTAAGTTCGGTATTATTAGCTTGATGGGAAAGTAGAGTGATGTATTTTAGCCTGGAAGGAATTAAGGTCTGACGTTGATTGCCCATAAGCTACTCCATTGTAGCATATTACCAATCGAAGAAAACCTTTCTATGCTTGTATATATAGCATAAGTAAAGAGTTTGGCAAATTTAGAGATTCTCTTGGCCTTGATGATTGCCTCAACAGCATGCCCCCCCGAAATTAGATTGACAAGTTGCTGAGATTTGGCCTGGCACTGGAGATTCCGAATTAATCCTATAGTGATTGGGCGGGGTGTGGCTGGTATCCGTGAATCAAGCCCGAGTTAAAGATTTGACAAGCTCAAACTCATATGTTAAATTGCGAGCCAAACATAAAGATAAACTACTCCTCTGTTTCCGACTTCTATATCTTTCCAGTTCTTTCTGTCAACTTCCTTCCCCCAACTATAGCCCTATTTAGAAAAACAGTCATAAGAGATTATTTCTTTCAAGGGCTTTCTGAGTTTTCTCCCTGGGCTCTCCGCAGGATACCCCAAAGAGAGAAGAACTACTACTCTGTATCTATCAGGGATACCTAAGATCTCTTTTATGCGCCCTTGCTTAAATGCTCCAATCCAGCAGCTACCAAGTCCTTCTTCAACGGCAACCAAAGTCATATGATCAACGGCTATGGCAATGTCGATCGGATGAGCAGGGAGCCCACCAGGCATGATATACTCCGGATCAAGAGCCACTGTTACAACGATTACCGGAGCAGCGCCGATGAACGACTCGGAGGTAGCCTCTGAGGCAATTTTCTTTCTGATCTTTTCATTCTTTACCACAACTAATTGGTAATCTTGACAGTTTCGTGCCGAAGGTGCAAGACGTGCTGCCTCGAGAATCCTTCTTAACTTCTCCTCCGGTATAGACATATCCTGATATACTCTTACGCTTCTTCTCTTTTCGATAGCTTCGATAACCTCCATGCATGCCTCCCGTATTTCCTCTCGATAGACAGCGTGCGGCTATAGGTATGATTCCCCAACTCCTCTTACTTCACCTTCTCTCTCAGAGCTTTGCCTGCGGTGAACTTAGGTGCCTTTTTCGCGGGTATTTGAATATTCTCGCCGGTCTGAGGATTTCTTCCTGTTCTTGCCTTCCTAATTTACTACTTGAAAAGTACCGAAACCAACCAAAGTAACTTTTTCTGCTCTTGTCAAGGCATTGGTAATAACAGAAGTCATTACATCTACTGCTTCCCTAGCTGCTCTCTTCGTTAGTCCTGTCTCAGCACCCACCTCTTCCACCAGATCTGCTTTGTTCATCACATTGCCTCCTGTCTTGATAAGTCGTCGTGAAGAGCCAACCCTTATCTTATCCGGAAACGAGCGTGTGTCAAAACACCCCCACTCCAGAGTCCTCCAAAACCCAGATTGACAAGAGCTGAGATTTGGCCTTACTAGGATGACTTTCGTTGTGGTGGATTTCGGATTAACGAACTAGTGCTTTTGTAACTACAAATTCGACTCTCCCATGGTACCCCCTATTGTACCAGATTCGCCTCGTCACCGTCGGGCGCGCGGCACTCCAGCGGTGAGGACGAAGGCGTAACGACCAAAATCGGCCGACGCTGTTAGCGGTCGACTGGACTGTCTTGCTAAAGGCTTTTACATTAATTTTCTTCCTTTTGTGGTTGCTTCCCTTTTTTTGTCCTCGGCATCTCGAACTGTTTCAATAAGTTATGGATTTTTCCTCGATAATATTCGAGCATGTGGAAAGCATCATGTTGGGCGTCCGACAATTCTCCTGGACCTGGCATCGAGCAAATTCCCGCCTCCACGCTTGCTGCGATTGAAATAGTCATGAGATGGGCCTGCCTTTGCATCTCTTTGAGCATGCGAGATGTTGAGTGTGCATACCAAGCAGTGATCACAACAAGAATCGATATCACGATTAGATTAACGATGCTTGTGACCACAACCCACTTATCCTTGGTTTCCTGGTCCTTGGTTTCCTGATAGACTAATTCATTCGCAACATTTGACGTGTTAGCAATGTTATTAATCTGCCTCCCTTTGGCACCAAATATCTCCTTATCTTTCTGTCCCATGGCCGCGTTTTCACCGCTGAGGAATAAAATAGCTAAAGCAGCAAGAAACGTTAACATGCCCATTTTAATTAGTTTTTGCCGAGTAGACATTTTCAAACCTCCTTGTGGTTGTCACTCCTCCGCAGAACCGTATGTGCGCAATCACCGTATACGGCTCCTCAGCAATGTATCCCCGTCTCGAGGATAGGGTATAGATTAGGTGATATATCTTTGGCTTGGACAACGGATTAGGCTTGAGGAACTTGTCCAATTGTGTCTCTTCAAAGTCGATCTCCCCCATACTACTTCAGCTTACCGCTTCCTTCGAACTCTCCCCTGGTTTAAACTTAGGCATCTTTCTAGCCGGAATCTGAATAGCTTAACCTGTTTGAGGATTTGCTACCTTCCTCACATACTAGCCTGCGTTGTCTTTTACCAGCCATTTCCTTCGTTTCCGGTTATGACAAACTAACCATTTTCATTTGGCCAGTAGTCCCCAAGCATCCCTATATTTTGAGTTTCATACATCTTTATAACCGACACATGTGACATTTGGTTTACCCGTCCAAGCAACCAATACATTGTCGATTTGCAGTGAAGGAATCACAAATGCCTCAGGCTGGAAAGATAAATCGCCGAATTTGTTCCTGTAGTTAACCAGGACGTAAAAATGGTTTTCGCTCTTTAGTTTAGGAGTTAGAGGCCAGTTGGTGGTATTTTTGAGACCCTTAACATCAATAGTAATTGTTCTTCCGTCCGGGCAGGCTATTATGAGGTCAATCTCTTTTGTGTGGCCAAGTGTTATTGTAGGAGTGTAACCAAGTCAATGAAGTTGAGAAGCTACGTAGAATTCTGACGCAAGATTGGCATCGCCTGACTTTCTCTTGTTGGTTTTAGGCATCCAAAATCCTCTTTTTATTTCCTAACTCAATTAATTCAATCCAGTTTATTGTTTGATAAGGAATCAAGGCCCTTATGTTTCTCAGCTTTTTGTCATTCTTGCACCTTAGCTCAACCTATTCTTTTGATCAATATTGGAGAAATCTGCTTTCTATCGTAATCCAAATTGGAGATCATGTCAAAGGGAGTATCACGGCGGGTCAAGGCTCAGTTGACCTCTGATCTTCTTTTGTTAGACTTGATCCCGTGATATCAGATTGACAAGGGCTAAGATTTGGCGTTGGGAAAGATTCTTTGACCGGTTTAATTCGGGACAAATAGTGGGTTGGAACATAAGAGTTTTGTGACCAATTTGTGACTATGAGAGGTACAAATTGACACAAATAGGGACAAATTCGTGGGGATGAAAATGTGCGGAAAAACTAGCTACGACCGCCTTTTTGGCTCTCTGGGCCTCTTTCGGGATTTGCTGTTTTTGGATTTTAAGTCCACTGCGTCTACCCATTCCGCCACTCCGGCAAGATTGCTAGATTTCTCTCCAGTAAAGACTTTGGCAAGTTTCTCCGCCCCATCGGTACCCTGGGATTCTTCCTTTGGTGTCCAGAAGGAACTAGCTCTGTGTTTTCTCGCCCTCAGAAGAGCCACGTACAAACTATTATTCAAAGGAGTCTCTGGCTTTTGTCCACTCTTACTGTCCCCAGTGTATATGATTCTTTGTCTGCAATCAATATCCCGCCCCCTAGAGTACGTTATTCCCCTTTTGAATATACAGCAGCATGATACCCAACCCCATCAGAAGAATACCGGTGACTTCTGGGCCAGAGAGTAGCCCAAGAGTTGCTTCCAGATCCGGTGGGATTCGCATCCAATAAAAAGCGAGAATACTATAGTAAGCATCTTCACGCTACCCGTTCACTTCCTATGGATTCATTATCACTATTGATGCATTCAACGCCGTGGCAGCACTTACCCAGACAATGTATGGGATGAGCAGCAATCCTGCAGCCCGTGACACCCTCAGGAAGTAAACAATCGTCACCAGGATGGCGAGCCAGAGAATGACAATTAGTATCAGCCCTGCAAGAGGCGATTTAAGACCAAAGAAAGCTGCCGACCACAACACATTGAGGGCCAGCTGGACAGCAAATACCGTCATGGCCCGTCTAGGCTGCGAGTTCCTCAACCCCTTGCGCCAGACCAGAAATGCCGCTACTCCCATGAGAGCAAAAAGCGTGATCCAAACCGGGGCAAAAACCCAGTTAGGTGGGGTGAAGGCTGGCTTCCTGAGGGTAGTATACCAGGTAGGAATTGAAGGAGCCGTGAAAATAGACCCCACGGCACCCGCAAGCTGGCAGACCACTAGGCTGACGATGAACTTCAAAACATCTCCTGCTTTGCTCTTATCCATTGCAACCCTCCTCGAGGTTTCTGAACAGCAGTGCTTGAAGGATTTCTCCTCATTAATAGGTCTATCTCACTATGTTATACCAGTGTCATTTGTCGCACAAAACCATACAATTGGAGAGGCAAGAAGGACGGGGTGGCTCCTGTCTTCTCCTAAAATTCAATGCCTGCAGGATACTCCCCGAATCCACCCTTGTCAAGAGATTTCCCATCTGGATCAAGGTGTGTCAGAGTGCTAATAAGGATTGAGATTGTGCTAATCGAATACCACCACTATCTTCATTCTCAGGGCTACCTATCTTTCCCGCTCTGGAAGCGGCGTTGTTCAACCGTGCCTAACCATAGTAACGGTCTGAATTTTTGTGATGAGGCCAAAGATAATCCTAGTCTACAAACAGTTCACATACCAGGTGAGTCTGTCCAAAGCCCCCGTCTTTTGTAGTAACCTGCATAGGAATGAATCTCCACACAGTAGATCCCCAAAACAGATTGACAAGAAGCAAAACGAGAATTTCAGTGCCAGCTGTCGTTTCGCCTCTTAGAATCCAAAAACCTCCTCACTATTGTCAGGTTTTTGCCAGCCGGTTTGACATTTCTTAGCTCCCAGTTTATGATCGTGTCAGGTGTGACGCTGACCAATCTCGCTAACTCCTTTGTCTGTAATCCCAAATCCATCCGTTTCTTTCTCAGTTCTTCTCCAAAAGTTCTTGGATTTGCGGGATAGGTCGGATCTGCTAACGCTTGTAGATTGACCAATTCGGAGATTGTGTAGGTGGCCGCTGATTTTTCTGAGAAGTGTGCCGTATGGTTGCCCATGTGTGGCATCTATGAACATAAAAAGTGAATCTAGTACCGATTCATGGATACTTTCCTAGGTACTCATCCAAAGCCTGCCTGATGAGCTCAGTCTTGCATTTCGCTGTATTCTTTGCAATCTCCTCCAAAAAAGCCCATTCAGATCTGAGAAAATAAGCTGATACAGATTCATACCTGTCTCTTGTCCCTTTTGAAAGATATGAGATAGCTACACTATAGGGGAAGTCTTTCTTCCTTACGAACTTAGATACAGCTTCTCGGATTATTTCAGATAGGGATCTCTTCGTCCCTTCTCTTAGCTTTCTGAGCTTCTCATACTGAGAAAGAGAGACTTTGACCCAGGCACGGACCATTCTTTCTTTGTTCTCTTGAGAGCTTGCTGGGTAGGATTTTCTTACCCGAAAATAGGGCTTAATGCTAATGTGGAACAGGGTTTGAGTACTTTTACCCCAATTGCACGGGGACTGCCTGCGTCAGGATTATGGATACTACTGTTGTTAGGAGAAAACTCAGGAAGTACACGCAATGTCTATTTACTCACTCGGTTTTCCTCTGAAATTGACACAAGCAATAACGCACCTTCCTAGCTTATGGGTTCTTTCTTTCTCGCCGCAGTCACTAGTACATAGAGCACAAAGGCAGCGATCTATATGTTCACCTTTGAGCTTGAACTTTTTGATATAGTACCTAACAGTAGCGGCATCAACACCGATTTCTCTCGCAATACTTGCGGTTCCCTGTTTTGCTACTATTCTCTTCCTTAAGAAACACTCAAGTGATTCACCCAACTTAGCTTCTATCAAGCTCCGCTTGCGTGCTGGCATAAGATTCCTTTCATCATTCTCCCTTCCTGGTGAATGACGCCTAAGTCGTTCATGTCCGAACTAGTTTGAATATACTCCCCAATAGGTGGTATATCCAAGATCATATCATCGTTGACCAGATAAAGAGATATGCCCGATTTGACCCTTCTACGGAGGTCTTTTTTGGCAATCAGTACAAAATCTTTAGTTTAGGGCGATTTCTGCCTCGCTCTGCTTTAAAACATCTACTATATCTGCTTCTTTTTCCTCTGAAATCACAAAGGTTTGATTGTCTGGTAGCTCTTTCATCAGGATTTTTATCCTTGCAGTAATAGATTCCTTGTATTAAAGAAGCTGCACAATTCCCCAATCCAATTAGCGCTATTCTTATCTTTCCCATTGCAGTGCCTCCCTACATAGTCTGCTTTGCTCATTGAGGTTGAAGCTGCTAACAAAATGAGGCCGATGCTTATCGTTACTGCTCCCCAGTTTACCCTCATTTCCTGTCCTCCATTCTCGATGTCTATTCTTCCAAGATTTCCACCACAGCTCTCTTTTTCAACTTTGCTGCAGCGGCTCCTACCAGGGTTCTAAGAGCAGTAGCTATTCTGCCTCCTTTGCCTATCACCTTGCCCATATCCTCTTTGTCAACGGAAATCTCCAGAAGAATGACTTTCTCTCCTTTCATCTCCTGAACCTTCACTTCCTCCGGACTATCCACTATCTGCTTGACAATGTACTCAACCATCTCACGCATCGTCGCTTCCTTTCGCACTGCTCAATCTAATTTGCACTCGACCCAACGGGGGCGAGGTTCCACTATAAGTCCATCATGTCCGAGTGCCGCTTACCGGAAGCCGTGCCCACCACCTGATCCTTGGTCACGGCCCGGTCCCCGGTCACGACCTGGTCCTCGTCCACCACCTCGTCCTGGCCCACCACCTGATCCCCGATCACGTCCTGGTCCTCGTCCACCTCTAGGGCTCTCAGAACGAGGACGAGCCTCATTGACTTTAAGTGTTCGTCCCTTCAGTTCCTTACCTTCCAGGCCGGTGATCGCGGACTGAGCCTCAGCTTTAGCGGGCATCTCTACGAATCCGAATCCTCTTAATTCGCCACTGAACTTGTCCTTTATGATAGTGACTGACGCCACCTTCCCGAAGGCTTCAAAAGCCTCTCGTAAATCCTCTTCGGTGATCTCGCGCGACAAATTGCCTACGTAGATATTCATTCTGATCTCCTCCTTGTTTTGAACATTTATATATGTATAGAATCACCTTCTCCAGTCCTTGCTCCTTATTTCTGTCTTAATCTCTGAATGCCTTTCTCTTTTGCCTCTATGTCTTTTTTGAATTGGGTAATCTTGCCTCCTAATTTTTTGAGCTCCACATTGCCAATCTTTTTCTCCAGGTGGAGCTGGTAGGTCTTTGCGCCGAGCTGTCTAGTTAGGCTATCAATATCCTTCTCTATCTCTCTGATCTCGGACCTTAGCTTTGTAATCTGGACCATCCCTTTTGTCTTACCGGAGACCGTCTCTACACACTCCTGGGTGATCTTCTTGATCTTTTCCCCAAGTTCGTCAAGCCCCTTCCCCCACTCTTTGATTTCAGCTCCAGCCTTTCCTGCTTCATCCTGAGTGCGATCTCTGATTTTCTCCGCCAGCTGGTCTACCTTCTTTCCCAGCTCCTCAAATCTCCATGTGTGCTGGTCTTTTTTCACTTTGCTTTTTCTCCTTCATGAAGTATCTTTGTCACCTTTACCTCCACTTTCTTCACATCGCTCTCCTCAAGCTATCTCCTGATAAGTCTTATCTACCATCTCAATGAGCTTCTTAAAGTCAGTCCAGTTATCATCGCGAAGATAAAACCTGAAGCCTCTCTTGGTAGCCCCTGTATAGTTATCGCTCTTAACAAAGACCCTGAGATCCAGCTTCTCACCGTCTACTAGGGAAGCAACAAGCTCCTGAGTATCACTTAACTTAACCCTTCCTATTTCTTTTTGTTCAGTTTGTTTTGCTTTCATTGTCCCCTTCGTGTAATCTCCTTATAAATTAGTGCTTTAGAAGCAAAGAGAAGCCGAGAGAGCAGGTCAAAACCTCCCAATGTAGAATTCTTCATTGAAAAGATTAAAGCCTCTTATGTTGGCTAATTTTGCATCTTTTGTTATAGACCGGGAGCGTGCTTCAAAGATCAAGAACCGTGGTATTTTTACCCCACCGCTTCCCTCAAACCCTTGCCTGGCTTGAACCTAGGAACCTTCTTTGCCGGTATTTGAATAGTCTGTCCTGTCTGAGGATTCCTTCCTCTTCTTGCTTTTCTTGCCACAGCCTGAAAAGTCCCGAAACCAATCAAGGTAACTCTTTCTCCCCTCGCCAACGCGTCGGTGATGGCATCAGTAATGCCACTAACCACTCTCCCAGATGCTGCCTTTGTTAGTCCTGTCACAGTACTGACCTCTTTTGCCAGTTCTGCTTTGTTCATTGTCCTACCTCCTGTAGTGATTTGTGCATATGAGCAACTACTGCTATCCTAATCGAAAAGGGGGCGATGTCAAAAGGAAGTTTCTCGACACGAACCCCAAAACCCAGATTGAGAAGGGCTGAGGTTTGGTCTAGGTTAGTCGCAAAAGATACTATTGGGGAGCTTCGTGTGTTGAATGACCTGCCCCCCAAAAA
>Ga0209979_1001582_pt1 | contig 24351 bp, 22 predicted proteins | sample AnhtaG_FD_183114 | JGI IMG/M metagenome (GOLD analysis project Ga0209979, IMG submission 183114) | Deep subsurface microbial communities from Anholt, Denmark to uncover new lineages of life (NeLLi) - Anholt_01485 metaG (SPAdes) (version 2) | ecosystem: Environmental > Aquatic > Marine > Oceanic...
TGTCAGCCCCGGCGCTCGGTGCTTGGACATGAGCGCCGGCAAGTAGGGGCAATTCATGAATTGCCCCTACGCGGGACGTGGCATCTGACGGCAGCCTCTGGTGGAATACGTCAACATCCGCACCACCCCGGTCACCAAAACGGGCTACTTTCATCCCCGGTGGTGGGGATGAGAATCCGCATGGTAGATTGCGAGGTCGCTGTCGCCTTAGGCGACCCTCTGGAGACCTAAGGCGACCTCAGAATGACACAAAGCGAAGGGCTCGCAATAACATCCCAGAATACAGATTATCTAAGGTCAATCGCTGATTCTGGTTTCTCCAGGCGCTTGCATACTGGGGCTGTTTGCGCGAAAATAATTAGCACTCTCGACGCGAGAGTGCTAATTATGTAGGTCGCTTGGGAGGTGCAACCTTGCCCGTTTATGAGTATAAGTGCACGAAATGTTCTCACCAATTCGAGTTGAAGAGAAGTTTCGGTGAAGACTCCAGCGCTCCTTGCCCTATATGTGAGGGGGAGGGTCGCCGCCTTTTCTCCCCGGTGCCCATAATCTTTAAGGGCTCGGGGTTTTATGTTACGGACAACAGGGCCAAAAACGGTAACTTGGAGATGAATGCTGCGTCGAAAGAGGATGACAAGGGGTCCAAGGACAAGGGGTCCAAGGACAAGGGGTCCCACATCAAGGCATCTGAAGACAAGGTATCTAAGGAAGGGTCTGAGTAGAGGCGAGCGAGAGGGTCATGGCCAAGCGGGACTACTATGAGATTCTTGGGATAGACAAGGGAGCTGACGAAGCCGCTTTGAAGAAGGCCTATCGCGGCCTGGCCATGAAGTACCACCCGGACAGGAATCCCGGCGATGCTGCGGCGGCAGAGAAGATGAAAGAGTTAAATGAGGCCTATGCTGTCCTGAGCAACGGGGAAAAGAGAAGACTGTACGATACCTATGGTCACGCCGGGCTGGAGGGCTTCACTCAAGAGGACATATTTAGGGGGGTCGATTTCGGCAGCATCTTTGGTGATCTCTTCGGCGGAGGCTTTGGTTTTGGTGGAAGCATCTTCGACAGCTTCTTTGGCAGGCGGAGATCAGGGAGAGCCAGGCGAGCACGAAGGGGCGCTGATTTACGATATGACCTGGCCGTTGAGCTGGAGGACGTGGTGTTTGGCAAGGAGGAGGAGATAGAGATTTCCAGGATGGAAACCTGTCGCGCTTGCAATGGAGTGGGGGCGAAGGAAGATGGCGTGAAGGAATGTGAAGCTTGCCATGGTTCAGGACAGTCGATAACCGAGCAGCGGTCGGGCTCCAGCTTATTTCGCCAGATTACCGCCTGTGGCAAGTGTAGAGGCAGGGGCAGGATCATAGTGGACCCCTGTGGTGAGTGTGAAGGTAAGGGCTCTATAGACAAGAAGAAGGAGATATCTGTTCAGATACCGAAAGGTGCCGACACGGGGCATGCCATAAGGGTTGAGGGGGAGGGGGAGCCCGGGATGGATGGGGCAGAGAGCGGTGATCTCTACGTTGTGTTGACAGTGGAGGAACATCCTGTTTTTGAACGACATGGCGATGATGTTTACGTAGTTAAAGAGGTTGGTTTTCCCCAAGCGGCGCTGGGAGGGGAACTGCAAGATATCCCCGGTTTAGAAGGTGATCTGAAGCTCGATGTCCCTGAGGGGACGCAGAGCAGGACGGTATTGAGGATAGTGAACAAAGGAATCCCCCACTTGAACAACTATGGGAGAGGGGATGAATACGTGGTGCTAAAAGTGGTAACTCCTACAGGTTTGGGCGAGGAAGAGAAGGAGTTACTGAGGAAGTTTCAGGACTTGAGAAGCAAGCGCACTGACTGACCCTAAATCAGCCATTGCCCCTCTTTCCCATAGGGCGGGTGCTTCGCTCGCCAGGGGTCTCCAGATGCGACTCCGACGAGCGAATCTTCGATCACCCGCCCCGGGCTGGCAGGGGACAGAGCCCCTGCCCTACGCTTCCAAACTTCAATCGCCACTCTCGGGACTGACTTGTCGCCACTCCACCTGATAGACAGGCACCGCTTCCTTCTTACCCTTGAAATACTGAGGCTCTAGCGCTTTAGCCGAAATCTCTTCCTTTCCTTGCTCATAGGTTTGATCGGAGATCCAGACCTCTCCTCCGGGCGCAGCACCACAAAGTCGAGAAGCCAGATTGACGGCGTCGCCGATAACGGTATACTCCAGGCGACCGGCGGATCCTACGTTCCCGGCGATTGCCGGACCGGTATTTATCCCGAAGCCAAATTGCACCTGAGGCAAATCCGGGTTTTGCTGCTGCATCTCATTGATGGCCTGCTGTGACTGTGTAGCGGCTCTTACTGCCAGCAGGGCGTGGTCCGGCTGAGATTGAGGGGCATTCCACACCGCCATAATATTATCACCGGCAAATTTATTGATCATGCCATCGTTAGCCAGGATGCGGTCAATGATGACGGAGAAATACTGGTTCAACATGTTCACAATCTCGTCTGGGGGCATCTGCTCGCTAAGTTGAGTAAAACCGCGGATATCGGTGAAAAGCACTGTCACCTCACGCTCTTCACCCCCAAGCCTGAGGTCCTCAGTGTCAGACAGCCTGAGTATCTCGCCAGCTACCTCAGGAGACACGTATTTGCCAAACAGGTCCTTGACCTCACGCTTGTCAACCTGCTCTGCTGTAATGCGGGAAATGATGCTGCCGACATATATCACCAGCACGCCTACCGGGGGATAGATAAAGTTCATGATATAACCCGGGCCGTAAAACGAATACACGGCCACTGCCACATAGCCCACTACGAGCCCAAACGTCAGGACACCACCCCAGCGCAGGCTCAGCCACGGCAGGGCCAAACCGGCTATGATAACCAGCAGAAGTACAGTGCGAAAGGTGGACGTATCACTGACTTCCCTCAGAAAGTCCTTGGTGAGAATGGTATGGATGGCGTTGGCGTGAACCTCCACACCGTACATCTTCTCACCGGAAATAGGAGTTACCCAGAAGTCCGTTTCGCCGACGGCTGTTACTCCCACCAGTACAATGTTGTGCTTGACCTCCTCAAGCTCCTCGGGATTGCCCTCGATGATATCTCGGTAAGAGACGGTGGTGAAACTGCGGCCGGGCTGGCCGGCATAGCCGACGCGCATACTTGTGGAGCCGCTGACGGGAATGTCGCGGTCAAGCATGTGCAGCGACCCGTCTTTGACAGTGTAGTCATCGGGGTATTGAACCGGATTGAAGACATGTAGCATGGCCAGGGAGAGGGAGGGATACCTCTGTCCTTCAGTGTCCCTGATCACCAGCGGCAGGCGTCTCACCTTGCCATCGGAGTCAGGGAGGACGTTGGCGTGGCCTATTGCTGGCGACGTCTGGTATAGGCCGGGGATTGGCTCGAGGAATTCCTTAAACACCTTCTCACCTCCGCCTGAGGCCAAACCAACGGTCCCCAGAATCGGCTGCACCACATTGCCAGCATCCTCCATCGCCTGGGCCAGGGCGGCGTCTTCATCGGGATCAGAATGCTCGGCGAAAATAACGTCGAAACCGATAACCATTGCCCCTGCCTGGCTGAGGTTTTGGATCGCTTGGGCGTGGAGGGAGCGAGGCCATTCACCCAGCCTTTTGCCCTCTCCTTCACGTTCTGGATTGGCAAACCACTTGCCCGTTTCATCCCGCTCAAATGCCGTTGCCAGGGTGGCATCGTCAATGGCAGCAATGACGACATTGGGAGAGGCAGACTGGGAGGCGAAGAGCTGGTCAGATAGCGTCAACTGGTAGCTGGCGAAGGGACCGGGCAGGGTTATCAGGGCGAAGACGATGCCAAGGGCGAGAAGTATGGCGGTGTGTAGGAGCAGACGGCGCCGCCGCTTGCCCAGCTTGGCCCACTCAGCCCGCATCCTGGACCTGGCTCTGTCTATTCTGTTTGGCAGCTTCATGGTAGGCGTCCGTCAGTTATTGGGCTGGGGAAGTGCCTGCTCTCTCTTGCTTACGGCTTTCTGTCAGACCATGCTCACAAAGTAGCGCGACGCTGGTCTGACTCTAATGGTGAGCAAAGGCAAAACGAAGAACGTCAGGCGCTTCTCCCGACAGAACCTGGCTCAGCGTGACGGGTGAGCAGCCTCTAGATTCGCTATTCTTCAGCTTGAGGTGCTGCTCTATCTTCATCTTGGGCATTTTACCCGTAGACGGGTTTACTAACCCTCAGGTTGGGGCGGTATAACGAGAACGTAAATCTCCTTGTGCGCTTTGTCTTCCCCTCCAGGACCGGAAACCTCCAGGGAGACCAGGTATCCCCCTCCTTCGCTGTAAACGTGAGATGGGTTCATTTCCTCACTGGTGTTCTCATCGCCGAAATCCCAGGAGTAGTCGGTGATATCGCCGGTAGAAAGGTTGGTGAAGTGGATGGCCTCCTGTTCCACACCCTTGATCTCTACCGTTTCCACGCTAGCGCTGAAGTTAGCCTGTGGAGCTGTTGGCTCGTCGCTTCTGGCTACCGCCCAATCCTTTATCTCTACTTTGCCTGGCCCTTCAGTTTGCTTAAGCTCGAATTCTCCCAGCTCGCCGCTAGTGATGAGCCCATCCTGATCAACTGTCACGGTGAGATCGGCTACATACTTTCTTTCTGTGTCATCCTCCACTTCATAAGGGCCGACATCTACCGCGTCTGGCGTTTCTTCAAAGAAAACGTTTTGACCTTCAACGTAACCCTTCACCTCTACGTTTGCCTTACCACCATCATCCTTGCCATAGAGGACAACGTGATATGTATTCTCTCCCTCTTCCTCAGGCACCGGGACCATGATAAACTGGGGCTCTGCCTGTGGGCCAGTGGTGGTTGCCCTGGGGAGTTGATTGACCACCAGACCCGGTGGTACTACTCCAACACTCCTTTCCTGAGGAGAGTCGACAACCAGTGCCCAGGCAGCCCCTCGGATGGTGACCTCCAATCTGTTCTTCGGCGGAGGGATGGGTTCGGGCTCTTCCGGTGCTTTACCCTTCTCGATCAGACTCTGCATTCCGGCCTCCAGTGTTCGTGACACCCCTTCAGCAACAACCTCTACAATTCCTTCAAAGGCAGACACTATAGTATTGCCGGCCGCGTCTACGTCAATATCCATGAGGGTGCCCCGCACCACCGCCCCCGCTGAGGGAGTTTCCACCTCAAACTCACTGAAGGGACCGACCAGCTTCTTTATGCCACACCAGGTCCTGCCTACCTCTTGCCATACCGTCATGCTGGTTTCGGTCAGCTCCTTGATAGAGATCTCCGTGTCTGGCTCGAGTTCCACTGTACTCCCATCTTCGAAGGTGACCAGAGCACAGGAATTGTTCCCGGTCTTAACGATGTCTCCTTGTTCAATGACGACTGTTCTTTCAGTGACCCTTTCCCCAGATAGGAAAACCTCGTCTCCAGATAGAACAGTGAGAGTGCTAGCCCCAGCCAGGGCTGGCTCCGGAGGCGATATCCTTTCCTGGATAACCAGGCCTATCACAGCAAGCACTAAGATACCCACTATTATTAACATCACCTTCTTTAACATAATACCCTCCTGCCAAGCTATTTCAAGGGTTTCTCATACTGTAGAGCGTGGGCTCTGTTTTGCTCCCAAACGGCAAAAAAAGCTCTCACTCGAAAAGCTCCCCTTCCACTTCTAAAACGATGCTCTTTGAGAACGAAACATAGGCTATGTTAAACTAGGTAGGGGTAGTTGTCAACAGTTCAAGTTACACCGCAAGGCGTGAATACGGAATCAAGAGGCCCACCGGCTGGACTGGCTCCAGTGAGCCAAGTCTTATTGACAGGCCTAAGGTGCGGCATTATTTTCGGTCCCGGTAGCCTGTATGGAATTCCCCAAAGTTGTCATAACCTCGGAGTTGCTCAGGCCGCCGCTCTTTGAGCGGGATGTCCACGCTGTAGAGTGTAGACAAGATCCTCTGACGGGTGTGCCTTGCCGGATAAATGTTAGAAGGACGACAAGACTCAAGCAAGGTGCAGCCAAATTTGATGTGAGCGGAATAGCCGGCAATCCGCAGGACTGTCCCTTCTGTCTTCAGAATATTGAACAGGCTACGCCTTTGTTCGCAGTGGGCCTTTGCCCTGAGGGCAGGATTAAGAGGGGGGAGTGCTATCTGTTTCCTAACCTTTTTCCTCTGGCTGAGTATCACGCTGCCGCAACACTAACGTCCAGGCATTTTCTGGATTTGGACCAATTTCGGGTCGAGATGGTAATTGACAATATGATAGCCACCAGACAATATCTGGCGGCGGTCTACCACCGGAACAAAGAAGCCAGGTACCCAATATACCTGTGGAACCATCTATCACCCAGTGCAGCCAGTATGATTCATCCCCACACTCAAATACTGGTGGATAGAAGACCTACCCCATACCAGCAAAGTCTTCTGGAGAGCAGCCGGGAGTACTTCGCCAAAACGGGAAGTAGTTTTTGGCAGGACATAGTTGAGGAAGAGAGAAGGAGAGGGGAAAGGTATATAGGGGAGAAGAATTCTGTAGCTGTTGTTGCTAGCTATGCGCCTCAAGGCAATCGAGAAATACAGATCATATTCAGAGAAACAAGCAACTTGGTGGAGTTGAGTGAGCCAGAGATAGCTGACTTTGCCTGTTGCCTTGTCAAATTGCTGCGCGGGTACAACCAAATGGGTGTTAACTCCTTTAACCTGTCTACCTTCTCGGCACCTCTGGGGGAAAGATTGGATTACTACTCTTTGCATGCTAAACTCATCTCGAGACCGGTATTGCAGCCCTTTTATCGCAACGACACCGGTATTCTGGAAAGATTCCATCATGAAGCTGACATCGAGGTGAGACCGGAGGGCGTTGCGGAAACAATGAGGGTCTTCTTCGAAGATAAGGTGTAAGTATACCAGCCGGACTGGACCGGTGCATGTCTTTGAACATGCTGAGCTGGTTGCTGGGGGTCATGAAGTTGAGAAGGGGTTCCCAAAAGAGGAGTCTTAGCCGTTGAGCATGAGGGTATATCGAATAGGCTTTGGAAGAAATCTACGAAGAACGAGACGTGAACGTCTGCTCGGCTGGCTAGTTTGGCCCGCAGCCATATTAGCCATCCCTGTGTTCCTTCTTCTTGCCCTGCTGCTGGTGACGTTTCTGTTGGTTCTTTCCCTGCCCACTCTCTTTAGACTCTGGAGAGCCTTTAGGCGATTGAGAAAGGCCAGCAAAGAAGAAGTTGAAGTTATTGAAGCTGAGTACTGGGTCAGGGAGGAAGACGACAAAGGATAATCAACTGGATGGAGTCACGGACTTAGGGAATGGAGTCTGTGGTGGTCTCTGGATCACAGGAGGCTTATATGGATGATGAGAAAGATAGGCTTAAGATCCTGTTGAGTCACTGGGTGGAACATAATAGTGGGCACGCTAAGGAATTCAGGGAGTGGGCGGAGAAAGCCAGGAAGGTGGGGCAGACTACGGTCTGCGAGGATATAATGCAGGCAGCTCAACAGATGGACAAGGGGAATGAATTCTTGCTGGCCGCCTTGGGAAGGCTAAAGGAGGCATAAATGTGTCTGGCGAAGGCTTTTTTGAAGGACAATGATGAGAGGGAACTTGTTCTCGAAGACGTGGCGCTCATAGAGATCGATGACGAGACCTTGCGCCTATCGACAATCTTTGGCGAGCAAAAGGAGATACAGGGGGTCATCAAGGAAGTCAATTTCGAGGATTCGAGCGTCATTCTAGCAAGACCAAGCTGATCAAGCGGGAAATGAGTTGCCTTCGGAGCCTGGTTATTGCCCTTGAAAGAGACCTCGGGTAGAGAACACAACTTCGACGCTGACCCGAGGCACTTAGGTATTCTCGGCCATTGTGTCTCCTGCAATGGTTGACCATTCCCGGTTTGCGACTTGGAGGCAACAAATTGCGCCTCGAACAAAAATGTGATAGCCTAATCTGTTAGCGCGCGCAAATATGCAACAGGTGAGATCATGATGGCCACAACTAACCCTAAACCTAACCCTAAAGCTAAACCTCATGCGGACGCTGACCAGGACTTCGAACTGTGGGCCCTGCTGCACCAGACTCGTGATGCGGTAGCCAGGGCTAGGGAGAATGAGCTAAGGCGGGCTGATATCTCGATGATAAAGGCTGCGGTCCTGTTCTTTGTGAAGAATGTGGATGGACCGGCAACTCCTGCAAAGATATCTCGATATCTGTTTCGGGAACCTCACACCATATCCGGGCTGCTGGATCGTATGGAGAGTCAAGGCCTGGTGCGAAGGGTGCACGATCTGCAAAGAAAGAACCTGGTGAGAATCGAAGTGACGGAAAAGGGTGAGGAGGTCTACCGTAAGTCAAGGGAGAGGCGGAAGATAATCAGCAAGATCATGTCCACCCTGTCAGATGAAGAGCACGCCAATCTCAGATCATACCTCGAGAGGCTGCGGAACAGGGCGCTTAAAGAAATTGGAGTGAAGACCCGCTTGCCCTTCCCCTGATACAGGGGGACACCATCGCCGTTACATGCTTACCTGTCCCGCTGCCGTGAGCCCTCACGGGCCAGCGCCTGAAGATGACGGAAGCTCTGAGCAGGATCCGGCTGCAAGGATATGGCACTGCCCACATAGATGACGTCAACCCCAAGTCGGGCAATCTGGGAAATGTTGCCTTCCTTTATGCCCCCATCTACGCCTATTTCGGCCTCGGGCCGCGCGCCGCGGAATTCGATCACGTTATCAAGGACTTCGGGTAGGAACTGGCTGCCGTAGAATCCGGGGTGGACAGTCAGGAAGAGCACGCTGTCTACCTCACCGGCCAGGGGAAGGATGGCGGAGACGGGAGTGTCGGGATTGATGGCTAACCCTACCTCCAGACCAAGGCCTCTTGCCTGAGAGATGACTGCTTGGGGTGAAGAGGTGGCCTCAAGGTGAAAGACCACTTTCTGTGCCCCCGCTTGTCGGAAGCTTTCCAGGTGCTCCTCCGGGTGCAGTACCATCAGGTGGGCCTCCCAGTTCAGCTTCATGGGGAGGGCGGCCAGGTGCTCACAGGTTACGCTCCGTGAAGGCACGAATTGACCGTCCATGATGTCAAACTGCACGTAGTCGGTGAAGCTTTCTGTCTGGCGCACCAGGGCCTCAAGGGTTTTGGGGTCTTCGGTGAGTAGGGCGGGCACTACTTGACTGAGTCTGGTCATCACATCTCTCGTAGGAGCACTGGTGCTGGGGCACCATCAACAAAGTGCCCCGGGGCATCGACAGCGAATTCGGCTGGGTCGCTGTCAGCCGCGATATGCTCTGTCATTAGAATAGCTTTGGTTTGAGTTCTTCAGAATATGATGGTGGGCCTAAGTGGACGGTATCAAGAACTTTTTGCTTCGCGTTTAGCTTATCCTCGTAGCAGTGTTAGGAACTCGTCTCTCGTTAGCCCGGCATCTCTAATCAAAGGTCTCAATAGTCCTCGACCCAATTCTTTATGTCTTGGCACTGAGAGCCTACCTCTTGATGAGTGAAGCAAAATCATATGACTACCTTCAGTATGGTCCCAAACATATCCAGTCTTGCGCATTGCTTTGACGAAATCATCTCCTGATATTACAGGGAGACGAGCCACTTAAACCGCTACCTCCACCTCTTCCACCTCTGTGATAGAGGGAATTGGCTCTCCGTGCTTACGCATGCTGACTATGTATCCACGAATAGCCTCCCTAATATTATCAATGGCCTCTTCCTTAGTTTTCCCCTGCGAGTGGCATCCAGGCAAAGCCGGGCAACTGACTACAATATATCCGTCCTCGTCTTGCTCAAGAGTAATAGCAAACTTCATAAACCTCCTCCCTACAACTATAGCAGTTTGAAAAAGTTCAATTGAGATTATAGCAGAAATTAACAAGCGCAGCTAAGTAGACGGTATCAAGAACCTTTAGGCTAGCTTTCGGTCTTAGTTGAACATTACACTTCAACCGTCGGGTTAGTGAACGCTATATAAGTGTGTCCACATAAGAACTTTCAAGCTCCTGCATCCAATTCGTGTGGGGTATCCCTAGAATCTGTAATGGAAAACAATAGAACTGCTGTCTCGGACGGCGCCAATTAGAGGCATAGCAAACAAACAACAAACCATTGGGAAGTGAAAGCCTCTGTTGAGCTACGTCATTGCGAAGCTCACCAAGTGCCTGTTCAGACTCAATGTCTTTTTCATCATCGTTCCAGACGGCGATGATTGATTCCTTGTTACCCACTTGCTTAAATTTCTCAGCTATTCGGCTTATGATCTTCTTGATATCTCGCTCTGGATCCCCGTATGGCTCCAATAAAAATGTATCGCCTAGGAACTCTTTATCAGAGAGGGAGATTTTCGGTGGACCTGGGTTGACCTGCCGAAAGCGCTTTACCTCAACAACTGCACTATGGCTATCTCTTGATATTCCCAGATCGGGACCTTCTTCCCCTAAAGGCTCTAGTTCAACTTGGAATCCAAGCCTTGCAAAGATTAGAGCGTACCTAATTTCGACAAGGTAGTCATAAAGTTGCTCCTTGTCATGAGCATTAGCAATGCGTTTGAATTTTAGACTTGCACCGGGGATTCGCCGAACCAGCTCGAGACGACTTTGCCAGAGCTGCGCTTCACTTTCGCCCAGTAACCGTGATACTTTGTGAAAAACCTTCTCCACTGGAACGCTTTCTTTATTACTGAAAGATGTTATTTGGAAACTACCAGCTAGCAATCTGCTAACTTTTGTTAAACTTCTGCAAGCAGTTGGTGTGCCTAAGTGGACGGTATCAAGAACTTTCAGCCTGAAATTTGCACTCCAACTCTGATTAGATCACTCTAATTACTTGGACTGAAAGGTATTGTGACCTTAGAGCTTGGTTGCTTTTTAGACTCCGCTCGACTTCTTCGTACACTACTGCCAAATATTTGTGCTTGGCTGGATGTTTCTCTAACCGCTCAAAATCTTCACGGATGTTACTCCGGCGGTTTCCCTGATATTTGTCATGAGTAGACACCTCACATGCGACTTCCACGTTATCATGAATATAACCTTGAATATCAATGCCACTAGCACCCGCACCTAAATAACGAAAATCAGCGCTGGGGTGATCCTTTTGCAGCCTCATAATAGCAAGCTGGGCAGCTAAGTCATGAATCTTGTTATTTAGTAGATTTCTATCTGCCTTAAGTTTCAAAAACTCTATCAGCTTCGATCTTAACTCCTCTTCTTCGTGACTCATACTTGTCTCACCTTATTTACTCCCGCAGCAGTCTTAGGAAATCTTCCCTGCTCAATCCAACGTATCGAATTAGGCATCTCAATAACCCCCGCCCCAATTCCTTATGCCTGGGCACTGACAACCTACGCCGAGAGGGGCGGAGTAAAATCATGTGGCTACCCTCTCATTGACTATACCCAAGCGGATAGAACTCAGTCGCAAGCAACGGCTTGAAGCCCCGCTCTATGAATAACACGAAGCGGTCAACGATTCGCCAAGCAAACTGCATTGCCGATACCCTCTGACTCCCCGTGATTGTTGGATGAAAACCGTGACGATGGGCTTTGGCACTATCTGCGAGCCTCTTGAGAGTCTTCTCGTCCACTTGCAAAGCCGTTCGCATCGGTTCCCAAGCTACCTTTTCTGCGTCGCCTTGTGGTTCTTTAAAACCCTGCATAATGTCCTCAACCGCTCGATAACAATGGAACAAAGTGTCTGTAGGCGACAGGATGGCCTGCCGCAGGTCTGCTAAGGCGTAACGCAGTGACTGGCGATGAAAGGCATGTTCAGGGGCTTCATTCGGCTGATTCAGCAATATCTGGGAAAACAGGTCACTGAACCCTAGCGGACGCTCGTTTCTGGCCTGTTGAAGTTCTTGAATCTCTACTGAAAACACGTTTTGCTCACCGTTAGGCATAACGACGGACGTTATCTCGGTCTGATAGCCACGACCCTCAAGGTAGCCAAAGGCGTCTAGTACTGTGCTCACTTCGTCGGAGACGATGTTCTTCAGTGTAAACAAGTCATCTATTTTGGTTGCCGAAGTTATTACCACTGATACCTGTGCAACCCCGATAGAGATGTTCATGTCGCAGTCAATTCCCCAATCAGACCTTTGCACTCGCAGGTTGATTGGCTTGCCGTCATTGATAGTTACCCAGGTTCGCTCCGGCAACACTCTGCCGATGAAAGTGTACGTATAACCTGCCACGACTTATCTCCTTGAGGTCAGCAATTGGAAAGAACAGGCGGTGGTATCACTAACATTATATGTGGTGGGCGATGGTGGACTCGAACCACCGACCCCAGTCTTATCAGGACTGTGCTCTAACCTACTGAGCTAATCGCCCGCTGGCGTAAGTATAGATAGTGCCCAAAGCGGCTGTCAAGGGCACAAAAAAAGCACCTTAACCTCTGGATAGCGGAAGGAAGTTTGGTAAAAGCAAACTTCCCGTAGACCGGAAAGACCGACCTAGGAGTTAAATACTCCCTAGAAAGGAGGTGATCCAGCCGCACCTTCCGGTACAGCTACCTTGTTACGACTTCGTCCCAATCACCAGCCCCACCCTCGGCGACTGCCTCCCGCCTAAGCGGGTTAGCCCATCGACTTCAGGTGTTGCCAGCTTTCATGACGTGACGGGCGGTGTGTACAAGGCCCGAGAACGTATTCACCGCAGTGTGCTGACCTGCGGTTACTAGCAACTCCGACTTCATGCAGGCGGGTTTCAGCCTGCAATCCGAACTGAGGATGGCTTTTTGGGATTAGCTCCAGATCGCTCCTTAGCAACCCTTTGTACCATCCATTGTAGCGTGTGTGTTGCCCAAGGCATAAGGGCCATGCTGACTTGACGTCATCCTCACCTTCCTCCCAGATTTTCTGGGCAGTCCCCTGTGAGAGAGTAACACAGGGCAAGGGTTGCGCTCGTTATGGGACTTAACCCGACACCTCACGGCACGAGCTGACGACAGCCATGTAGCACCTGTGCTGGCTCTTGCCCGAAGGCAAGTCGTTACCCTTTCGGGCTCCTACTACCGGCATGTCAAGCCTTGGTAAGGTTCTTCGCGTAGCATCGAATTAAACCACACGCTCCGCTGCTTGTGCGGGCCCCCGTCAATTCCTTTGAGTTTTAGCCTTGCGGCCGTAGTTCCCAGGCGGGATACTTAAGGCGTTAGCTTCGGCACAGAGAGGGTCGATACCCCCTATACCTAGTATCCACCGTTTACAGCGTGGACTACGTGGGTATCTAATCCACTTCGCTCCCCACGCTTTCGCGCCTCAGCGTCAGGTACAGCCCAGAAGGCCGCCTTCGCCACGGGTGTTCCTCCCGATATCTACGCATATCACCGCTACACCGGGAATTCCACCTTCCTCTGCTGCCCTCTAGCCCCCCAGTATTGGCACACCTCTCCCGGTTAAGCCAGGAGCTTTCACTGCCAACTTAAGAGGCCGCCTACACGCCCTTTACGCCCAGTAATTCCGGATAACGCTTGCCTCATACGTATTACCGCGGCTGCTGGCACGTATTTAGCCGAGGCTTATTCCTTGGTTACCGTCCTTTCTCTTCACCAAGAAAAGGGGTTTACAACCCGAAAGCCTTCTTCCCCCACGCGGCGTCGCTGCGTCAGGCTTTCGCCCATTGCGCAATATCCCTTGCTGCTGCCTCCCGTAGGAGTCAGGGCCGTCTCTCATTCCCCGTCTGGCTGACCATCCTCTCAGACCAGCTACCCGTCTTAGGCTTGGTAGGCTTTTACCCCACCAACTACCTGATAGGACAAAGGCCCCTCCTCAAGCGCCCGAAGGCTTTCATCCTCCCAAAGCATGAGAGGATGTCATGCGGTATTAGCTCCGATTTCTCGGAGTTATCCCCCACTTCAGGGTAGGTTGCCTTTGCGTTACTCAGCCGTTCGCCACTACCCTCCAACCGAAGTCAGAGGACCGTTCGACTTGCATGCATTAGGCACGCCGCCAGCGTTCATCCTGAGCTAGGATCAAACCCTCCAATACTTCCTTCCACTATCCAGTTGTTAAGGTGCAATCTCAGTTGCGAGAATAAAATGATAGTATAAATCCTCGACTTTGTCAAGCGCGCTCCCCCTCGCTTCCCCAGTCCGTGCGTTTAGGCTCGAAAGACCTGCCCATGGTCGGGGAATAAGGTGGCACATCAAATTGACAATGGTTGTTTGTGGCTTATACACTATTAGAAGTCGCTTGGCACGCCGAAGGGAGAGCCGCCACCCTAAGACTCCGTTTTCAGCACTTTCTAGGCACCGGAGGTTCAGGCTGTACAGGGATCAGATTGTCGAATCTTTCAAAGGGCATGACGCCGAGTATATCGAGATTCGTCTTGAGGACAGCCAGTCGACCCGTATCCAGTATCGCGGCAGGGAACTGGAGGACATCAGCCAGCCCATAAGCGCAGGGGGCTGTGTGCGGGCATTGGTCAAGGGAGGATGGGGCTTTGTCAGCTTCAATGACCTGGACGATTTGCGGGGAAAGGTTGAGCTTGCGGTGAGACAGGCGAGGCTGGTGGGGAAGGATGCCAGCAGCTTCGCTTCCATGGCCCCGGCGGTGGACTTCGTGGAAGAGGTGACGCAAAAAGACCCCTCATCCCTGGCGCTGGCGGAGAAGAAACACCTGCTTGATGAGTACAATGAGGTTATCTGGGGTGTTCCCAAGATTGAGACTTCTATCATTGCTTACAGGGACACATTGAGGAAGGTTGTATTTGCCAATTCTGAAGGAAGCTACATTGAACAGAAGAACAGTGACCTTGCCCTTCGGGTTGCTGCGGTGGCCAGGGATGGCGGTGACATACAACAGGTCGGACTCAGTGTAGGAAGCAGGGGGGACTTTACCGGGGTGGAGAGTCTTCATGAGCAGGTGAAGGAGACAGCGCAGCGGGCCGTAGATCTCCTCGCCGCGCCACATGCCAAGAGTGGGGAGTACTGCGTGGTTTTGGACCCTGTTCTGGCTGGTGTCTTCACTCACGAGGCCTTTGGGCATTTGTCTGAGGCTGACTTCACCTATGAGAATGAGCGGTTGAAAGAGATTATGGTTCTGGGGCGGAGGTTTGGTGGTGAGCATCTCAATATCGTTGATGGTGCTGCTGTTCCCAACTTGAGAGGCAGCTATAGATATGACGATGAGGGGGCGCCGGCTACCAGGACCTACCTTATCAAGGAGGGGGTGCTGGTAGGCAGGCTTCATTCCCGGGAGACAGCAGCCAAGATGGGGGAACCAATTACAGGCAATGCCAGAGCCCTGGACTACCACCACCCTCCCATTGTCCGCATGACCAATACCTTTATTGAGCCCCAGGGAATCACCTTTGAAGAAATGATTGGTGACATTGAAGAAGGAATATACGCTAAGAATTGGTATGGGGGGACTACCAGCATGGAGATGTTCACCTTCTCCGCTGGTGAGGCCTACATGATCCGCCATGGCAGGCTGGCTGAGCTGCTGCGCCCTGTAGTGCTTACCGGTAACATATTCACTACCCTTCAGAATATAGATGCTATTGGTAATGACCTGGGCATGAACCAGGGTGGTGGTTGTGGCAAGGGGGGGCAGTCTCCTCTCCCTGTGTCCAATGGCAGTCCTCATATTCGTATTCAGCATTGCCTGGTAGGAGGAAAGTAATCAAGACTGCTGAGACATCTCTTAGCGGTCACTAAGCGAGACTCAAACGCTTGGCAGGTTCGAGATGGAGGAAATCCTTTCTTTAGCCAGAAAGGCTGCCCAAGAGGCGGAGGTTTTCCTGGTTTCCTTTGAGGAGACGCCGGTTATCTTTGAGGCTAACCGGTTGAAGCAGTTACACACCCGTCAGGGCATGTCGGTAGCCCTTCGTATTATCCGTGAGGGGAGGACCGGTTTCTCTACTGCAACCAGACTTGATGACAGAGCCTCGCTGGTAGATCGCGCTGTAGAAGTGTCTCAATTCGGGACAGCAGCAAGATTTGACCTGCCCCATCAGCAGACATATCCTCAGGTCGAAGTATACGACGCCGTACTGGAAGCTTTTGCCATAGAGGAAATGATCGACCTTGGTGAGTCTCTCATCTCCAAGGTCCGGGAACATACGCCGGATCTCCTGTGTGAAGCCATGATAAGCAAGGGTGTCGTTTCAGTACGCATTTTGAACTCACGAGGGGGGGAGGCAGGGTTTCGCCGCACCTCCTTTGGCGTTAGCTTCGAGGGCAATCTCATTCGAGATACCGATATGCTCTTCGTGGGCGATAGTGAAAGCTCGTGCCAGCCGATTGAGGACATTGCCAGGGTAGCCGGTTCGGTGATCGAACAGCTCGAGCTGGCCAAGAGGCAGGCTTCAGTATCCAGTGGACGGCTGCCGGTGGTTTTCACTCCGCATGGCGTGGTCAGTGCTTTCATCGCCCCTTTGGCGGCAGCTTTCAACGGGAAGGTGGTCTGGCAAGGCGCGTCCCCCTTGGGGAATAGGAGGGGCGAAAGGGTATTTGATCAGAGGTTGTCTTTGCGAGATGATGCTACCATTGCCTACCGCCCCAGAAGCCGTCCTTGTGATGATGAGGGAGTGCCCAGCCAGGCCACATCCTTGATCGCACACGGGGTGGTGGGGGATTTCCTGTATGACCTGCAAACTGCTGGGCTGGCTGGCGTTCGAAGTACCGGGAGTGGTGACAGGGGTGGTGGGGGAGGCCTACCCGGGCCATCAATAAGTAGCCTGGTTTTTGGACCGGGTGACATCACCTTTGAGGACATGGTTGGAGGACTGGATGAGGGTCTGGTGGTAGAACAGCTTATGGGGGCGGCGCAAACTAATGTTCTCGGTGGTGAGTTCAGTGGTAATGTTCTTCTTGGATACAAGGTGGAGAGAGGGGAGATAGTTGGCCGGGTGAAGGACACCGTTGTCTCAGGCAATGTTTACCAGGTACTGAACAACGTTATTGGGATCGGCCGGGAGGCAAGATGGGTTGGAGCGGTTTTCGCTCCGCCGATTTGTTGCTCTGATCTGACTATCGGTAGCAAGGCCTGATGCCCCATGATAAAGGGAAACAAAGTAGTGCTACGCAGGAAAAGGCTGGAGGACGCCTGGAAGGATTATACCTGGAAAAGTGATCCTGATCTGGCCCGCCTGGATGCTACCATCCCCCTGAGCATACCTTTCTCCATTTACTATACTAGCTATTCCCAGGAACTATACTCTGCACATATCATGGACCACCGCTATGCCATTGAGACATTGGACGGCGAGCATATCGGCAACTGCAGTTGTTATGATGTTGATGACACGAGGGGAGAAGCCGAGCTAGGCATCCTTATTGGAGACCCTGACTATTGGAGCAAAGGCTATGGTAGCGATGCGGTGACCATGCTGGTAAGCCATGTCTTCAACGAAGGAAATATGAATAAGATATACCTTCATACTTTAGAGGATAACGTCAGAGCGCAGAGATGTTTTCAGAAGTGCGGGTTTGTCGCTTGCGGACCGGTTACCAGAGAGGGGCACAAGTTTATACTCATGGAAATCGAAAAACCGCAGACTCCGTTCTAGCCGTTGGCCTCGCCAGATCTTCCCTATAGCGATGCAGTAGGGGCAATTCATGAATTGCCCCTACATATGTCTCGGAAGTTGACTAGCCGCCTCTTCTGGTGAGGCGGCTGGTACGATTTCTTGGTTCAGGTTTTCCGGTGGCTTTGGTAATAAGGTCACCGGTCAGCTATTTCTTCTCCTCAGGTGGAGCCGGGTTAACGTAGCCCTTCAGTAAGGTAGGCATACCCTTCTCTACCTCTTCCCAGGTCCACGGCCCATACTTGTCCCAGTCCCTAGGAAAGATGACTGATTCATGGGCCGGTGCCCAGTAGGAGAAATTGGCGCCGGAGGCGCCAATGATGCAACCATTTATATGGCCCGCCGCATCACTGCAAAGGAAGGCCGGAATCACGGCCAAATAGTCTGCGGTGGCCACGTGGGTTACCTCGTCATACCTCTCCTGGGTCCAAAGTCCGGATTCCACCCTTTTCTTGTAGCCAGCAAGTACCTCTGGGCCCATAGTCATCCTTGTTGCTGCTCTGGGGCAAATAGCATTACAGGTTACACCATACCTGCCCATCTCCCAGGCAATAGCATAGGTCAAGCTGGCGATACCCCCTTTGGCAGCACCGTAGTTTACGTGTCCTACGGTCCCTACCCACGCTTCGGAGATAGTGTTTACTATCCTGCCATACCTCTGCTCCCTCATGCGGACGCAAGCATGCCTTGACATGTCGTAAGTCCCCTTGAGATGAACAGCTATTACTTGATCCCATTCGTCTTCAGACATGTTCCAGATCATTCTGGCCCTATCAATTCCAGCAACATTGCATAGGATGTCTATTCTTCCGAACTTGTCCACGCAAGCTTGTATCATCTCTTCGGCAGCCTTAAAATCGCTTACATCGCCGTACTGGGCAATTGCGTTCACGCCAAGTTTCTGGCACTCGCCGACTGTTGCATCGGCGGCCGACGTGCTGGCTCCCGTTCCGTCTGTAGCTCCTCCAAGGTCGCAAACCACAATATTAGCGCCCTCTCGGGCCAGAGCCAGGGCTACTTCCTTGCCGATGCCGCTGCCAGCACCGGTTACTACGGCATTTTTGCCCTTTAGTCTGTCAGCCATTGTTGAGCCTCCTTCATGATTGATGCTGGTTATTTCTTCTCCTCTGGTCGTGGTGGAGCCGGATTGACATAACCGATTAGTAGTTTCTCCGGCACAAGCTTTTCCACTTCCTCAAAGGTCCATCTACCTTCCGTTCTCCAATCTCTGGGCACTTTTCTTATCAACTCGGGCTGGCTGTAGATCCCCACCTCAGTCCCTGAAGTAAAGAATACTTGGCCATTTACATCGGCGGCTGCGTCGCTGGCCAGGTAGGCTATAAACAGGGCAAAATATGAAGGCTCTGCTAACTCCACCATCATTCTTTCAACCTGGTCCGGGGGCATAAGCCCGGCGGCAATCCTCTTTTTTACCCCTTCAATCACCTCTTCACTGGCAGTCATTCTTGTCCACGCCCGAGGGACAAAAGCATTGCAGGTGACCCCATACCTCCCCATCTCTCGAGCTGTGCCGTAGGTCAGGGTAACGATTCCCCCTTTGGCGGCAGCATAGTTCAGATGGCTTGGGCCACCCAGGAAAGCCTCGGAGACACAGTTTATTATCCTCCCGTACCTTTGTTCCCTCATCAGCGGTGCAGCATGCCTGATGAGGTTAAACGCCCCTTTGAGATGGACGCCTACTACCACATCCCATTCTTCTTCAGACATGTTCCAGATCATCCTGGGCTTGTCAATTCCGGCGATGTTACACAGGATGTCTATCCTGCCGAAGTTATCGACGCAGGCCTTGACCAGCTCCTCAGCCGTCTGGAAACTGGATACATCGCCGTACTTAGCGATTGCTGTTCCCCCAAGTTTCTTGATTTCGGCAACCACCGCATCTGCTGGTGCCAGGTCACTCCCTTCTTCCGGAGTCCGGGTTACCCCATTGACCACCACATTGGCTCCCTCCTCAGCCAGCGCCATAGCTACTCCTCTGCCAATTCCCCTACCAGCACCGGTTACTACTGCGTTTCTACCCTTTAATCTATCACCCATGCTTGAACCTCCTTCGTTCCATTTTTTGGTTCTAGCAGACAAACTGCTGGTGAGCGTTTTCAGCTCAAGGGCTATTCTTGTTTGTAAAGCTTCAAATCTTGACTGGCAAACTAATCCTTGGGTGGAGCTGGGTTAACGTAGTCAACCAGCAATTCCTGCGGCACGAGCTTCTCCAGCTCGTCAATACGCCACTTATCTTCAATCTCCCACTCCCGGGAGAGCTTTCTTACTATCTGAGGATGGTTCCAAATTCCGATGGTGGCTCTTGAGGCGACAAAAACACAACCGTTTATGTCAGCAGCCGCATCACTGGCCAGGTAAGCTATGAAAGGGGCAAAGTATTCCGGGTCAGCGCCCTCTCTTCTCGTCTCTTCCATCCCCTGGAGCCGCTCCTCCGATATCAGGCCGGCATCAATCCTCTTCTGAAGGCCGTCATCCTGTGAGTCGCCAACACTGAGCCTTGTCCGCGCCCTTGGGGCGAAAGCATTGCAGGTCACTCCGTATCTTCCCATCTCCCGAGCAATCGCATAGGTTAGGCTAACGATACCTCCCTTGGCCGCACCATAGTTAGTGTGGCCCACGGTGCCGGCGTATGCCTCTGAGGTGCAGTTTATTATGCGCCCGTATCTCTGCTGCCTCATCAGGACGCACGCATGCCTACAGAGGTTCCACGTTCCTTTCAGATGAACAGCCAGCACTCGGTCCCATTCCTCTTCCGACATATTGAAGATCATCCTGGGCCTGAGAATGCCGGCTATGTTGCACAGAATGTCTATCTTGCCAAAATTATTGACGCAGGTCTGGACTATCTCTTCAGCAGTGCTGAAATCCGACACATCCCCGTAGTTGGGGACGGCTTTCACTCCCAGTTGGCGACATTCGTTTGCTGTGGCATCTGCGGGTGACGTATCTGTTCCTGCCCCCTCCATCGTCCCGCCCAAGTCGCAAACCACAATGTTAGCGCCCTCCTCGGCTAACGCCAGAGCTACTGCTCTGCCTATTCCTCTACCCCCGCCGGTTACTACAGCATTCTTACCTTTTAGTCTCTCCCCCACCCTTTGTCCTCTTATCGGCAGCCTAGCTCTTGGATGGTAGGGCAACTACGGCTGTACCTGGGGTAATCTGCCTACCCTCTGGGTTCTCCACCCAAATCTGGCACTCTACGAGGTTCTCACCACCTTCAACAGACTTCTTGGTTACCTTCCCACCCATTTTCAGTGGCTGTCCTGGGAAGGCATTACCCCGGTATTGCACACTCATTTTCTTAAGTTCGCCCTTCTCGCCGATCCAGTTCGTCAGCATTTTGGTCAAAAAGGCTGCCTCTAGCCTGCCGTGAACAATGGGCCCGGGGAATCCCATGGACTGGGCAAAGTCCTTATCATAGTGAAGCTCAAAATAGTCACCTGAAGCGCCTGCCCACTGCACCAATGTCCTCGTTGTGGGAGTCTCTTCAACAGTGGGTAGATCCATACCCTCCTGAACATCTTCGTAATATAGTTGAGCCATGTATCGTGCCCTCCTTTGTTAGTAGCTCATTATGGTATTGGTGCTTACTGCTACCACTTCGCCCTTCTGGTTCTTGTGGCTGGATTTGTACACCATCAGGGCTCTAGGCCCTTTATCGCTGGACTTATCCTGAAGCTCGAAGAACTCGTGGGTGGTGTGAAGTGTGTCACCGGTTTTGATGGGCTTTAAGAACTCCCAGTCGGCGCCGGCAGCTACAGTTCGTTGGTAAGGTATAGGGATGTTCAGGAACACGGCCCCGCCGCTGATCATTGCCGTTGTAATCATCCCTGGAGGGGCTGTGCCCTTCCACTTGGGACTAGGGTCCCCGATGCACTGACAAAAGAGATTGATCATATGCTGATCAATCTCCATCGAATCTTCGCTTTTCTTGCCTTCCAAGGCTTTTATCTCTTCCATGGACGCCGTTTTCCGTTCGGCCATATGCCCTCCTTCTAGAAGTGAGATTCATTGCCGTGGGTGCATTGATAGAATATCCCAAAATCAGGCAGGCTGTCAAACGCTCGTAATGCCTCTCATCTCTTTTCCCTCGCTGTTCTGCCAAAATTAAGCCCCTGAGGCGGGTGACCCAGGGGCACTATCGACTACTTGTGGAATAGCCAACCGCCTCTGCAGGCAAACATTTTAAGCCTCAGGGACACCTGCTGTCTATGGCAAGACAATGGCTTGTTAGACTCTATATCTAAGGGAGTGTACCCTCCTTATTTTGACGGGGGCTCACCGACAATAGTAACCCCACATACGAAGTTACCGGGATGACCGCCCTGATTATGGGTTAGGCCGAGCTTGACGTCCTTTAGCTGGCGGGAGGGGTCCTCCGCTTTTCCCTGGAATTGCTTGTAGAACTCGTATACCTCCCGACCTCCGCTGGCGCCGGCAGGGTGACCAAAGGCTTTCAAACCGCCGCTGATGTTTACCGGTATCTCTCCTCCCTGCTCCCAGGCGCCGGACTCGATATCTTCTTTAGCCTGCCCTTTCTCACATATACCTAAGGATTCCACCGCTATCAGTTCAGCGATGGAGAAGCAGTCGTGGACCTCGGCCAGGCTCAGTTCCTTCCGGGGGTTCTTTACTCCTGCCATCTCATACACCTGCCTGGCAGCCGCCTCTGTTTCCTCCCAGGTAGTGAAGCCGTAGTTAACCCTCTCTTTGCCCCATCCCGGACCGCAGGCAATCCCCGCCCCTTTGAGAGTGATGTAGTCACCCTGGGGCCTGAAAGCCTTGGCGTCCTCGGTGCGGCACATGATTGCCGCCGACGCCCCATCGTTCACCCCGCAGCAGTCAAAAAGCCCCAGGGGCCAGGCTATCATGGGGGCGTTCAGGACCTGCTCTATGGTTAGCTGGTTCCGCAGCCAGGCTTTGGGATTTCGAGACCCATTGTAATGGCTTTTCACCGAGATCTTGGCCAGCAGCCTCTTGCCTTCATCCGGGCTTAGCCCATACTTGGAGAAGTACTTGGTGGCTGCCAGGGCATAACGGGCTACGGCGCCACCGATTTCTGGGGCAGCTCCGTAGACAGGATGCCACTTGCCGGGGAAGGCCTGGCCGATGCCTCCGTAACCAGCATCCTTCAGCTTGTCCCAGCCTAGCGCCAGTACAAGGTCATAGGTCTTGGAGGCTAGTCCCAGGGCGGCTCCTCTGATAGTCTCGGCACCAGTGCCGCAGGCATTTTCCACCCTGGTAACCGGTATGTACTGCAACTGAAGGGCGCTGGACAGAATAATCCCCGTCATAGCCGTATCAGCCACGGTGTATCCCACCCAGGCAGCCTGAATATCCTTTGCCTCTACTCCGGCGTCCTCGAAAGCTTCATAGGCAGCGTCTACAATCAAATCAACAGGGTCTTTGTCCCAAAACTCGCCAAAAGGGGTACAACCCATTCCCACTATAGCTACTTTGTCCTTTAAACTCTCCATTTTCTCTCCTTAGCACCTTATTGGCCGAACCCGCCAGAAATAGTTATACAGCCCTGAGCCTTCAAGCTGTATCCTGAAGGTCATCTCCACCGGCATTCCCACTTCGACCTTGGAGGTATCCCGGTCTGTCATCACACTGTAGAACCTGCCCCCCTCGTCCAAGTCCACTACAGTGAAAACCTTGGGCAGCACTATTTCCATAGCTCTCTGGTCCATGCTGAAGGTGAACACCTTGCCCCTCCTGTCAGAGAGCCTGATCAGTTCAAAGTTGTCCTTGGCTTGACAGTATATGCATATCCTCTGCCTGGGGTACTGGATGTTTCCGCAGGAGCGACACTTCTGCCCGTAGAGGGAGAATAGGTGCTGGCGTTCCCGCCATATTACCGGCAGTGAAGAGCGGCGGGCAGGGCGACGTCCCGCTTCCCCTTCCATAAGTCCCCGTATCTCCATATATTTCCCGTAGCCGGGAAGCATAAGCTTTGACGCCAGGTGGCCCTTTATCCCTCTCCTGTCTCTCACTTTTTCAATTTTCTCCGTCACCCGCAGCAGAAAGGCATCAGCGCCGTCTCCATAGGTGGCGTACAGTATCCTGTCCCCTGGCTTGGCCTCCTCCAGGGCAGCTACCAGGACCATAGCTGCCAGGGCTGTGCCCGTATTGCCCACCGAGTCAAACATAGGGTCTTGTACCTGTGTCTTAGCATCAAGCCCCATGGCTCTGGCCATGGTGGCATGCGTCCTGGCATCGGGAGCGTAGAAGGCAGCTTTGCCGATGTCCTTGGGGCTCAGTTGATGCTTCTTCAGCAGCGCTGAAACTGCCTGAGGCAGGATCTTGAGGTAACCTTCATCCCTGATAAATCGCTCCTCCCAGGTCTGCATGTAGCTGTCCTCTGGCTTCTTCCACACATCTATAAACTCGCTGGAGAGATGATAGCTCCCTTCTATGTCCACAGCCACATCGGAGTCCCCTATTAGAAAGGCAGCCGCACCGTCTCCAAAGCTGGCCTCGAAGTCAGAGTTGGGAGCCGGGATGCGGCGTTCAGCAGCGGCTACCATGACCTTCCTGGCTGAACCAGCCTGGACGGCATCCATGGCTGCCTTCATGGCGCTGCTTGCCCCTCTCAGCGAGTGGGCGATATCCATGGTCAGTATATCCTCCCGCAGGTCGGCTGCCGCCCTTATTATGCTGGCTGATTGCTTTTCCACGTACGGCGGTGAGTCAGTAGCGAAATACAGCCCGTCCACCTCCTGCCGGTCCATGCCGTTCAAGCAGTCCAAAACCGCTTCCACCCCCATGGTCAGGCTATCTTCGTCAGCGTTGGCTACCGCCTTCTCACCTCT
>Ga0209979_1001583_pt1 | contig 24350 bp, 27 predicted proteins | sample AnhtaG_FD_183114 | JGI IMG/M metagenome (GOLD analysis project Ga0209979, IMG submission 183114) | Deep subsurface microbial communities from Anholt, Denmark to uncover new lineages of life (NeLLi) - Anholt_01485 metaG (SPAdes) (version 2) | ecosystem: Environmental > Aquatic > Marine > Oceanic...
AAATGAGATAGTGATGTAGTTGTTATTTCCATGCAGTTAATTCATCCCCTCAGATGAGTTTACTGATGAAATGGATGAAGTAATTTAAAAAGATTCACTTTTGAGATTTACATGCGGAAAGTGAGCTACATCAATCTTCATTATTGGTGTATTGTACATAAACTGTACACCATGTTTTTGGGCGATTGATATTAAACTTTTTACAACTGCGTGCATGCCTCCATTAGGAACCCAGCTACCTTGTGATTGTTCAACAAAGTGCATCATTGAATACGAGGCTGGTGCGTTAAAAGGGCTTTCTCCATTGTATATTGTATGGTAGGAGAATGCAGCCTTAAGATTAGGATGTTTGAAGTGTTTTGAAACATTTTTATAATGATTGTTAAGTTGTTGTATCTGAATAATAGTTAGAAAAGTCCTGAAATTCAAAAAATCAAATATGCTGTCAAAATGTTTCCGTGTTAAATATTTGGTAGTGTACTACAAATTGTGGCTTTTGCCTAATAATCGTTATGTAGTGGGGCAATTTATAGAATTCTGGTATAATACTTGAAATCAATCTCAGTAACGGACTTGAATGATGATAACAAGGGTCATGTCACGTAATTTAGGACATTACCAAATATTTACCTGACAGATCGAAATTCTTACGCCCTTCTTCTAATAAATGAAGATACGAATCAAAACTGCCAGACTCAATTGATTCTAATTGTAATTGCATTTTGTTAAGGTCACTAGTGAAATCGAGATAGCTTTCATCCTCAAAATGAATTCTATACATAGGGTCTAAAAGATGAAGATCCAGATGATCCTTGATGTTTTCCCCTAATGAACTAAAGAGCTCTTCATATAATTCCGGGATCAGAAACATTGTCGCTCCAACATCAAAACGATACCCATCACGAATAATTTGGCCACAGCGTCCACCAGGACTTGAATTTTTTTCAAGTACCGTGACTTTATAACCTTTTCGAGCCAGAAAAACGGCGGAGGCAATGCCACCCACACCAGAACCAATGACTATGACACTTTTTTCATTCATTTAAACCTTCAGTCAGGACTCAATTAATATTTCCCAACAAGTTTTGCAATCTCCCGATGCGCTGTATGGATACTGATTCCGTGGCCCAGATACATCATGGGACACCTGCCGGTTATTAAATGCATGTGGTAATCACTGGATTTCTCTTCTGCTTCCTGGGTCTCAGTCATCCAGTGGATCCATATTTCCTTGATACCTTTCTCTTCCAGTGCATCTACCACATCTTCGGGCCGGGTTTTGGTCACCCCGATCACGGCACGCTGGATTCCATCAGGCAGTTCTGAAACGTTTCGCAGTGCTCCTTCTTCAGGCTTTTCAGACAGGTCAATAGTATAGACTTTTTTACCCGACCTTTTCAGTGCCTGGATTGTCCATTTCATTGCAGGCTTTGTCTTGTCAGTGATCACCACATAACTGTCTGCATCCCAAAATGATTCCTGTTCAGCTGGCATATTATATTCACCTCGATTACTCACTGCTACGCAATACGTTGAGCAATATTACAAGCCCAATAATACCCAATGCCAGCGGCCAGAACCATATCGAATAACCGCCCATGCCAATGCCAAGCACGATAAATACGAACATCAGGTCCCAGAAAGACGGACTTGGGAACTCTGGTTTAAGCAGGCGCAAGATAAAACCAATTAACGCAAAAATCCCTACACCGGTAAGGAACACGGCCCAGCCGTCCCACCAGGGGAAATTTGATGCATAATTTATGTTCTCTGCAAGCAGTATCAATGCACCCCAGATAAAAGCCAATGCCCACCAAACAGAATCGCCTTTGTCACTTTGCCTCCAATCTCCAAAACTCCTTTCATTTTCCTCATTCATTTAAAGTACCACCTGATTTTCCAATTTTTGTTGGATTAAAAGTTAACTTCCATCTCCAAAACCGGCTCACTGACCCAATGTGCCTTACTAAGTTCACCCAGATAATCATCCGAGACATCGTAGAACCGCAATGTAACCACTGCCCTGTCTATCTGGCCTTCCAGGTCAGATGGAAGTGTGTAATTTAACTGCCGCACCTCGCCGCTCTGAAGCTGTGTATTTTCCTGCAGCATGAACGGATGGATCCCTACTATGGGAAGCAGGTTGAATCTCTTTGCAAATTTTTCAATGACCTTATGTTTCTCCTGACCACTGGAATCAAGGAACGATATCTCCAGCACAAGTAAGCGTGTAGGACCGCTGGGGGGTATAGCGTGACTGGTTATCCGGTTCTCAATGGAAAGGCTGAAAATTGGGAAATCCACCTCAATGTCTGTGATATTCACATACTCAGTGTATTTCTCAACATTGCGTGAGCGGGTAATGCTGTCAAATCCGTGATACGAAATGTTATCCCGTTTCTCCATGTGACAATCATGGCAGATAAGGCCCTGTTTGGCGGCTTCACTCACTTGCCATTCGCTGTATACAGACATACCCTCGCCTGTTTCCAGAGGGAATTCATGGCATGGCACACAGAAATCAACCTTTTTCATCTCTTCCAGTCCTGGTTTGAATTTCTGGTCATGCACTTCCATTATAGATAGATCCGGATCCACCAGGCCGTGGCAGACCTCGCAGTTGACGCCTTCCACAGAATCCCTTGGGCCCATGCAGGAATAGCAATTCTCATCACCAATAACGAAATTGGTCACCACATTTCCGGTAATCTTTTGCCTGAAACTCTCGAAACGTTCATGGCTGTTTGCCCCATAATGGGCTGAATTCTCTGACCACTGGTTGTATAGTTCCTGATGGCACCCGCCGCAAAATGCTGCCCCTTTTTGTTCCCCTGCTTCATACAAGGGTTTGTCATACGAATGAAAGAACATATACATACTGCCGAATATGAATGCGTAATATCCAACAATCAGAACCGCTACAAGCAGCAGCGCGATATAGAATATCCTATTCTTTTCCATGATAATTTCTCCGGAATCAATACATGATTAAAGTTTGCACCGTTAACTTATATAAAAGTTTCTCAATTTCACATTATTAATAATTAATATTTCAGTGGTGACTTTACTGCACCATAAGATAAAAAGAAAAATGGGCGGCTATTGCCCCTTAGCAATCCCGCAGCAGTTGAAGTTCCCTTTCTGGCAGGCTTCAAGACACCCCTTTATTCCTTGTCCTTTTGCCTCAATCCTAATCCCTTCGTCTGTTTCTGTGAATTTTATTTCACACACATCTTTTTCCATTTTTTCTCCTCCTATTTCGTTGCCTCTATGTTCAGGCTCTCAAAAGCAATCCCATCGGTTTGTTGTTCACTGATGGTCCTGACTTCTGACAGTACCTTGACCTTGAATCCTGCATTTTTGATCGTGTCCAGGTAATCATCCTTTAATGTAGCACCCGCAACACAACCAGCTATCAGCGCACTATCATTCTTCTGCTCGTCTGTGAGTTCCTTTAGCAGTACAATATCTGAAATATACATTCTGCCGCCTTTCTTCAACACCCTGTAGGCTTCACTGAAGACTTTTGATTTGTCAGGTGCGAGATTTATCACACAGTTGCTTATGATCACGTCCACTGAATTATCATCTACTGGCAACTCCTCGATATCACCCAGCCTGAACTCCACATTGCTATAGTTGTATTTTGCATTGTTAGCCCTGGCCTTCTCGATCATCTGCTCTGTCATGTCCACGCCAATGACCTTGCCTGTCTCACCAACTCTGTTTGCTGCCAGGAAGGAATCAAAACCTGCTCCCGATCCCAGGTCCAGGACGGTCTCTCCTTTGTTTATCTTTCCCAATGCTGTGGGATTTCCGCATCCCAGTCCCAGATTTGCTTCGGGAACGGCATTAACTTCAGCCTCTGAGTACCCGATCTGTGATGAGATCTCCCTACTGGTTAACGAAGGGTCCAAACCACAGCCACAACCGCAGCCCTGGCTGGCTATGTTCCCGTAGGTTTCTTTGACTATTTCTTTTACTTCTTCTCCTTTCATTTCAACTTTACTCCTGTTTTGGGTGGCACCCAATATATCGGATGCCCAATATATCGTATACCCAATAATAGTATTTAAATATATCGGACACCCAATAGTATATTGTGACTGAAAAATGCTGTGAAGATCTGAATGTATGCCCCCCTAAATGTTGTGATATGAGGGGCATGTTATCGTTTCTAATACTGTGGAATCTGTCAAAAAAACAAATGTACGGCGATGAAATTGCAAATGAGCTGGGAAAAATGAGGGGTGACAAGCCTACGCCAGGGACCATCTACCCGGCTCTGAAAGAACTTCAGAAGAATGGCATGATAACCTCCCACAAAGAGGGTAGAAAGATCATCTATACCCTTACAGAAGCAGGCCAGAAAGCCTCCCAGGAAGCTGTTGACTACTTCTGCAGTGCCTTTGGCCCCATATTTTCCGAGCATATGTTGTTAGATACTACTAATTAAGAGGGATTTTCAGATCTCCAGCCACTCCATATCGCATTCAATGTAAGCAGTATCCTGCTTCTCTCTATCTTTTGTATGGACTGATCGGGGCTGGTCTTCGGAGATTTTTAGTTTTACGTTTTAATTTACAATTATTTTTCAAACTTATCGATTTATCTAAACGTTTGAGTATAATCATACTTTATTAAATTGCCCTTATCAATAATTATATAAGTTTAAGAAATTACTGGGTAATAATATGGAAGAACAGATGATCAACGAGCCAACAAAGGACAGCCCCGTTATCGAGGTCATCAATGTAAAGAAAAGCTACCAACTGGGTAAAATGGAGATTCCGATCCTCCATGACATTAACCTGAGTGTAAAATCAGGAGAGTTTCTGGCCATAATGGGTCCGTCAGGTTCAGGTAAGAGCACATTGATGAACCTTATCGGGTGCCTTGACAGGCCAACTGACGGACAGATAATAGTGAAAGGCAGAGACATTAACAGGATAACAGACAACGAACTGGCACATCTCAGGGGAGAAGAGATAGGGTTCGTGTTCCAGACCTTTAACCTGATCCCAAGACTGACCGCATTCCAGAATGTGGAGCTTCCTACATTTGCTAACAAGAAGAAAGGAGCAGATGTTAAAAAACGGGTAATCGAATTGCTGGAACTTGTAGGTCTTGATGATCGCATGGACCACAAAACCAACGAACTATCGGGCGGCCAATCCCAGAGAGTAGCCATTGCCCGTGCCCTTATCAATGATCCGTCTTTGATCCTTGCAGACGAACCCACAGGGAACCTGGATTCAAAGACCAGCACTGACATTATGAAAATGTTTACAGACCTGCGCGATCAGGGTCGGACCATAATTATGATCACCCATGACACTGAGGTTGCAGCATATGCAGACAGGATCGTGCTGGTAAAGGATGGCAAAATCGAAAATAATTAAGAGGTGAGACATATGAAAGAGATAAGGAATTTTAAAAACTTCACCAGGTCCCTGATTTTAGTAATTTTAGTATTATCAATGTCAGTGACTTCAGTGTCTGCAACTACGGCACTTAAAGTAGATCTTGTAAAATATGAACCTTATCCGGCAGAGATCGGACAATATGTTACTGTATGGATAAAGGCTGAAAATATCGGGTACAGCCGTGCAGATGACGTTTCGGTAGAATTGGTTCCTTCATATCCGTTCTCATTGGATACAAAAGACCAGGCAGTACAAAATATCGGGATATTGCCTAATGAGCAGGGTGCAGTATTCGAATACAAGCTGTATGTGGATGAAAATGCGAAAACCGGTGTCAGATCAATTGAGGTCCGTTATCAGGATAATAAGGATTCTGTGTGGATGAAACAAGAATTTGACATCAGGGTAGGTTCTGATACATTTGACAGTAAAGGTACGCTGCAACTGGAACAGATAGTTACCGAACCTGAAGTATTAAAGCCGGGTGATACAGGTACAGTTACACTTACACTAAAGAACAGTGCGACCCAGTATACCATAAGTATAGACGGTAAGGAATATGATACCAATGCAAGGGTACGCTCTGCGGGTCTGTCAGGCAGCAATGATATAATAGTAACCAGTGATCCCTATCAAGAAACAGGCATCCTGGGTCCGGGAGATACTATTGATCTTACATTTAATATCATTGTGGCTGATGATGCAAAGGACGAGACAAATCATCTGGAATTCAATGTGATGGGAAGTTCTCATTCCTATAACAATAATTGGGATATTCCAATCAAAGTAGATTCTTCTGGTATCAAGATCATTCAAACCAAACCCTTGAGACTTGAAGAGGATAAAGTTACTCTTGAATTCGATGTGGTAAATACCCATCCTGGGACATTATCTTCAGTGTCCGTCAAACCACAGGCAGAAGGTATTGAATTTTCTCCTGCTGAATATTTCATAGGGTCCATGGACCATGATGAACTGTTCACAGTTGAATTCGATGCTACAGTTGTATCAAATGATGATTCAACTTCGAAAGACCTGATAATGACAGCCCAGTATAAAAACGGTTATAACCAGCACGAAGCTGTGATCGATGGTCTGGTATTAACTATTATACCTGATAAGCCAAAAAGCGGGAATGGACTGGCCATTTTTGGAATTCTGGCAGCTATAGTCGTTGTATCTAGTTTGATAATGTATAGACACAAAAAACAGCAACAATAGGCGGTGAAACTGATGGTGAACCTTGTACAGTCCATCCGCATGGCTGCGGGAAGCATACGCAGTGCCAAGATGAGGTCTATCCTCACCACTCTTGGTATTGTTATTGGTGTGGCTGCTGTCATTGCGAATGTATCATTGGGAGCCAGTTTCAGTCAATATTTTGATGAAGAAATAGGGGCCATTGGTACAAATTTCATTGTCGTAAACAGCCTGGAACCTGGCATTTTCCATGAAAAGGAACTGGAACTTATAAAAAATACTCCTGGTGTTGTTGGTGTTTCACCTATAAAACAATCGACATATGAAATTATATATCAATCAACGTCCCGACATCTGGCAACTATGGGAGTTACAGAAGATTATGAAAAGGTTGCAAATCTCAAACTGGAAGAAGGAAGTTTCCTGAATGATAAGGACAAGTATGTTGCAGTAATCGGGAATGATGTAGCATACGATAAATTTGACCGCAAGATCTTCACCCAGAATTCCATTGATATCATATTTCGAATGGATGACGGCAGCAAAGTAACCAAAAGGTTCACAGTAAAGGGCATTCTGGAAAGTCCCACTAACACATTGGTCAATAGTGGAATTGAATCTAATGAACGTATATTCATCCCGATATCAACCTGGAATGAAATAATGGGAGAAGATGATTTCGGTGGATTTTTTGCAATGGCTTCCAGTCTTGATACAATAGAGGAAACCAGTGATGAAATCGATAAGAGATTTGGCCGTCATTTCGGAGTTTCAATGCGGGATATGGATAATGACGATGCAAAACCATACTCCACTTTTAACCAGGCAGAGATACTTGAGGATATGGACCAGATGTCTGCGGCTCTTAGTGGACTGCTTATTTCGGTGGCATTGATTGCACTTATTGTAGGGTCAATTGGGATAATGAACATTATGCTGGTGTCGGTAACTGAGCGCACCCGTGAGATCGGTATATTGAAATCACTGGGTTTCACAAACTCAAATGTGCTATTATTGTTCATTGTAGAATCTATTGTGTTGAGTGTGTTCGGTGGATTGCTGGGCATCGGATTAGGTGTACTGGGAGCATATGGAGCGCAAAGTGTGATGCATATGCCAAAAGTATTCCCTGCTGAAATGATAGTGATAGGATTTGCCGTATCTGTCATCGTCGGTCTGATAGCAGGGGTGTATCCTGCAAATAAGGCAGCAAAGATGAACACTGTGGATGCATTGAGGCATGAGTGAGAACATCAGGATTTACAAATTCATACCCAACAAAAAATAGGCGATTGTATGAAATTTGAAAAGGCTAAAGTAAGTGACCAGATTGAAATATAATATTCACATTCAGGTGCTGAGGGTGAATACACTTTACTCTTCGTGCACGGGCTGGGGAGCAACCTTAAACAGTTTGAACCTCAGCAACAATATTTTTCACATCTTTTGAAGCAGATCTTCCGACAATCCATCCAATCTGAGCCAAAAGCAAATCTGATAAGATAGCTTAAAAATCCAAAACAAACCCTGATAAAAGTTCAAATCCCAAAAAATTTCATATATGAAGCTCTGACCAACTTAAAATCAACAATAACATCAACAACGAACTTGTACGAACTGGAACGAACTCCAGTCGTCTTGAGTTCGTTGCTAATTTCTCCATCACATCGCTGGTGCGTAAAGCGATACGACGGCGCATCGCGTTTTGCGGAAGCGCCACAAATTAATTTAGTGTGATTTATAATTTTCAGGCAGGATTTAGAGGATGGGAGAAAAATTATCCTGTAGATCCTGTTATCCTGTCGAATCGGCGCCTTCGCTTTTAATTTTTTACGAAAATAAGTGCTTGTTTTGCTTAATATGAGAAAATAAAGAATTTTATCGAATTTGCCACAGGCTCATCTCTTTTAGACCTAAACACCGATTCATTGCAAGTAAAGTCAGGAATGTGAAACATGAAGCTGGCCAGGTGCCAGTCCTGATCTGCTATGCCTGCTCTTGTTTATGGAGGCCGTGGGGAAATCTTATATTCTTTGGATTATGAATTTATTATAGGTGCAATCATGATGATAAGAAAATACAATGCTGTATTAATCTCGGTATTATTGCTTATAGTAGCATTTTCAGGATGTACAGAACTAAACGCAGGTCCTGAAATTACTGAAGACTTTAGCAGCGAATATGTGGTTGAAGATACCACTATCCTGAAAGTTATTGGTGTAAATGGTAATATTGAGATCAATAGCTGGGATGGGGATAAGGTCACACTGGATGCTGTCAAAAAGACCAGATACGGGGAAGATGAACTCAATAAAGTTGAAATCGTCGCTACCCAAAGCGGTAACGAATTGATAATTGAAGCTAAATTTTCACCTTTGAATACAAGGGTTTCTGTGGATATGGATATCAAGGTCCCAAATAATGTTTCTGTTAAGTATGTAAAGACTGTTAGCGGAAATGTTCATATCTATAATACGAAAGGTGATGTTGAGGCCTTAAGCACCAACGGTGAAGTCATTTTAAAAGACGTTGATGGATATGTAATAGCCCAAACCAGCAACGGCAATATAGATGTTAGAGGGACAACAGGTATTGGGGATTTGAAAACATCGAACGGAGCGATCTTTGCAGAGGTATTTGATATTGAAGAAGATGTGGATATTACAGTTACCAACGGTCAGATCACTGTTTATGTAAACCCCTCACTTAATGCAAACATTGAGCTGAAAACCACCAATGGCAAAATCTCCAATGAGGTCTCGTTAAATATGACGAAAATGGAAGAACATCGCATTGAAGGGACACTGGGAGATGGAGGTAACAGGTTATTTATATCAACAGTCAGTGGGAATTTGGACCTTTACAAACTTGATGTTTAACGTATCAACCGAGATTGGATAAGGTCAGAAAAGGAAGGTGGAGTAATAGAAACTGGAAGAGTTGTTGGCGGAGCAATATTAGGCATATTAGGAGTGGCATTACTGATCACAGGATTGAAAGAAAAGTAAGCCAAAAATATCTCAAAAAAAATTGCATTAATTGAAGAACTTTAATTGCAGGCGGTGAATAGAATGATCTCAAAAATATTGTTTGTTGAGCCTCCAAAAGACTACTGGTTTTTAATGGGAGAATATCTTCCACCACCTGCCGGATTGCTTATTCTGGCAGCATACATTGAAGCACAACTTCCGGATGTGGAAATTGAAATCCTTGACTGTCAGGCAGAAAAAAAGGACTTCAAAGACATTGAAAAATATATCGAATACTTTTCTCCTTCAATTGTTGCAACATCAGGATTCACCTGTAATGCGTATCTATGCGCAAGAGTGGCAGAAATAGCGAAAAAAGTGAGCAATGATATATTTACCGTTGTTGGCGGCCAACACTTTTCGGCTGCTGCTGAAGAATCCCTTAATGATTTCCCTGAGATCGATTATATCATAAGGGGCGAAGGAGAGGTCACATTTGTTGATCTGATCAGGGCACTTAAGACCGGTAAAAACATTGGAGAAATAAAAGGTATATCTTTCAGGCATAACAAGGAGATCATTCATAATCCTCAAAGGCCGTTAATTCAAAACCTTGACACACTCCCTTATCCTGCGTACCATCTTGTTGAAAAGAATATTGAAAAATATCATTTCACTATGATGGCAGGGAAAAACACCAGGTATATGATCCTGGAAGGTTCCCGCGGTTGTTCCCATAAATGCTCATTCTGCACCCAGTGGAAACACTGGAATGGTACATGGAGAACAAAATCAGCCAGGCGGATAGCTGATGAGATGGAATATTTCAATGAAAGGTTTGATGGTGAATTCCTATGGCTTACAGACGACAATTTCAAGTATGATAACAAGGCAAAAGAATTATGGGGAGAATTGCGGCAGCGACCATTCACTGATGATATTTCATGGTTCTTCCAGGCACGGACAGATGAGATCACCCAGAACCCTGACATGGTTGCAAAGCTGCGGGATGTAGGCAATAACTGGATCCTTATGGGAGTTGAAAACAATTCACCTGCGGTCCTGAAAGATCTCAAAAAGGATCTTCAGGTTAATGATGCTTACAAGGCAGTTAACATACTCAATGACAATGATATTTTCTCCCATGCCATGTTTATAATGGGTTCCAGAGGAGATACTGCTACATCTATTGAGCAGCTGCGGCAGTTCTCATTTGATCTGGGTTCGGATCTTGCATTATATACCATTCTCACACCATTCCCAGGTACACAAATTTATGAAAACGCGCAGCGGTTTGGATGGATCGAGGATACAAATTACGCACACTATGATATGGCCCATGCCATTATGCCTACCGAAACCCTGTCACGACGTCAAGTACAGGAAGAACTTTTCCACTGCTATAAAGATTTTTACGGGTCAATCCCGCGGAACATTGCTGGCATCTTTTCAAAAAATAAGATTAAAAGAAGGGTGAACCGCCATATGGCAGGAAAAGGCGTGCTAAAGAGTTTGAAGGGTTTGATTTGAACCAGAAAAAACGTGTGATATATTACCTTATCTTTTCAACAATAGGAGCAGCATTATTGATAGTGGCATCTGTTTTTAGCTATTCGGATCAGAACGTTGTCAACATGTCCGATAAACTAGTGGTGGGAGGTGCATTTATCATAAGCTGTATATTCGGCATCTATGCTGCTGTTAAACCAGACCGGATTTACCCTAAAGGAGGTGATGGTCAACAATCTCGAATAAAAATTATTGGGCATCATCCGGATTGTGAAGCATTCAACAATCATGTTATCAAAATAAAAAACACAATTCTATGCCCGGGCTGCTATGGTCTGGCAATGGGTTCTGTCATATCAATTCTGCTAATGAGCGGTTATATTGTATTTCCCATAGAGATACAACAGATACATCTATATGTTTTAGTTATTCTTGGAATGCTGTTAATTGTTCATAATTACGTAGAAATTACAATTCCCGCAAGAATAGCATATTTTCACCTGATTTCCAATATATTTCTTGTAATCAGCTTCTTTTTGATAATTCTTGGCATACTACATTTGACTGGTAATATGATCATCGGTTTATTAGCAGTCCTGATATCATATCTTTGGCTGGATACAAGGGTTCAACTATCAGTCTGGCGCCATTCCCAGGTGTGCCAAAATTGCATTAAATCCTGCAAGGTTTATTGAGCTTATTCTTTTTTGAATATGGTTCTGATACCTGCAATTATTATGATAAGGCCAATGATCAGAGCAAAAATCCACCCCATATCAACCTGGTAGACCCATGCCGGCATCCCACTCATGTTCTTTAATGCGCCCTCAAATAGTATGGTCAGGCCAACAAGAATGAGTATCAATCCCCAAACATATGGGGCATAACGTGGACCTCCGGCACATTCCTGTGCCCTCTTTTCATCTGGATCCTTTTGTGTTCCACTTAAAGAAGCACCACAACTGTTACAGTATGTATCATCCTCTTCATTTTGCTTGCCGCATTTCGGACAATAAGTCATAACATCACCATTAAAAAGAATTCAGTGATATTATTTAGTATTAACTGTAACATTTTTAAAACTCAAATGAAACGTCTTTTCTGGGGAACATTGGATATATTAAAAAATCATATAATTTGATAAAGTAACAGGAGGTGAATCATATGACTGAAGGACATAATCCAAAAATCTCAGACACCACAAAAACCCTCCACAACCCTGAACCGGATTACACAAAACCCATCTTGCAGATTCCAAAAGAATCATTGGAACGGATGCATAATCGGCTGCGTTTCTTATACAGTGAATCTGTAGCCCGGACCACAATACTCGAACTTGAGCGCATCCTCCAGGTTTACTATGCCCATAAACCCTCTGAACAGATCGAAAAAGAGAAATGTTTTGATCCGGCAGAACGGTTTACTGAAAAGGATGTCATTTTAATCACATACGGTGATCTCCTGCAAGGGAATGATAATTCTCACCTGGCTACCCTGGCACGTTTTTGTGATACATATCTCAAAAGTACCATCAATACCCTCCATCTGCTGCCCTTCTTTCCATCATCTTCTGATAAGGGTTTTTCTATAATCGACTTTGAAACAGTGGATCCCAGCCTGGGGTCGTGGCATGACATAGAAGACCTGGAAAATCGTTACCAGCTTATGTTTGATGGTGTTATCAACCATGTATCATCTAAAGCCAGGTGGTTCAGTGAATTTTTGAACCACAATCCATATTATAAGGATTTTTTCTTTGCATTCAAGTCCCGTGAGGAACTGACCACCGAACAGCGGAGTTTAATATTTCGTCCCAGAACATCAAAGGTTCTTACAGAATTCCGGTCGCTTAAGGGTCCGGTTTATGTCTGGACAACATTTTCTCCAGACCAGATAGACCTTAATTTTAACAATCCAAATGTCTTACTGCGGGTTATTGAAACCCTGCTTATATATGTGAGGCATGGAGCAGATATTATTCGCCTTGATGCCGTGATGTACCTCTGGGAAGAGCCCGGAACAAGTTGCATACATCTGGAGCAGACCCATGAGATCATCAAACTCTTCCGTGATATTCTAAATATGGTTGCACCGCGTGTTGCCATGATAACCGAAACAAATGTGGCTCATGATGAGATCATTGCATATTTTGGAAATGGCATGGATGAGGCACAGATGGTATACAACTTTGCCCTGCCTCCCCTTGTCCTGCATTCGTTCTATACGGAAAATACAACAATCCTCTCCAACTGGGCAAAAAGTCTTATTAAGATATCTGATTCTGCCACCCACTTCAACTTCCTGGACTCCCATGACGGTATAGGGCTAATGGCAGTCAGGGACATCCTGGGAAAAGAAGACATTGATTATATGATTGAAAGGGCAAAAAAACACGGAGGGTGCATTTCGTACAAAACAGCCGAAGAAGGCAATCCAGTACCCTATGAGATCAACATAACCTGGTATAGTGCCCTCAATCCCGCAGGAAGTGATGAAGATATACAATTACAGGTCAAGCGTTTTATTGCCTCAAGGTCAATAGCTCTCGTCATCCAGGGAGTGCCGGGGATCTACCTGCACAGTTTATTCGGGACCCGCGGTGACAAGGAGGTTGTCAGAGAAACCCAGGATAAACGCGCGATCAATCGTACTATAGTTGATGTGGATTCAATAATTGAATCCATGAACAATCCCAGTTCAAAGAAATCACTCATTAACAGGGATTTGGGGCGGCTTATTGGGATCCGAATTAAGAAGCGGGCCTTTCACCCCAATGGTGATCAACAAATATTGATGATATCTCAGTCTGTGTTTGCGGTTCTGAGAACTTCACCTGAAATGGACCAGCATATTTTAACAATAACTAATGTGACGGGTAAGGAATGCCGCATCGAAATTTCAATGTCAGATATTGGTTCATCCGAATACCAATGGTATGATCTAATCAATAGAAAAGCGCAGTCGACTGAAAATCAGAAGTTGTGTATCACACTGCAACCTTATGACGTTATATGGTTACAGCCGTCCAGTGAACTGGTTTTTGGCAATCATGAGACAGATTGAAGAAGAAGGCGATAACAAGATGAAATTTCCACTAATTGGGAAAAAGCTTCAGGACAATCCGGCAATCCTTGGTCTGGTTATTATCGTTATTCTCTTGTTCGGCCTGCTATTACATGAGTACCTATTGGATAACTTGACTGTGATATTTGAACCGGGAAGTTCGCGACAAGACGATTTCAGGATCGCTGTGATCCACTGCCTTCTGGCAGGCTACCTGCCTGCCGCATATTTTTACCTGATACGTGGTACCAGGAATAATATTGACGAACTTGAAAAGGTTCTCGAGCCGATAAATGTACTCACTCCCATAAACATTGGAAAGAGACCTCTTATTTTTTGGGGCTTAGTGGGCATGATGGGGGCCGTTTTTACAACTTATCTGACTGCCAGTTCATTCTGGGATCCTTCTAATTGGAATCCTGAGGTTTGGTGGCACCGTGGTCTCGGCCTTTTCGCTGGTTTTTGGATTGGGTGCTTCATTTTCGCAGTCTTGGATTCATCTGAGAGGGTTTCCCGTCTCGCAGACCGGATCAAAAAGGTGAATCTTCTGGATTTGAGCCCATTGTCTCCGTTTGTGAACCAGGGTCTGCTGACTATCCTGCTAATGATTGGATTTGTGTCAATTTACAGTCTGTTCCTGTTGGAGCCTGGACAGTGGCCTGCTGTCGTAATTCTGGTCAGTCTTACTATACCGCTGGCATTATTCGGTCTGTTGTTGCCGGTACGCGGAGTGCACCGACTGATTCATGAAGCAAAACAGGGGGAACTGCAGTGGACCCGGGAGAGGATCCGACAATCCAGGGAACTCCTGCATAGTGTCCCACCAGAGGAATCCTCTGGCAGGATGGGGGATCTGGAGGCATATCTGCGTCTCATTGAAGATGTTCCCGAGTGGCCCTTTCAGAGTTCCACCGTTGTGCGGGTAGTATTCTATTTACTGATCCCGATCGCGTCATGGTTCGGCGGACTGCTGATCGAGGGCATGCTGGAACTTATCTGGAGCATATAGTGATCTCCAGAATTGGAAGGGGGATGTGTGTATGAAAGTTACGATGGTAATTCCATCCTATTGGGGAAGGGAAAGTGGTGTCGGCTGGAAGAAAGGAGATGCGGTCTATGATCATCCTACACCTTTAGATAGGAAAGGTACATTGCTTAGAACTATACAGAGTACAAATATATTACGTGATCAGGATTTTCAATTGGTAGTAATTGCTGTTTCTACATCAGAAGACATTGAGCATCTGGTTGAAAAAAAGCTGGCCAATATTATAAAATCAACATCGACTAATGTAAAGGTATTACTTTTTGGACCTTCACATCTTCAAAAGGTTCATGATCGGTTGATCCTGGCAGGAAAAAAAGAGTATGTCGATCTGCTTCAGCTCCGGGGATACTCGAATATTCGAAATATATGCATGTTCATACCTCATATAATGGATTCTGATGTGGCTGTGCTAATAGATGATGATGAGGTTTTTGAGGATCCGGATTTTATGACAAAAGCAAAGGAATTTATAGGCAAGAATATTGATGATAAAGCTATCAATGCCGTGGCCGGTTATTATATCCAGCCTGATGGAGACTACCATATTAATAAATCCGATCAGCAATGGATGAAATACTGGGACCAACATCATAGGATGAATGAAGCTTTTGATAAAGTCATCGGGACAGAACCCAGGTTGAAAGTAACTCCTTTTGCATTTGGCGGAAATATGATAATCCATCGGGATCTTTTTACTGTAGTACCTTTTGATCCTAACATCTCAAGAGGCGAAGATATTGACTTTTTGATAAATGCAAAAATGTTCGGTTATTCTTTCTTCCTGGACAATCAGCTGTATATCAGGCATCTACCTCCTCCAAAGAAGCACTCGCAATGGAAGCAATTGAGAGAAGATATATACCGTTTTATCTATGAAAGAGAAAAAATCCGAAACCAGAAAGATATAGATGGCATGACCAAGGTCTATCCTGAAGAATTTTACCCTTACCCAGGGTGCTTTTTGAAAAATGACCTGGAAAATAAGATTGAAAAATCATGCACATTGATGTCTGAAGGGTATCTTGCTGTGGGTGATAAACAGGGAAGTGACGAGGCATTAAATAATATTCTACTTGCAAAAACCGAACTCCTCCACGGACATGATCCTTTTCAAAGCCTGGTTGTGCTGCAAAGACACTGGCAGAAATTCATGGAATTTACAGGTAAAGAAGAAATCCGTTCAATGATCAGGGAAATTATTGAAAATGGAACCGGGAAGGATATTGTGGATTAAAACCAAAAGAGAGAAATCCTATTCGGGGTATGGGTGGGCTTCAAAGCGTGTCAATATTACAGTCTTTCATCGAATTCTTCATCAATATTCATGTGAAATTAAGTGAATTATTTATACAATTAACTTGAAAATAAAGTTAGAACTGAATATTGTTACTTGAAAGAAGGAATGATTATTCGCATGGGTGAGATGATTGAATATGAGAAATTTTAAATTATTAGGTTTGGTTCCCTTAATGGTAATTCTACTTATGGTCAGCGGATGCACTACGGTTGAAGTAGGTGAATTACAGACAGAGTCCCGTACAGTTGAACTGGAAAACGCTGATTCAGTGGACGTAGAACTCGATATGAGCAGAGGGGAAATGAATATCGCTGGTGGTGCTGATAAGTTGCTGGACGCCGAGTTTCGGTACAATGTTGCAGCGTGGAAGCCCGAAATAGAGTACAATGTCATTGGGAGCCAGGGCAAACTCATTATCCGCCAACCCCGAGTGGAAGGAATCGTTGGATCTAATGCCTCCAATGAATAATGGGACCTTCGTCTCAATGAGGACGTCCCAATGGACCTAAGCATCGATGTGAGCAACGGAAACTGTGATTTCAATATGGACAGTGCCCTGCTGAAAACTCTCGAAATTGACTCCAGTAACGGTAATGTTGATGTGACCCTCATTGGAAATCAATCATTGTTAAAGTCGGTCAATATGGATATGTCAAGTGGTTCTGCCTCATTGGATCTCTCAGGAGACTATCCTTCTCTGTCTGCAATGGTAATAAAATCCAACAATGGTGATGTGGATACAGACCTCACAGGCAACTATAGTGCAATGAGCAGTGTGGACATCGATGTGAGCAATGGAAATGTTTTGGCAGACCTTACCGGACACTGGGGAAGTGATGCACAGGTGGAAATGATTGCAAGCTCGGGCCAGATTACTTTGAGTCTGCCACAGGATGTAGGTGTCTACGTAGAAGCCAGCGCCTCCAATGGAAAAATCGAAGCTAGCGGCTTCAGGATGGATGGTGATAATTACGTTAATCATGCATACGGCGAATCAAATGTGACCATAAATGTCAAAGCTACAGTGAAAAATGGGAATATCGAACTGCTGCTGGTTGATTAGTCACATTGGCATATAGGCATTTAATTTTGATATGACCTGTTTTCTTACATGTATAATGAAAAATTAAGGATGAGATTTATATTCAGATTACTAACGAAAACACATCAGATATCAAGACAAGCAAACCAAAAAGGTGCTATGATATTGACTGGCTGAGAATCATAGCTATTTTCGCGGTCTTTATTTTGCATAGGAGTCGGTATTAATTTTTGTGGGACATTATGCAGTCGGATTTTTGTTGAAAAAGAAATTTAATGAGATTCCTCTCTGGGTGTATTTTATTGCAGTCCAGTTTGTTGATATTCTGGCATTTACTTTAGTGTTACTTGGGGTGGAAAAAATGAGCTATAATCCCACCTCTAATCCTTTTTTGAGAACATCAATAGATTATGTTCCCTTCACACACTCGTTATTAAGCAGTCTGGTTATTGCATTTATTATTTTTTTGGTCATCTGGAAATTAAAGAGCAATACGTGGGGAATTGCACTCTCAATAGGAGTAGTATCACATTGGTTCATTGATTTCATAGCCCACACACCAGATATGCCCCTTCTGTTCAATAGCTATAAAGTCGGTCTGGGATTGTGGAATTATCCATGGATAGCTTTTTTCCTTGAAGTTGGTTTTTTCCTTGGAGCAGGATATTATCTTTACAAGGATGCAGAAAACCTTAAACGACCAATTATTCTCATTGCTCTTTTAGTTCTTTTATATGCCTCATCAATGTTCGCACCGGAAGAAGAAATGCCGGTTGCTGTATTTAGTATTGTTAGTTTAAGTCTCTATTTTATATTTGCAGCATTAGCCTGGTGGACCGAAAGGAAGCAGAATTAAAAAATCCATTGTAACCATGTCATTAATAAAAGATTTGGATAATGCAAAAAAAGTACTGGCATTAGATAGAAACATTGCAGATAAAAAAGTTGAAGGAGAATGAGAATGAAGATACTAAAAAAAGAGGTGGGTCGTTTCCCGTTGGGGGTGTGGATCGCCATTGTAGCTCTTTTGGCCCTGTTTTTGGGTTGGGGTATGCAAGTCTATTCGCTCCTCAATTGGGATAGTGCTGTAGACCTGGGATTACAGAACGAACGTTTTACCGGTGATGCTGCTGAGCGTGCCTGGGCAAAGGAGAGTTGGAGCGTGGCAGTGGCAGACATGCTTTGGGCGCTTCCAATTGGCATTGTGGCACTCACCGGCATCCTGCGAAGAAGATTCTATGGTTTTGCTGCGGGCTTGATGGAGTTATCCATCGGTGTCTATTTTCCACTTGTTTTTGCGTTCCAGAGATGGGAAACCTATACTGAAACAGTGATCCAGGCTATTATTCTATGGACGATACCTTCGCTGTTAGGAATTGTTGGTCTATGGGTAAATCGCGAATACTTTGAGGAATAATAAAACTGAATCGAAAGAAAAAAAAATCAAATGAGGAATGAAATGCTTGAACCAACAATGATCACATGGATACTCATAATTTTTGGGCTGGCGTTGATCTTTCTGCCGATTCTGATTGTCCAGCTAATGATGGTGCTGCGGCCTCATAGCCAGAAAACCTGGGATTTCATTATCGGCAAAGGAGAGGATTGGCGCGATAAGACCCATTTCCGCACATCTTATGGTGCCGATTGGGCTGACTTGGTGATCTGGTTGCCGCTACTGGCAGCCGGGAGTGTGGGTGTAATACAGGGCCAGGTCTGGGGCTATGCGTTGTGGGCTGCATCGGGAGCCATTTCGGTATACATCAGCATTATCCTATGGTTCTCTGAGCGTGAGTATGTCTATCCGAAGGGCGGACCTCTGGCCTACTATACGTACTTCTGGGGTTTCTTCGTGTACTGGGGGGTGGCTGTTGTGGTATATTCAGTACTGAGGCTGACTGGCGTGATGTTATGAGTGAGGTAGAAACATGAATGAGCAGCCTGTGCAGTAATCGGGGGAATACTGTTCCAAACCTATCAGAACAGAGATCTTATAGGTATGGGCCAGCTGCCTTTTGATGCATCCCTTGGGGTCGTCCTGGGGATCATGCTGTTCGTAAAAGTATTATCGGTACTCTATGTCAAGGCAAAATTATGAATTCAAAGAGGGAGGAGGTATAATTGGAAGATATTGAAATTAGTGATGTTGCTGCAAAGTCATTTGTTACCTTGTATTGTCACGCTATTGAAAGCCAGTCAAAGGATCCGATATTGGATGACCCGAAAGCAGTTGAGATCACCCAGGAATTGAACAAAATATTATCTGGTTCAACAAAAAGACTGGATGGGGACCTGGTAAAAGGAAAACTAAGAAAGGAAATGGTAATTCATATTGCCATTCGGGCCAAACAATATGATAAATATGTACGTGATTTTCTTGAAAATTCACCTGATGGGATAGTGGTCAACATCGGATGTGGATTAGATTCCCGCTTTTTGCGTATTGATAACGGGAAAGTAATTTATTATGATCTCGATCTTCCAGAGGTTATTGAGATCAAGAAACAATATTTTGAAGAGAATGAAAGGTATCATTTTATTTCGTCATCTGTACTGGATCATGAGTGGATGTCGATCGTTTCCAAACATGAAGGACCGTTCTTGTTTGTAGCAGAAGGTGTTTTTATGTACCTTCATCGGGAAGACGTGCAGTCATTAATCCTGAAGCTCCAATCAGAATTTCCTGGAACTGAGCTGGTGTGCGAAGTTTTTAACTCATTATGGTTGACAAAACCGCTAAAGAAAATTATGAATTTCAAAATGCAGAAGGAATTACATCTGGGGAAAGATGCAACATTTCATTTTGGGATCCGTGATAGTCACGAAATGGAAGAATGGCACACCGGCATTGAATTTCTTGATGATTGGTCGTATTTTGATTCTGAAGAAAAGAAAATGGGAGTGCTTAAAATGTTCAGGAAAATTGAATTTTTGAGGAAAAACCAATGGACTGTTCACTATAGGCTCAATTAAAATATGCGTGTCCATACATTCACCTCAAATTCAATCTTCATCAAAGATAAACAATTCATCAATGGATGTCTGCAGGACCTTTGCAATATCATGGGCTAATTTGAGAGATGGGTTGTATTTTCCTTTTTCCAGAAACAGGATCGTCTCTCTTCGTACACCCACTTTTTTCGCAAGATCTTCCTGGGTCAGGTCGTATCGTGCCCGTAACTCCTTAATTTTTGTTTTCATTATACGTCGCCTTTTTTATTTAAATTCAAAGACAGTCCGAACTCAATCCTCTTTTGTGCGAAAATACAAGATCAGGCCCGCGTACAGCAAACTATTAAAAATCACCGAAATGATGAGCGCCCATCCTGTTTCAAGAACAGGAGCTCCATCAACAATGTTGTCGGCGAATATGTAGTAGAATAGAAGGCCAAGCATGAAGAATCCGGTAAGGCGCACTGTGATACGGGCAGCCTTCCCTTCTATTCGGGTAGTTCTCTCGTCCTTTACGGTAAAACCTGCTTTTTTTTCCTGATTCATCTTCCACACATACCTTAGGAAAACGACGAACACAGCAACTATCAATACAGGTATCACAATCATAGTAATTTCTGTCATAGTGTAGTTTCCTCCAAATTATTAATTTTTAACATTATATTGTAGATATCTAATATTAAGTTAAATATTAGTATCATAATGTTATATTTATCTAACATCTTATTTAATACTTTCGGATCTCTATGATTTAATATTCTCAAGGGTCAACTAGGGGAATTACTACGAATTGAACTGCAGTTAAAATAAATTATATATGTAATGCATTCCTCCTCTCATATGCAGAAAAAAAAATCAAATTTCAATAACTTGGAGATGAGCAAATGAATGATAAACAAATTCGAACAATATATGCAGGTCTATTAGGACTGGTGGTCCTGTCCATCATTGCCAGTGCGGCATCTGCTTATTTTGTAGCACCGTCCACATCAGTGGGAACCGACAGCGGACAAATCCAGATGAACATCATCACCGTTACCGGAACGGGTACTGTTACCATGCCCCCCGATGAGGTAACTGTGTATCTGGGTGTTCAGACCACATCTAATGACGCAGCGACTGCTCAGCAGATCAATGCAGAAAAAATGGAACAGGTAATCAAAGCCTTGCAGGATGCAGGGATTGGGAAAGATGATATGGAGACCGCAGGGTACAACATTTACCCAGTTAGGGATTATTATTACGGTGTCTCTCCGATAAGTGAAACAGAAGACCGGGGGATAACAAGCTATGTGGTGTCAAACCAGTTGAAAGTTTCAGTAAAAGATATTGATAACGTGGGTCGTATAATCGACAGTGCTGTTGAAGCAGGAGCCAATGAAGTCAATAGCGTCAGTTTCATGCTTTCAGATGAGACAAGGAAAAAGGCCAGGGAGCAGGCTCTGAAAAATGCAGTGAAAGCAGCAGAATTAGATGCTGATACCCTTGCCAGCGCGCTTGGTGCAAGGATCACAGGGGCAGTCCAGGCAAGCACAAGCGGCGGCAGTTTTGCAGGTCCCGCCCCTGCGGTGGAATATGCGGTGGCTGATAGTATGAGCAGTACTCCCATCACACCAGGGGATGTCAGTGTCAGTGCTTATGTGACTGTAACTTATCAATTCGAATAGAAAAAGAAATATGAAACAGGCGCTGCAATATAATACAGGATGCCTGTTTCATTTATTACCATATGTTGTACCGGCGAATATCGGCATGCTGCTGGAGTGTTTCTATTCATTGGTGCGATTGTAAATTTCAATAGCACGCCTAAAAGATAAAAGCTTATGAAATAATATCTATCAAAAACAAGCTGTTGCGACACTAAAAAATTCAAAAACATATGCAAGTTCAATGATTATCCAAATACACACACTCACACAAACAGGGGTATCCACCCCCAATTGCATTACCTTGGCTACCACCTTTTCGGGGTATGGGTGGGCTTCAAAGCGTGTCAATATAACAGCCTTTTTTTGAAATCTTAATTAATAATTATGTTAAATTAAGTGAACTATTTATACTATTAACTTGAAAATTTAGATATTACTTAATATCGTTACTTTAAAGAAGAAACGATTATTTTCATAAGGGAGATGTTTGAATATGAGAACATTGAGATTATTTTACTCGCTTGCCTTAATGGTAATTCTACTCATGGTCAGCGGCTGCACTACGGATGAAGTAGGTGAATTACAGACAGAGTCCGTTTCAGTTGAACTGGAAAACGCTGATTCAGTGGACGTTGAACTCGATATGAGCAGAGGTGAGATGAATATCGCTGGTGATGCTGATAAGTTGCTGGACGCCGAGTTCAGGTATAATGTTGCGGCGTGGAAGCCTGAAATCGGGTATAATGTCATTGAAGGCCAGGGCGAACTCATTGTCCGTCAACCCCGAGAGGAAGGAATCGTTGGACCTAATGCACGCAATGAATGGGACCTGGTTATCAATGAGGACATCCCCATGGACCTGAGCATAGACATGAGCAGCGGAAACTGTGATTTCAATATGGGCAGTTCTCTGCTGAAAACTCTCAAAATAGACTCCAGCAGCGGTAATGTTGATGTGACTCTCTCAGGGAACCAGTCGCTGATGGAAAAAGTCGACGTAGATCTGTCAAGTGGATCTGCCTCACTGGATTTGTCCGGCGATTATCCTTCCCTGTCCACGATTACGATAGAATCCAGCAGTGGTAATGTGGACGCAGACCTCAACGGCAATTACAGTTCACTGAGCAGTGTGGATATCGACCTTAGCAGTGGAAATGCCTTTATTGATCTTTCAGGGAACTGGGAAAGTGATGCACAGGTAGTATTGGCAGCAAGCTCGGGACAGATAACTTTGCGTCTGCCACAGGATGTAGGTGTCTACGTAGAAGCCAGCGCCTCCAATGGAAAAATCGAAGCCAGCGGCTTCAGGATGGATGGTGATAATTACGTTAATCATGCATACGGCGAATCAAATGTGACCATAAATGTCAAAGCTACGGTGAAAAATGGGAATATCGAACTGTTGCTTGTTGATTAGCTTCACCAGGAGTCTGGCATAGATTATGAGACGACGCTGTTATCTACCGGGATGTTAAGGACGGGATTAATGTGCAGTCAACCAGGGAAACCACATCAGAAGTCAAGACTGGCAAACCAGCAAGGCGATATGATCTTCACTGGCTCAGGGTAATAGCCATATTCGGTGTATTTTTCATGCATGTTTCCCGGTTCTTCGATCCAATGGACTGGGATGTGAAAAATAACATCATTGCTCCCGCTGTTCGTATACCTGGGTACCGATTCCGGCAGGTCGCTTATTTCACGAGCCGCATCCCTGTTTGAAAAGACCGGTGCCGTTTTCCTGTTCTCGCTTCCGGTTGCTCTTCTCCTTGTAATGCTTGACCCGTCCACTCCGGCAGGCGACGTCACCCGTTACGGTGGCTGGAGCCTGTGGGTCTACCCCATCATCCTCTTTTACGGATACCTTATCGTATCCAATGAAAAGTTCGAGGAGGCCATCTGGCGGCACGGGAAGGTTGCCCTGGTCCTGGCAGTGGTAACATTCCCGCTGGTGTTATGGTCTTTAATACAGTTCTTGACAGGTGAAGCATTCCAGTTCGGCACTTATGAATATGGAGGATTAACGTACTATTATACATTTCGGTAGATTGTGAGGCAGGGTCGCTCGCTCACAAGATGCCCGAAATAGGATCTTGTCATTCAATATATCCGTTTTTTCCCTGCCTATTTGACTGAAATCAACTGCACATAAAGCTGTCGCCCCTTCGGGGATCGCTTCGCTCGACAGCATTATG
>Ga0209979_1001584_pt1 | contig 24343 bp, 19 predicted proteins | sample AnhtaG_FD_183114 | JGI IMG/M metagenome (GOLD analysis project Ga0209979, IMG submission 183114) | Deep subsurface microbial communities from Anholt, Denmark to uncover new lineages of life (NeLLi) - Anholt_01485 metaG (SPAdes) (version 2) | ecosystem: Environmental > Aquatic > Marine > Oceanic...
ATAAATTGAACCATCCCTCAGATGTGATATTGGAGATTGGAGCTATGACTTGGCGTGTTATATTCAAGGAGATTTTAGAGAACCTTTTGAGTCTGCGTTTTGTCTTATCGCTGGTTTTAGTAATCTGTCTTTTTGCGGCCAGCGGGTTTGTGTTCGTGGGCAAATTTGCAGAGCAATCGGCAGACTACTGGGCAGAGACGAACAAGAACCGTTCAGCTTTGAGAGAAGAATGTTCAAATGCCCTTTATAGGGCGGCATTCTACAGACAGACAATCTGGCGAAAGCCAAAGCTGCTTTCGCTTTGCGCCGAAGGATTCGAGAAATCCCTTCCCAACTGCATCAGGAGCGATGCATTCGCGAGTGATTTACCGCAGGTGAAGGGCCGAGGTAATTTTGCGCTTCCTCATTTCAGCGACATCGATTGGGTGTTCATCATTTCTACGGTTCTAAGCTTTGTGGCACTGGTCCTCACCTACGACAGCATGAGCGGCGAGAAAGAAGCCGGAACACTGCGTCTGATGCTGGCAAACACAATCCCAAGGTATAAGGTGCTTCTGGGCAAGTATTTTGGCGCCATGTTCACATTGGCCATACCCCTGATTATAGGGCTGCTCGTGTGTCTAATCATAGTGATTCCTTCCAAAGATGTGACCATCGACGCCGCTGCATGGTTGAAAATTTTCGCCGTTGCAATTTTGTCTCTGTTGTATCTTTCCATTTTTGTGTTTTTGGGTATGTTTATCTCCAGCAGGAGTGCTCATTCGTCTAATTGCATGGTGCTGCTTTTAGTGGTGTGGGTCGTGCTGGTTATCCTGCTGCCAGGCGGCGGCAGGATATTCGCAGAGATATCCTCTCAGAGTCCCACCCAGGTAGAGTTGGAAAGGCGCTTAGATGAGGTAGGGAAGGAGATTTGGGATAATAGCGAGAAATTCGGTAAGAACGCAGGCTTTATGTCTCATGATCCGAATGATCCTGGTAATAATCCGCCTGCACGAGCCCGGCTCAAAACTGCGCAGACAGATGCCGCAAATCAGGTTCGCGATGACCACCACAACCGACTCTTGGCCCAGGCGCTCGCCGGCCGCAATCTCACGTGCATCTCCCCAGTTTCGATCTATGCGCGAGCGTCCGAGGTCATCGCTGGAACCGGGATAAACCGCTGTGCGAATATCTATCAACAGGTGCGAGAATATCAGGCGGCTCTGAAAGAATATGTGCGCAGCAAGGATCTGGAAGACCCTGCCAGCCTTCACCTTGTGAATCCGGAATTGTCAACCGCACGCAGTTGGAGGGCTATCTCGCACAACCCTGTAGACTTTGACACCGTGCCGAAGTTTCAAGAGCGAAACCTTGGGCTTGGCCAATCTTTGCAGTTGGCCATCTGGGATATCGGGCTGCTCGCACTATTCAACCTTGTCTTCTTTGCAGCGTCTTTTGTGTCGTTTTTGAGGTACGATGTGAGGTGAGAAGGGAAATCCGAAACAGATTCAAATCCCGGCGTGCCGGGAAGATGCGAAATTTAGAGAGAGAGTAAAATGGAAATTAGGCAAACCTACAGAGTTGTGTTTTTGACAGCAATCGTATTGTGTTGGCTACATTTGGGACAGGGCGATGTTCTTGCGGACAAGAAGCTTGACCCTTCACTTGTGCAGATTGAACAACGCCTTGAAGAGGAAACTAAAACGGGTCCTTCGGAGCCTAATTCGCTTACATACTTACGAGCAGTTGGAGAACGGCCAGCACGGAGTGTATCTCCCAGACAGATGAAAGCCAAACGCGTGCTGACTCTCGAAGAAAGCTTGCAATTAGCCTTCACTAACAGTAACGAAATCAATCAAGCACGCCAGCAAATACTTGCCGTAGGAGGAAGTAAGCTGGTTAACAATTCGAGATTTTTGCCTACTATTGAGCTAATCAGCCAATACGAGCATTTTAGAAACTTCGGGTCCGACAATGTCACTGATGATGCACATAATATAAGTGCAATAATCCGCCAGCGGATTCTTGAGTATGGTAAAGACCATCCTCTCGATTTGAGCTTGCGTGACGAGCAACGTGGTGCACTGTTCAATTATGAAGATAAGGTTGCCGGTATATTCTCGGAGGTGCGCAGAGCATTCTTTTTCATAAAGCTAAAAGAACAACAGATTTCCAACCGCCAGGACCTGCTTGAGCAGTTCGAGAGGCAATACCAAATAAAGCAGCAGAGGATGGACGCGAATAATCTGAGTGTCAGAATGGAGGTTCTGACGGCCTACTCAAATGTCCTCACCGTAAAATCGGAGATAAATGCTTTAGAGCGTGAAAGATTCAATCGTAAGATGGACTTATTACGATTAATTGGCTTGCCGGTCGGTGCCGACCAGGTGGAATTCGATGGCCAAATGGATAGTTTTGGTCTCTACGATTTTGACATGGATGGAATGATTCGTCTTGCCCTTGCCCAGAGCAGCGAGTTAGCATTAGCCGAAGCCATTGTGGCCGAAAAGCAAAGGCTTCTGGACCAATTACGTTATGAATACATCCCGGACCTGCGTTTTAGTACAGGCTATCAGGACAAAGACGGTAAGGTCGGCGCAGACCTTATTAACCAGGATGATACCTGGGGCTTGGATATATTTGGCCAGCCAAAAGTCCCGGGATTGAAAGAAGAGAGAACACAAAACCTGGGCTTATTCGGCAATGAAATAACTTTAGGTGGCCCCGACCCCGGGTGGTTCGCGGGCTTACAATTGCGGATACCTATCTGGGAAGGGGACTCGCGCAAGGGCAAACAGATCAAGTACAAAGCTGTCCTCAACATCTTAAAAGCTGCCATCGAGGATCAAAAGGACCGCATTGAACTGAAGGTGCGCCAACGCTATAAGTTTCTTGCAGAACAGAAATTCCAGGTTGAGCTGGCCCAGGAAAATGTCAATATCGAGAACCAGAGATTCTCAATAAATACCGAATTAAGAGATGTCGGCAGAATCACTGATGATGCACTGGAAACTTTTCGTGGGAAGTTCTTTGGTGCTCAAGATAGCTTCTTCAGTCAGCAGGAGCGATTGATTGAAAGTCAGGAAGATCTGCGTTTGGAAATACGTTATTTTAAGTAGGAGTTTATTTGAAATGAGCAGAGTCAATAAATTCAGATGTGTTTTGCTGGTAATATTTATGTCATTATTGACCATTTCAGCATACGCACAGCAGGAAGAGCCAGAGGCACCAATTACAGAAACGGAACAGATAACCAAGACCCGCACCCGCACAGAACTGCTGAACGAGCTCAGTCTTAGAACAGCTGAGGTTGTCCTGGAACACGCCAAAGAAGAATACGAGCGCTACAAAAGCATGTATGAAGACGCCCAAAGGCTTTTTAAAAAGCAGATTATTTCCCAGAAAGAACTTGACGATGCTCTGTCGGCCTATACCCGGGCCCAGCAACTGCTGAAGCAGGCTGAAATCCAGCTTGAACAAACGAAGCTGGGTTTTCTCGCAAAAGCATCACATATTACCATTATGGAAGCCAAGAAGTACTACGACAGCCAAGGCCGGCGAATGCTGCTCGACCTGGTTCTCAAGAACACGTCCAATATGGCGCTGGCCGAATCAGCGCTGGGTTTGACTGAAAGTGGAGGTGAATCGCAATTACAATCAGACTGGCAGAGCCCCGAGCAGATACGGGCCTTGCTTAACATTGAGAATATATTCGTCTCGATCATCAGTAACTCGTCGAGCATAGGCAAACCTTACGAAGAGATAATACCCTTACTGCCTTACGGTAAGGAAAAAAAGCTTACCTTTACATTATTAGCGGAGGATGTCCAGGAGGTAGGAGTAAAATTACAATACCTGGACCAGACCGTAACAGAAATGATTTTCCTTGAAAAGGAATCACTCCAAGAAATACCGACTGTTGTGGCTTCCCAGTTTTCCCAGGAGGGTCAGCTTGGCACTGATATTCGTTACACTCTTGATCTTGAAATGCTTGTTACCTCAGATATAAGTTTCTCTCTGTTGGTTACGAATCTTCCACCACAGATCAACTGTTCATTTATCGATTCAGGCAGTGGCGCCCGCATTACCAGCGTGCGTTTTACTGAACAAGTCAGCAAGCACGACCTGTCTCTGCGGGTTTCCATTCCGCAGAAGCTCGAAGTCGAGATGATTGACAAAACGATAAACTTTCAGGTCTGGGTGGTTACGATCAAACAGGCCGAAACGCTCAATAATTTAAAACAGGAATATGCCGGCCAGGTTATATCGGCCGAAAAGCTCGATCAGATAAAGGCTGGCAGGGTCGATGTTGCACTGATCCCCAAAGGAGCAGGTCGGCTGGAGATCCTGATAAACAATCTCTTTGAGGAAATAAAGCCTCAGCAGGACGTCCTCATTAAGGCTGACCTGCATAATGATGGCACTCTAACCCTGTTTAATATCGCTCCGGAGATATCGCCGCCGCTGGGCTGGACGGCAGAAGTTCTACCGAAATTGATAGAAAAACTTTCACCTGACGATAAGCAATCGATACAAATACATCTTACGCCTGGTGAGGACGTCGGCGTAGGCGAATATGAGGCCCAGATCGAGGCAAGAGGCCAAAGCGGCAGCGAGGTCGTGGAGGCACTGGAGAAACGGCTTAAAATCCGCATCAGCGCCAAGACGAATATTACCGCTACACTGATACTGGTTCTGGGGCTGGTTGCACTGATAAGCGGGATAGTATTTATGGGAGTAAAACTAAGTCGAAGATAAATAGACGGAGAGCGGAGAATGATTTGGAAAATTGCTAAAAAGGAGTTCTTGCTGAACCTGATGACGTTCAAGTTTGCGCTTGGGACGGTATTGTGTACTGTCCTCGTGGCGGTCTTTGTGCCGGTGCTTGCAGATGACTATCAGCAGAGGCTACAGAAATATAGCCAACAAGTCATAGACAACGAGGCCAAGCTCAGGCAAGTCAAGGCTTACAGGGTCCTTACGCCCACGATATACCGCCGCCCACAGGTGTTTTCTGTCTTCAGCCAGGGTCTCGAAAAACACCTGGGGGATTCGGCGAGAATCGACTTTGGTATGATACCTGAGATCAATGCCGCTCCGGCTGAATTGAATCCGTACCTGTCTGTTTTTCCCACTTTCGATGTCCTATTGATATTCAAGATCGTGATGAGTGCCCTGGCACTGCTGGTGGCCTATGACGTCGTTTCGGGGGAAAAGGAACAGGGCACATTAGGTCTGACGTTATCGAATCGCGTCGCCCGAGGCCATATACTACTGGGAAAGCTGGTGGCGGGAGCCTTGACACTGGCGGTTCCTACCACGGTTGCGTTCATCGTAGGCCTGTTGCTGCTATTGAGCTTCTCCTCGATTGACCTGCAGGCGTCGGATTGGGTGAGGATAGCCGTGATGTATATTGCGTCGTTGGCTTTCGTACTGGCCGTGTACAATGTCGGTCTGCTGTTCTCGTGCCTGACGAGAAGCTCGGCCTTGGCCCTGGTTCTGGGATTATTCTTCTGGGTCCTTGCCATAGTCGTGATTCCCAACGGAAGTGTCTATCTGGCCCGACGCATCCAACCGGTCGAAACGGCAGAAGCAAGAGACAAACAAATAAGGTCGCTCGAACAGGAGTTTAAACAGGATTTGAGTGCGGCCTACGACCAACTCCCCCCCGGCCGCGGCAGCGAGTACGATGCGGGCGGGCCATTTGATGCGTATGGGCCGATGGGAGGTGTATTCAACTACTACACGGTTATATGTGCCCCATCCCGTGTGGAGTCCTGGAAGAAGCGCGTCCAGATCGAGGCATCGCTCAAAATGAAATATGCCAACAAGCTCTGGGAGGTGGAACGCGACTACATACGTGGCCTTCTCAAGCAAACGGGCTTGGCCAAGAATATTGGGAGAATCTCACCCACCTGCCTCTATGAGAACGCCATGAGTGCGCTGGCAGGAACGGATCTGCCCGATTTTCAGGCCTGGACAGCGACGGCGGGGACTTACCGGGACAGTTTAATAGCGTACATTCGCGGTAAGACGGACAACTTGCGCTCGGTATCATACTTCACTCAATCCACGGAGGCAGAGCGAATCGAGTACGAGAAGAACCCGGAATCCGGCCGCGAATTGCGTGACAGAGTTAGACGGCGCACGAAGCCGCTCAACTTGGAAGACCTGCCCCGATTTACGTACGCAACCGGCGTGACTCAAGGCCTTCGGAGGGCTGGTACCGATCTGATGCTGCTGGTTGTTTTCAACATCCTGTTTTACTCGTTGTCCTTTATGGCGTTCCAAAAATACGACGTGAGATGAGAACCAACTGGAGTAACGCAAATTGAACCGTAGTCTTGTACTCTGACTGGAGATGTGACAATGGTCTACCAGATTGTTCGCAAAGAGATTCTTGAGAATCTTATGAGTCTCCGTTTTACCCTCTCTCTGCTTCTAACCGTATCCCTTTTTGCGGCCAGCACCTTCATCTTCGTGGACAACCACCGGCAGCAATTGGATGACTATTGGAACAAGACCAACGAGAACCTCTCAGCCTTCAGGGAGCGGTCGGCTCAGCTTTACAAACTGGCCTTCTATGAGCAGCATGTATACAGGAAGCCCAAGCTGCTTGCCCTCTGTGCGGGGGGATTTGAACAATCGCTTCCCGGACACTTCACGTTCGATGCCTTCGCCGTTGACTTGCCTCAGCTCGCCGGTCAAAGCAACTTCACGCTCCCACGTTTCGCTGACGTTGACTGGGCTTTCATTGTCTCGCTTATTTTTAGTTTCATCGCATTTGTCTTCGCCTATGACAGTATCTGCGGCGAGAGGGAACGCGGCACCCTACGTCTGATTCTGGCAGGGGCGACTCCAAGAGCCACAATCTTGCTCGGCAAATACATCGGCCTGATCCTTACCTTGGGGATTCCCCTGCTGCTGGGCCTGTTGGTTAGTCTTATCATTGTGGTCACCGCAAGGGTCGGTGTCGTCGGTCCTGCCATATGGACCAGGATTCTTAGCATTGTCGCACTGTCATTCCTTTACCTATCCATCTTTGTGTTCCTGGGCCTTTTTGTGTCCACCAGAACAGCGAGGTCGTCTATTTCCATGGCCACTCTGCTTCTGGTCTGGGTTGTTCTGATAATTCTCATACCGAGCTTAGGCAGGCTCATCTCTGACAGGCTCCAGCGCAGCCCTACCGCTGAAGAGTTTGAGAGGGCCAAGTCTGAAGCTATACGGCGGGTCGACAACGCTGTGAGCGCTGGCAAGTTCGGCAAGAATGCGGGCCGACGAACTTCCAACCGCGAGGAGTGCAATCCCCCAGCGAGAGCCCGCTACGCTAATGCGGGAGCAGATGCCGTAAATCAAGTGATAGAGCGACATCACAGCCGTATGGTTGCCCAAGCGCAAACAGGTCGGTACTTTACCTGCATCTCGCCCGCCGTAGTTTACCAGCGCATGTCCGAAGCTATCGCAGGCACGGGAATCTCGCGGTGTGTGAACATATACCAACAAATCAAACAATACCAGGTGCAGCTCAAAGAATATATACGCGATAGAGACAGGGAAGACCCTGATAGCCTACATCTCCTTTTTGATGAAGAGCATTCGGTTGCGGAGTGGAATGCAATCTCTAAAAGGCCCGTGAGTTTTGACACTGTGCCGAAATTTCAGGAGCGAGACCTTGCGCTTGGAAAATCATTGCAATTGGCCATCTGGGACATTGGGCTATTGGCTCTTTTTAACCTGGTCTTCTTTGCGGCCTCTTTTGTATCATTTTTGCGCTACGACGTGCGATAATCGAAAACCGTTCAAAAATTAGAAATTGCGAAGTTAATAAGAAAGGACCAAGAAAAATGATTGAGATTGACGAATTGACAAAAAGGTATGAGGACGGCGTTCTGGCCCTGGATCATGTCAGTTATAGCGTCGAGCCGGGTGAGATTTTTTGCCTGCTGGGTGCGAATGGTGCCGGTAAGACAACCACTATTAACATCCTGCTGGATTTTATCCCGCCAACCAGCGGCTCGGCCACTATCAATGGACATGACTGCAATAAATTTCCGCTGGAGGCCAAAAAGTATGTCTCTTACGTCTCCGAGAATGTGCAGCTTTACGGGATGTTCACGGCAAGACAGAACCTGGCGTTCTTTGCAGAGCTGGCCGGCAAAAAGGGACTCAAAAAGAAGGATTACGACGATGTGATGCGCACCGTGGGTCTGCCGGAGAGGGCGTTACGCATGCGGCTTAAGCATTTTTCTAAGGGCATGCGCCAAAAGCTGGGCATTGCTATCGCGCTGCTCAAAGACCCCCCGGCTATCCTGATGGATGAGCCAACCAGTGGGCTGGACCCCACAAGCGCCCAGGAATTCCTAGCTCAATTGCGGCTATTAAGGGAGCGGGGCAAGGCCATTTTGATGACTACCCACGATATATTCAGAGCCAAGCTCATAGCAGATAGGGTCGGAATTATGAAGCAGGGGCGCCTGGTTGCCATTCGAAAGAAGCAGGATTTCAAGCACGCAGATCTCGAGGAAATTTACATGCACGAGATGCAGGCGGCCGAGACTGTATGATGGGAAAGGCTGTTTTATAAGCAAAGGTAACAATTGTGGAAATCGAGACGATTGTTGGAATTTTCAACAGTCGGAACTGCCGGTCCATAAAATTGTGAAATGAGCCACCCTGCAGCAAGTTGCTGGGTATGTAAGAATTTCGATAGGGAAAAATACGTTGTTTTTTAACCTGTGGCAAGCCACAGGGAGTTGTCGAGTTAAAAAAGTTGTTGGAAGGAAGACCATGCTTAAGTCAATAATCAGAAAAGAAATACTTAATAACCTTTTCAGTTACAAGTTTTCGATCATAATTATTCTTTCCACAATATTGATTCTCGTCAGCATATTCGTTATGTATCGCGATTACTGCCTGGCCCTGGAAAATTATGAGATCTTACAACAAGAGTCTGAGTCTGCCGCAGTTATTCGGCCCACACCACTTTCTATTTTTGCCAAGGGATTAGATGAGAATTTGTGCCGATCCTATCAAGGCGGATCTTCTGCAAGAATCGGAGTCAGCAGTAAACAGCAGTCGGTGAACAATTTGTTCAAGCTCTTCACAGCACCGGACCTGCTGTATGTCATCAAGGTCATACTGTCTCTTTGTGCGATGCTCTTTGCCTTCGATATAGTTTGCGGTGAAAAAGAAATAGGAACACTGCGACAATCGCTGAGCTGTAGTTTAAAAAGGCCGGTCCTTATTATCGGCAAATGGATAGGTGGGTTTACCAGCTTTATCCTGCCTTTCTTCATAGCTGTACTTTTAGGCACAATTTTCGTGACCTTATCACCTATGGTGGATATAAACGCCCAGAATTGGGCAAAGCTTGGGCTCTTTCTATTAAGCAGTGTAATCTATTTGGCAGTTTTTTTCTCTTTAGGATTGTTGATTTCCTGCCTCACGCATCATTCTTCTTCTTCGCTGGTTTTTTCTCTATTTGTCTGGGCGATATTCGTCTTTCTGATTCCGAATCTTGGTAATATTCTGGCCCATCAGCTTGTCCGGATTCCGACGGTTCAGCGGCTTGAATTAAAACTTGAACAAAGTTCGATTAGGCGGGATTTTGAGAAACACAGAGCGGATGATTCTCGGCATAGGCAAATCGATAACCGCATTAGGGCGGAAGACGAAAAACTTATAGAAGATTATAGCAACCGTCTCGATAGACTGATAAAAGTATCTCAAAATATTACCCGAATGTCTCCGCTTGCTGCATTTAACTTCCTGGCAACCGACACTATGGGAACGGGTGTGGCAGAAGAACGCAGGTTAAAAAGGGCGGTTTTGCAACACAGGAACATTATCCGCAACTGGGATCGTAAAAAGGGCGATCGTCCAGCTTTTAGTTACCAACGCAGTTCAGTCAAAGAGGTCTTAGACCGGGGAGGGATGAGCAATTGCCTGATTCTCATTTTGTTTAACATACTGTTTTTCACAGGGGCGCATGTGGCTTTCCTGCGATATGATGTGCGCTAATTTTAATCAAAGGAGAATATCGATGTTAAAAACAATCATAACAAGAGAGCTTTTGAACAATATCTTTAATTTACGGTTTGTGGTCGGTCTTGTTTTGTGCGTCATTATTACCGTTGCCTGTATTATCATTTTGTCTAATGATTACCGGCAGAAAATGGAGGACTACTATCTTAGGGTAAACTTGCAGGATGAAACCCTGAGCAATTATGCTACCCGAAGTAGGCTTTTCCGGATGTATCCCAGTCAGAAGCCGCCGGACAGGTTTCGACCGCTTATAATTGGCATATCAGGCGACGAAAATGTGGAATCTTTTGATGATAATCCGCTGCCAATACTCTTTCCTCCTTTTGACTTCTTATTTATTGTGACGATTATTATGAGCTTGCTGGCAATCCTCTTTTCTTACGATACTGTCACCGGTGAACGACAAAGTGGTACGTTGAGATTAGTGATATCCAACTCCATATCCAGAACAAAGATTCTTTTTGGTAAATTTATCGGAGGCACCGCCAGCCTGCTAATACCATTCATCTTATCACTTCTGGTCGGGGCACTCTATATTTCACTGAATCCGTCTATCCAGTGGGATGGCTCGGCATGGGCGGAATTTGGCTTATTAACCGCAGCTTCGATTACTTTCGTCACGTTGTTTTATCTTTTGGGGCTTATGATATCTACGTTTACCAGATATTCTTCTACCTCAATCCTGAATTGTCTTTTCCTTTGGGTATTGTTCATTCTGGTCATTCCCAACATATGCCCCTATATTTCGGCCCAGCTTTACCGTATTCCATCGATTAAAGAAACTGAAAGGAAGAATCGAGAAATTGACATTCTCTCTCGTAGAGCACATAGCGAGCATATGACCAAAAGCAAAAAGAAATTGGAAAGCTATTATGGCGAACTGTGGTCTGAATTTGAATCGATGGAATTCGGTGGCCTCCTTGATGATGACGTTGATCCTAAGTATCGAGTAGCGGCCCACCAGCGAGCAGCCGCCGATCCCAAATTTAAGGCAATGATGGATGCTCTTAGTGAGGAGCTTAAAAAGGCGGAAGAAGCATTTTGGAGTATCGGAAGAAAAGAAAAAGAGCTTTGGGACGACCTGGATATAAAAGCCGCTGTTCAAACGAAGTTTGCGAAAAACCTGGCTTGCATTTCACCTTTTGCAAATTTTGTTTATGTTGCCAGAGATCTGACAGGTACAGGCCTGCGAAGCTTAGAGTACTTTGACCAAGTTAAGGATGAATATGAAATGCAGTTTTCGCGATATGTGCGTAAAAAGGTTCAGGATGCACAGAAAAATGACCCGACATTTACATGGGACTCTTTTCTTGATTTAAGTGAACGGCCGCGTTTTGTTTTCAAAGAGGAGGCGTTGAAAGACAAATTAAACGAAGTACTGCCTTACTGGGGGATACTCGTTTTGTTTAATGTCGTATTTTTTGCGGCGGCGTTTGCGGGATTCATGAGATACGACGTACGATAAGAAAGAAAATACGATATGATCTGGAAAATCGCCAAGAAAGAGTTTCTGCTGAATTTGATGACTTTCAAATTTGCTGTCGGGACGATTGTGTGTGTGGTCCTTACAGCTGTTTTTATGCCAATTATGGCAAAGGACTATCAACGAAGATTAGAAGACTATAATGAGAATGTAGCTGCTAATGAGACAGAAGCACCTTGCACGCATCATTGCACAGTTCTCTCCTGTCACTGTCTACGAGAGTCTAATGTCGGCTTTGTCCGGTACCGATTTGGCGAGCTTTGAACACTTTAGAAACCGGATCAAGTTGCATACAAGTGAAGTCGTAGAATATATCCGTTCCAAAACAGATAATTTTGCTTCGATCTCTTATTTCACACCGAGCAAGGAAGGAGATTACGAAAAAGGGGAACACAAAAAGCTCGAGCAAACTCCTTCCCTCAACTTGCAAGATTTGCCTCGGTTTACCGGTGGGCCTGAGAGCTTCGCAAAAGCTCTCCGCAGGACCTTCCCCCACATAACGTTTCTGATCTTTATCAATGCCCTTTTTTTCACATTATCTTTTGTGGCATTTCTAAAATATGACGTAAGGTGAAGTTGAAATTATGCTAAGCAAAGTCTCGACCTAACTTGAAGTTGCATATGATTCGTCAAATTATATACAGGGAGATTTTAGAGAACCTTCTGAGTCTGCGTTTTATTCTGTCACTGCTCTTAGCCATTTCGCTCTTTGCAGCCGCTGGCTTCGTGTTCGTGGCCAAATATAGGCAAGAGTCGCAGGACTACTGGAAAGACACAAATGAAAACCTTTCGAGTCTGAGTGAACAGACGAAACGACTTTGTGACGTGGCCCGTTATCGACAGACGGTCTATAGAAAACCAAAGTCGTTGGCTCTTTGTACGGAGGGTTTTGAGAAATATCTCCCTAATTGCTTTAGATTCAATGTCTTTTCGATGTATATCCCTCAGGTAAGGAGCCTGGGTAACTTTGACCTCGGTCGCTTTAGCGATATGGACATGGTGTTTATCACTTCACTGATTCTTAGTTTCGTAGCATTGATTTTTACTTATGACACTATCTGCGGTGAGAAAGAAGCGGGCACGCTTCGTCTGATGTTAGCGTCATCGATTCACAGACATAAAATACTCCTGGGCAAATACATCGGTGTGATGCTCACTCTGGGGATACCTCTGCTTCTGGGCCTGTTAGTTAACCTACTCATTGTAATTTCTTCCAGGGACGTTATTATAAATGTCAGTGATTGGCTTAAAATCCTTACTATTGTGCTGTTGTCCTTCCTGTATCTCTCTGTTTTTGTGTGGCTGGGGATGCTTGTCTCCAGTCGAACCGCGCACTCAGCCAACAGTATGGTCATCCTTCTGCTTTTATGGGTGGGACTGGTCATTTTGATACCAAGCTTCGGGAGAATTATCTCTGATGCGGCCTGCGAAAGTCCCACTCAGGCGGAATTGCAGAGGAGGTTAACTGAAGCGGAGAAACAGATTATGGATGATGCCGCTTCCGGGAAGTTTGGCAAGAATGCAGGTTATTTTGGCCGCAAGGAAAAAGAGAATCCCCCAGGGACAGCCCGGTGGTATAATGCACTGAGAGAAGTACGGAATCAACTCTACGAGGATCACCTCAACAAGATGATGGCCCCAGCGATTTTTGGGCGGTCTTTCACCCGGCTCTCACCAACAGTGCTTTATCAATGCGCCTCTGAAGCCATTGCCGGAACTGGTATTAGTCGATTCAACAATCTACACCAACAAGTCAAAAGATACAAGGAAGATTTAAAAGAGTATGTCCGCGGCAAGGACGCCGAAGACCCTGAAAGTCTTCATCTGCTCTGTGATCACGGTCAGGCAATAAGTAAATGGGGAGTTATTTCTAGGAAACCGGTAAGCTTTGACACCGTTCCAAAGTTCCAGGAGCGAGACCCCACGCTTGCCAAATCTTTGCAATGGGCCATCTGGGATATTGGGCTATTGGCACTATTCAACCTGGTCTTTTTTGCAGCGTCTTTTGTGTCATTTTTGCGCTATGATGTAAGGTAGAATAAACAGGCTTTGCCTTTTCTAAGTTTTCGGACGCGCTGACAACATCATACAGGGCCACAGACCTCAGAACCATAGCTTGGGAATAGGTCCCTCCAGCTTCATTCTGAGTGATACCACTGATTCGGCTATCGTAAGAATTCTGAACCTTTTATAACCTGCAGAAATCTCATTGCTCTTTTCCTCCATCTACACCGCGCCTCGCATCCATCAACTCCACCGACATCGAATCCTTCTCGAAAACAGCACCTGAGTTGCTATTTCAAGTCGTCACTCGGGCCTACGAGTGTCTGAGTTTGATTGTGACAACTAACCTTCCGTCAGAGTCCTGGACGGAGACATTTGGTTTTGAGCGATTAACGGGAGCTTTGTCGGATGAGCTGACCGTATTACATGACAGGGGACTATCATAAGGGCTTGATATTTCAAGGAATATGGCTATGATATGGTATCGTTAGGTGTTTCGTATGATTATTTGAACTGGATGAGGTTTAAGAGTGCTGCGAACAGTCCGTATGGGGAAATTCCGGCTCTTGGAAAAAAGGTGATAAACTTGAAAGGGATGTGGGTTATGAAGTTCGGTCGAGGCATTAGTAGCTATGGATTGTCTTTGTGTAAGACAGCGTTGATTCTTTTGCTGGTAACAAGCGCAGAGGTGTCAATGGCCCAGAGAAAGGAAGATACAGCAAATACACTGATCTGGGACACACTGTTACCTTTTGTGAACACTGTCGATTTCCGAGATAGAAGTAACTGGAAACTTGTCCCTACCGATCTTCTGACCCTCGAACTCGACCCATCTGCTGCCTTTTCGGATCCGGGTTACTATGGGAGAGAATACACTTTCAAGGGTGATGCGATAGTAGAGAATGAGCACTTAACCGTGGTGTTCTGGTCAAGAAAAGGGAGAGTAGTCATCTATTCGAAAGCAGATTCGAATGAGAAGAGAATGGAATTTGTTCCTCTTCTACTAAAAGGAGGACCGGCGAGCATTACTTCCTGCGGCATATTGCAGAATACGGGTGACGAAGCAGCTTTGGAAGTTTCTTTTTCTGCCGGAAAAACAATAGAGAGCTTGTCTGCCATTATTGCATTCAGCAAGTCTGAGATTGTCGAGATTAAACCCGCTGAGAACATGAAGGGAATAAGTCTCCTCGGTCCAATCGAGTACGGCATAGCGCCCAGTTTCATTGGCGATGATCTCATATTTAATCCCAGAGAATATCCTTCGATGAATACGCTTTGTATTCCTTCAGAAAATCTTTTCCTGGGATTACTCAAGGGCCAGAACAATGTGCTGGTCGTCACTTGGCCGGAGGGAAAGCAACAGATGAAGCTGCTGCTGGGTAATGAGCAAAGAGAGCCACGCCTCATCGAATCTGTTGACTTCAGCAATGACGGAAAGAGTATTTATCTGGCCATATTGAGCGCGCCGGGTATCTGGCATAAAGAGGAATTGATGCCTTCTTATTTGGAACGGGACGTAGCTATCAACTGGAAAAGGCCTTTTCCTGCAAAATGGGTAACCCAATTATATGAAGCTGGGGTAAAGACTACCTTTAAGTTTAGAGAATCCAAACTAAAAAGAATCTGGCGTGGTGTAATTGGCTCATACAGCTACCCCGTCTGGTTTAGCGGGGAGAACGCCTTCTATCGTCTTGGTAAGAAAATACCCCCAAAGGGGGAATCCATTATCTATTGTCTGGAGAGAAAAGATACTCCCGTCTCGGTTTCTACTCCTGTTGATATCATGAAGGGAACGCTGGGCAGGCAAACATGTGATACTATACTTGACGTCGCAGGTCGCAAGCTGCGCTCCCATCATAGAAGGGGCAGTGAAGGCATCCGCCGTGCTTGTACATGCGGATGTACAGATGCAATTCAGGTCATCTTTGAAGCGAGAGAAGAAGTGGAGAAGAAAGAGTATGTCAACGAGGCCGTTGATGATATGTTCTACTTTGTCACGCAGCACTTGGAAAGAATCAACGAATACCAAAATTTCGCCGGTAACATGATAGAGTTTCTAAATCTGACAAGGAAATCCACTCCTGACTTGAAACCATTTCTTGACAGTATAGAGTCAATAGCACGGGAGATAATCCAGGGATACAGCAGGCAAAAAGAGGATATCAAAACCCTGGAATACGCGGATGAATTATCTCGTAAGACGAAAGCTCTTACTCGAAAGAAAGATCCAGGAAATCTGTCAACCTATATGGACCTCAGCAAGAAATGGAGAGAAATGGGCGGAGTCCAAGACAACCTTCTTGCACAGTGTCACTCTTTAACCAGGAAACTATTCCAGGAGGCAGGTTATGGTTGCGCAAATCAACCCAAAGCAGTCGAAATAGCTGAACAAATCAGAAGACGCTGCAGGAAATGTCTTAGAAATCCTGACGGCTATGAAATATGGCCGGACTATTGAACATGTAATTTCAAATTGAAGGATGAAAATCGGAAACCGACAATTATGAAACACTATATTATAGCTGCACTTCTCTTACCTGGGACTTTAGCTCTGTTTCAAGGCTGTAAACGCAAGGCTCCGGACGATGCCTCAAGAAAAATGGAGAACGAATCCCCAAGAGAAATGCTCCAGCTTCCTGGCGGCTGGTTTGCCATGGGAGATGAGGATGAGGTAGATGCAAAGCCACATGAGGTTTTTGTCAGCTCGTTCTATATCGACAAGCATCCAGTAACTCAAGAAGAATACCAAAGAGTAATGGGAGACAATCCTTCCCGTTGGAAGTCAAGCAAGAATCCTGTGGAGCAAGTACGCTGGTCCGATGCAGCCAGGTACTGTAATGCCCGTTCTCGGTCGGAGGGTCTTCAAACCTGCTATGATCTGAATACATGGGAATGTAATTTTGACGCAAATGGATACAGGCTGCCTACGGAGGCGGAATGGGAATACGCCTGTAGGGCAGGCACCAAAACAGCGTATTTCTTTGGGAATGACCCATCGAAACTGAAGGACTATGCCTGGTTTGACAAAAACTCCGGTGCAAAACCTCGCCCAGTCGCCAAGAAGCTACCGAATCCATGGGGGCTTTACGATATATACGGGAACGTCTGGGAATGGTGCAACGACTTTTACAAAGTGGACTACTATCAGGAAGCCCCGCAAGAGAATCCAAAAGGACCAAAGACTGGCGATAACAAGGTGGTGCGCGGCGGTGCATGGAAATTCAGCGCCGAGAGCTGTCGGTCGGGTTATCGCTACAATGAAGACCCCGGCTATGCTGATGTTTGCTTTGGATATGATATCTATGGCTTTCGCTGTGTTAGAAATGCTCCTGGTGCTATTCAGCCCGGACAAATGAAACTCAGCACGAAGGAACATAAGAAGCAGAATACATCATGCTATCACATTGGTAGTTGGAGATTGATAAGAGATGATGGCTGCTACACGTAGGGTACATTTAGCCGCTATTTGACCGCACTACGCTTGGCATCCATCAACTCCACTGGTAGTCTGTCAAGATTGAATCTGTAAGTTGTCATTACCTTACATTGAAGTTGCTGTCTGAATATGCCGATGGATGGTTATGAAAAGAGATAAATTATGGCTTGCGAAGAAAAACCTAAGGTTCCGGAAAATCCCAAAAAAACATCACCTGAAGATACTCAACAGGTAGTGTCCGAAGAGCCTCAACAGACACCATCCGAACCGTCTCAGGAAACACCGTTCAAAGACTCTGAAGAAGCACCGGCAGAAGAAGAAGGGTGCAAAATAAAAAAGACAATTCTGACCCTCCTGCTTTGTGCTTTCGTGTTTCTAACTGGTTGTGCTACGATTACGAATGGCAAGTACCAAAATATCCCTGTTACGTCGGAGCCACCAGGCGTAAAAGTCAGGTCTTGTACGGGGGTGTCTCTCACTACACCTGGAAGTTTTGAATTGGCCCGTAATCAAAACCACACTTTGGTTGCTGAGTATCCAGGTTGTGAGCCACAACAAAAGGAACTTAAGAATAAACTGCAAGGTTGTTTTTGGAGGAACATTTTAATTTGGGGTATTATAAGTGGTGTTGTGGACCTTGCTTCAGGTGCGTCTGACGACTTAGTTCCAGACAAAGTCCACTTTGATTTCACAACCACTGGCCTCGCCATAGAAAGTCGTAAGCGGTCATATTTGGAATCGCATCCTGACACAACTGACGATGTTCGCTTCGCTATCTTGAGCGAGCTGGACAAAAAAGGTATGACGAAAGACGAGCTGATAGCAAGTTTTGGTGAGCCGCCCGAAATTGTTGAAGATGGGAAATACGAAGTATTCATTTATGATAACCGCAAACCTAAAAGCTATTACTTCAAGGATGGAGTTTTGAAAAAAACACAGTAACTCGAACCAGCCCCTTCCTGCTCGGCTTTGCTCAAAAACCGTTTTCGTACCTCCGATACCAGCGGTAGGGTGGGGCCTGCCCTGAGCGCAGTCGAAGGGTTGCCCCACCATTATTTCTGTTCTTGTAAAGTGTGCTTTTTCCCCTAATCAGCAGGGAACTTCGTGTATTCTATTGAATTTCGTTAAACCGCGCGTAACGTCAGTCTTGAACCGCTTCGGATGCCGCGCTCGGCGCGGTATTCGAAGTCGCGTTCGAAGACTTTTTAGATGCGCTCCTTCAATTGACTTGCAACGGCTTGATTCAGTGCGTTCTGTGCTTCGATAAGTTTTTCATACTTCGACTCTATTTTCTCGATATTTCGAGACAATATAGCCTTCAATAAGTCGCCTTCCATTTCAGCAACATCAATTCTCCGATAGTAATCTATAGTTTCTTTAAGATGGGCTATGACAATCTTACCCGTTAAGATTGGATGATTGTTCGTCACATTTGCATCATCAAATCGGGTTCCGTGCTCAAGCTCGACCTCCAAACCTTTTCTGAAATCCTCAAGAGGAATCTCCATTGATTTAGTGTTTACAATTTTAAGGATCGTGGATGCTTCTTCCTCCGAAACAGTTGGGTCAGTTTTTTCAGACCAATCACTCAACCCGATTGTTTTGCAGACTGTTTTTACCTCTTCAGTAGTAACGTATTCAGGCAGTTTCATAATTTTCTCCTTTTTTGAGGCATCTAACGTCGCGCTTCAGCGGCGCGGAGCGAGCCTGCGAGCGGAGCGTCCGGCTGCAAGCGCCTTGTTATGCGTCTCTCTGGATTACTTTTTATCATCATCACTTGGAAGGTTTTCAAATTTTGGTTTAACTTTTTGTGTTCGATCTCGTGTGTTCCATTTAGAAGTTTTCATCACAGTGGCATTTCCTTGAACGTACTTAAAGTAATCATCTAACATCAAATCATCCATTAGACAATCTGCGTCCTCTTTGCTTCCAATCTGAGGATATCGTTGTAACAAAAGTTTTGTGAGCTGTTCCACATCTTGTGGAAGGCTAAATGCAATACCCTGTTCGCTTGCCTCTATTTCTCTGTACATGCGATAAACGACTTTCTGATAGAGGGTGACGATTTTCTTGTCTTTGAAAAGCTTGCCCAATTTCTCAGGGATAGTTTTAAGTGCCGCGTATGCCAAACCGATTGTGCCTATACCTATTGCTAACGTCCCGATTCCAACCAACCAATTTTTGAAATCATTAGTTGTATAGCTAAATACAAAATTGCAGATATCTTCAAACATCATTACTCCTTCAACAATTGAGTTCTCAATGTTAGATATAAACTAACCTTGTGATAATTCTTTAAGCGTATAACTACGTATATATGGTTTCCAGATAAGAACCCACAAGCGCCCGACTGTCGGCATAACACCCCTTTGCCCAAAGTCCATAAGTAATCCCTTGAAAACGACTTAGGCCAGTTCTCCTTCTTATTAGGTCTCTTATATGGTTTCCGTATAACATCCCGAACTTCTCGTCATTCAGAGGAATCCCAGCCGCTGTTGTACCCTCCTAAAATACAAAAAAATTCTGACCTGTCAAGAAAGAATTGACAAACAAATAGGTTGTTTCTTTCTAACTTAGGCAACGGTATACTCAACCGTTTTAATCCTTGGATTATCACTTAATTTTGGGCAATTCGACAAACTAATTGCATCTAAGCTGGAATACTGTCAGCTTAGTTTCCCTTTTTAGATTGACGCTAATAGAGATTATGAGTCCATTGACGGACTTATCAAAGTATTTACAAAGATAGAACTTATGAAGGTGAATCTGGATTTTTAGACTGGCCCAAGAGAAGATTTCGTAGATCTTCATCATGGTCAAAATCGAAACTAGTGAATGGGAATCCAGGCTAGTTATCCAGACTGTCTATCTCTCGACGCCGCTCCTTGATATCAGACAGCCGTTTCTCTGCTTGTTTAATATCTTGCTGCCTTGAAGTCTTGGTATATAGCTTCATGAGTTCCTCAACGGCCCTCTGCTGGGTACTAACACCAGTGGCTCGTATCAGAAAAGGCACGTAATCCTCGGCTGTTAGAGCCTCTCCACATCTCACCAAAATTTCGCCCAGTTTCTCGGCCTCACTATATCTCTCCTCTGTGATACACTGACGAATACGCAGTCTTACAACACGCACGAAGTCTGCATGTGCACGAATCCATTTCTTAACAAACTCTTCTTTAAATATGCTCTGACCTGTGAATGAAGTGTTATCCCTTTGATCGGGATCCACAACAGACATTACTAATTGAATGACCGAACTGGATGAAGCAGACGCTCTGCTATTCCAATCCACAGCGACAAACATAGCAATTGCCTCGTCTATATTGCCTTGGCGCCATGTGAGAAGCACTTTACTATATGCCAGATAGGGATCCAATGTTGACTGTTCTGATGCCCCAGAAGAATCGATTCCTTGATCCTGGTTGTTTGACTTGTTGTCCTTTCGGCTGCAGCTTGGCGTCATTAGAGCAAAGCCAAAACCTAATAAAACAACAATCCCAATATCAACTTTCTTCATAATTGGGTCCTTTCTCGACGAAAATCTTCTCTTCGAAGAAGTCTTTGTGTGCTCCCACTCGACAAATCAACCTGTCTGATTATCATTGTGCATGTAAATTACGGAGCACTAACTATGTATATCCGGGATTTCCCATATGCACTTCACTGAAACACTTCTTCACACTTGAAGTCGTATAATATCAAAATCTCATTGAGATTGCAACAATTTTCTGGCCGCCCCAGCGAGTTGTCTCTCAAAAAACGCCAAAAAAGTCGAGCACCTATGCCAATAAGCCGCCTTTTCCTGCCAATGAATTTAATATAAACCACACCTAACGCTACGCTCAGAATGCAAACTGCAATTAGCTGACATTTCCCATATTAACTGACATTTCCCATTTACACGGTTAAAAACCATAATTTTCTCCGTACAACATGCATAATTTTATAAAGTTGAACTTGAAATATCAAGATTCTTCTGTTCCAAAGCCGCTTTTTCGAAAATTTGCACGAAAACAGGGATTTTTATGCCCCGGACTTCTTCCAACTCCTGCTTTTGGGTAGACCTTGAGGTCTGCGCCGATTGCGACATGTTTGTCAAAGCTCTAACTTTGCCAAGAATCACTCTTCCTAAAACTGTCAATATTCAGTCTTCAATGAGCTATATTCCATTTCAAAAACTCGCGACTCAACCGTTTTAATCCTTGGATTATCACTTAATTTTGGGCAATTCGACAAACTAATTGCATCTAAGTTGCGTTCTCTTTCCCGGTAAACCTCATTTAAGCGACAACCTTGAACAGCCTAACCTTCCCCTTCACCCAGCATCGAGAATCCAGAATCCAGCATCGAGAATCCAACTTTAGCTCACTTTAGGCACTTTAGTTCACTTTATTCACTTTAGTTCACTTTAGCTCACTTTAGCTCACTCCTCACTATCCAGCATCTCTATACGCTGTACGCTATGCCCCCTGTTATCCTGTTCCCCTGATATCCACTTCCTGTTTACCTGATTACCTGATAAACTTTTTCTCTGTGCTCTTTGTGACCCAAAAAATCCGTGTAATCCGTGGTTAATTTTTTTTATTTTTTTTGTTGACATTGTTTGAAATTATATTAAAATACACGTATGTTAGCCAGCAGGCTAATATAAACCGCCAGCAGGCGATAGATGACATTTCAGTATGCATGTCGTAAGCTGCAGCGCAGCAAGGACTTAGGGCCAGCCGGCCCAGCTAAATTTAGTCATTAGTCAATAGTAAATAGTCAATATTCGTGAAATCCCTTAGGGGAATTACCAATCATGAGCATCGAGAATCTCGTAGCGCAGCGCAGACCCCGCACCAATTGAGCTTAGCTCATGACTAATTGGTGCTGGGCCAATAACAATTACCAATGAACCATGAACCATGAACTATGAACCATTTACAAGCATCGAGAATCCAACTTTAGCTCACTTTAGGCACTTTAGCTCACTCTTCACTCCCTCCGCCCTCTACATCTGTCGAGAACCCTCTACAAATCAGCTACTTTTTATGCAAAACAAACCCAATTTTCTGGATGCCCTAATGAACGTAACCTCTTTCTATACCGTGGAATATGAAAATATTGCCAATTGGACACTTGGTGAAAACAAACCCAATTCAAAGCCAATTTCCGTAAAGCCCAAAATGAACGCAAACGCTTTTTCACAAAAGGATTATGAAAATGAAACCGCCTTCAGGCCCCGAAAAAGCAAACCCAAACAAACCCAATTTCAAACCCGACGACGGTTTTTCTGCTTATTACACAAGAGATTGCCAGCCATTCGACGTATGCACGGTCGGGATTGAGACGTATAAACTGCGCACCTGCTTTTTGGAACGCGTTCACTTGGGCGCGGATATGCGGATGGTCCGGGGCAATCTGCACGTGATCGGTTTCGCTGGCCACGACAATCACAGCCACACCGGGGACCTTGCGGACCGCCTTGGCAACAAGCCCCGTCGCATCGCGATATCGCCAAAACTCGATGGCTTCGGCCAGCGTAGGCATGTGCGCCGGGCGCGAGTCGCCGAACAGTGCTCGCTTCTCCGCTTCGCGGATCAACTGCACCGAATACCAGCTCTTGGGTCCTTCGCCCAGGTCGAACACCGGAGGTTGCAGGCGGTAGTCGTCTTCGGATTCGCATCTGCCGTCACCGTCCATATCGAAAAACAAGATGCCGTGCAAAGTAGGCAAGGAAGGATCGGCGAATCTGCCGGCGCCGAACGGGCGGAGTTCGAGACGGGGATCGTAAGCCAGTTTGGCCAAGTCGAGTACGCCTGTCTCGGGGTCGTAAGCCGGATTGAGTCGTGCGCGGGGATCGGGAAACGTTAAATCATCCAGCAGTAGCGTCGCACCGGGCATCGGACGCGGCAGCGGGTGTCCGGGATTGTAGCTGATCTTATAGCTGCCCATGCCCAGCGCCTTTTTGACCGCTGTTATCGGCCAGGCGGTCGGGACTTCATCCCTCGGAAGGTTCTCGTACATCGACTCGAAAAAATCCATCGGTATCACGCCGAGAATATACTCGATAGCAAGTGTACCTCCCAAGAGCCGGTCCCATCGCTGCGAAATGTTATACAGAGGCAACTCTTCAAATGTCATCGGCTCCCCTGCACGCGGATTGCCTAACACAATTTTGCCGTTTTCGAAATGCCAGTTGGGCACAAGCGTCCGCGTCTCGGCTTCCCACTGGGCCACAATCGATTCCTCAAGACTCATGCCGCTTAAGTCTTTCATCCGTCCCACCGGCGCCGGTTCTTGGTGGCCGACACCTCCATACCGCGTCACGGGAATGCGCATGCGCTTCATCTTCTCAATCAGCTCCGGGTAGTCCTCGACAAGCTACTGCATAGCGATGCTCATTGTCTCAACCCGACCGCTGATTCTGTCCCTCTCCCACTGCTCGATAGCGCGCAAAGCAACACAGCTTGCAGGAGTGGGTTCTTGACCTGAGTATCTCATCGGAAACCGTGCCGAAGCGCCGCGGATGTAACTGTCCTGATGATGAACCGCCAACAATGTTGGGGTAGATGCTCCAGTCAGAAAAATCATAAGTTTGAGTCTCATCCGCTAATTTCCACATGCCTTATGTTCTTTCGGCGGGCACAATCTTTTCGACATTACACACTCCTTTATTGAAATGAACCAATATTATCTATATTATCAGAGACGGATTCTATAGACATTCCGAAGACAGTCAACATCATTGCACTCTGACAAATCCTGCTCCCGTTAACAAAATGCTTCACGGTAAGTCGTTGTGCATCCGTTTTCACTCGGCAATCCTCACCTCCAAACAGTAAATTCTTGCCGAAAAATGAATATTATCGAAAAATTTTATGCAAATCTCGGATTCAATGGCCGTTTCACTTTCCTTCCATATAATAGCCGAACAAAAGGCACAGTCAGAGGCTGAAGATTCCGAGGCAATAGCCAAGGTTAGGGCTGAGGCCAAAACCCCTTTCAGAGGGGGGCTACAGAAAATCCAGAGCCGGTTTAACCTAAACCAGTTCTTTCCTAACATAGCCTCTGGTGATGGATTTTGGGCCAAGAATACACCGTTTATTAGACCATTATCATTTGGATTTTCCGATTCTTATGCTATTTGATGTCGGGTGTGTTGCCATAGTCAAAATACCTGTGAACGGTTACTAAAAAAATTATGGGATTTCCAGCTTTACTGAAAAGTACCCCTTAAATCATGCCGATATTTTAACTCAGTATGACTGTGTTTCCCAAAATGGAGAACCACGCACCTATCCAACGATGGGCAAATTCGAGCACAGCTATGCTGGGGATCGACAGCTTTTCTGAAATTGCTTAGATGCGTGGTTGTGTTGTTGTACTTAGTCAGAAAGAAGGTACACAAGATG